>Ga0102940_1000093_pt1 | contig 60527 bp, 46 predicted proteins | sample SalPonR2_C_D1_MG_FD_78215 | JGI IMG/M metagenome (GOLD analysis project Ga0102940, IMG submission 78215) | Salt pond soil microbial communities from South San Francisco under conditions of wetland restoration - Salt Pond MetaG R2_C_D1_MG | ecosystem: Environmental > Aquatic > Marine > Intertidal... | reverse complement strand
ATTCTTTCTGGGCCGTAGCTTTGATTTGACCCTGACGGTCAAAAATAATGGCGCGGGAGCTGGTCGTTCCCTGATCAAGGGCGAGAATATATTGATCCATAGAAATATGTGGCTAAAGAATGATGTTAAAGACTTTCAATCTATTTTGATTTACTTTTCGAAAGTAACCAAAACTAGTAAAAGCCCGCTTAAATCCCAAATAGCCTTTGTTTTATCCCCGGGGACTCCTTAGATCTACTGGAAAGCTGTATTTTGCGGGTATAAACATGAGGTATGACACTATTTGAACGCCACGAACAGATTTTAAAGCAACTGAAAGAAAACGGAAAGGTTTTGGTGCAGCAGCTAAGTGCCGACCTCGATGTATCAGAAGTCACAATTCGCAAGGATTTACGCATCCTGGAAGATAAGGGGTTGCTGTTCAAGACTTATGGTGGAGCTACCCGCACCAATCCTTATACCAACGATCGACCGGTGGGGGAAAAACAAAAAATTCACTCGTGGGAAAAGGAGGCTATTGCCCGGGCCGCCCTGCCGTTGGCCGGGCATCACGATTCGCTCATTCTGGGATCGGGGACCACGGTCCTGGCCCTGGCCCGCCTGCTGCAGCCCGAGCGCGAAACTAATATCATTACTTCCGCACTGAATATTTCCCTGGAATTGGCGGAGCGTCCGCATACGCATGTGTTACAGCTTGGCGGACAATTACGCGCCACGTCTTCCTCCGTAGTAGGGCCTTATGCGGAGTCTTTCCTGGCTGCGATCACCTGCGGGGTGTTTTTTTTGGGCGTTGATGGTATCGATGTGGATTTTGGCCTGACCACGACCAACCTCGATGAAGCCAGGCTGAATCAGAAATGCATCGAAATTGCTCAAACCACCGTGCTGCTCGCCGATAGCTCCAAGTTTGGGAAGCGGGGCTTTGGGCGCATCTGTGACCCCGGGCAAGTGCAACACATTGTAACTGATGACGGGGTCGACCCCAAAACTGTGCGTCAACTAAAGGAGAAAGGCGTGAAAGTGACGATTGCACCGTAATATGACGGACAAAAGACTTTCTTTTTATTTTGATTGCTTTCTTTTTATTATTTTTGATAGACAAAAGAAAGCATATGGATCGGATAAAAAATATCGCTCGCGCTAAAGAACATTACCTCTGGGATGTCGCCGTAATTGGCGGGGGGGCATCCGGATTGGGTACTGCCCTGGATGCGCTTTCCCGTGGCCTTAGTGTCATTCTGGTGGATAAAGCCGATTTTGCCAAGGGTACCTCAAGTCGCAGTACCAAGCTGCTTCACGGAGGGGTACGCTACTTGGCGCAGGGTGACATCGGCCTGGTGCTGGAAGCCCTGCGTGAACGCGGTATTATGATGCGCAATGCTCCTCACGTATCGCAACGACAGGGGTTCATCATCCCGGTCTACAGTTTATGGGACAAACTTAAGTATGGTGTGGGCCTCAAGGTCTATGATCTGATGGCCGGACGATTACGGGTAGGCCGTTCGCGTCTGTTATCGAAGAATGCAGTAGTGCGTGAGTTACCCCACATCAAACAAGAAGGTCTGCGCGGTGGAGTGCTTTATTACGACGGACAGTTTGACGATACCCGGCTGGCCCTAAATGTGGCTCAGACTTGTGATGAATTGGAAGGGTGCATGCTCAATTATACGGGGGTGATTGGTTTGCAAAAGGATGAACACGGACGAATGCAGGGCATTCAGGTCCGGGATGTGTTAAACGATGATGTCTTTTCTGTGCGGGCTAAAACGGTCATTAACGCTACCGGTGTTTTTGCCGACAGTATTCTGCAAATGGATGACCCGACGGCGCCCCGCTCCATCGTGCCCTCGCAGGGCGTTCACCTTACCCTCGATCTGTCTTTTCTTGGTGGAGATAGTGCCCTGATGATTCCGGAAACCCCCGATGGGCGCGTACTTTTTGGAATTCCCTGGCACGGTAAACTGGTCTTGGGTACGACCGATACTCCTAAGCAAGAGCCAAGCCTGGAACCCCGGGCGCTTGATCAGGAGATCGACTTTATTCTGGAAACATGTGCGGCCTATCTGACGCAAGCTCCTACCCGGGCTGACGTACAATCGGTATTTGCCGGCTTGCGTCCGCTAGCTGCCTCCCAGGAAGAAGGCGCTACTACCAAGGAGATCTCGCGTAAGCATAAAATTACCGTATCGCCCAGTAATCTGATCTCCATTATTGGCGGGAAATGGACCACCTTTCGGGCTATCGGTGAAGATGCCGTCAATACAGCCGTCAGGACGGGTCGCCTTACGGCCAAAAGTAGTACTTCCCGTTCCACGCATATTTTCGGATACACGGAGCAGCCAGTGGAGGGACCTGATCACTTGCATATTTACGGAAGTAAGGCAAGAGAAATTCTAGCCCTGGAGCAAGAACAGACAGAGCTAAGTGTACCCTTACATCCAGCCTTCCCACATACCGGTGCTGAAGTAGTTTGGATGGTACGCCGGGAAATGGCCTGGCAAGTCGAAGACGTACTGGCTCGCCGTCTGCGCATTCTTTTCCTTGATGCCCGGGCAGCCCACGATATGGCGCCCACAGTAGCTGATCTCATGGCCCGTGAGCTCGGCAAAGACGACGGCTGGAAAGAGCAACAGGTCAAGGCCATGCAACAACTTACCGAGCGCTACATGCTGAAAACGGTAGCAGCGTAACCTTTGAATTATTGATGTCATCCAGAGTGCTTCCACTGCAGCATGGCTGTTGAATTGTTAATTAAAAATTCAACAGCTGCTCTGAGCGCGAAGCAACCATGCTGAACGCAAAAATTCAAGCGTTGCGCTGAGCGCATTGCGGCAACGCTGCCATAAAAAATTTACCATCAAATCTACGTGGATAATTCACACAAAGACAACAGCTAATTACGTGCTTTGCGGCATAAGAATTATATTTCGCGATTAAAAAAAGTGTTGAAATATTCACATCAGGGTCGGGTGTAGACTGAAAGATTCATCTGCCTACCGTGAAAATAAACCGTAATTACCTGATTATGATCTGGAAAAATATCGCCATGGCTGCCTGTATGCTGTTCGCTTGTTTGGCTGGTCAGCCGAATGCTACGCACCTCACTACCTCCTTGACCCAACCTTTACTGGAAAATGAGAATAAGGTCGTCGACACCCGAGAGGAAGAAGAGCGACTCCCAAACTTTATGGCCCAGTACCCCGCCCCTACACCAGTCAACGTCTTGAGCGAAGCCGAAAAAGCGGCTGGTTGGGAGCTGCTCTTTGACGGTAGGACCCTCGACGGTTGGCATACCTACAATAAAGACGAAATCGGTTCGAGTTGGGTAATCGAGGAGGACGCCATCCATCTCAAAGCTGATCAGCGCGACGAGAATGGTTGGCAGGTAGCTGACGGTGGCACCATTGTCTACGACGAGGAGTATGAAGATTTTGAATTGCGTTTGGAATGGCGCATCTCGGCTTGTGGTAATAGCGGGATCATGTACCACGTAGTAGAATCAGCAGAATACAATGTTCCATACGCAACTGGACCTGAGATGCAAATACTCGACAACACCTGTCATCCTGATGCCAAAATCGAAACCCATCGTGCCGGTGACCTCTACGACATTCAGGCCAGTAAACATGTCACGGTCAAGCCCGCTGGCGAATGGAACTCCATACGGATTCGCATTGACAACGGCCAGCTCGAGCATTGGCAAAACGGACGCAAGGTGGTGGCAACGGAGTTGTGGACCGAGGAATGGTACCGGATGCTGAAAAACAGCAAATGGAAAGACTATCCCGATTTTGGCGAAAGCCGCACCGGAAAAATAGCCTTGCAGGACCATGGCGATCCGGTATGGTTCCGCAATATTAAAGTACGCCGTTTAGACGACTAACTGTACAAAAAACAAATAGCTATGAATAACATAACGAGAATTCAGCTTTCGGTTATGATGTTCCTCGAGTTCTTTATCTGGAGCGCCTGGTTTGTGACGCTGGGAACTTTTCTGGGGAGCAACCTTAATGCAACCGGAGTGCAGACCGGCATGGCCTTTTCTACCCAATCGTGGGGAGCCATCATTGCGCCCTTCATTATCGGGCTCATTGCTGACCGGTTCTTTAATGCCGAGCGGATACTGGGTGTTTTACATCTGGTGGGAGCCTTCTTAATGTACCGCATGGCCAATGTGGGCGACTTTACCGCTTTTTATCCACTGGTGCTCGGCTATATGATTTTATACATGCCCACGCTGGCCCTGGTTAATTCGGTATCGTTCAACCAAATGAAAGATCCGGCCAAAGAATTTGCGCCCATCCGGGTGTGGGGCACGATCGGCTGGATCATTGCTGGTCTGGCGATCAGTTTTATTTTTAGCTGGGATGCGCAGGCCGCTATTGCCAACGGTGCGCTGAATAATACCTTCCTGATGGCCGGGGGAGCTTCGCTTGCCTTAGGGCTATTCAGCTTTTTTCTGCCTAAGACACCCCCTAAGGTGGAAAAAGGCGAGAAAATACGCATTGGTGATTTATTGGGTTTAGAAGCGATCCGCTTGTTGAACAATCGGAATTTCTTAATCTTTTTTGTATCGTCTATTCTGATCTGCATACCGCTGGCTTTTTATTATCAGGTAACCAATCCATTTCTGGTAGAGATTGGCATGGCTAATGTGACGGGTAAAATGACCATCGGGCAGGCATCCGAAGTTATTTTTATGCTATTGCTCCCGGTTTTCCTAAAACGTTATGGGATTAAAATCACCCTATTGGTAGGAATGGCGGCCTGGACAGTACGGTATTTACTATTTGCTTTTGGCGATACCGGGGAATTGTCGTTTATGCTACTGCTGGGGATCGCCCTGCATGGTATCTGCTACGATTTCTTTTTTGTTTCGGGGCAGATTTATACCGATTCCAAAGCCGGCCCCAAGATTAAGAGTGCGGCGCAGGGTATGATTACCCTGGCGACCTACGGTGTGGGGATGCTGGTCGGATTCTGGGTGGCCGGTAAAATTACCGACGCTAACCTCTTACCCGACGGTACACACACCTGGCAGGATGTTTGGGTCTTTCCGGCTATTTTCGCCGCGGTGGTTTTTGTGCTTTTTGCCATTTTCTTCCGCAACGAAACCATTCAGGTGGCCGATGTGGATGCACAAAATGTCACCTCTCCCGAAGGGAAACCCGACATGACCGTATCGTGATGCCAAAAATGGCATCACACGATGATATTGATGAAAACGAAAATTACGAATATGCCACGCAAAATACGTATGGGAATGATTGGCGGCGGCCGCGGTGCCTTTATCGGTGCGGTGCACCGTATGGCGGCAGCCCTCGACGGACAAATTGAACTGGTATGCGGCGCCTTCAGCAGCGACCCGGAGCGCTCCAAAGCCTCGGGAAAAGACCTCTACCTCCCGCCGGAACGGGTCTACGCCAATTATCAGGAAATGATGGAAAAAGAGCGCGCATTACCGGAGGATGAGCGCATGGATTTTGTATCTATTGTCACGCCCAACCACGTACACTTTGCCCCGGCCAAGCTGGCGCTGGAAAATGGTTTTCACGTGGTCTGCGACAAGCCGGTAACCTTTAACATGGAACAGGCCGAAGAGTTGGTGTACCTGGTCGATCAGACCGGCTTGCTCTTTGCGCTCACCCACAATTACACTGGATACCCCATGGTTAAACAAGCCCGGGCCATGGTGCGCAATGGAGAATTAGGTGAAATCCGCCGGGTGATCGTGGAGTATCCGCAGGGATGGCTGTCGACCCGCCTGGAAGCCGAGGATCAGAAGCAGGCCTCCTGGCGTACCGACCCCAAGCGTTCCGGAGCAGCCGGAGCGATGGGCGACATTGGTACGCATGCCGAAAATCTCGCCGAGTACATCACCGGATTACGAATTACGCAAATTTGTGCTGACCTGACCGCTTTCGTGCCTGGTCGGCAACTTGATGACGATGGCAATATCCTACTGCGCTTTGATAATGGTGCCAAAGGTATTCTAACCGCCTCGCAAATCGCTGCCGGGGAAGAGAATGATCTCAATATTCGCGTGTACGGGGAAAAGGGTGGGCTACACTGGCGGCAAATGGAGCCCAATAGTCTGATCACTCGCTGGCTGGATAAGCCCGTACAGATTTTGCGTACCGGCGTAGGGGATTTATATCCTGAATCCTTACAGGCTGCCCGTATTCCAGCCGGACATCCGGAAGGATACCTGGAAGCCTTTGCCAATATCTACCGCAATGTTGCTCACTGTTTGCAGGCCCGGCTTGCCGGAGAGGACCCAGACCCTTTGCATCTCGATTTCCCGACGGTAGAGGATGGCCTGCGCGGTATGAAATTCATTGATCGTGTGGTGGCGAGTAGTGAAAGTGACCAAAAATGGCTATCGTTTTAGTAATTTGCGCTAAACAGCACGTACTACTATGAAATCAGTTTTTGGCGCCCTTCTACTAACTTTTGGTTTTCTTTTGGCGAAAGCCCAGGTACCCATCTATGATTCGGGCGGACCACTTATGCCGGAACAGGCAGCGTACGATGTCACCTTCTACGATTTGGATCTGCAAATCTTTCCCGAAGAGCGGTTCATCGCCGGCAAAGTATTAGTGCAGGCTACCGTAGTACATCCGATGAATGTGCTGGTATTGGATCTGGATACGCCCTTCACCATTATTCGGGCTATGGAGGGAGACCTCAATTGTGATGTGGCGCGCCAAGGAGGGAAGATACATATTGATTTGGGGCATACCCGCCAACCTGGCGAGATCATCCGTATTGATGTCTTTTACGAAGGAACGCCCCGCGAAGCACCCCGGGCACCGTGGGATGGAGGATTTACCTGGTCGAAGACGCCCTCCGGAGCTCACTGGGTTGCCACGAGCTGTCAGACCGAAGGAGCTGATTTATGGTGGCCCAATAAAGATCACGTCAGTGATGAGGCCGATTCGGTTGGTATTCACATTAGGGTGCCTGCCCCATTGGTGGTCGCCTCTAATGGTCGCTTACGCAAAACGGAAGCACACGACGATGGCACGACGACCTATCATTGGTTTGTCTCCACGCCCATCAATAATTACAATGTGGCCCTCAATATCGCTCCTTATCGCGTGATTGAAAGCGAACTGGAAAGTGTAGCCGGCGATATCTATCCGGTTGTTTTCTACGTCTTACCGGGAGACTATAAAAAAGGACAAAAGCTATTCCCCGAAATACTGGATCACCTGCGCTTTTTTGAAAAGCTATGTGGCCCCTATCCGTTCCGTGCCGATAAATACGGCGTAGCCCAGACTCCGCATCTGGGGATGGAGCACCAAACGATAATTGCTTACGGCGCTGATTTCGATAATACATCCATGACAGGGATCGATTGGGGTTTTGATGCTCTGCATCACCACGAGTTGGCTCACGAATGGTGGGGTAATCTGGTCACTAATTTTGATTGGCGCGATATGTGGATTCACGAAGGATTTGGCTCTTACATGCAGGCGTTATACGTGGAAGAGTTGTCGGGGAAAGAAGCGTATCAGAAATTTATGCAGCGTTCGCGCTTTTTTAGCAATGACCTGGCCGTTGCTCCGCGGGAGGTGCGTAGTTCGGAGGAAATTTACCGGGCCCCCATTTACACCAAAGGAGCCTGGATACTACACACCTTGCGTTACCTGATCGGGGATAAGGCCTTTTTTGCTGCTTTGCGCAAAATGGCTTACCCTTCTGAAGAACTGGAACGCACGACCAACGGCGACCAATGCCGCTTTGTGACGACCGAAGATTTCCGACTCATTTGTGAGGAGGTTTCCGGTCGCGATCTGGGGTGGTTCTTTGAAGTGTACTTGCGTCAGCCGGCCCTACCTGTACTCAAGTCCCGAGTAAAGGAGAATACCTTAACCCTGGATTGGGAGGCGCCGGATGGGCGGCCTTTTCCCATGCCCATTGAAGTCGAAATGGGGGGGCAGGTGAAACGGGTACAGGTACCCTCGTCGGGTCTCACCCTTACCATTCCACCGGGGATAAAACCGGTCGTCGATCCCGATGGATGGTTGTTGCTAAACTTAAAAAGATAGGCACGCTAAATAAGGGGATACGACAGCTTCTACCAGGATGGCTCAATGCGAGGTAAAAGCTGTCGCTACACGAGCTTGTGGACGTAATGCCCTACAGATCAAAGCCAATATCTGTACGGAAATATTTATCTTCAAAATCAACTTTCCGGGCGTTGGCGTTGGATTGCTTCAGGGCTTCCGCCATATTGGCGCCAAAGGAAGTGATGGCTAAAACGCGTCCGCCATTGGTGACCACTTCATCGCCTATTGCTTTGGTTCCGGCGTGGAATAATAGGCTGCCATCGGTCTGCTCAAGGCCGGTAATTACTTTCCCCTTCTCATATTTTTGCGGGTAACCGCCCGATACTAAAATTACGGCGGCGGCTGTACGGTTATCTTCTTTGATATCGATGGCCGCCAGTTCCCCCGTGGTAGTACGCATGAAGAGCTCGACCAGATCATTTTGCAGGCGGGGCAGTACCACTTCCGTCTCGGGGTCCCCCATACGGCAGTTGTATTCAATAACAAAGGGGTCGCCACCGACATTGATCAGGCCGAAGAATACAAAGCCCTGATAAGCGAAAGCTCGCTCGTTGATGCCCCGAATTGTCGGCTGAATGATGCGCTCTTCTACTTTTTGTAGGAGATCGCGGTCGACAAAAGGAACGGGGGAGACAGACCCCATCCCACCGGTATTGAGGCCGGTATCGCCTTCGCCGATACGCTTGTAGTCTTTGGCTACGGGCAGCACCTGATAATCTTTACCATCGGTAAGCGCAAAGACAGAAAACTCAATACCGTCGAGAAATTGCTCAATGACGATTTTTTCGCTGGCTGCTCCGAATTTACCATCGAGCATTGCGGTAAATTCCCGTTTAGCCTCTTCGCGGTCGTGAAGAATGAGTACGCCCTTTCCGGCCGCCAGGCCATCTGCTTTGAGTACAATAGGCGTGGCGTGCTGATCGATATAGGCCAGCCCTTCGGCCTGCGTAGCCCGGGTAAATTCCCGGTAAGCAGCGGTAGGAATATTATAGTCGGCCATAAATGTTTTGGCGAAAGCCTTGCTGCCTTCCAACTGAGCGCCTTCGCGGGAAGGGCCAATTACCTGTACGTTTGCCAGTTCGCTATCTTCCTGAAAAAAGTCATAAATACCCCGTACCAGAGGTTCTTCGGGGCCAACTACAACGAGGTTAATCTCGTGGTCGAGAACCGCTTTTTTGATGGCGGGAAAATCATTAGGACTCAGATCGAGGTTGATGCCGTGGGCGCGGGTTCCGGCGTTGCCGGGGGCAATAAATAATTGATCGCAGTGGATGCTTTGGGCCATTTTCCAGGCGAAGGTATGTTCGCGGCCACCGCCGCCAAGGAGTAGAATACGCATGATGGTTGGTTTTGCCGCAAAGGTACACAAAGAGCAGAAATTTGAAGCGTTCTCAGTAGAATGCCTTACCTTTGTAGGCATTTTGAAAACCAAGGAGGTATGATCACATACATCAAGGGAGAGATCACCTTTAAGAATCCGGCTTTTGTCGTCGTGGAAACCGGTGGTGTCGGCTACCACATCAATATCAGCCTGCACACCTATGCAGTCGTGGAGAAGCTAGAGAAGGTCAAGATCCTGATTCACGAGCACATTAAGGAAGATAGTCGGACGCTCTTCGGTTTCGCCGACGAAGCAGAGCGCGGAATGTTCCGCCATTTGATTTCGGTTTCAGGGGTAGGGCCGGCGACAGCTCAGGTCTTATTTTCGTCCATGCGCCCGGAGGAAGCCAGAGCGGCAATTATCGGGGAGCAGGTTGCCGCCTTTAAGCAGGTGAAGGGAATTGGCCCCAAAACAGCGAAGCGGATTATACTCGACCTGAAGGATAAACTGATCAAGGACGGAGGGGAAGATGCAATAAGTTTGCCCGTTCAGGACAATACGATGCGCGAAGAGGCGTTATCTGCTTTAGTTGCTTTAGGTTTCAATAAAATTGCTGTACAAAAAACGCTGAATAAAGCGTTACGTGCACAACCCGCTCCCGAAACAGCAGAGCAACTGATCAAACAAGCATTGAGAGCGCTGTCCTGACCTTTATCCCGAAATCGATTATTATGGAAGGTGATTACCATGCCCATTCTACAGGTATGAGGTGATCACCACAATAAACGTGAAACGTTAAGGTTTTCTTAACGAGTAAAATCAATACGCTGTCTGCGTTTGCTTTAGAGCAAAATAGCAGATCCTACTTTTGCCTTTAAAAACCAAACGGACTTGGCCATAGTGTCAGTTTTAGTGGAAATCCCGTGAGTGCTGCTTATGATTAGGAATAGCTTATTATTGAGTCTTTTCGTTGGATTGGTCGTTCTAAGCGCGGGAGCGGCCATTAGCGACAATACCGGATTGTATGACGACCCGTACGCCAGCGAAATTGTCGTGGCGTCGGTGGATACCATTCCGGTGAAAGAACGTCAGGGTGACTTCATAACTGACCCTAACCCTAACCCATTTGATCTAAATGACCCGGCCAGTATTGAGAAGACGGTCGAATACGATCCCGAGACGGGGCAGTACATTCTGACCGAGCGGATTGGAGAATTTAATTTCCGCCCACCAACTTACCTCACCTTTGACGAGTACATGGAATATCGTCAGCAGCAGGAAGAGTCTGACTACTTTAAACGCCTGGCCGGAGTTACGGGCGAAGGCGAAGGTGCCGGATTGGATCCGCTTTCCAAGATTGACGTGGAAAACTCCCTGATCGATCGCCTGTTTGGGGGAACTACCGTCGATATTCGCCCACAAGGGAATATTGACCTCACCTTTGGTGGAGACGTACAGCGCGTCGATAACCCCATTCTAACCGAGCGCCAGCGGGTTACCGGAGGCTTTGATTTTGATATGAATATCAATATGAACGTTACCGGTAAGATCGGCGAAAAGCTAAACCTCTCCACCAACTACAATACCGCAGCTACCTTTGATTTTGATAATCAGATTAAGCTGGATTACAACAGTGATTTATTTAGTGAGGATGAGATCCTGAAAAAGGTCGAAGCGGGAAATGTGTCGCTGCCGCTGCGTGGAACCTTGATTCAGGGGGCGCAAAGTCTTTTTGGACTAAAAACCGAGTTGCAATTCGGGAAATTATTTGTGACGGCGATTGCGTCGCAGCAGCAATCGCAGCGCGAAAATATTCAAATTGAACGTGGAGCCCAGTTACAGGAGTTTGAAGTCAAAGCCGACGAATACGATGAAAACCGGCACTTCTTTCTGTCTTTCTACAATCGCGAAACCTTTGAGCCTTCCCTGCAAAATTTACCACAGATTCGATCGTTATTCCGCATTGAAAATATTGAAGTGTGGATTACCAACGACCGCAACGAAGTGGACAATGTACGCGATATTGTAGCTTTCGCTGACCTGGGGGAAACTAACCGCCTGGTCAGTCCCGAAGCTATTACCCCCAATCCAACTGCTCCTGATGATGTCAGTGGCAATCCATTGCCCGACAATTCTTCCAATGACCTCTATCGGCGCCTGCTCGATAACCCCGAAATACGCAAGATCGATCGCGCGGTCCCCATTCTGGAATCAGGCCAGTTCGGACTGCAGCAGGCCAGCGATTTTGAGAAGGTAAGCGCCCGGCGACTCAACCCTTCTGAATACACTGTACATCCCGAGTTGGGGTATGTCTCGCTTAATGTAAATGTACAGCCCGATCAGGTGGTCGGGGTGGCGTACCAGTACTCGTACAATGGTAAAAACTATAAAGTTGGTGAGCTTTCCATCAATCAGGGGGCCACTACGCCCGACTCGTCTTTGAATGTCTTGTACGTTAAAATGCTAAAGTCGACGACACAACGTACCGACGTACCGACCTGGGATCTGATGATGAAAAATATCTATTCTATTGGTGCTTTCCGCGTCGACCGGAATGACTTTCAGCTCAATGTCTTCTATGAAGATCCGGGGCGAGGGGATAAGCGCTTCCTGCCGAGCTCTAACCTGCAGGGCATTCCGCTACTGCGGGTGTTCAACCTCGATCTGCTCAACGTACAGGGAGATCCACAGCCCGACGGAGTGTTTGACTTCGTGCCGGGGTTGACCATTAATCTAAATAATGGGCGGATTATGTTTCCCGTATTGGAGCCTTTTGGCGAAAGCCTGGCCGAACAAATCGACGAGCCAGAATTTCGGGAGGAGTACGTCTATAATGAACTCTACGACTCCACGGTCTTTCTGGCCCGGGAGTTTGCGGAAAAAAACCGCTTTGTCATTCGCGGTAGCTATAAATCGAGTGTAGCCTCGGAAATATCTCTGGGGGCCTTCAATATTCCGCCGGGATCAGTACGGGTGACAGCTGGGGGGCAATTGCTGCGCGAGGGCGTAGACTACGAGATCGACTACAACATCGGCCGGGTACGTATCCTAAACGACGCCATCCTTAATTCGGGCGTACCGGTGAATGTGAGTTTTGAAGATAATACCTTGTTCGGCTTTCAGACGAAGAGTATGTTTGGGCTGCGGGCGGATTACCGTATTGATGAGAACTTCAATATTGGAGGTACCGTACTGAAGCTGTTTGAACGCCCTTTTACCCAAAAGGTGAATATTGGCGATGACCCGATCAATAATAATATTTACGGCCTTGATTTGAATCTGAGTAGGGAAGCCCCCTGGATTACCAAGGCGGTGGATGCCATACCGGGTCTTTCGACAAAAGCGCCTTCCAATATTACCGTGAGTGCGGAAGGTGCGTGGCTAAAACCGGGTCACTCCCGGGCCATTAACCAAACGCGGGAAGATCAGGGCGGGGTGGTCATGATCGACGACTTTGAAGGCAGTGCCAGTAGTTTTGATCTGCGTCAGCCGGTACTCAACTGGTATCTGGCATCGGTTCCCCAAAATACCGATCCGCGCAATGGTGTGGTATTTGAGGAATCGCAATTCGTCAATGATGTGCGCTCGAATACCAACCGCGCCAAGCTGAGTTGGTACCGCATTGATCAGTCGGCACGAAATAGCGCAGACCAGGAAAATCCATACACCAGTCAGGTGCCGCAGGAAGAAGTATTTCCCAACGCACAGATTCCGCCGGATCAGCTACCGAATATTCAAACGTTGGACCTCACCTATACGCCCGACGAGCGAGGCCCCTACAACTTTGATACGCCGGATGGTTACCCGGGAGTATCGAGCGGTGTGCGCATTGAAGGCCAGGATATAAAACTGCGTGACCCACGCACGCGCTGGGCCGGTATAATGCGGGCGCTGAACACCAACGACTTCCAAACGGCCAATATTGAGTTTCTGGAATTTTGGATGCTGTCGCCTTTCCTCAACCCCGAAGACCCAAATCAGCCGGCCGATAATATTGATCGCAAAGAAGGAACGCTTTACGTCAACCTCGGAAACATCTCCGAAGATATTCTGCGCGATTCGCGGAAATTTTTTGAAAACGGTCTGCCCGGGCCAATCAACCCTAACCGGCGAGTGGATACCACCAACCTTTCCGTGGTACCTGTCGGGCAGCAGATTACGCAGGCTTTTGATAACGACGAGGAAACCCGTCGCCTACAGGATGTAGGATTAGACGGACTGGACGATGAGGCCGAGCGGCGTCAGTATGCCGACTACCTAAGTGCTCTGGCGGCCGCTAACCCTATTGCTGCGCAGGCTGTCGCTGAAGATCCTTCGGGCGACAACTTTCGCTACTACCGCGATGCGAGCTTTACCGGCAGCGACGGTATCCTCACCCGTTACCGCGATTTCAATAATCCGCAGGGGAACTCGCGCTCTAATACGGGGACCAATCAACTGAGCTCCGCTACCAATATTCCTGATGCCGAAGACCTCAACCGCGATAATACCCTGAACGAAACGGAAAACTATTTCCAATACGCCATTCCCCTGTTTTACAACCCGACCAATCCGCGGGAGATCGATCAGAATCGCACGCCTTTCATCACCGACCGGGTAGAAAGCCCGGACGGGGAGCGCGTATGGTACCGCTTCCGCATTCCGCTCAATGGCCCCGACAAACGGGCCGTGAACGGCATCCGCGATTTTCGCTCTATCCGCTTTATGCGGATGTTCATGACGGGCTTTCAGGATCAGACCACCCTGCGTTTTGCCCGCCTGGAGCTGGTGCGTAACCAATGGCGACGCTACACACAAGAACTATCGGAAGAAACAAATATCCCCTGTGATGCCGTGACTACCTTCGACGTAGATGCTCTGAACATTGAGGAGAATAGTAACCGGCAGCCGTTCAATTATGTTTTGCCGGAAGGCATACAGCGCGAGCAATCACTGGGTGTTTTCAATAACCTGCAAAACGAGCAGGCACTGCTGGTAAACGTGGCGGGATTGTGTGAAGGTGAAGAAAAAGCCGTATTCCGGAACATTGAGATGGACTTCCGGGTATATGAGCGCCTCAAAATGTTTGTCCACGGTGAAGCCCTGGATGGACTAGACATCGACGATGGAGATTTAACGGTATTCGTACGTCTGGGAAGTGACTTCCAAAACAACTACTATGAGTACGAAATACCGCTGACGCTGTCGCGAGAAGAGCGCCTGCCGGCTGATTCCCGAACGCGAGACTACAAGCTGGAAGTTTGGCGCCCCGACAACGGCTTTGATGTCGATCTGGAGGAATTGAAAAATGCCAAGCTGCGGCGTAACGATCAGGGACTACCACTCGGAGAAATTTATGAAGAAACCTTCCTAATTGAGGAGTTCGAAAAAGAGCATAAGATCCGCATTAAAGGTAATCCGAACCTGGGACAGGTGAAGATTGCTATGATCGGTGTGCGCAACGCCCTGGGTGGGCAAACTTCACCACTCAATACCGAAGTTTGGTTCAATGAGTTACGGCTGACAGGACTGGATGAGCGTGGAGGAGCAGCAGCCGTCGGTAGGGTCGATATGCAGCTTGCTGATTTTGGTAGCATTACCCTGGCCGGTAATATCAGTTCTATTGGCTTTGGTGCGCTGGATGAAAAAGTGCAGGAACGGCAACGCGAACGCATCACTGGCTATGACCTGGCCGCTAATTTTCAGTTGGGTCAGTTCTTCCCGGAAAACTGGGGTATTCGTCTTCCCTTCTACGGGCAATTGTCGAATACTACGGAGACTCCGGAATTCGACCCCTACGACGAAGATGTACTGGTTACCGAAAAGGTCGCCCGGGCCGATGATGCTCCGGCGCGTGACTCTATTCGACAGGTTACCCAAACAGCTAATACCATCAAAAGCTTCAACTTTACCAATGTGCGCAAGGAGCGCACGAATACCAATAAAAAGCCTATGCCGTGGGACGTGGAGAACGTCAGTGTGTCGTATGCTTATACCGAGGCTGAGCGGAGGGATCCGCTGATTGAGTTTGACCGGCAGGAAAGCCACACGGGTGGGTTAGATTATAATTTTAACCGGCAGGTAAATTATGTGGAACCTTTCAAGGGCATTAATTCCAAGTTTTTAGAGCTGTTATCACAGTTCAATTTCAATCCTCTGCCCAACTCTTTTAACTTCAGCACGCAACTTGATCGACGCATCAATACGACCCGCTACCGGTTTACAGGCTTAGATGAGCGATTTAATACCTTCTTCAATAAGCAGTTCCGTTGGGATCGTACCTATGCCTTGCAGTGGGATATTACCCGTTCGCTTAAATTCAATTTTAATGCGACCAATCAGGGGGTCGTAGATGAACCGAGCGAAATTGATATTATTAGTAGCGATCCGGAAAATATCTCCCTGGAGCAAGCCAAGCAAATCCGGCGCGACTCGGTATGGGAGAATTTACGGAACCTGGGCCGTACCAAGAATTATCAGCATTCCTTCACCGTCAATTATGAACTGCCGTTGCGCTATCTTCCCGGCTTTGATTTTGTTTCGGTGAAGGGACAATACCGCGGGAACTTTGGCTGGACAGCGGCGGCTTTGAATGCCGATTCTCTGGGTAATGTCATTCAAAATGCTCAGGATGTTCAGGTGAACGCCGACCTTAACCTCGAGACCTTATACAATAAGATCCCCTACTTGCGTAAAATTAATCAGGGGAGCCAGCCCTCGGCCAGTCAGCGTCGAGGGCGTACGCGCACGCGATCGACCGGCAATCAAAATCAGAAAGACGATAGCGGTGGCCGGGAAATTACCACGTTTGAAAAGATTCTTATTCGACCTCTGATGTCGATACGCAATGCCCGCTTCAATTTTGCGGTGCAGCAGTCGACGGTGGTCCCCGGCTTTATGCCCCAATCGAATATTTTAGGGATGAACCCCGGATTTCAGGCGCCAGGCTGGGATTTTGTGGGTGGCCTGCAGCCCCGCATCCGTAATTTAAGGGAAAGTGAATACGGTACGGAAGCCGATTGGCTGGCGCAGGCCGCCGGACAAGGCTGGATATCGGGTAATATTTACCTCAACCAGGAAGTGGCACAGCAATATACGGAGCGCTACGATGGCCGGATTACGGTGGAGCCTTTCCGCGATTTTCGGATCGATATCGAAGCGCGACGCGAATTTACTGAGAACCATACGCAATTCTTTAAGGACACCATTGGTAGTGGCAACTTTGTCCACGTTATTCCGAAGGACGTGGGCTCGCTTACAGTGACTTATTCGGCCCTGAATACCCTGTTTAACGACAGTCGCGATGAGATTGTGGAGTTGTTCCAGCGCTTTGAAGCTAACCGGGTAATCATATCTAATCGTATCGGAAATGGTACGCACAGTGATTCTTTACTGGCGGCAAAAGGCTATACTGAAGGGTATGGGCAGACGCAGCAGAACGTATTGATTCCGGCGTTTCTGGCTGCCTATACTGACGAAGACCCCAATTCCATCGGGCTCAACGTCTTCAACACAACCCCCAACCTCAACTGGCGATTGACCTACAATGGCTTATCGCGGGTGCCTTTATTTTCGGAATTGTTTCAGAACTTTAGTCTGCAGCACAGTTACCAGTCTACGCTGACGGTTAACCGCTTTAACACTGGTCTGGATTATCTTCGAACCCGTAATCAGGGAGCACTCAACGAATTAAACGGAAACTTCTACCCACGCCTGGAAATACCAGAGTTGGTCATACAGGAAGGGTTCTCCCCTCTGATTGGGGTAGATGCTCAGCTAAAGAATGGCATGTCGTTGCAGGTAAATTATACCAAAACGCGCACATTGGCCATGAGCTTTATCAGCAATCAGCTTAGCGAATCCCAGTCGAAAGGGATCGAGATTGGTTTTGGGTACCTGGTTCGCAATTTGAATATCCCTTTCCTGACCGGCAAGCGCGACGGCGATCAGGGCAATTCCGGTGGTGGCCTGGGTAGCCTGATCGGTGGTGGCAATCAGGGTGGTGGTAATCGAGGGGGCTTACAGGGCCAGGATCTGGACATCAATTTCACCTTTCAACTCCGCGATGACGTGACGTTCAATCATTTGCTTGATCAGGGCGTAGTGGAGCCGACACGGGGGAACTATCAGTTGAGTATTTCCCCTTCTGCGGAATACCAATTGAATCAGCGCCTGTCCCTGCGCCTGTTTTTCGATTACATTCGCAATGAGCCAAAAACCTCCGCAGGCTTTCCGCGAACCAACTCTTCGGGTGGTATCGTGGTGCGCTTCTCTTTGAATTAAAAGGTCTTGGCCGTCTCAACGAAAACAGCTCTAACAGGTCGATGCGGTTTGGGATTTCCAGCTGCCAACGAAATTCCGTGGATGCTTACGGGGGCAACCAGGAAAATCTTGATTGGCGTTAGGCGATTAAAGACCGGCATCAGTCGAATGAATGTAGCAGGCGGTGAGCCACTTACCTAATTTACAGGCTCAACGAATAACCAGCGATTATGAAAGCGATCATTCGCAGCCGCTACGGTGGGCCTGAGGTACTTGCCCTAAAGAATATTCCCCGACCCACTCCGAAAAAAAATGAGGTACTCGTTCGCGTACATACCTGTACGGTGAACCGTACCGACTGCGGGGTGCTTTGGGGTGCTCCCTATATCTTTCGTTTCTTTGTAGGCTGGCCCAGACCACGGCCAGTATTAGGTACTGATTTTGCCGGAGAGATCGTAGCGGTGGGCGCACAAGTCATCCGCTTTCAACCCGGCGACCGGGTATTCGGCTTTAACGACACCGGGGCTGGCTCGTACGCCGAGTGGATGGCCTTTCCGGAAAAAGGGGGAATAGTTAAGATTCCCGACGGAGTTTCCTACGAGACAGCCGCTGCTTCGGCCGAAGGTGTGCACTACGCCTACAACTACATTCGCAAGCTGAACATAGGGGGTAGCCATAAGGTCATGCTTAATGGTGGTACTGGTGCGATTGGTTCGGCGGCCATCCAAATGCTGAAATACCGGGGGGCAACGGTCACTGCTACCGCTCCTACCCCTTACCTCGATCGGGTCAAAGCGCTGGGTGCCAACCGGGTCATCGACTACCAGCAAGAGGATTTTACTCAGGATGACGAACGGTACGACTTTGTCTTCGATTCGGTAGGTAAGAGTTCCTTCGGACAGTGCAAGCGTTTGCTTTTGCCCCAAGGCTACTATGTCTCCTCCGAGCTGGGGCCCAATGCCGAAAATCCCCTGCGGGCTTTACTTGCTCCACTGCAATCGGGCAAGAAAGTGGCTTTTCCGGTACCTACAGATATCGCCCAGTCACTGGCCTACATAAAGGAACTCCTGGCGCAGCATGCTTTTCAGCCCCTCATCGACCGCACCTACCCCATGGAGCAGATCGAAGACGCCTTCGCTTACGTAAATAGTGGACAGAAGATTGGGAATGTCCTTCTGACGATCGCGTAATCAGGTGTTTTGCTTGCGCAACATCTTTTTCAGGATGACAATCTGCCCCAGGTGGTAATGCAGGTGCTCAATGATCCCCGTCAGATTGCTGAAGTAATGGCCGTATTTGGGGTCGGTGAAGTCTTGCTGCAAGGTCGCTTCCGACAGCTGCTCGATGCCTTTGGCAAAGGCTTCGGCTTCGGGCCATAAGCTATCGCAAAAGTTCTGCCACTCATCGGCCGAAGCAAAGTCGGGCGTGGCGAAACTGTATTTATCTTTCGCCTCCAACGGCCCACCCTCGAGCACTTTAGTCACCTCGCGAATGTAGTAGTGCATGTGGTACACGAGAGTGGCGATGGTGTTGGTATCATCTATTTGCCGGGTGGCTTCCTGCCAGGTGACATCAGCCAGGGTATCTTGCAGATTGACCGACGTCCAGTTGCCGCCGAAGTAGACGGCGCGCAGATGTTTGGCGAGATAGGATGGAATAGTGGGCATAGGTTGTTTTTTTAGAAGAGATGTACATATCACCCACCCCACCACTTCCGTGGCGGGGTGGGGTTGCCGGTCTACATATTCCGCCGGTACTGACCGCCGACTTCGTAGAGGGCGTGGGTGATCTGGCCGAGGGAGCAGGTTTTGGTGGCTTCCATGAGCTCTACGAAGAGGTTCTCGTTGTGCATGGCGGCCTGCTGCAGGCGCTTGAGGTTGGCATCGCCGTTTTGGGCGTAAGCCTCCGTTAGCTTTTGCAGCGTATCAATTTGTTGCTCTTTTTCCGCGGTAGTAGCCCGAATCACTTCCTCAGGAACGATGGTCGGTGATCCTTCCTGGTTGAGGAACATATTTACCCCCACCACCGGCAAGTCGCCGTTGTGCTTGAGGGTCTCATAGTAGAGGCTTTCTTCCTGAATCTTACCACGTTGGTACATGGTTTCCATAGCTCCGAGCACACCACCGCGTTCGGTAATGCGATCAAACTCCAAAAGAACGGCTTCTTCCACCAGCTCGGTCAGCTCTTCAATAATGAAGCTGCCCTGCAGGGGATTCTCGTTTTTGGCCAGTCCCAGCTCGTGGTTAATGATCATCTGAATGGCTACGGCCCGACGTACACTCTCCTCGGTAGGGGTGGTGATGGCCTCGTCGTAGGCGTTGGTATGTAGGCTGTTACAGTTGTCGTAAATGGCATACAGCGCCTGCAGGGTGGTGCGAATATCGTTGAAGGCAATTTCCTGCGCGTGCAGGGAACGGCCTGAGGTTTGAATGTGGTACTTCAGTTTTTGTGAGCGTTCATTGGCATTGTATTTATGCTTCAGCGCTTTGGACCAGATGCGACGGGCCACCCGTCCGATCACAGCGTATTCCGGGTCAACTCCATTGCTAAAGAAGAACGACAGGTTGGGCGCAAAGTCATTAATATCCATACCCCGCGACAAGTAGTACTCCACAAAGGTGAAGCCGTTGGCCAGGGTAAAAGCCAGCTGCGTAATGGGATTAGCGCCCGCCTCAGCAATGTGGTAGCCCGAGATCGATACGCTATAGAAGTTACGTACATTTTGGTCAATAAAGTACTGTTGCACATCGCCCATGAGCTTCAGCGAAAATTCCGTACTGAAAATACAGGTGTTTTGCGCCTGATCTTCTTTTAGAATATCAGCTTGCACGGTACCGCGCACGGCCGAGAGGGCCTTTGCTTTTTGTTCGGCGTAGATGTCGGCTGGCAGTACCTGATCGCCGGTCAAGCCAAGTAGAAGCAACCCTAGGCCGTCGTTGCCATCGGGCAACTCACCGTGGTATTGCGGACGGGGCAGCCCGCGACCATCGTACAATTCTTTCTTTTTGGCCTCGACCTCATCCTCCAGGCCATGTTCGCGGATGTACTTCTCACATTGCTGATCAACAGCGGCGTTCATAAAGAAGGCCGTAATCGTTGCGGCCGGCCCGTTGATGGTCATAGAAACGGACGTTTTGGGGTCACACAGATCAAATCCACTGTATAGTTTCTTGGCATCGTCAAGGCAGCAGACGCTCACCCCGGAGTTGCCAATTTTCCCGTAGATATCGGGCCGGTGGTCGGGGTCTTCCCCATAGAGTGTTACCGAATCGAAGGCCGTCGACAGGCGGGCCGCCGGCATGCCGTGCGACAGGTAATGAAAGCGGCGGTTGGTACGCTCGGGGCCACCTTCTCCGGCAAACATCCGGGTGGGGTCTTCACCCTTGCGTTTAAAGGGAAACACACCGGCGGTGTAGGGGAATTCGCCCGGTACATTTTCCTGCAGCGTCCAGCGCAAAATCTCGCCCCAGTCCTTGAATTTAGGAAGCATTACCCGCGGAATACGGGTATGCGAGAGCGATTTGGTAAAGGTCGGTACGCGAATCTCCTTATTGCGTACTTTGTATACAAACTCGTCGGCGCTGTACTGTGCTTTCTTGTCTTCCCAGGTTTCCAGGATGCGTTTGCAGTGGCCGTCGAGTTCCAGTTCCAACTCGTCATAGGTCGTGCGCAAGCCGGCCAGGATGGCATCCTTGCCTTCCAGTTCTTTTTGTTCCTGCACGGCTTGTATACTCTGGCTTACGCCAAAAAGCTTGCGGGCGATAGTCACCTGCTTGTCGACCCAGCGGTCGTAGAAACGGTTGTTCTCAGCAATTTCGGAAAGGTAGCGGGTGCGTTTGGGCGGAATGATGAAGATCTTTTCGCTCATCTCCTTGCTCATGGCAAACTGCGTACGCAACTGCTCGGCACCGGTACGCTCCACCAGTTTATCCATGATGGCCCGGTACAGGGTGTTCATACCGGGGTCATTAAACTGAGAGGCAATAGTGCCCAGTACAGGCATATCGTCTACGGCTTTATCAAACAACTGATGGTTGCGCTGATATTGCTTACGCACATCGCGCAGGGCATCGAGGGCACCGCGTTTATCGAATTTATTGAGAGCGATCAGATCGGCGAAGTCGAGCATGTCGATCTTCTCGAGTTGGGTAGCGGCCCCGTATTCGGGCGTCATCACGTAGAGGGAAACATCGGAGTGGTCGATGATTTCTGTATCGCTCTGGCCGATACCGGACGTTTCGAGGATAATCAGATCGTAATCGGCCGACTTTAGGATGTCGATGGCGGCCTGTACGTGTTTACTTAATGCCAGGTTGGACTGACGGGTGGCCAAAGAGCGCATGAATACCCGCGGATGATTAACGGAGTTCATACGGATGCGATCGCCCAGGAGGGCTCCACCGGTCTTGCGCTTAGAGGGGTCAACGGAGACGACGGCGATCGTTTTATCGTCAAAGTCCATCAGGAAGCGGCGTACCAGTTCGTCGACCAGGCTTGATTTGCCGGCCCCACCGGTACCGGTGATACCGAGTACGGGAATAGTTTTGTTTTCGACCTCTTTACGCAGCTTGTCGAGCCACTGCCGGTTTTCTTCGGGGAAGTTTTCCACGGCCGAAATCATGCGCGCCAGGGAGAATTTATCCTGCTCTTTATATTCTTTCAGCTCGCCATTAAGGCGTTGGCCGACGGGAAAATCGCACTTCTCCAGTACGTCGTTGATCATGCCCTGCAGGCCCAGCTGCCGCCCGTCGTCGGGCGAGTAGATGCGGGTAATGCCGTAGTCGTGTAGTTCTTTAATCTCTTCGGGCAGGATGGTGCCACCGCCGCCACCGAAGATTTTAATGTGACCGGCACCGCGCTCCTTGAGCAGGTCGTACATGTACTTGAAGAACTCGGTATGCCCACCCTGATAAGAGGTGATGGCAATACCCTGCACATCCTCCTGAATGGCGGTATCGACAATATCCTGGACCGAACGGTTGTGGCCGAGGTGAATAATTTCGGCACCGGAAGCCTGCATAATCCGGCGCATAATGTTGATAGCTGCATCGTGTCCGTCGAACAGAGAAGCTGCCGTCACAATGCGCACCTTGTTTTTTGGTTGGTAGGGTGCAATCGTCTCCATATCAGGTGGTTGGTTTTATTTGTTCCGCCCTGTACTCGCCTTACGGCAAAAAGAGCGGGTGGTAATTGGCCGCAAAAATACGAAAAAAGGATGTCTTTATAGCCTGGGGAATAGCTACTTAGATATAAACGCAGAATACGCCACTTCGTTTATTGCGATCATCGGTAGTATCATTAGGTATAATGTCCCGGCAACCTGTAATCCTCTTGCTGTCCAGGACGATAAGATGCGAGAAGCATCTGGAGATTAGCATCAGGTATCAGGGCTAAAGTGCTCTGTGCAGAAAAGATGCGCCTTGATAGCTACCTGATATCTTGCTACTTACTGCCACGATTAGCCTAATGGGACCAGCATGAGCGCATGAGAGATAAACATGGTCCCAGGTTACCGGAGCAGGGCAACTAATTCCCCCCTTTTCTATTAATCCACTCGCTCCAGGAACCGGCGTAGAGGCGGGCATCACCCAGACCGGCGGCTTTGTAAGCAAGGATATTACGGCAGGCTGTCACGCCAGAGCCGCAATAGAATACGGTGTGTTCGGCAGGAGTACCTTTAGTAACCTGATTGAAGTGGTGCTGCAACTCCGTGGCGGATCGATAGGTACCTTCTTCCGTGACGGTTTCCGGGTGGGGGGCATTGTGGGCCCCGGAAATATGGCCCGCGACGGGGTCGATGGGTTCGTGTTCACCCCGGTAGCGCTCAGGAGTGCGGGAATCAATGAGTACCCAGTCCTGGTCATGGCGAATCGTCTCTACCTGCCCGGCATTGAGTACCCAATCGGCGCGTTCCCGGGGCTGAAAGATGCGGGACGTGACCGGGGGAATATCGTTGTCTAGCGGAAGGCCCTGGGCAACCCAGGCGCTTAGTCCGCCATCGAGTACAGCCACGGCATCGTGTCCTAACCACCGCAGCATCCACCACAGGCGAGCAGCAATCGCTCCACCTTTATCGTCATAAACAACCACTTGCACCTTTTGGTCGATACCCAGTCGGGAAAATAGGGAACCCGCCTCGGTCACCGACGGTAGAGGATGGCGTCCCGTCTGTCCTGGAATGATCGGTCCACTCAGGTCTTCGTCCAGATGAGCATAGACAGCGCCCGGAATATGGCGTTCCCGGTAGGCACGCCGTCCGGCTTCCGTATCGTCGAGCTGAAAGCGGCAATCTACGATGCGCCATGCGGGGGCGTGAAGGTGGTTATGCAGCTCTTTGGCAGAAATTAAGGTGTCGAACATAGGCGATTGGTTTAGCTTCTAAAAGTAAGTTGCAATATCCCGGGGAGCTATTTCAGCGTTCCTAAATGCAGAATACGCCCTCCGGTCTGATTGATGGGGTCGACACTTTTGCCGATGACGATACCGGCATGCGGTGCGCGGTATTCTCTTTTGAGCGAGCCAAAGACATCGCGCATGGTAGCAACTATCGCCCCGGCCTCTACCTCCTGGGTCAGTACCGGATGTACGGCCATGATTCCACCGGTATCAGTGAACATCCACTCGGACGTGGAGCAGATTTTAGCGGGCTCATCGGGCTCTTCAATATGCCCCTCAATCATTTTCAGGTGGTAAAGGAGGTTGTAAATCCCGGTAAGGCCGGAGTGGATCAGTCCCTTTTGGAAGACATGGGGGTTGCCGACTTCGAGAGTGACGGCTGGGATACCCAGGGCATCAGCGGCACCACGCAGGGTACCGTCGAGCGGTGGATTGTGTACAATGATTTGGGCATTTTGCAACAGCGCCATAGTCTTCGTTTGCTCGTGCTCCATATCGGCCCGGATATAGTAAGAATTGATCCGTCCAAAACTGGCGGTATGCAGGTCGAGCAGGTAATCAAAGTGGCGTACCACGCGTTGCATAATGCGGTAGGCATAAACTTCGCTGACATTGCCGTCGCTGCGTCCGGGCATGATATGGTTGAGATCAGTACCGTCGATAAAGCGCCTTTGTTTTAACAGTAAGGACGGCACATTGGTGACCAGTACGCCTACTACGGTGCCTCGTAAGCGGGTGGGGTCAATTTCGCGGAACAACCGCTGGATAACGGGAATGCCGTTGATTTCATTGCCGTGTACGGCCGCCGTAAGGCCCAGGATAGGGCCATCTTCCTGCCCGCGAGCCACCATGATGGGAACATATACGGGCATCCCCATGCCATCGGTGACCAGGTGCAGCCAGTGACGGCTTATTTGTCCGGGAGGTAACGCCTTCAGGTCGAGTTCTGAAATGACACTGACTTGCTGATTAAGATCGGATGATACTGGTCGCATATTGTGTTTGCTGTTTTACGTGTTGCCAGAGTAAGTCGGCTACCTTTGGCAAGATTGGCTTGCGCCCTTGCGCGTCCATTTGCTTCAGGCCGCCAATACTCATGGTGTTAATTTCGGATAGTACGCGTTTGTCGTCACTACCGACCAGGGTGTCAAAGCCGAAGAGGAAAATCCCTTCTTTACGCAAGCGGCGTGCCAGCTGCCGGCCCATGTGTCGCTCTTCGGGAGTGATCGTGGTTGCTACCGAAACCCCACCCTGAGCGGCATTACAGAGCCACGATCCGTTGGCGGGCAGGCGTAGGGAAGCCCCCAAAATGTGTCCGCCACAGACCACGACGCGTTTGTCGCCTTCCGACACCCGATCCAGGAACGGCATAGCCAAGAGCGGATAGGGGTTGGTGGTGTACGCTTTCGCAAAACTACGAAAAGAGCGATACTTGCCGTTTTGCCATACCCGATTGCCGGTAATTTTGATGAGTCCTTTGCCGCCGTATTCATTAAGAGGCTTGAGTACAAGGGCATATTTTTGGCGCTCCTGCTCAATATCTTCCAGGGAATGGCACATGGCGAGCGGCGGACAAAGGTTGGCCACTTCTAGCAAGAAAGCTTTACTGCTGGTGCGGACAATTCCCGACGGCTGATTGATAATCTGCTGCTCGGGGTATACCGCCGCCAGGTAACGGGCAAAGCCAATGTCTGCCGGAGGAGGAAGCCGCAGCAAAATAGTGTCGTAAGCCGTTATGTCAACCCGCCGCAGGCGACCGCGAAAGGCATGACCTTGCGGGGAGTAATGAAAGCGCTCGTCGACCGCAGTGGCGTAGATATGCTGCCCCTGATAATTGTGAAAAAAACGCCGATTACCCGACGTACTGCGGGAGGCGACATCTAATTTGGCGCACGCCGGATGTTGCCGTAAAGCGTGCAATAAAGCATACAGAGAATTCTCTTCGCTGTGTGTGCGGTGGTCGGTTAAGACCAGCATGGAGAACGTATCCATAGTCATTATCCGGCAATATGGGCCGGACCAGATGTGGTGATTTACACCAAAATTTCGTTTAACAAAGTCGCATCGTCGTTCAACGAACGGAACAGACGCATGCGGAACCGATTCTTATTGTTGACCAGTGTTTGGGCCATCTCGTCAATGGCTACCGTAGAGAGTACCGTTTGGATATAGGCCTCAATAAGGTCGTCGAGGCCAATGCCCAATTTATTAAAGTCACGGCGGTCCATGAGGAGTAGTCGGTTGGTATCGCTACCCCAGGAGCCATCCTCGTTCTTGATCGACAAATTGGTGCCCAGCATATCCCACGATTCTTTGCTTTTGGTAATCACATCCTCCAGGGGTTTGGCTGCCCGACGTGCGTAGACACAAATCGGCATTAATCCTTCTTTGGTCGTGCTGATCATCATTCGCAAATCAGCTACGTAGGTATTGCCCTTGGTGTTGGGAATAGTGCCCACATGGTACAGCTTTCCAGCCTCTGAGATGGACGACCATTGATAATTGCCGATTAGAGACTGTACGATAAAGCGATCGTAGGGAAAATCCATCGCCATAAAGGCATCTAATTCCTCTTCCGAAACCAGGGTGTAAACGCCCTGCCCGGCGTTGCTGTAGGGGACTTTTACTACGGCCTGTCCGCCAAATTTAGCGACGTAAAGGGGAACCTCGTTCTTGCTGATATCCCAGATAGTTTGGGGCGTATTGATTTTGAGGCCCGAACCACTCAATTTACTGTTGTAGAAATCATACGCTTTGGCTGCCACCATCTTATTACGTCCGCCGGCGAGACAGGCGATCGTGGGGTTGAGAATACGTGTTTTGGTATGCAGCGGAATACGAGACCAGGGCCGTTGGGTGACGTAGCGGAATGCCGCACGGATGGGGTGCCACTCGCCCTCTTCATCGCGCACTTCCATTACGCCCTCCGTAAATCGCACGGGTGGTTCCGTGTCCTGATGATGAAAGGGTACGTACCATACCTTTTCCTTAAACACATCAGCCATTACTTCCGCGTAGCCAGAAGCTTCCATGGGGTTCTTGTCATAGATTACGGCCAGGTCACCTTTAACTATAGTGCGTTTTTTGCTCAGCATGGGCTTAAAGGTACGCTCAATCAAGAGCCGATACCCGCCTTGCTCTTCATGATCATCGAGCAAAGGCATCGATTTTTGCCCGGAAGGGCATGAATTATTTTCAATAACGACCATTTGACGTTTACCGCCGGCGGAAGTCACATTGATGAGATCAGCACCCGCCCACTGAAAATAGCGGCACTGATAATTCATTAACTGGTGCAAATGACCGGGGTCGACCATGGGGTGCAGGTGGCAATATCGATTGACGATGCGCTCGCGCGACAGATTCATAAAAAAGTCGACCATGGGGTGGATAGTCGCATTAATCGCCTTGTCGTACCAGTGTCGGTGGGCTTCAAATTCGCCGGGCATAATCCGTTGTGCGTGCTGCAAAATCTACTCATTTTAGGTTCGATAATTCGCCCGAAAGGTACAGGGATTTACCATAAAATGAAATGCCGGTCGATATTTTTGCTGCCTATCGATGGAAATGATTATTCCACCGGCGATAACAGGAGTTATCCGGGCATATCTTCCAGTTTTTGCCGGTCGCGAATGGTGATGGTACCATCTATAATATCAATGTATCCATCATTTTTAAACTCGGTAAGCATGCGGATAACACTCTCCTTGGCGGTACCGACAATGCGGGCCAAATCATCGCGCAGAATGTTGATTTCGTCCGTATTCTCTCTTTCGCTCAGGTAGAGGACCGCATCGGCCACTCTTTTGCGTACGGAGTGATAGGCGAGGTGCAGGAGTTGCTCTTCCTTTTCGCTGACATTGCTGGCCAGCATTTTTATCATTTGTGAGGTCACGTCGCGGTTGGCCGTAAGCAGCTTATTGAAATCGTCCTTGGGAACCAGACTCACTTCTGTTTCTTCCAGCGCAGAGGCCGACTCCATATATTTCTCGTCCTTGATCAGGTCAACGTAGCCAATGAATTCTCCGGGTTTGTGGATGTTGACGATGTACTCTTTCCCATTTTCATTGGTCTTAAAAACTTTGACCTTCCCGTAGTTGATGAAATAGAGGTAACGGGGGTATTCTCCTTCTTCGAAGAGTAGCTCCCGTTTTTTATAGACCTTTTTCTTACGCTCGTCGCTGAGTTTTTTTAGCTCTTCGTAGCCGCGGGCTTCGTTAATAAAGGCGGATAGTCCCTTTTCGGTCTGATCAAATTTTTCTCTGAGGCGCTCGCTCTTATTGAGGCGGGTCTCCAGCACGGAGAGCAGTTCATCTTTATAAAAAGGCTTGGTGATGTAATCATCTGCTCCCAGGTTCATACCGCGGCGAAAATCTGCTTTCTCCGCTTTTGCCGTCAGGAAAATAAAAGGTATAGAAGCGGTATCAGGCTTTTTGCTGAGGATGTTGAGTACCCCGAACCCGTCGAGGCGCGGCATCATAACATCGCAAAGTATGAGATCGGGCAGGTTTTTGATGGCCAGGTCAACACCAACTTTGCCATCTTCGGCGAGAAGTACCTCATATCCGTAAAGCTCCAAAATTTCTTCCAGATTCTCCCGCACTTCCTGATTGTCCTCAATCACCAATATCTTTTTGCTTTCCATATTTTTAGGATGCTTGTTTGTTTATATGTTCTGTTGGCGGGGTAGCCGTACCACAAAGGTAGTGCCTTCACCCAGTGTACTTTCAAAAGTAATAGTTCCGTTCATTAATTCTACGTAGCGCTTCACGATATTTAGCCCCAGGCCGGTACCTTGTATGTTCTCCACGTTGTGGGCCCGAAAAAAACGGGTGAATAAATGCTGTTGTTCCTCTTCCGGGATACCAATCCCCTGGTCTTTGATCGTTAACTTTAGCTCTTCTTTGTTCAACGTGGTGCCGAGTTCCACTGTACTGCCTGCTTCCGAATATTTAATAGCATTAGAGAGCAGGTTATTCAGGATGTTATGCAGCATTTTTTTATCGAGTACTACGATCTGCTCATCGCCGGAACATTGGATGTCGATCTTCTGATCATTTTTCAGCAGTCCTTGCAGGTCTTCCACAACGTTATCGCAAAAATCATTCAGGTCAAACTCCACCGGAACGGATTCAATTCGGCCTTCTTCCAGTCGGCTCAGGGATAAAAAGTCGTTGAGGATACCGGTCAGGTTAGAGACGGCCGACTTGATGCGTTTGGTGTGGCGTTCTCGTTTTTTCTGTTGTTCTTCTTTAGTATACGCCTCAATCAGATCAGCAGAAGAGAGAATCGTACTAAGGGGGGTACGAAATTCGTGGGAGGCCATAGAGACAAAGCGCGATTTCAGGGAGCTCAGTTCTTTTTCTTTTTCGTAGGCTTTGCGCAACTCGCGCTGATTTTTACGCAGGGCCTCTTCGGCTGTTTTGCGCTCCTGAATTTCAAACTCCATCTTTTTATTAATGTTGAGCAACTGATTGACGGCGGAGGCAAGTTCTTCGGTACGCTGCTCGACGTTTTGTTCCAGTTGGGCATTCATTTGCCGAATGCGCTCTTCGGCTTCCCGTTGGTCACTAATATCAACGCCAGAGAGTAGATTACTGATTTTTTTACCTTGATCATTGTAGACGACAGCATTGCGCCAGGCCATGAGGCGGACGGTTCCATCTTTGGCGAATACCCTGCTTTCAAAATAATCCGGACCCTTCTCGGAGTTTTTGGCCAGGTCCCGGAAAGCTTTGCGGATTTTTTCGCGATCAGCGGGATCAACCACCAGTTCGAACCAGTTTTTACCGACGGCTTCTTCCTCGGTATAGCCAAGGAGCTCGGTACCTTTGCGGTTGATCAAAGTGATCTGATCATCCATGTCCACGGCTACGAATAGGGTGTTGGCAACATCGAGATACTGCTGAGCCCGTTCCTTTTCCCGTTGCAGGGCATGTTCGGCAAGCTTGCGGTCGGTAATGTCAATACCGGAAGAAATCATGCCCACGACGTTACCTGTATCATTTTTCAAGAGGTTGTTCTTCCAGGCAAAGTGGCGTTCTACGCCATCGTGCCGCACGGCCACACTTTCGTAGGAATCAACCAGGGCTGTTTCGCCGGTCATCATTTTTAGGAAGGTGGTTTGCACAATATCCTGTAGGGCAGACGGTGAAATGAGCTCAAACCAGTTTTTGCCATGGATATCCGCTTCTTCTTCGACACCAATAAATTGGCACCCCCTTTGATTGATGTCGACAATCTGCCCGTTCTGATCCATGACCACGTTAATGGTATTGGCCATGTCAAAATACATTTGGGCTTTTTCCTTTTCTTCCCGTAGTTCCTGTTGCGCTTTTTTATCGGCGGTCAGGTCATGCACGATACCGGTGAAAATAATGCGGTCAGCCAACTTGACTTCGCTGATGCTCAGTCGCATGGGAAAGGTGGAGCCGTCTTTGCGTTGCCCGGTTACCTCGCGACCAATGCCGATGATTTTAGCTTTTCCTGTCCGCAGATAGTTGGCGATATAGTCGTCGTGCTGTTTGCGGTCGGGGTTGGGCATGAGCATACTGACGTTTTGCCCCAGCATGTCGGAAACATTGTGGCCGAACAAACGGGCAGCTGCGTCGTTTGCCATTTCCATGTGGCCGCGAGTGTCGATAATGATAATGCCATCGCTAGCTGTCTGAATAACGGCTTCTAAACGTAAGGAAGCATCCGAGGCTTTTTTTATGCGAGCAGGATCCAAAAGTTAAGCTTTTTTAAGAGTCAAGTTCCCTATAAACAGCGGGACTACGGGTTGAACTAAGGGTGTTACTGAGCCTTGCGGCAAATCATAAATAGCCAACCATTAATTCTCAAAATAGGCATTTCTGTAAAAAGTCATACCGGCAGATGATAAAAATCATTCAGTACAGCGCATAAAGATATCATCTTGTGGACGTATTTAGAGATAATATCGATAATACCGTGGCTAAGTTATAGTACCCCACGTTATCGCTCTAAACGAAAAGCTCCCACCAGGGAGCGTTCTGACATTAACATAAATATACAATTCCTCAACAGGGTAAGCTGACGACATGATATCATCTCCAAAAATAAATCTTCCAGACAGCCTGCAGCTTTTGGGCATAGGGTCGGCCAAAGACCGTGCCCTAAAGCGCAATCTACAGGATGCCCTGGCTCAGCTTTCTCTCGATGTACCTATTCAGGAAGTGCGTGATATTGAGCGTTTATTGGATTACGGTATTTCCGGTATCCCGGCGCTTTTAGTCAACGGTAAAGTTATTTTTCAAAAGGTGGTACCTTCCGTGGAAGATATCCGTATCGTTCTTAATGTATTGCTACAGCCTGGAGAATCCCAGAATCACAACATTAAAAATATTTTGGTGCCTACTGACTTCTCAGAGGCGGCTGAGCATGCTTTTGAATACGCCTGTGAATTGGCGGCTATCCTGCAGGCTAAGGTTCATCTTGTTCACATTCATCAACCTGCTGTCGATATGGGAGGGGTTAGTATGATCAGGCAGAGCCCGGAACTTGTACAGGATAAAGAAGGACGTTTGCAGGAATGGATAAAAGAACGGCATAAACTCAGTACCGGCGCACGTCGCGTGGACGTGTCCACTGAACTCAAGGTGGGATTTGTCTCGGAAGAGCTCAAGCGCATGTCGGAAAAACCAACCGATTTGATGGTTATGGGCATGACGGGGAACAACCACCTGCTCGATAAATGGTTGGGTACAACGGCTACCGAGATGTCGCGTAAAGCCAAATGTCCCGTACTCCTGGTGCCCCAACATTCTGTTTTCCGGGTTCCGCATGACATCGTTTATGCCAGTGCCTACGCTCCGGGAGAAGAGAAACTCCTGCCCGAAATTCTCGGGTTTGCCAGTCAATTTGATGCTACGTTACATTTTGTGCATATCGAAGAGGTGAAAAACAAACCCACCTACGAGGTTCATCAGGTTCCCGTATCCTTATCGCGGGAGAATCAAAACGTACGTATGCATTTCTCTACGGTAAATAGCGATGATGTACTATCGGGTTTGCAACGCTATTCCGACGATCATCAATCGGATATTTTAGTGATGACCACGCCACGCCGTAAAGTCATGGAAGAGTTATTTCACCGGAGTACGACCCGGAAGATGATCTTCCAGGCGCAATCGCCCCTGCTGATCATGCATTACGAAAAGGATTAGCTGCACTACCAGGAGAACTTGTGGATGAGTTAATCAAAATCACGGTTATGCATTTAGCGGCACCTTCGTCAAAAATGACTATTTTTCCTACCGCGCATGAAGAAGATATTAACATCCACAGATTTTTCGGACAATGCCCGGGCAGCTGTTCTTTACGCTGCTCGCTTAAGCCTTTTACTGGAGGCCAGGCTTGACCTTGTCCATACCTATAGCGTACCTATCGCTACCGGCTTATACGGAGAGGCTAACGACTTTTTACAACGCCGCATCCGCTCGGATGTAGCAGATTTAAGCCGCTGGCTCGATCAACAGACTGGGGTCGACCTAAAAATACATCCGCGCATTCTTACCGGTAATCCTACTCAGGCCATTGTCGAAATGGCCGATGAATATGATCTGGTAGTCATGGGGACTAAAGGGGAGTCGGGGCTCGAACGCTGGCTGATGGGTAGTACTACGACCGGTGTCATTGAGCGTACCGCCACCCCGGTGTTGGCTATTCCGCCCGGACAGAGTTTTGCGGCTATCCGTGGTATTGTACTGGCGTTAGATGACGAAGGAATTGATCAGGAAGGTATGGTTCACCCGTTGCTGTCCCTGGCCCGCGCTTTTGAGGCGCATATTTACGTTTTTCATCACGATGAAGGGGAATGGGACGAAGGGCTGGAAGTAGATTTAAGTATATACCTGGAAGGGTTAGAATATTCCCTGCACTACGACCTGGGCGATTCTACCACCTGGGAGTCTATCCAATCCTTTGCTCAGGATGAAGGTGCCCAACTTATTACTATGATTCGTCGCGAACGAACCGGCTTGGACCGTTGGTTAGGGTTGCAGAGTGCTACCTCCCAATCTGTCCATAAAACGAATTTACCCCTCCTGATTTTACAGGAGCAATCGGCGCAAGATTAAGCTGGGTATTCGCATGGGCGAATGATGCGGGGGTGTGCCTTATTTCCCCTTTGTACTTCTGCGGAGGATATTGCGGTATATGCGAACTACAGAAACAAACCACGATGAAAAACCCTATGCTATGCTTGCTGCTGCTATTTTGGTCCGGAACGCTGCTATGGGGGCAACGCGATGATGACTTAATCTTCCGTTCCGTCGAAATGGGGGGTGTGGCGGGGCTGCAAGAGTTTCGGGGGCAGGTGCGGGGAGTATGGCGCCTGGAGAGCGCATTACAACTAGCGCGCTTTGATCTTGGCGTATATACCAGTGCCATGATCAGGGATGCTTCCCTGACGAATCCCATTAATTTGCGACATGGTGGGTTCATGGTTCGCTACCGGCAACCTGTCCTGTCATTTCTCACCGTTTACGGCGGTGGCCGCATCGGCTGGGGGACTGCTGCGGGGCAGACCGATGATAGCCCAGAAGAACAAAAGACGGATGGAGTGCGCACAGAAGCCCTGGAAGCCGGCATACAGGTGCATCTTGGACCCCGATTACTGCTGGAAACGGCAAGTGCCTTTCAGTGGCTTCAGAAGACTGACCCGGTCTTTATGTGGTCGGCTGACGACCGCCGGGGTATTGGCACCACGATTGGTGTTCGGTGGCGTTTTTTGCGCGTTTTGTCTGATAAAAGTCAATCGGGGAGTTGATGTTTCTCACCGCTTGTGGGAGTCGTGTTGTGTAGCTTGTGAAAACAATCGGGAAAGAATTTTTCCTTCCCAAAAGTACAAGCGATATGAAACGGTTATCACCCATTTTTTTGTTCCTTTTCCTGTTAACTACGGCGATCGCTAAGCCCGTCGATGTACGGCAGGTCATGGTGCGGTTTGATCAGGCGTTTATTCCGCTTTGGTTTTCCACCGAGCTGGGTGATTTAGAAGATGCCCGGGCTACCGTTGCCTATACCGAATTTCGGTGGCAGCAAATGGAGCAAACCCTGCGTAGCATTTTGCCGCAAGGCGAATGGGTACACCATCTTGACCGCACGGAGGATTGGTTGACTGATGCCTACTGGGCCGTACAACGAGGCGACCTGACAGTCGCTGCGGTGGAACTCGATCATGCTCGTTTCGAATTAATGGCCATGCGCCGGCAATTGGGTATTCTGGATTATTATCCCGATCAATTGTATCAGCTGCACTCCAGCCTGGATATCCTGGCGGAGATTAGTGAAGACCCTAAATTGTGCCTCCTCGACTGGAATGAGTTCGAGCGACTGGTTCTGCGGGCTCAGGCTGATTGGATACGACTTCGCGACCGTCAACTCGATGCTAAGGTATACGACCTGGCGGCCGAGCAAATACAGAAATTGAACCGATTGAACGATTCGATGGAAAAGGCTATGCAGCGCCTTAGCCAACGTATGGAAGAGGCACAGCGCTTAGCAGTCGCCCGCGCGGTAAATGAGACCGATGCCGTACTCATCGAGTGTATTCGCCTCTTTGGTCAATTTGATACAACGTCCGTTTTATTTGCTGATCCTCGCAAGGAAGGTGAGCAAAAAGCAACCAAAACATTTTAGTCATGAAAGCAAACAAGCCAATTCGCAACATTATGACCACAGAGTTGGTCACTGTTCGTCCTGAGACGAGCGCCCAGGAGATCAAAAAGATTTTCAAGAAAGAATCTTTCCACCATTTACCGGTCGTCGGTAATGGAAATAAACTGGAGGGTATCATTAGCAAAGACGATGTCGCTAAAGTCGCATACGTGCTATCCTTGAATACCGGAGGGCGCACTTTTTCTGAAAAAGAATATCAATCCCTGCACGCCAAAGACCTGATGACCCGCTATCCGTTGACACTCGATCCGGATGACTCTATTGGGCTGGCTGCCGATATTTTCCTCGCCAATAAGTTTCATGCCCTACCCATTGTGGAGGATGATGAACTGATTGGATTGGTCACCGCCCACGACCTCCTGGCCTTTAGCTTTGACGCAAAGGTGGAGGATAAGCAAGAAGAGGTATTTGAAGAATAAATCAAACGAAGACTATCATGGATGCCAATACAGCTATCAAGGATATCATGACCGATACAGTTATCACGGTTCAACCGAATGATACCATGGATCATGTACAGGAGGTTTTTGAGCGCAAGACAATTCACCATTTACCGGTGGTAAGTCCGAAGGGAAAGGTAGTTGGAATGATTAGCAAAAGCGATTACCTCAAGTTGCTACATGGTTTTACCCTGTTTAAAGCTCAGAAAAGCGCCGAGTATAATAAAGCGATTCTGCGGTCGCTGCTGGTCGAAGAGGTAATGACAAAACAGGTCGCTACGCTCAAGGCTGATGACTCCCTTCTAATGGCTGCCGGGTATTTCCGGGAGAATCTATTCCACGCTATTCCCATCGTCGATGACGATCATAGCCTGATAGGAATTTTATCGACCTATGATCTAATCAGCTTTGCGTTTCGCGATGCCAAATTAAATGTATAAGAACAATACTTAGCATACTGACAAGGCATATACACGGCCATCTCGCTAGCCAGCGGGATGGCTTTTTGACTTTTACAAGAAACTAAATCCTGCCGGTCTACGTTTTACAACTTCATGGCACCGGTCTATAGAAAACAATAAGCATGATTGAGCAATCCACGCACACGTTTGAGACAGTTGAAGACGACCTACTCGATGTAAAAAAGTACACACTCCACAATGGGCTTACGCTTTTTCTGAGCGTCAATCCTACGGCGCCGCGTATCTTTACGAACATTGCTGTACGAGCCGGGTCCAAACACGATCCGCCCGAAACGACCGGGCTGGCTCATTATATGGAGCATATGCTCTTTAAAGGAACTAGTCGTATTGGTGCTGCTAACTGGGAAAAAGAGCAGGAGCTGCTCCAACAGATTTCCGACCTCTACGAAGCGCATCGTCGCAGCAACGACGCCGACGAACGGGCTCGTATTTACCGGGAAATCGACCGCCTTTCTTTCGAAGCTGCCAAACTGGTAGCGCCTAACGAATACGATAAACTAACCTCCTCTATTGGTGCCAGAAACACCAATGCCTACACCTGGCTGGAGCAGACAGTTTACCTCAATGAAGTGCCGGCTAACGAGCTGGAGCGTTGGTTTAAACTGGAAGCCGAACGCTTTCGCATGATGGCGCTGCGCCTGTTCCATACCGAACTGGAAACCGTCTACGAGGAATTTAATATTAATCAGGATCGTGATTTTCGCAAGGTCAATCAGGCTATCCGGCAGGAAATGTTCCCCAGCCACCCCTACGGTACTCAGACGACCATCGGTAGCCCGGAAGATTTGCGCAACCCTTCCCAAAAGAATATTCAGGATTTCTTTCAGACTTACTACGTACCCAATAACATGGCCATCGTGTTGGCCGGCGACTTTGACCCCGACGAGGCCGTAGCGCTCGCCGAACAGTATTTCGGAAAATATTCCGCGCGCAATGTACCTCCCTTCTCTTTTGAGCCTCAACCCGCACTGACGCAGCCGGTGCACCGCGAAGTGATAGGACAGGAAGCAGAGCACCTGGTATTAGCCTGGCGTTTGGGCAACAGCCAGACGGATGACCCGCTCATGGTGAGTTTGCTACAGCAGCTCATGTACAATCAACAAGCCGGACTGCTCGACCTGCACCTCAATCAGCAGCAACGCGTGCTGGAATCCGAGGCCTGGGGATGGTTCTATGAAGACTATAGTGTGTTTGGCCTGTACGGAAAGCCCCGTCAGAATCAGACGCTGGAAGAGGTACGCGACCTGCTGCTTGGGCAGGTAGAGAAACTGCGTACCGGAGATTTTGACGATTGGCTGATCGAAGCCTGCATTAAAGACTTCAAACTACACGAGCTGCGCTCGGCCGAGAGTAATCAGGCCCGGGCTGATGCCCTGACAACCTCCTTTATCCTCGGCATCGACTGGGAGCGCTATGCCCATCGTATCGACTGGATGGAGCAGTTAACAAAAGAGGACGTGGTGGCTTTCGCCAAAAAGCATTTAGGTCAAAATTACGTCGAGGTATTCAAGCGGGAAGGAGAAGATCCAAATGTCGTAAAAGTGGAGAAGCCCCCCATTACCCCGGTGGAGCTTGACCGGGATGCACAATCTGATTTTGCCCGCGAATTTCTCGCCATGCCACACCCGCAGTTGGAGCCCATGTTTGTCGATTACGAAGAGGAAATCAGCTCGCTCACGCTGTCGAGTGGCTTGCGACTCGACCACGTGGAAAATCCGGTAAACCCGGTTTTTCGCCTCAATTATATTTTCGAGATGGGTAAGAACAACGACCGTAAGCTGTCGCTGGCGTTGCTCTATTTGCCCTACCTGGGTACCGATAAATACTCCCCGGCTGAATTGCAGCAGGCATTTTTCCGCCTGGGGTTGCAGTTTGATGTGCACAATAATAATGAGCGTTCTTACATCACCCTGCAGGGGTTGGAGGAATCACTGGAGGAAGGCATTCAGCTCTTTGAGCATTTGCTGGCCCATGTACGGGAGAACGAAACGGCACTGGAGAATGTCATCTCCGATGTTGTCTCCCGCCGTATGCACGCCAAACAAGACCGCAATTTTATCCTGCGCAGTGCTCTGGTCAACTATGCCCGCTACGGTTCCGATTCTCCCTTTACCTGGCGCTACACCATTGAAGAGTTACAAAATATCCAGGCAGAGGAGCTCACCTCCCGCATTCAGGCATTGACCAGTTACGAGCACACGCTTTATTATTACGGACAAAAAGATATTAAAGAAGTTGCCCGTCTGCTGGAGAAATACCATCAGGTACCCGAAGTGCTTAAATCAGTACCGGAAGCCCGTGATTTTGTGCAGGTCCCAACGCCCAACCACAAGGTATTATTCCTGGATTTCCCTATTGTACAAACGGACGTGATGCTGGTTTCCCGGGGAACACCACATTTTGATTTGCAGGAATACCTGATGGCCGAGCTATACAATAATTACTTTGGGTACGGTCTTTCTAGTATCGTTTTTCAGGAGATTCGCGAGTCTAAAGCACTGGCCTATTCGACGTTTGCTTACTACAGCTCGCCCCGTAAAAAAGATCAGTCGCACTACCTGCAAGCCTACGTAGGAACACAACCCGATAAGCTTCCCGATGCGATTCCGGCCATGCTCGATATTCTGAATCATATGCCAGTTGCCATGGGGCAGATTGATCAGTCGCGCGATGCCATCCTGCGGCAAATAGAAACAAGTCGCATCAAGCCTTCGGCGATCTATTGGTCTTATCGCGAGCAACTCGATCGCGGTCTCCAGCACGATACGCGACGGGATTTGTATCAGCTTATGCAAAAAACGACAGCCCGGCAGTTGCTCGAGTTTCAGCAGGAGCAGGTCGAAAATCGTCAGTATACCATACTTGTCATGGGTAGTAAGGAGCAGGTGGACCTGGATTACCTGAAAGAGTTTGGCCCCTTGCGGGAGCTGACTATGGAAGAAATCTTCGGCTATTGAGGAATGCCGCTGTAGTATATTAAGCCTGCTTGCGCAAAAAGAATTGTTCCCACCGGCGCTGTTCCCGCTCCATATGATTGTGGAATTTAGGGGGTGGATCAATGGAAAAACTCATGGTCTGCCTGGTTTTGGGATGCTCAAAGGTTAGGGCTGTAGCACAGAGGAAAAGCCCCTTGCCGCGCATAATTTCACCAGGTTTGCCATAGCGTTTATCACCCAGAATGGGATAATGCGCATTAGCGAGGTGGATACGCAGCTGATGGGTACGGCCAGTAAGCGGGTGCAATTCCAGCCAACTGATCCAATCGGTATGTAGTGACCTTACGCTTTTCAGCAATCGAAATTCAGTAACAGCTTCTTTTTGGTCGATAGGGTCGTCAATCCGACCTTCCGCCATGGTTTGGCCGGTAACGATAGCCTGATATTGTTTATTGATGGCTTGTGCTGCAAATTGGTCGCCCAGGTGGATGCGGGCGCTGCGGGTTTTGGCGATCAATACCAACCCGCAGGTGGGGGCGTCAAGACGGTGAGCGGCCCGGGGTTGTTTGTATGCGTCCGGCTCGTTAGAGACCTTAATGTTATGTAGGAGAGCCTGCTCTACGGTGCGGGCGCGATTACCGCTTACCGGAATGCCGCCGGGCTTGTTGATGAGGGCAATGTGCTCGTCTTCGTAGACTATAGGTAGAGGGAGGGGGAGAATGTACTGCGGAGCCTGGTCGAGTTCACAAAGTTCAATCCGCATGCCGGGCAAGACCCAGTCGCCTGTATGGCCAGTTTGTCCGTTAATCAGTACCTGTCCGCGGGAAATGGCTTTTTTTACGCTCTTGCGGGAAGGCAGGGCCGGAAATATGCCCACACAGTAATCACTCAGGCGTTGCTGCGCGACCTGATCGGGCACTACGTGCGCGTCGATAATCGTTTTTTGTTGCATGTCATTGGGCATTAAAAAGTGGAGAATAAAATAATCTCCTACAAACAGAGCAAAGAAAACCCCTTAGGCCAACGGACTAAGGGGTGCTTTATTATCTGGTAAATAACCTTATTGGTCAACCATTTAGGAAGCGGTTATATACTGATGACTTCGGCATTTAGGTTGCGCTCTTTAACGATGCGCTGGGTAAATGCTTTATGTCCGCGGGGAGCGAACAGAAAAAGCTTGCCGTTTTTCATGCCCGCAATGGTGCTGAGTAGCTTCCATTTGCGGATAACGCGTTTCATGTCGTCAGACTTGATGGCTACTTCGAAGTAATTCTTTTTATTCCGGCGAACCGCTGTTGCGTCGGGAATAAAACTGCGATCCGTTTCGGAGCGCGTAAAGGCAGAAGGCTCTTCATAACCGTCAGCTTTAGCTTTTATCTTGCCATAACCTTTTGATTTCATCCAACTTAATACCTTATTTAATGTAGTAGCCCGTAGATCTTGCGTCTGTGTATCCATATGTATACTGCTGTTTGAAGTGAATAAAGAAGAAACGTGCCGCTCGGACCTCGCCAAGACACGGTCGCGCATTTTTCACCTAGAGAAAAAAGGGAAAACGAACTGGTGCGTGCACGATTGTTCGCTTTTTGCGAATGTTTACATATCAATAACACCAAAAGGTGACAAAAGGTTCCATTCCCTGTTATACCGTGCATCAGAACTGGAAATAGATAAAGGGAATTACCTCGGCGCTGGCAGTCTGAATAACCATCCAGATAACAAGAGCCAGGACGAAAGACTGGAATACTACCGGGCTTTTGACAAAAGTCTTTTCCAGGATATGATACCATCGTCCCGGGAGATAGTGCAGGACAAAGCCCAGGGCAATCAGGAGGAACACATTGCGGTAACCAGCCATAACCGCGGGAATGGCAGCCCACTCAAAAGCGCCGACAATGTTGTTCAGAATAGCCACGGTAGCTTCGAGCGGAGGGAGTGGTGCCCCTAGTGCTCCGGAGCGGAAAAAGACCCAGCAAAAGGTGACGAAGTGGAAAATAAAGATTACGCTGACCGCTTGGCTGAACCGGTGCGTTTGGGCCTGATCATACCATACGTCAGCCAGCCAGGCAGCTAGCCATAAGAATATCCAGAATAACATGATGATGGTATTACCGGTCAGAAGATTTTGCCAGGCTACCGGGTCAGAGAACCCATTTTGTTGTTGATACCACGTAGCGCCGTAGCCGATTAGGTGTATGATCAGTAAAAGAGCTAAAGCCCGCAGTGCCGGATTGCGAAAGAGCGTACTTTTTTGCCGCAAGGCACGTTCCAGAGCCAGCCCCAGGCCGTGCAATCCTCCCCAGATAATAAAGACCCAACTGGCCCCGTGCCAAAGACCGCCCAGCAGCATGGTAATCATCAGGTGAAGGTAGGTGCGTGCTTCGCCTTTGCGGTTGCCACCCATCGAAATGTAGAGGTAATCGCGCAGCCAGGTGGACAGCGAAATATGCCAGCGCCGCCAGAAATCCTGTAAAGAAGAAGCCTTATAGGGCCGGCGAAAGTTTTCGGGCAGGAAAAAGCCCATCAGTAAAGCAAGACCAATCGCCATGTCGGAATAGCCACTGAAGTCGCAATAAATCTGAATGGCATAGCCATAAGCTGCCATGAGGTTTTCGAAGCCGGAATAAAGGTTGGGGCTTTCAAAGACACGGTCGACAAAATTGACGCTAATATAGTCGGAAATGACCGCTTTCTTAAACAACCCGCCAATAATGAGCATGAAGGCCTGCCCTATGGCCCGCCGGGTCAGTCTTGGTGTACGGCGGATTTGCGGGATAAAGTCGGCGGCCCGCACGATTGGCCCTGCTACTAATTGGGGGAAAAAGCTGACAAAAAATGCGAAATCAAGCAGGCAGGTAAAGAAGGAGCGTACTCCCTTAATACCTTCCGTGAGCGGAACCAGCTTACCCCGATAAATATCGATGCTGTAGCTCATCGTCTGGAAGGTGAAAAACGAGATGCCTACTGGAAGAAAAATTTCCCGAAAGGCGAAGTTGCTACCTATGATATCATTGAAAGACCCAATGAAGAAGTTGGTATACTTAAAATAGCCCAACAAGCCGAGGTTCACCAGTAGGCTGAGTATAAGCCAAAAGCGGCGCCATGGCCGCATAGAGGCCCGGTAAATTAGATGTCCCAGGCCAAAGTCAACAACAGTGGAGAACAGGAGCAGCAGAAAATACCATCCACTAGACTGATAATAGAAGAATAAAGAAAAAGCGAGGGTATAAAGAATGCGTAAATTGAAGCGCCGCAGGAGCAACAGGTAGCCACCATAGAACAGAAGAAACAACAGAAAAAAATCGGCCGTATTGAACAGCAAAGGGTGTGCCGCATCGTAGCGGAACAGTCGGCCTATTTCACTCCAGTCAATCATGTTTGTCGTATGCCTGCATCAAAGCTTCAAAAACGAGTGCGCCCTGAAAGATATAGCCTTTTTCGGTAAAGTGGATAAAGTCCCGGTAGGCAAGTTGGGCCTGCCGCCACGAGTAGATGCTGCCGGCTCCACCCATAACGGCATAGACGTCGTATACCGCCACGCCTTCTTCCCGGGCCAAACGGAGTAGCAGGTCGCGCATTTGCCGGGGTTTCGTGCGAAGGCGACCATCCCGGTGACCGGCATCAGGATTTGTCATTAGCAGAATACGTCCGCCGGGGATAACATCCTGAAGCTTGCGCAAAAAACCACGCACTTCCGGCTCAATTTGCCGGGGCTGGAAGCTATTCTGTAGTGCTTCGTTGGTGCCGAGGGTGACCACGACCAGGTCGGGTTGCACAACGCGCATTTGTTCCCAGAAGGTGGTTGAGCGGTGATAGTGGTAGTAGGTTGTACCGTTGACACCGATCATATGATACAAGATGCCTGACTGTCGACGATGGCGCAAGATAACACCATATAGTTCCGGTTGCTGGGGGCTTTCGCCCAAAAGGCGCATCCGGGACGTGGGGGCAGCGAGTTGGGCCTGATAAACGGACGAAGCAGTTTCAGCGACCGGTTGCATCTCGAGTGCGGTGGCAGGTAGACGATCAAGCTGCCCTACCCGCAGCTGCTGCTCAGGATAAATAAGCGGACTGGAAAGTTGATTCCAGCGCAATAGTTGTTGTACCGATTCCCCGTAGCGGCGGCCAATACCGTAGAGGTTTTCTCCGGATTGTACCGTGTGGTATTGCCAGCGGGCGGGCAAGGCCGGTGGCTGGGCAGAACTTGTGACTTGTACCTGCCACTGGGTGTCCGCGTTACCAAAGAGTATCAGTTCATCAAATGGCATGTCCTGTTTTTTTGCGAAAGCAAAATCAAGGGAGACAGAGGTGTTCTCTGCCCGTAAGCCCATGCCGGTAAGGCCAATATCGGGACCACCTCGCTGGAAGGTACGGCGACGAAACTGCCATTTGTCCGGACTACTCCATGCATAATCGAGAGGGCCATGCGTATCGGCCAGAGCGTAAGGAAATACCAGGCCACGACCGCCGCAACCAAATCGTTGCCAGAAGTACTGACGCAGAGTGCGGGGCAGGTAATCGGCCTGAATGTGGGAGTCCCCCACGTGGGCAATGACCACGTTTTTTTTCTGGCCGGCCTGTAAGCTGTCTAATGCCTGGTAAAAGTGACCGAGCTGGTACGGTCGTAGAATGCGGTGTGCGTCAGCCTGAAGCAGGTCGCGATGCGCTTGCAGTAGCGAGTCGGCCTCCTGACCATTGAGCATGGTGAGGTGAAGCACGAGGCACAACCATAAGAACGGGGGATATCGCATGGTTAGTCCAGTTCTATAGCCTGAGGCTGGATAATAAATTCTTCGTAGCCATCAAGTAAGTAGGCGGCAAGTAGGTCGGAGGCTACCCGCGCCCCGGTAAAGTTGAAGTGGGTGTAATCATAGTTAGCCAGTCTTGGTCGTTCTTCCTGTACCCAGCGTACCATGCTGCCCGGCCCGCCCATGGCGTCATACAGGCTGAAGAATGCCACTCCGGTTTTTTGGGCAACAGCTCGCTGCACATTATTGACACGAGGTACGCCAGGGTCGGTCTGCATTTGGCCATTTAGTTTAGTAGCTTTATCAGCAACTCCGACAACAAGTATAGGTACCCCGGGCATAGCTTCTTGAAAATGATGAATAACATCAATCAGTTGGTCTTCATACCATCGGTAATCGGTCAGATGAGCATCGATGACGTTTAGGCCGTACTGAAGGATGATCAGGTCGTAGTCCAGGTATTCCTGAAAAGCAGCGAGTACCGTGCGGCTAATCCCTTTAAGTCCGCGTCCGGCATTACCCCGGCACGGGAAATTGTCGACAAATATTCCGGTTGGAGATTCCAGGCTGATCCCGTAAAGGGGATAATTACTCGATACGTCAAATTGCAAACTGATCCGGCGGGCAGTTGTATCGCTTAAGTCAATGGCATTGACTACGTCGGGGGATCGTAGGGAATAGGCTGTATTTTGTGCGTGTACATTTGCGTAGAGACGTCCATAGGTTCGTGTGGTGCTGTCGGGTTGTGGTCGACCGTAGAAGAACCGGGCTGTATGAAAGGAGCTAGTGCCGGCAAAGCGACTGCTGCCCCGGTAAGATGCCCAGTGTGTTTGGTCGCGGGCTGCCAGGATCGAATCCTGTTGGGTGGAATCCGGTGGTGGGGCAGCTCCCTGGGCCACAAAATATTCTCCCGATATTCCCCGGAGCATTTTGTAGGTGTTGGGCTGTCCGATGATATTGCGTGCCCAGTTGTTGGAAAAAGAGTGGCGTACGGAGCGGCGAAAGCTGTGAAGCTCGGAGGTGATCGGCACAAACCCTACGCCGCGCCCACCAAATCGCCTTTGCAGGCTGTCGCGAAAAGTCATGCACATGAGATCCCCTTCAATGCTGGAATCCCCATAGTACGCAATGCGAATCTGTTCTTCTCCGCCAGCCAGAGCAGCAAAGAAAGAGGTCAGGTGATCAAGTCCGTTATAATCTCCTTCCAATGCCGGAATGACAAAGGTTGCCCGTGGTTGCGCTACGGGTGGGGTGGTTGTGGTATCAGCCAGGCTATCGGGGTGCTGCAGAAGAGAATCCGGATGGCGTATAGTGGAATCTGCCAGGGGTGGCGGCGTAAGGAACTGCTGAAGATAATGGAACGTCCGGAAATGTTGTTGCAGGAATGGGCTATGGCGGTACAAAAACGGATAAGCCAGTAGCCAGGCGGCCGTCAGGACTAAAGTTAAAAACACACGGGTGAAGGGCCTCTTAAGCATATCATTTCAGCATTACCGAACACTAGACAGGCTGCCGGGTAATTGGTGAAAAGGTAATATACGAAGATTTTTAGGAGACATGAGGTGCGACGTGGGGAGCTACACCTCATGCCTGCCCCGGATGTGCTACAGGGAATTAAACCAATCCTGGAAATATTCTCCCACGTAGGGAACGAGTTTTTTCTCTCCCTGCAGGGCACCGATGAAGCCGATGATCCAGGCAATAAGCGGAATAATCCACAGCACGATATTAAGTACGGGGATGATGCTGGCCACTACTCCCATGAGTATGATCCCCAGCGACTGACGAATATGGAAGGAGGCCAGGTCCTTTTTCGGGTTATTAAGGACAATGGCGACAATCCAGCCGATAATGGTTAGATAAGAAACAATACCGATTACTTTTGGGTCGGTTTTCGTTTGATGTGTTTGGTTGGCCATGATGCAATTAAATTTAGTACATGATATGATTAGATTGTATAATCTACATTTTTTTGCAGAAAAAATCTATTCTGTTAGATGAAAGAGGGACTTAATTAGATAAACGATGAACTTCTAAGCAGCTAGCGTTTTTGGTGTAGCTAAATCGGACTTTGCACTTTTATCGAAGAAGCAGGGCCGTCGGTCGATAGCCAATAGAGGTTTTGTCTGTGCAAACATCGATTAGTCGAGCATGCTCATTTGTAACTTGCTGTAAACGTGTTTTTTATGCAATTTGTAGTTGTTCAGTTAATCGAGTAATTAAACAACACATAACATGAAAACCCGGATAATCACCTTTCTTTTACTTTGTAGTCTGTTCTGTTGTTCCGCCCAGTCGGGCTGGTCGCAGCAAGCTTCCGCATCCGATACGTGTATCAACAGCGCTAAAGAGGTTGTCTACCAGAAAGCTTTTTCTGGTTTTATGGCCAAGGTGCGCACGCAGTCCTTTAATAAAAAGAAAAAACAGCAGTTGGCTAAAGAGTATAGCGCCCTAATTGATCAGATGGATGAGCTTTATCATGGAACGCCATCGGTTGACGCAGACACCCTTAAATTTTCTATGCAGCCTGAAACAGTGGCGCATGTAGTAGTAAACGCATGCAAACGAGATCAAAAATAGAGAGCCTGTCCGTACGGAGGGCTACCTCGCTATTTGCGGTAACGGTGCTCCAGGGCTGCCGTTACGGTAAACAGCAAGTCGGATAAGGTACGGCTTCCCGTCGGTAGGTCATTACCTGGTAATTGTTAGTAAGCCGGGAGGAACGGCTACTGATTAGGCATGTTTACGGTGTTTTCACCAGGTAGATTTCTATGGTTTTGTTTTCGCATAATGTTGATTTTCATTATTTTATGATGAAAGGAGTGGGATAAGTAGGCTGAGAACAAAGTTATGTAATACATTGCTATACCATACTGTATGGTACGTTTTAAAATCAAAGATATACCCGCTTCCCGGATACACCATCCGCATTCAAGTCGATTCGACCGTGGTAATCAGACCACTAAAGAACTGGTAAATGTCCTGCAGGTCTTCGGTGACTATTTCGGGGTGTAGCTGTTGCAGGCCGAGTAAAACGGCATATTGAATTTCAGCCAGGCGGTGGGCGTAATCGGCAGGCATGCCTTGCCGTTGGTAAGCTTCGCTGAGGTAATCAAGGCGCAAGCTATCCATTTTGTCAAGATAGGTTTTGACCTGCGTATTGTAGTAGCTCCACGATCGGAGCGACAATTCTGCTTTGCGGTGGGCAACGGGCAGGAGGTTATGCATAATATCTTTGGCCGATACTCCTGATTTGAGGATTTGGGCGGCATCGAGTAAGATTTCGGTATTTTCCTCCTGCCAATAGTTCAGCAGTTCCCGGGTATACGTGGCCATATTGGCAAAATGATGATAAAAGGAGCCCCGGGTGATATCGAGGTAATCACAAAGGTGTTGGATATTGATATGCGATTGGTCGTAATCGGCCAACAACTCTAATCCTGCTTGCAGCCAGTCTTCCTTACTTAACCGGGACATAGTTTTTGCCTATAAGTTAGGAATAATTGACGGGTCAGGCAATAAGTAGATCAGACAGGATTCGGTTTTCGGAGCTCGGTGAGTACTCGAAAGGCATCCTCCAGATCCTCCTGCCGCACAATTACCGTAAATTCATTAGAGGTGGAAATTAATTCCACCAGGTTAATGCCCTCCCAGGCTAAAACTTTCAGAATGGCGTAGTAAACTCCGTATAAGCTGCGATTTTCTTCGGGAAGCATCAAGCTGATAGATGCTAACTCAATTCGTTTGTCGAGCAGGGTTTCTTTGCGGAATAGCTCCTCCAAAGGTTCAGCCAGGTCTTCAGTGATGAGGATAGTCGTTTCGCTGATTCCCCGGGAAAAGGTGTAAAAAGAATTGGGGTGGTCGGAAATTATACCGAGCAGTACACCTTGCTTGTTCAACAGCGTATCGGAATGCCTAAAGGTGTAATCGACCAAATTAGAGCGAACACTAATGTCGGTTAGCTTGCGCAAAAAATCGCGTAAGCGCCTGGTTTTCATAGTTGGCGCCTCGTTGGGCAGGCGTTTGATGGCCATGAGTATGGCACCCTGCTGCACCTCTTTTTTCAAGATAGCACTTACCCGCGGTTTTAATTTACGGGCCAGAGCCGAGGCATTGATCAAATTATCCGCCATCGCTTCGCGCAAAAATGGGGAACGATTGACCAACTGATTGACAACATCAGAAACCTTAACCATAGATTGTTAATTTTTTAACAAAAAGTGAATAATTAGTATAAAATTACTAAAAATATGCAATCGCGGAGAGACTGACTTAGTTTTGCCTTGCAGCTACTAAAAGCGCTACACAAATGCATAAAACTATGATGAAGGTTCTAAAATTTGGCGGTACTTCACTAGGAACACCGGATTGCATGCATGAGGTCTTACGCCTGGCCCGGCAGGAATCGCGGGCGATCGTCGTATTGTCAGCGGTTAGCGGCACTACGAATGCGTTGCAGGCGATAGCTGAGGACATTGGTCAGGGAAGGGAGATCAGCAGTGCGCTGTATGAATTACGATCCTTCTATCAGGCATACATTCAAGATTTACTGGCTACCCAAACAATCCGCTTACGTGCCCGGCAAGCGGTCGACAAGCAGTTGGATCAGGTGAGTGAGCAGGCTGTTTTAGCTCGTCGATCCCCACAAGACGGTTATTCCCGGAAGGTTGCGGAAAAAATTATTCTAGCCCAGGGAGAGCTAATTTCCACACAACTCTTTCAGCTTTTGGCCGAGGAGCAAAAGCAGTCGGCAATCTTATTATCGGCGTTGGATTTTATGCGCTTGCGGGGTGATCATGAACCGGACGTCGATACGCTGAGTCACCGTCTTGAGTTGACACTAGAAGCTTACTCCGGGGAGTCCCTGTTCGTTACGCAAGGGTACATCTGCCGCAATGCTATGGGGCACATCGACAACCTGCAACGGGGAGGTAGCGACTATACGGCAACGCTGATTGGAGCCGCGATACATGCGGATGAAATTCAAATTTGGACAGATATTGACGGTTTACATAACAACGACCCCCGCATGGTAGAGCAAACACGGCCGGTGCGCCGGGTTTCCTACCGCGAGGCAGCTGAGTTGGCCTATTTTGGCGCGAAAATCCTGCATCCCACCTGTGTCATTCCAGCTGAGCGCGCGGGAATTCCTCTGCGTTTGAAGAATACCTTACAACCCGCAGCACCGGGTACCCTGATTTCCGCCCAGGGGTCGGGTCAGGCAATTACTGCTCTGGCGGCAAAAAACGGGATTACAGCCATCCGTATTCAATCCGATCGCATGTTAAACGCGTGTGGTTTCCTGCGACGCGTCTTTGAGGTCTTCGAGCGTCACTGTACCCCTATCGACATGGTTACCACTTCGGAGGTATCCGTTTCCCTGACTATTGATGAGGTGCGGGCCCTGCCCATGATTATGGATGAGTTGGGGGCGTTTGGTATAGTAGAGGTAGATACCGGGCAAACCATCGTTTGTCTGGTTGGTGACCATATTCAACGCAGTGCGGCCGTTCTGGAGCAGGTGACCCTGGCCCTATCTGGAATACCCTTGCGAATGGTCTCTTTTGGCGGAAGCCGAAACAATATCAGCCTGTTACTGGATAGCGCCAACGCCCAACCGGCATTGCAGCGTCTGCATCAGACATTATTCACGCAGCCGGTGACAAAGCAGGCTCATTAAGACGAATTAACCTGTTGGTTAGTGCACAATGGATTGAGATGTGTAAAGCGTCGTCCGAATTAATCGGGCGACGCTTTTTATGTCGATACCGACTGTAATCCCAGGCGAGAGTGCCAGAAAGGGATGAAGAAACAGCTGTGCTTGTGAAGGCAAAATTCAATAACTTTACGTACTTAGTACAGACCATCGTTATAAAAGCAAGGAAAAAGCAGTAAATTTCCGTACCAACTACCGGCCTCGTACCCTGAACCGATGATGCTGAGCCTTACTTCCGGCAACAGTATTGTAGATAACGAGGTAAATTACATTTTACGAAGACGACTTAATAAAAAATTGATGTTCTGGTAGCTCCATGACGGTGGCTCCGGGGTAATTATACTTTAGTTTGTTCTGATATTTATGCATTATACGCGGATACTTCTCGTCTTGTTTTTTGGGCTCAGTATCTATACTGCGCCGGCACAATCCGACCGTACGGAATTGAGCTTATGGTATGGTATCAGCAATTACCAGGGGGATTTAGTGGATTCAGATTTTTTTATTCCGGGCGAGTTCAATTTTGCGGGTAGTGGTCGCATTGCGCTGCCCGTACACCCACAGTGGGTCGTGCGGGGGGCATTTTCATATATGCAATTTAGCGGTAGCGATCTAAACTCTGTGCGCTGGCGCGATAAAGAGCCCATAATGAGTTTTTCCACTCAGCTCTATGAAATTTCGGCACGGGCAGAGTGGCATCCATTTGGGCCCCGCAGGCTTCGGTTATATTCGGCAGAGGAGCTGGCTACGGAGTATCAACTGATCAAGTCTCCCGGGCGATATACCCGGGAAGGGGTGATGGTCACGGAGGAAGCAGATGGCTTTTTCGCCATTCAGCGAGAGCAAGGTGTACGGGTCCTAATGGATAAGCGAGGGTCACGGTGGATATTTGATCCCATGGGGCGTTTGGTGAGCTATGAGTACCAGGATGCTATTCAGCCTTTCCTTTTTGCGGGGTTAGGATGGGCGCGATTTGATGCCGATGCGCGCTCGCGCACGCTTTCGGGGGAGGGGCTTACCGTGGAAGCTCAATTGGAGCGCGAGCGCATCGTCGTGCCCTTTGGTGCCGGAATTCGCTATGAATTTCATGCGGATTGGTCGTTGCAGGGAGAAGTGGGCTGGCGGTATACCGGTACCGATTACATAGACGGGTTTAGCCAAAGCCGAAATCCCGATGCTGATGACTGGTATTTTTTCGCAGGGATTGGCGTTAATTATGCTTTAGGTGATGCTCGTACTCCTCAGGTCGAGCCAGCCGATTCGGATGGCGACGGCATTCCCGATTGGATCGACGAATGCCCCTTTAATTCGGGTAGTGCTGAATTACAGGGATGCCCCGATACGGACGGTGACGGTACCAGCGACAAGACTGATGAGTGCCCCGAAGAGGCGGGGCCTGTCCTGAATAATGGCTGTCCGGTAAGGGACAGCGACGGGGATGGGGTCGTTGATGATCAAGATGAATGCCCCGATCAGGCCGGTGTGAAACGTTTGCAAGGATGCCCGGAAACCGATCAGGATGAAGACGGCGTTCCGGATGATCAGGATGAGTGCCCGCTGGTCAAGGGCTTGCCGTCTCTCAATGGTTGCCCCGATGCTGACGAAGATGGTATTCCCGATTATCGCGACGATTGCCCCGGGGAATATGGTCTGAAAGATTATAATGGTTGCCCAACGCCTGATAATGGTCAGGTAATTCAGTTGCTAAATGGTATTCCAGCTATTCGCTTTGCGGAAGGAAGTAGTGAATTGGAAGCCGCCGCCCGCTCTATTCTTAATCGCGTGGCGGTTTTTATGCAACAATACCCGCAGTACAACCTACAGCTCACCGGACATGCCGATGAACTTACGGATGAGGTGGCCAATCGGCGCTTGTCGGAACAACGGGCTATAGCCAGTCGACAGTATCTATTAGCCAGGGGTATAGCTGCCCAGCGCCTGTTCTACGAGGGCGTGGGCGCAGAACAACTCGTGACATCCCGGCAGGAGCAAAGCAATCGGCTGAACCGCCGGGTATCTTTTACCTTATTCCGTTAGTCTTCCTGTCCCGATTGGCCAAAGTTCATGTCGAAGCCAATACGCTGATGCCGGGGTTGCGGCTCGTCGTCATCGTAATCTTCCCAGCGGGTAATTTCTACCAGAAATTCTTCCATGTGGCGGATAAAAAAGGGCTCTTTTAGCTCTTCAGGCCGGTAGATAGCAACCGTTTTGGGCTGGGCGGGTTTACCATATCCTTCAATAAAAGGGTAGTTGATCAGCACAATCACCTTGCCGTTGAACAACTGCTGATAAATGAGTGATCCGTTATGCTTAATCAGGTGTCGCTTGATGTCGTCGTTCACTTTCTGGTACATTCCCGAGCGCGTCTCGCCCAGGCTGAACACGATCGCTTCCAGATTTTCCATTTCGGACCGGGTTTCTACTTCAGCATCCAATTCCAATTGGTCATTGAGTGCCTGTAGATGTTGGATGATTTGTGCTTTCAGTTTTTCCTGCCAGGCTTTGCGGTAGTCTGTCGTATTTTGTAGCACTTCCTGGTAATGTTCTGCTTTTCGCTTTAAGCTGAAGAGTTGGGAATCCATCATGTTGTTTTAGTATTTTTGGTGTATAAGCTTCCGAAGAATGGGGAGAAAAAATAACCATTTTTTTAACAGTAGCAGCGATCTCAAAATATCCTTCATCCGGCAAGGGTATATTTACCACCAAAACATTTTTGAGAAGGCTTTTGGTGTCTTTGCGATTTATGAAAAAGATACACTACATTGGCTACGATACATAACAACTTCCGGAGTATGCTGTTTGCAGTTGATATTGGCAATTCTAATGTAGTGATTGGTTTGTGGAACGGAGAAGAGTGGGTGCAAACCTGGCGCGTCAATACTCTACAACGCGATGATGCTAGCGTGTACTACGAACAACAACTACAAAATCTGCTGCTGGAAAACGACATTCGCCCTACTCCTGGCGACCGGGCCGTCATTAGTAGTGTGGTACCCGCACTGACACCGGTGTTCGAATCGCTTTTTGATCAATTTATTTCCCAATCAGTGGTGGTCGTTCACCCTGAGCTGTATCCCGGGCTGAAGCTGAAAATAAACCGGCCGAATGAAATTGGAACAGATCTTCTGGCCAACGTGGTAGCAGCGCGACAACTCTATCAGGCAGACTGTGTGGTAGTGGATTTCGGAACGGCCCTTACCTTTACAACGTGTACGGCCAAAGGGGAAATTCTCGGTGTGGCGATTACCCCGGGCCTGAAAACGGCAATCAGGGCATTGTTCCAAAAAACTGCTCAATTGCCGGAGGTGCCGCTAAAACTGCCGGCATCCGTCGTGGGGAAAAACACCACACATGCTATTCAAAGTGGGGTATTAGAAGGGTATATTGGATTGGTACGGCACATGATAGCACGTATTCGTGAAGAAGTTGGTGCGCACGTTAAGGTAGTGGGAACCGGTGGGCTTTCCTCTGTTTTACATCCGCTGGAAGGTGACTTTGATTATGTGAATCCACACCTTACGCTGGACGGCTTGCGCATTATTGATGCTTATCTGCAGGAAGGGGCATAAAAAAACCCGCTCAGTAGAGCGGGCGTTTACCGTTTAGGCCATCAGATAGTTATACTCTGGATGCCGGTTAACGAAATGTCGAAATGTGGGGCAGGTAGCCTTGATTTTATATTTGTTAATATCGGCAAATTCGATAATGCGCTCGGCCATGGCATCTTCCAGTCCGATGGATTCCAGGGTATCCGGAATGTACGTTTTCTTCACCTCTACGGTATTGGTTTTACCGTCAGTGTGCAGTTCGTAGTCCATGTAAACATCTTTGTCTTTCCGCATGTCCATGTAGACGCGTTCGTCTTTCGTGTCAATGCGGAAGTTCATACTTTCTGGTTCGATAATCATATATAAAAACGTTTTGGTGTCAAAAAAATAGTGAAGCGCTAGTGCCATATGGCATCGAAAGAGCGGTAGGCTTAGTTATTGTCTTGTTCTCTTTTTAGCGCTTTGGTTATATCTTTAGCACTATTTAGTGCTTTTTCGAGGCTGGCTTTAGCTTCTTCCAGTTCAGCTCTTTTCTCTTCCAGCTCATCTTCCATTGATGCTATTTCTTTGCGTAATTTTTCTATTTCTTTGGTATGGTCAGCAATGCCGTCGGTAAGATCATCGACATCATCGGTTAATTTTTTAACCTGCTTTTGGGCATCGTCGGTTTTATCTTCGTAGTATTTGGGAAGTAGATCCTGCAAGAAATTATAGACAATAGTTCGTAACTCAATCAGATCGTCACGGAATCTGCCTTGTCCGGCATACATATCGTAACCATAAGCTGCGAAAACATTAAAAGTAGTATGATCACCCTGTTCGGAAAAATGCGTGTACAAATCGAGCGCTTTGGTAGAAAGAGGAGTCAGGATAGCTTTTTCGGCAGTGAGCATATCTTTGTTCTGCAGAAAACCGATTCCTTTCAATTTTACATCATAATTTTTTTTCATGAAATTGGCCCATTCTTTCTTCAAAAACTTGGGCGGAGCGTCGACAACCACCTGAATACTGGGCCGGGGTTGATCATCGTGCTCAAAGGTACGCTCTTCGATAGACAGGGTTTGTCCCCGCAGGAGGGAACAGCTAAGAGCAAAAAAGAATACAATGAGCAAAACACGCATAACTATCTTTATTTATTGTAAAACGGACGGGTAGGTCTCATGTTCACTAAAAGATATCATGCGATGACCGTAGGGTGTAGGACAAACTCATTTGCACCTGCGATGACTACCAATAGCCATTTTACTATCCTGAACAAGGCGGAGTGGTAGCGATAATGTTAAATTTTAGGGAGAGCCCGGGAGGTAATCTGAATTTTATCCTTACGCTTAGTATGTTTAGGTAGAGATGTTGCTCTGCTTTTTGCAAAAGCAAAAAAAAGCCCCCCGGCTTTACGCTAGTAAGCCGAGGGGTTTGGATGCCGGAATTAAAGATTCAATAGTGTTCCGGCTGGATTTATTCATGGGGCTAACGAATATGGGCTTTGGGGCTAGCTGATCGGAACGACCCGTGCATAAGCAATCGGTAGTCAGTTACGTCGCTATACATAAATCAAGGGTGTAATAGGATTGTTACCCCCTGGGAAAGAATTTTTTGGTATGAAAAAATTACGCCGTGCACGCAGATCAGCGCTACATTAAGGGGCTGGTGAATAACGACTCAGAAGTTATTCGCGAAATTTACCGGAAGTATTACGGTCGTATCCAGCAATTGGTGACGAGCAACAGTGGAAATGTGGAAGATGCCCGGGACGTATTTCAAGAAGTACTTGTAGTGTTGTTTCACAAAGGACACGAAGGGTTTACTCTTACCTGTCCGTTTAGTTACTTTCTGTATATCGCGTGCCGTAGCCGTTGGATCAATGAATTAAAAAAAAGAGGTCGGAGACGGGTAACAATTACCGACATCGACGGATTAAATAATGACTCACTTCTCACGAGTGAGTGGCGACAGTTGTATAAACAGGAAAAGCAAAAACAACTTTTCCACCGCGAATTTCGGAAGCTAGGCCCCTCATGTCAGGAACTTTTAGGACTGTCCTGGACGGAAAACCCCGATACCAGCAAATACAATTCGTTGTATGAGGTAGCACAAATTACCGGTCGTACATATGGCTATGTGCGCCGTAAAATAGCAGAGTGTCGCAACCGACTCATGCAGCTTGTTCAGGAATCTTGCGACTTTAACGATTTATAAGTACACCTATGACGGAAGGACGCTATGAACAGTTTGAAGCTTACCTGCGGGGAACTCTGAACGAAAGGCAAGAAAAAGACCTGGAGCAAGCCCTTCTGGACCCGGAGGTGAAAGCAGCTTTCAATACCTATCGCTCGGTACGTCAGGTGATCGGTCAGCGCTGGCAGCGACAGGCTGATACGGATGCATTCATCAGGAGCTTACAAGAGCAGAATCAGCAATACCTCTCCCCAAAATCTTCCCCAAAACGGTACCTTTCCGTGCGTCGCATGGTGCTGTTAGCCGCTTGCGTTTTACTTGTTTTAGGCATTTCTTTTGTCGGGGTGCGCAAGCAGCAGTATGGCGATCAACAGCTCATTAAACATTATGTGACAGCATATCAGACGGGTGCTGAGCGTGGCTCTCAGGGCCTAAATCAATACCATCAGGCTCTGATGGCCTATCAAAATGAGCAGTGGGCGGCCGCAGCCGACGCCTTCGCGAACGTACCGGCGACGGATGAGAATTATGCCGGGGCTCAGTTATTTGCGGGCTATGCTTACCTGTACGATGGAGCATACAGCGCGGCAAAGAAAGCCTTACAAAACGCACTGCAATATGGCACCGGCATCCAGCAGCAAAATGCAGAATGGCATATGGTACTGGCCGAAGTACCGGCCACGCCAGCAGGTCAGCTTCCTCCCACCCTGGTGACAATCTTAGCCGATGAGGATCATGCCTTCTATGATCAGGGTAAAGCCCTGGCCCGTGACCTGACATCAATCTGGCGCTGAGTAGAGACGAGGTGACGCTGCTTTGGTGGTTTTTATGTTCGCTTCTGGTTTAATCTCTACTTTCTTTGCGCATCTACCGCGATTCGGGTATTTTTCCGCTATTGCTTGTCTCACCCACTAATCTGAAGCCATATGGTATTGCGCTACCTCTCGATTCTTTTCTTATTTATTATGATATTAATGTCTTGTCAACCTGATTCTCCTCAAGGTAAACACGGTCTGCAATCAGGCGTGTCGCGCCAATTGGCGCAAGAGCGGGCTTCTATACTTAGCGACGTCTTATACGATTTCACGTTTTCCATCCCGGAAGGGTCCAGTCAACCCATTCCCGCATCTGTAACTTCAACCTTTACCCTGCGCAACGCCGATACTTCGCTGGTTCTCGATTTCCGGCAACCGCGCGAGCAGGTGTTGGCCGTGAATGTCAATGGAGAAGAAATCGATATTCAACTGGTGGCTGACCACATCGTTTTACCTGAGCAGACACTCACCCCCGGCGAGAACCGGGTCGTTGTTGATTTTATTGCCGGCGATATGTCGCTCAATCGCTCGGATGATTATTTATATACGCTCCTGGTTCCCGATCGGGCCAGTACGGTATTTCCCTGTTTTGATCAGCCTGACATAAAAGCCCGATACCGCCTCAAACTCGACATTCCCGCAACCTGGGAAGCGTCGGCCAATGGCGTACTCGATTCGGTGTGGACGTCTGCCGACCGCAAACATCTTCAGTTTGCGACCACCCGGCCATTTAGTACTTATGTATTCGGCTTTGCCGCCGGGGCCTTTCAAAAGCGTACAGCCCGGCGTAAAGGTCGTACGATGACCATGCTTTTTCGGGAAACCGACACTCTGAAAGTAGCGGATAATGTAGATGCTATCTTCGATTTACACGGGCAGTCCGTAGAGTGGATGGAGCGCTATACCGAAATTGGCTATCCATTTGCAAAACTCGACTTTGTCCTTATTCCCGGATTTCAGTACGGAGGGATGGAGCATATCGGCAATATTTTTTACCGCGAGTCGAGCCTGATGCTGGAAGCCGATGCTTCGCGGGCACAACAGCTCAGCCGGGCCCGCCTAATTGCGCACGAAACGGCTCACATGTGGTTTGGCAACCTGGTGACTATGGAGTGGTTTAATGACGTATGGTTGAAGGAGGTGTTTGCCAACTTCATGGCTGCTAAAATTGTCAACCCATCTTTTCCTGATATCAATCATGATCTCAATTTTGTGTGGTCGCACCTGCCCAGTGCCTACAGTGAGGATCGCTCCCGTGGCAGCCACCCCATACAGCAGGAGCTCGACAACCTCAAGAACGCCGGTACACTCTATGGGCGTATTATTTACCAAAAAGCCCCTGTCGTTATGCGACAGTTGGAAGCGCGCCTGGGCGAAGAAGCGTTTCAGGATGGCCTTCGCGAATACCTGCAACGCCACGCCTATGATAATGCCACCTGGGATGACCTCATAACCATCCTTGATCGCCGGACCAGTGCGGATCTATCGCGCTGGAGTACAGTGTGGGTGAAACGGCCCGGAATGCCTATTTATGACCTCAATTACGATATGGGGGCTTCCCAATTAGATATTGTGGCTCGCAATACCACTAAAGATGGATTGTATTGGGATCAGGAAACACAGGTCGCCCTTATCTACGGTCCGGATTCCTACGACATCAGATCGCATTCTATTACCGGCAAGCGCTCATCGATAGCCTTATCTAGTGCGGCTCCTCTGCCGAGGGTGATCCTGCCGAATGCCAGCCCGATGAGTTATGGGTATTTTACCCTCGACCCGAAAGGACACGACTATCTGTTAGCGGAGGGGCGGCTGTTGGCCGATCCGCTTTTGCGGGCCACCGCCTACTGGAGCCTGTACGAGGAATGCGTTCGCAACGAACTTTCGCCCGTTGCCTTGGCTCCGTCCTTTCTGGCTGCTGCCAAAAATGAACCAGATCCGTTAAATCAGCAGCGCCTGTTGGGATACGTACAGGATATTTTCTGGCAGTACTTGCGTCCCGAAGAGCGGGAACAGTTTCAGGAGAAGCTCAGCGACGACCTGTGGGCAATGCTTCGGGAAGGGAACTACCGGGACAATCAGTCCAGCATCTGGAGAACTTACCAAAATACTGCCCTGCCGGCAGCGCACCGGGAGCGCTTGTACCGCATCTGGCTGGGGGAAGAGTCGGTTCCTTACCTCAAGCTTACCGAGAACCGTAAAATTAGTCTGGCCGCTACATTAGCCATCGTACAGCCGGAACGAGCCGAAGAGGTTCTCTCCGTCACTTACGATAGCATTGCTAACCCTGACCAAAAGGTGCGCTTTGCTTTCCTTATGCCGGCCCTCTCCTCCGATGTGGAGGAGCGCGAGGGCTTTTTTGAGTCTCTGAAAGATCCGGCTAATCGTGCCAAAGAGCCCTGGGTTGGCAGTGGATTGCGTTACCTGCATCATCCTCTGCGTGCTAAATCGGCGATTCCGTTTATCCGTCCGGCTCTGGAAATGATGGAAGAGATTCAGGCGACGGGTGACATCTTTTTCCCTCGCCAATGGGCCAATGCCACTTTGAGCGGCCATCAGTCGCAGGAAGCAGCCGACATTATTCTGGATTTTATGCGGGACTATGAGGACTTATCCTATCGCTTACGCAATAAGATTTGGATGGCTGCTGATCCGTTGCTGCGCTCTGCCGATCGGTGATCAGGGGTGCAGTAGTACCTTCATGCACTGATCGCTTTTCTGGTCGAACATCCGGTACGCCCGGGGGCCGTCGGTCATGGGCAGGGTATGCGTAAACAATCCGGTAAGCTGATCGCTATCCTCCATGGCCGCCTGTATCAATTCGTCGATCAGGCTGCGGGCCGGACAGCGCCCGATGCGGTAGGTGAGGTTGCGATCATAGGCTTCCACCGGTGAAAAGGGCAGATGGGTGCTCGTACAGACGCCTACCGCGGAAAGGGTGCCTCCGGGCCGCAGCAGATCAAAAGCGGAGCGAACGGCCGGTTCCAGGCCTACCACTTCCAGTACACTATCGGCACCCCGACCATGGGTGGCTTCCCGTATTTCAGCAGGGAGGTCGCTTTCGCGAAAATTCAGTGGCGTAGCTCCCCAGGCGGCGGCAAGTGCTAGCCGGTGGGGTACCTGATCCACGGCGAAAATACGTTGGGCTCCCATCTTTTGGGCGGCCCAAATAGCCATTAGCCCTACCGGGCCGCATCCGATGACCACCTGCGTTTGCTCGGGTTGAATGGCTGCCTGCCGGGCACAGAAATAACCCGTAGCCAAAATGTCGCCCAGTAGAATCGCTAGGGCTGCCGACATCCCCTGTGGTCGCCGTACCAGGGTCGCTTCCGCCATGGGCACCCGGACAAATTCAGCCTGCCCTCCGTGCAAACCACGGCCGTTTTGGCGCCAGCCGAATAACTGACTGTGCACGCACCGACTACTCAACCCCTGCCGGCAGTAAAAACAATTGCCACAGCTCACCGTAAAGGGACTGATCACGTGGTCGCCCACCTTCAGGTGCTGTACAGCTTTACCCGTCTCGACAACTTCCCCGGTAAATTCGTGGCCCATAGCACAGCCGTGGTCAAGGCCTTTTTCCCGTTCGTGGTAGGGATGCAAATCACTTCCACAAATCGAGCAGGCGGATACGCGAACGATGACATCAGTCGGCGCTTCCAACACCGGGTCGGGCATGGATTCGTAGCGGATGGTCTCTTTGCCGTGAAAGGTTAATGCGTGCATGGGGAGGCAGTTTTATGGTGGTATGGTTACAATTTCTCGCGTAGGCTCTGCACCAGTTCGGGCGAGGAAATAATGATTTCATCGCCCTCGATACGTACTAATCCTTCCTGATAGTCACTGCGGTTAAATTGCAGCCGTAGGCTATCGGCGGAAAGGCGAACCTGAAAGTGGCGTTTTAGGGTGCCCTGGTCGAAGCGGAACTCATCTTCCAGGGGCAGGTCTTGTTCCTGGGCGTAAGTTTGCGCGGTAGGTTGGTTATTATAAAACTCCTGATCGAAGGCCTGTACACTGATGGTTTTCTGCGGGTTATTCATCGCGTAGTTCATCACCTGTTCCTGAAAGACCTCCTTGGGTACCGGGGCGCCGGTTTCTGCATCGGAGGGTGGCGGTAGTTGTTCTACCATATCGAGGAAAGAGTGGGTCAGCTCCCGGCTACTGGCCGGGCGGTCGAGGCCGATCCAGTTGGTGAAATACTCGGAAATGGTGCGTTGGCTGTTGGTGTGCTTGATAAGTTCCAGACAGCGCTTCTGACCATTCTGCCAGGCGTGCAGATCGATGCGTCCGGCCATAGCCAGGCGATCGGTATTAAGGTGAGTGATGGCGCGTAAATCAAAAGATTCATCGTGCTTGTCAAAGACAATACCTTCGGTATCGCGCACCAGAAAAATGCCGAGCAGTTGACGTTCGCCTACGGTATAGTACGTATAAACCAGATATCCCCCTTTGGCCCCGGTAATTCCCTGCAGGCTGAGTTGCAGAGCCTGCATGGTCTCGCGACTGAAAGAGAGAAAGGCTTCTTCCGTAAAGTTAGCTTCCGCCAAAAGGTGAAAATAGCCGGGGAAGAGAGCATCCTCCGGGGCGCTGAAATAACCGAGGAGCGTATCTGATTTCTGATCAAAGGTTTGGTTGAGCTTACCAATCAATTGGTGGGCCCGCTCTTCGGGAGGCAGACAGGCTTTACTCAGGAAAAGCTGCGCTTCGTTTTCCTGCGGCTCCTTAATCAATTCGTGAACGATGAGGTGGTGTATTTCCATGGTATGTGTGTTAAACTAATCTCGAAGGTACAGCGAAAATGAGAGATTTGAGGTATGAGGTGTGAGGTATGAGGTATGAGGTGTGAGGTATGAGGTGGGAGGTATGAGGTGTGAGGTGTGAGGTGTGAGGTGTGAGGTGTGAGGTGTGAGGTGTGAGGTGTGAGGTATGAGGT
>Ga0102940_1000091_pt1 | contig 60692 bp, 43 predicted proteins | sample SalPonR2_C_D1_MG_FD_78215 | JGI IMG/M metagenome (GOLD analysis project Ga0102940, IMG submission 78215) | Salt pond soil microbial communities from South San Francisco under conditions of wetland restoration - Salt Pond MetaG R2_C_D1_MG | ecosystem: Environmental > Aquatic > Marine > Intertidal... | reverse complement strand
CGGACTCCTCGAGCTGTCGGTGCCCGGAGGCGTCGAACACGATCTGTGGGTGAACGGCAACGAGTCGCTGCGGGTGGTGCAACCGGTCACGGGGAACTCGTTCGAGGTCGAGACGAAGTTCGAGTCGATTCCCACCGAGGCCTTCCAGATCCAGGGAATCCTCCTGGAACAGGCCACGGGAACCTACTTGCGCTTCGACGCCTACAGCGACGGCACCGAAGTCCGTTTGTACGCGGCGAGCTTCGCCGACGACGTCCCGAGCGTGTTGCTCGACACTCCGGTCAGCGGCGTGACCGACACGATCTGGCTCCGGATCCGCCGCGTGGACGCATCCCATACACTGAGCTACTCGGTCGACGGCACGACCTTCGTCTCGGTGGGCACCTTCGATCTGTCCGTGACGCCGACTCTCGCCGGAGTCTATGCGGCGAACTCCGGACCGGGCGCACCGGCCCACACGGCCGTGGTCGACTACTTCTTCGACACGGCCGCCCCGATCGACCCGGAAGACGACGGTATCTTCCAGGACACCACGCCGCCGGTGATCACCGATTTCGCCGTCGTCACCGACAGCACCGCGGCCGACGTCTCGTGGTCGACCGACGAAGCGACGACCGGGGAGGTGGCCTACGGCCTCACGTCCACGCTGGAACTGGGCAGCGTCGTCAGTCCGACCCTGCAGACCGGCCACGCCGTGCAATTGAGCGATCTCCTGCCCGACACCACCTACTTCTGGCAGATCACCGCGACCGACGAGGCCGGCAACGGGAAGCAGACGCCCGTCGGGCAGTTCTTCACGGCACCCGGAGACACGATCACCCCGTCTCCGCTCGTGTCCGACGACTTCAGCGATGGCGCGTTGGACACCGACCTCTGGACGACGATCGACCCCCTCGGTGACGGAACCGTGGTCCAGGCATCTGGACGCCTCGAGCTGTCGATCCCTGGCGGAGTCGCACACGACCTGTGGACGAACGGCAACGAGTCGCTACGCGTGGTGCAGTCCGCGTCGGACACGGACTTCGAGATCGAAGTGAAGTTCGAGTCCCTCCCCACCGACGCCTTCCAGATCCAGGGGATCCTGGTCGAGGAATCGCCCGGAAACTACATCCGCTTCGACAACTACAGTGACGGGTCGGAGCTCCGCGTGCTCGCCGCCACCTTCGACGCGGACACGCCGGACATTCGTGGCGACACCGCAGTGGTCGGAGGCACCGGAGTGATCTGGTTGCGCCTGCGTCGGCAGGGTACGGACTGGGAGTGCCTGCAGTCGGCCGACGGAGAGATCTGGAACTCGTTGTTCAGCTTCAGCAGCAGCCTGACTCCGAGCCTGGCGGGGGTCTACGTCGCGAACGCCGGCACGAGTCCGCCTGCCTACGAAACCGTCGTCGACTACTTCTTCGACACCGCCGCCCCGATCGTCCCCGAGGACGAGAACGTGGTCGACACCGTCGCCCCGCAGATCGGCGACGTCCAGATCGCGACCGATCCGACCGCCGGCACGGCCACGGTCACCTGCGTGACCGACGAGCCGTCGACGGCAGTCATCGATTACGGACCGGACCCGAGCTACGGCCAGCAGTTGGCGTCGCCCACCGTGAGCACCGAGCACACCTTCGAGATCACGGGACTCGGTGGCGCGGGTACCGTCTACAACTTCAGCATCACGGCCACCGACACCCTCGGCAACTCCGGCTCCACTCCGGACGACACCTTCCAGATGGCGCCGCCCGATGCTCCTTCGCTCGTCGTATGGCACGGCCTCGACCAGCGTGTGGGGCACCTCGGCCCTGCCCAGCCCGACTTCAACGTCATGGGCAACGTGAGTCCGATCGACGACCTCGTTTCGCTCACCTACAGCCTGAACAGTGCGCCACCCGATACGCTCAATTGGGGAGCCGGCGCCGACGGGTTCGGCGACAGCCGGCGCCTGGCCGCCACCGGCGACTTCAACGCCGACATCGCGATCAGCCGTCTCCAATCCGGTCCGAACACGGTCGAGTTGCGCGCCGAGAACGATCTGGGGAACGTGACCACGGTGACGGTGAACGTGGACCTCCAGACGGGCTCGTCACCGCTGCCCTACTCGGTGGACTGGGGCGGCGTGACCGATCCCCAGGACGTCGGGCAGTACGTCGACGGCCAGTGGTTCCAGGACGGAATCGGCCTGCGGACCCAGCGCGTCGGCTATGATCGGATCTTCCTCATCGGCGAGGAGTCGTGGCAGGACTACGAGATTCTCACCCCCATCACCCTGCACTCGGTCGAAGACGGTTCGTCCGTGTCGGGTCCCTCGGGGTTGGGATTCCTCATGCGATTCACGGGCCACGTCGTGGGCGGGCACCGCAACTGGCCGGACGCCCAGCCCAAGTGGGGATACCAGCCCTTCGGCGCCATCGGCTGGCTCCGCTGGGAGGACGGTCCCACCCAACGACCCACCCTGCAGTTCTATCGTGGGGACAGGGACCAGATGATCGATCACGGGCTCGCCAGGGAAACGGGCGAGGAAGAGATCCTCGAGTTCGGATCTCCGCTGGCCCCGACCCTCGACTTCGGACAGATGGCCGTCGAGCCCGGCCAGACCAGCTGGATGCGAATGCGCTGCGAAACGCTGCCCGACGCTCCGGACGGTGACGGCGTGACCGTCTACAGCTTCAAGATCTGGGCCGAGGGCGAGACCGAGCCGGTCGACTGGAGCTGGGAAGTGGTCCAGACCAGCGAGTTCGCGCTGCGGGCCGGGGGTGTCGGTCTGTTGGCCCACAACGTCGACGCCACCTTCGGTGACGTCGTCGTCACCCCGCTGGCTCCCGCAGCGACGCTGGCGGGCGACGTCGACCGCAACGGTGACCTCGAGATCGCCGACGCAGCCCTGGTGCTGGACCAGCTGGTCGGCGCGGCTTCGCTCGGGGGCGTGCCGAGCGCACTCGGCGACCTGAACGGGTCCGGAGAGCTCGATGCCCAGGATGCCGCGTTGATCAGCGAGCTGGCCGTCACGGGCCGGATCGACCGGTCCGATCCCCGCTTCGAACGCTCGGCCCCATCGTCCGCGAGCTGGAAGGCCAGCCCCGGACCGGACGGCCGTCTCGATCTGAGTCTGGACATCGAGGACATCGCGGGCGAGGGGCTCCGATCGCTCGTGCTGCAACTCGAAGCGCCAGGGCTGGCTCGGATCGTCCGCGACGTGACCGTGACCACGGGCACTGCAGGCGTGTCGCGCTGGCACGCCGAGGGCGATCAGGTCCGGGTGGCGCTGGCCGCACCCGCTGTTGCCGATGGAGCCAGGCCGGTGACACTCAGTCTCGACACCCGGGATCTGACCGAGGCCGTGATGCTGGAGGGCGAACTCGCGGTGGACGGTGGATCGAGTACCGTGCTCCCCGAGCAGGCCCTGACCGTGGTTCCCGTGCGCTTCGCACTCGACCAGAACTGGCCGAACCCCTTCAACCCGTCGACGACGATCGCCTTCGACCTGCCCCGAGACAGCCGGGTGCGGCTGGTGATCTACGACCTGCGCGGACGCGAGGTACGCCGGCTGGTCGATGGCGAACTACCCTTCGGGTCGCATACGGTGACCTGGCCGGGCACCGATGACACCGGCCGTCGGGTCGCCAGTGGAGTGTACCTGTTCCGTCTCGATGCGCCCGGCTTCACCGATGTACGCAAGATGACCCTCGTGAAGTAGTCTGCGGACTTTCGGTCCGAGTAGAGAGGCCCAGCCATCGGACGATGGTTGGGCCTTTCGGTTGCGTGGGGGGCGTGTCAGCTATCCGCCCGATCCGTCGCCCGGAGCGCCCGCATCACCGGTATCGTCCTCGATCAACCCCAACTCACGCGCCCGACGCTTCCATCGCAGCTGGGCCAGGGCCCGCATGTCCTCGACCGAGTCGAGTTCGTCGACGATCTCCAGCCCGAGAAAGGTCTCGACCACGTCCTCCATGGTGACCAGTCCGGCCAGGCCGCCGTGCTCGTCGATCACCTGGGCGACCACCTCGCTCCCGGCGAGGAGCTGCTCGAACAGATCGACCAGTGGAAGGGACTCGGGCACGACCAGGATCGAGCGTCGCATCGAGCGCAGGGTACGCTGATCCTCGCCGTGGAACTTGGCGATGAGCAGCTCGTCCTTGCGGACGTAGCCCGTGATGTCCTCACGGTGGTCCGCGTGCACGGGAATCCGCGAGAATCGCAACTGGGCCGCGTCGATCGCGACCTCGCCCACCGTCCTGGACTCGGGAAGAGTGCTCACCACCACCCGGGGCGTCATCACGTCCCGCGCTCGCAGGGGGGCTGCCCGCATCAGGCTCTGCAGGATGTGCGACTCGCTGGCCTCGAACACGCCTTCACGCCAGCCGCTCTCGGCCAACGCGGCCAGTTCCTCTCGACTCACGGCGGTCACGGACCGATCTCGAGAGAGCAGACGGGTGATTCCCTGGGACATCCAGACCAGCGGAGCCATCGACACCACGAGCGCCCGCAGCGTGTAGGCCACCGAGGGAGCGAGGGCGCGCCAGTAGGTGGCCCCCAGGGTCTTGGGCACGATCTCCGACAGCACCAGGATCAGCAACGTGAGCACGGCCGAGATCACGCCCACCCACGCCTCTCCGAACACACGCACCGCCTGCGCACCGGCTCCGGTCGCGCCGACGGTGTGGGCGATCGTGTTCAGCGACAGGATCGCCGACAAGGGGCGGTCGATGTCGTTCTTGTACGACTCGAGCATACGCCCCACGCGCGGCCTCTGCTTGCGCAGCAACGAGATGTACGACGGCGTCAGGCTGAGCAGCACGGCCTCGAGGATCGAACACAGGAAGGACACCGCGAGCGCGAGCGCGACATAGACGACGAGTAGGGTCATCGGATCCCCGGGGAAACGGTCGACGTTCCGACACCTCCCAACGTTAGCGCGCCCTCCCCCGCGCGTCGAGCAGGTGTCAGTCGACCCCCAGGGCTTCGACCGGGTCGAGGCGCGCGGCCCGCCGGGCGGGGAGGATCCCGCTGAGCAGTCCCACCGAGATCGACACCACCAGGGCGAGCACCACGAACACCACGGGCGTGTGCATGGGCAGTCCGGCCAGGTCCAGCAGTGCGGCGATCCCCAGTCCGGAGACCAGACCCAGGACACCGCCACTGGTCGACAGGATGGCGGCTTCGGCCAGGAAGAGACCCAGGATCTGACGCGGTGTGGCTCCGAGGGCCTTGGCCAGACCGATCTCGGCGGTGCGCTCGTTCACCGAGATCCACATCATGGTCAGGATGCCGATCGATCCCACGAGCAGACTGATTCCTGCGATCGCGCCCACGGCCAGGCCGACGATGTCCATGATGCGGTCCAGGCTCTCGAGCATGCTGGTCTGCGAGGTCACGGTGAAGTCCTTCTCGCCACCGTGCCGTTCGGTCAGGATACGCGTGACTTCGCCCTGCACACGATCCTCGAGATCGACGCTGTGGAGCAACAGGTCGATCTCCTGCAATTCATCGCCCCGGAACATCGATTGCGCGCGGGACACGGGCACGTAGACGGCGTCGTCGATGTCGATGCCCACGAACTCGCCCTTGCTCTCGAGGATTCCGATCACCCGGAAGCGCCGGCCGGCCACGCGGACGAACTCGCCGAGCGCGTTGTCGGCGCCGAAGAGCTCTCGCTTCGAGGTGGGACCGAGTACACAGACCGGTGGCGCTCGGCGCATTCCCGTGTCGGGAAGAAAGCGGCCCACGCGGACGTCCATCTTCCAGACCTCGGGCACGGCGTGGTTCACGCCGTACACGAACACGTTCCGCGACAGGCGGCCGCGCTCGATGGCGGCGGTTCCCATGGCCACGGGAACGACGGCGGCCACTCCGCGGATACGCTGCAGTGCTTCGGCGTCGTCCACCGTCAACGGATGCACCGTCACTCCGACCGCACCGGCCAGGCCCGAGGTCTCGACGCTGCCGGGATTGATCGCGACGAGATTCGTGCCGAACTGGGTGAATTCCTTCACGAGAAAGGTCCGCAGACCCTCGCCGACACTGGTGAGCAGGATCACCGACCCGATTCCGATCGTGATGCCCAGCATGGTGAGCAACGACCGTTGCCGGTGCATGCGGACCGCGCGGGCGGCGTGGAGGAATCCGTCTTCGAGGATCATCCGCGGTGCCTCGTCAGTGCGTCGACGGGATCCAGACGCATGGCCCGCCGCGCGGGAACCAGCCCGAAGACCACGCCCACCGTGGCCGAGACGATCAGGGCGGCGACCACGGCCCAGACCGGAGGTTGGACGGGGTAACCCTCCACGCCGAGGCGCAGGACGGTGGCCGCGGCGAGCCCCACACCCAGGCCGAGCAGTCCGCCGCTCCCGGAGATCACCGCCGCCTCGAGCAGGAACACGGTGAGCACCTGGCGCCGGGTCGCACCCAGGGCCTTGAGCAGACCGATCTCACGGGTGCGCTCGCTGACGGCCACGAGCATCACGTTCATGATCCCGATGCCGGCCACCGTGAGCGAGATCGCCGCGATGGCCCCCAGGGCGATCGTGAGCGCACCCAGGATGCGATCGAAGGTCGACAGGACCGCGTCCTGCGTGATCGCCGTGACGTCTTCGGTGCCGTGGCGCTCGGCGAGCAGGGCCAGGGCGTCTTCCTGCACCCGTTCCACGCCACCGGCACTTCGAGCCTCGACGACCACACGGAACAGGCTCGACTGGTCGAAGAGGTGCATGGCGGTCTCGACCGGAACGTGCACCACCTCGTCGAGGTCCATGCCCAGGGATTGGCCCCGCGGGGCCATCAGGCCCACCACACGCAGGCGCATACCTCCCACACGGATGCTCTCGCCGAGCGGATTGCGGTTCACGAAGAGTTCGCGCGCCACGGTCGCACCGAGCACACAGATCGGCCCCCGAGTGGTCTCGCTCGGCAGATAGCGGCCCACGCGGACCTCGAGCTGACGGACGTCGAGCATGGGACGGCTGGTCCCGAGAACCGTGATGTCACGCCCGCGTTCACGGAACTCGGCCCGCGCGGTTCCGACCACGACCGGCGCCACGCTCCGGACTCCGCGCACGCGTCGTTGCACGGCCGCGGCATCGTCGAGCGTGAGGTCGTGTTCCGCGGTGCTCACCAGGGGCCCCAGTCCTTCGGTCTCGGTCTTGCCCGGGACGAGGATCACGAGGTTCGAGCCCAGCGAGGCGAACTCGCCCACCACGTAGCGACGCGCACCCTCTCCCAGACTCGTCAGGATCACCACTGCGGCCACACCGATGGTCACGCCCAACAGCGTGAGCAGCGTACGAAGACGATGGCCGCGCAGCCCGCCCCCGGCGTACCCGGCGAGGTCGCGCAACCTCACGACCGCACCTCCCGGTCGTCGTCGCGGATCCTGCCGTCGACGATCCGCACCCGCCGCGATGCCCGGCCGGCGATCTCCGGATCGTGCGAGACCACGACGAGCGTCATCCCCTCGTCGTTCGACGACTCCAACAAACGGACGATCTCGGCCCCGGAATGCGTGTCGAGATTGCCGGTGGGCTCGTCCGCCAGGATCACCCGGGGACGGGTGACCAGCGCCCGGGCGATCGCCACCCGTTGCCGCTGTCCTCCGGACAACTGGGCGGGACGGTGATGCGCACGATCCTGCAGGTCGACCGACGCGAGTGCTTCGTCGGCGCGTCGGCGTCGCTCGCTCGGCTCGACGCCGGCGAAGAGCAGCGGCAGCTCCACGTTCCCCCGCCCGTCCAGGCGGGGGACCAGGTGGAAGGTCTGGAACACGAAGCCGATGGTCTCGCGCCGGAGTCGTGCCAGTTCGGTCTCGTCGAGATCGGCGACCCGGCGGCCGTCGAGGCGGTACTGGCCGGCGGTCGGACGATCCAGGCACCCGATCACGTTCAGGAGGGTGCTCTTGCCGGATCCCGACGGTCCCATGATCGACACGTACTCACCGGCCTCGATGTGCAGGTCGACCCCGTCGAGCGCGTGGACCCTCTGATCGCCCACCACGAAGACCCGCTCGATGCCGTCGAGCTCGATCACGGCGACGCGTCCGGCGTGTTCCGTACCGTCACCCGTGCTCCGGCCACCACCTCCGGACGGTCGAGTGAGGTGACCACCCGGTCGCCCTCCTGCAGGCCGTCGACCACCTCGACGTACTCCCAGTTCCGGAGACCGATCTCGAGATCGTGCGAGACCAGACGGCCGTCTTCGACCACGAGGGCGCGATCGCCCTCCACGAGGGCGTAGGTCGGGATCCGCAACACGTCGTCGTGGGCGGTCAGGATGATCTCGAGGTCCGCCGACAGACCGGGGAGAAGATTGGTGGGGAGGTCCTGTTCGAGGAACTCCGCCTCCACGCGCAGTGTCCGGCTCTCCTCGCGATCGGTGCGCACCGAGCTGGCCACGTAGGTGATCCGGCCGGAGAAGGACCGATCGCGATAGGCATCGAGCGTGATCCGACAGGGCTGGCCGAAGCGGACCTCGGCCACGTCGGCCTCGTCGATGGGCGCGCTGACGAACAGGGAGTCGGGCGCGATCACGTCGATCACCGCGGGGATCATGACGCCCGGTGGCGACGGGCTGATCCATTCGCCGACCTCGGTGGTGACGTCGAGGACCACGCCGTCGAACGGAGCGCGCATGACGGTCTTCGCCAGTGTCGCCTGCGAGGACTCGAGCGAGGCCTCTTCGCGTCGGGCGCGTGCGCGTGCGGCCTCGCACTCGATGGTCGCGATGCCGGCCCGCGTCTGGGCGTCCTCGAGTTCCTGATCCGACGCGAGGTCGCGGGCGAAGAGATCGCGCGTGCGTCGGAGGTCGCGCCCGGCCTGCTCGGCCGAGAGACAGGCCTCTTCGGCCGAGGCCCGAGCGGCTTCCAGGGCGCTCTCGGCCAACAGGACGTTCGCGCGGTGTTCGGCGTCGTCCAGACGCAGCAGGGGCTGGCGTGCCTCGACACGACCGCCCTTCTCGACCGGAATCGCCGCGACCAGACCCGAGATCCCGGGGCTCATCCCCGCCCGCAGCCGGCTCTCGACCGTTCCGGCCCGTGAATTGACGACCGTCGACTCGACCCGACCCCTCTCGGACTCGAACACCTCGACCTCGATCGGATCGTCCCGGAACACGGTGGAACGCAGGGCGATCACCGCGACCACGATCGCGGCCACCACTGCGAGCCGCTGCAGCCAACGCCTGGTACGAGCCGAAGTCATCGCGCCCCTTCCCGCAGTGGGACGAATTCGTCCCCGGAAGGATCCGCCCGCCCGCGCTCGGGGAGGAAGGGTGAAGGTGTGACCGTCGGGGTCGGGCGATCCCGGGATCGACCCCGGCCGGTACGCGCGCACCACCACTCCTGGCTTCCGGGCAACCCTCTTGACGTCGCGTACCGCCGCGCGCCATGCTGCGCCGGCTCCTCCCGCTCACCGACGCTTCCATCGACGAACGCATGACGATCGAACCCGACGTCTCCGCCAACGCCCGGACCGTCCTCGCCAACGTCTTCGGCTACTCGGACTTCCGGAATTCACAGGCCGAGACCATCGCCCACCTCGAACACGGCGGCAGCGCCCTGCTGGTCATGCCCACCGGCGGCGGCAAGTCCCTGTGCTACCAGATCCCCGCGATCACCAGACCCGGCACCGGACTGGTGATCTCGCCCCTCATCGCCTTGATGCAGGATCAGGTCGACGCTCTGGAGCAGGCGGGGGTTCCTGCGGCCTTCCTCAACTCGTCGCAGTCCTGGGCGGAGCAGAACGAGGTCCTCGCGCGGCTGCGGGCCGGAGCGCTCGATCTGCTGTACGTGGCGCCCGAACGTGCGGTCACCGCGCGCTTCCTGGGAGTGGCGGACCAGACCGAGTGGTCGCTGTTGGCGATCGACGAGGCGCACTGCATCAGCCAGTGGGGTCACGAGTTCCGCCCCGAGTACCGGGAACTGTCCGTACTGCGCGAACGGTGGCCCGACGTTCCGTGCCTGGCCGCCACCGCCACTGCCGACGCCCCGACACGCCGCGACGTCGCCGCACAACTCGGCCTCGATTCGTCCGACGTCTTCGTCACCGGCTTCGACCGGCCCAACCTGGAATACGGGGTCACGCCGAAGATCGATGCCCGCCGGCAGCTGACCACCTGGCTCACGACGCGTCACCGCGGCGACGCCGGAATCGTGTACTGCGGAACCCGCAAGAAGTGCGAACAGGTCGCGGACTGGTTGCGGCAGGAGGGAGTCGACGCGCATGCCTACCACGCCGGCATGGAATCCGCCGATCGCGCGGCGGTCCAGCGGCGCTTCCTGCGCGAGGACGGCGTGGTCGTGGTGGCGACCATCGCCTTCGGCATGGGGATCGACAAGCCCGACGTCCGCTTCGTCGTGCATCTCGACGTTCCACGTTCCCTCGAGGCCTATTACCAGGAGAGTGGTCGAGCCGGCCGCGACGGAGCTCCCTCCGACTGCTGGATGCTGTTCGGCTGGCAGGACGTGGTTCGTGCCTCACAGATGATCGGATCGGTCGCCGACGACGCGGGAACTCCCGTCCAGCATCGTCTCACCGAACGGCGTAAACTCGAGCAGCTCGTGGGCTGGGCCGAGAGCCCCGACTGTCGGCGCTCCGGCCTCCTGCGCTACTTCGACGACGCGACCACCGACGTGTCGCCCCGGGAACGTTGCTGCGACAACTGCCAGTCGCCGCCCGAGACCCGCGACGCGACCGAAGCCGCGCAGAAACTGTTGAGCTGTGTGCGCCGCGTCGGTGAATCCTTCGGCGTGGTCCACGTGATCGACGTCCTGCTCGGACGCAGCACCGAGAAGGTGGAGCGCTTCGGCCATGACCGTCTGAGCACGTTCGGGATCGGACCCGAGAACGACTCCCATGGATGGAGGTCCGTCGCCCGTCAGCTCGTGGCAGCCGGGTTGCTGCGGGTGGACGTCGACGGCAAGGGCGTCCTCGAACTCACCCACAGCAGCTGGGAGGTCCTGCGCGGTGAACGGAGGGTCGAGTTGAAGGTCGAGCACACGACTCCTGGTGCGGCCAGGAAGACCCGACGCACTTCGAAACCGGCCGCGGCCGTCGAACTCGAGGGCACCGACCACGAACTGTTCGAACACCTGCGGGCGCTACGACAACGCATCGCCCATGAACAGGACGTCCCCGCCTACGTGATCTTCCACGATCGCACGCTCGCCGAGATGGCCCGGCACCGCCCCGCCGACCTCGACGAACTGGGGACCCTGCACGGTGTAGGTGCGAAGAAGCTCGAACGCTACGGCGATCAGTTCCTCCGCGCCCTGGGCGGCGAGAGCTGAGCCTCACGTGTCGCCCGGCCAGGTCGGACGGCCGCGAGCACCGAAGCTACTGTCGGCATCGAAATGATCGAAGGGCATCAGGCGCCGACCGGCTCGACTGTGCTTCAATGGGAACGGATCCCGGCAGAGTCCCCCGAGCTGGGAGCGAAGCCATGGACGAGATCCGTGAACACAGGATCGGAACGGTCTCGCACTGGTACTCACACCTGGGCGTCGCCGCGATCGACCTGACCGACGGCGATCTGCACGTGGGCGATCAGGTCCACATCATCGGCCACACGACCGATCTGATGCAGCCGATCCACTCGATGCAGATCGACCATCATCCGGTGCACGAGGCCCACCCTGGCGAGAGCGTGGGTGTGAAGGTGGGCGATCACGTGCGTGAGCACGACGAGGTGTACATCGTCGACGAGGGCTGAGCCCTGCTCGGCGTATCGTGAAGCCCGACGCGCGCAGCGTGCCGTGCCGTGTCCACGAGGACCGCGAGGTCCGTGAGCCGGGCCCCGGGGAAGGGGGCCCCTGCGGCCGCCGCGGAAACAGGATACACTACGCGGCAACCGCAGAGAGCCGTGCCCCGAGGCCCCGACGACGATTCGAAGCATGCCCGTCCCCGCGATCCATTGCACCCTCGCCGTCGCGCTGCTCTGCCTCCTTCTGTGCCCGGAGGTCAGCCCGGCCGAGACATCCGCGGACGCCGATCCCGGCCGCTCGCTCACGATCGTCCCCTTCCCCTTCCTGTTCTACCAGGACGAGACGGAACTCGGTGGCGGAGCCTCCCTGAGCTTCATCACCCGGCGGCAGGTCGAGGGCGCACGCAGCGAGAATTCAGGGCTGCTCTTCCTCTACACCGCGCGCGACCAGTACTCGATCGCCGCGGAGTTCGAGCGTTACTTCGACCGGGAACGCTGGCACCTCGAGGCCATGGTCGGCTTCCAGGAATTCCCGGCCGACTTCTTCGGCTTCGGCAACGACACGCCCGCGGACGGCTCCGAGGTCTACACACCGCGCGGGTTCGAGGCCGCGGCCCTGCTGGAATACGAGTTCGGCGGGCGGTGGCGGACCGGGCCGCGGCTCTACGCCCGGACCCAGGAGATGGTCCGCAGAGACGACGACGGACGCCTGGAGAGCCTGCGGCCGACGGGGTGGGACGGCACCGACCTCGTGCAGATCGGCTGGTCGTTGATCCACGACGGCCGCGATCACGTGTTCTATCCCCGATCGGGTTGGTGGCTGCAGGCCGCCACCGATCTCAGCGCGTCCGCCCTGGGCAGCGGCACCGACCACACGGCCCACCAGCTCGATCTGCGAGCGTTCCGGACGATCGGCAAGGGCTGGCCGGGTGATCCGGTGCTGGCCACGCGGCTCACCTTCCGCCACACCGCGGGCGACGTGCCCTTCGACCGCCTGCCCTCGTTGGGCGGCGCGAACCTGCTGCGCGGGTACTTCGGCGGCCGCTTCCGCGACCGCACGCTGTACACCCTGCAGGCAGAGGTGCGCACCGGTCACTGGAAGCGGCTCGGGACGGCGGTGTTCACCGGGGTCGGACGGGTCGCGAACGGACTCGACGCGCTGTCGCTGGACGATCTGCACGCCGTCTACGGCATTGGCGCACGTCTGCAGTTGAGCAGCGAAGAGAACCTACACGTCCGCGCCGACCTGGGCTTCTCGGACCAGGGAGGCACCGGATTCTACCTGGCCTTCCTCGAGGCGTTCTGACCGCGGCGGATCGAAGCGGTAGCCACCCACCACGCCCTCGGGCGACAGCACCATCTGCCACAGCTGGATCGCCCGCGACCGGAACGCACCGGCGCACGACAGCAAGTAGAACCTCCACATGCGATGGAAACGCTCGTCGTAGCGATCCCGCAACGCGGGCCACGCGCGCTCGAAGTTCTCGTGCCAGGCCATCAGGGTGCGATCGTAGTGCGGCCCGAAGTTCTCCCAGTGCTCGAGCACCATGCGATCGCCGAAGGCGTCACCCACTCTCTTGGCCGAGGGCAGGATCGAGTTCGGAAAGATGTAGCGTTCGATCCAGGGGTCGGGCTCGGGCTCGGCCTCGGACGCCCCGATGGTCTGCAACACGAACAGGCCTTCGTCGCGCAGACAACGCTGCACCACGTCGAAGTAGGTGCGGTAGTTGCGCTGGCCGACGTGCTCGATCATGCCCAGCGACACGACCCGATCGAAGGTGTCGTGCACGTCGCGGTAGTCGCACAGGCGGATCTCGACGGGCAGGTCACGGCACAGCTCCTGGGCGTGGCGCTGCTGCTCGCCGGACACGGTCACGCCCACGACGTGCACTCCATGGTTCTCGGCCAGGTACTTCGCGGTTCCTCCCCAGCCGCAGCCGATGTCGAGGACGCGCTGCCCGGGCCGCAGCTTCAGCTTGCGGGCGACGCGCTCGAGCTTGCGCTCCTGGGCCGTGTCGAGATCGGTCGCGCCGTCCCACACCCCTCCGGTGTAGATCATCCGCCGATCGAGCATGGCCTCGTACAGGTCGTTGCCCAGGTCGTAGTGGCGTTCCCCGATCTCGAAGGCCCGGGCGCGCGACTGCAGGTTCAGGACCTTCGCCTTCAGCAGGTTCCACAGGGGAGGGCGCGCGCGGACGGCGCGGTCGAGACGCGCGCGCTTCAGGCGCTCGACGAACTGGTCGAGCCGTTCGCAGTCCCACCAGCCGTCCATGTAGGACTCTCCGAAGCCGAGCGAGCCCTGCGACAGGACGCGGGCGAAGAACCGCTGGTCATGGATGGCCGGATCCCACGGTCGGGTTCCGTCGAGTTCGACCCCGGCCCGGTCGAGAAGACTCTGCACCTGCTTGCGAAGACCCTGGCTTCCCATGACTGTCCTCCTGCTCCGGGGCTCGTCGAGAACTCTTCCGACAACGTTCGGTGAGCCAGCGGCCTGCTTGCATCGGGGATGCTTCTGGCGCTCTCTGGGGGCTTTCCCGACCGGTCGCGGGCATGTTCTCGAGTGCCTCGATCATCCGGTCCATGGGCCGCCGGACCCGGCGCCCAGGCGACCCATCTTTCCCGGGAGGAGCAGACGAGGACCGCGGCTGCCGGGCGTGGGCGAGCAACACGGTCACGGTGCACCCGGAGAGCCCTGCCCTCAGAAATGCACCGAGACCATGGTCATGGGCAGGAAGAGCAGTGTGTCGCCCGCGTCGAGCAGCGGGCGGAGTCCGGTGAGCGATGCACTGATCCGCTCGCCGTGCCAACGGATTCCCAGATTGACCAGGCCGGCGAAGGCATCGCCGTCGTCTTCGATCGCGTCGCTGCTGTTGCCCCACTCGATCAGGAACTTGGTGCTGTCGCCGAGCCGGACGTCGGCCCCCACCAGGAACACCAGGCCGTCGTCGTCACCGTCCTCGGTGACGCTGCGGCCCACTGCGATGTTCAGGCTGCGTTCGTCGCCCCCTGCTCCGACCACGCCGCCGGCGAAGCCGAAGGCGTAGTCCTCGATCACGGTCGCGTTCGCGGTGAGCGCGAAGCCGACCGGCGCCTCGGTGCGGGACAGCAGACGCCACTTCGCCCCGCCGCTCAGGCTGAGCAACTCGGTCGAGATGGGGAACAGCGTCCCGACACTGATGTCGAGGTCGTCGGTCACGCCGAAACCGGCGTTCAGGAAGAACAACAGGAAGTTCCGGAAGTACCGATTGCCCTGGCCGATCGTCTCCGGCGTCGGGGTGAAGAAGACCGTGTTGACGTCGGGATCGCGCCCCGGTCGCTGCTCGTCGGTGGCGTCGATCTCGCGCAACGAGCGGATCTCGGTGCGCAGGATCTCGATACGTCCGGCCGACGACGACAACAGGACGATCGCCTCGTCGTCTTCGGCCACCACCCGACCGCGGAGCGTCGATCCATCGGCGAGTTCCACGATCACGATCGGACTCTCGGCGCGCGCCGGGGCATCGGCGACGGCGAAGGCGAGGAGCAACAGGGATGCCATCAGGACGCGCATCGGACTCTCTTCGGCGAGGGGTCATGTCTCCCGTCACCTCCGAGTATGCCACAGGCCCTCCGGCATCCGTACCGGATCGTTCAGCGGACCCCACCGAGCGACACCACGAAGTTCCGCAGGGACTCGCCGGCGAGCAGTAGTCGGCTGCCGTACCACGAGAACATCTCACCGTCGACGAGGCGGATGTCGGCATCGGGCAGCAGGTCGGCGAGTTCCTCGCGGTGCCGTTCGTCGAAGGGAAAGGGCTCGGACGAGAGGAGAACCAGATCGGCCGAGCACGCCCGGATCTCTTCGATCGTCACTTCGGGATATCGTGCACGATCCGGTGATGCGAAGACGTTGTCGAACCCGCAGCGGACGAGGAGATCATGGATGAAGGTGTGCGCACCCACCGCCATGTACGGCCGCCTCCAGATCAGATACGCCACGCGACGGCGTTGGCGCGTCGGAGCGAGAGCGCCGAACCGCACCTCGATCTCGGTGGCCAGGGTTTCGGCCCGCTCCTGGCGGTGCACCAGATCCCCCACCGCGCGGATCATGTCGAGGGCTTCGTCGAGGGTCTCGATGTCACTCATCCACACGGCATGCGACTCGGCGAGGCGCTCGATCCCCTCGACGTAATTCTCCTCCTTGTTCCCGATGATCAGATCCGGATGGAGCTCGTCGATCACGTCGAAGCGGAAGCGCTTGGTGCCTCCCACGACGCGGGCACCGTCCACCTTCTCGCGTGGATGGATGCAGAAGCTCGTGCGTCCGACGACCTCGGCGCTCAGTCCCAGGTCGTACAAGAGCTCCGTCTGCGACGGCACGAGGGACACGATACGCCGCACGCGTTCGGGAACGACGACCTTGCGCCCCATCTGGTCGAGGATCCGTCGGCCTCCGTCGGTGGGTCCCCCGCTCACTGCTGTCCCTCGAACTGCTCGACGGCTTCGAGCGAAGTCGATCCGTACACGACCGAGGGACCGCCTCCCGTCGTGATCGCCAGCCCGATCTCCTGGTAGGCGCCCCTGCCCTCCTGGTCCTCTTCGTAGCTCGCAGGATGGTTCACCTGGGCCATCGTCGTCCCCTTCGTTTTCGACGAACATGGAATCGAACGGGCCGGCCCGGGCCGGCCGTCGACCCAAGGCTGGAGGGCGCGGGGCGAAGTCGCAAGGGGGCCATGTCCGAGGACCTCGGCCGGACTCGCACACGGTCTCGGGGACGTCGAACTCGCCCGCGCCGGGAAAGGGTGAAGACCGATGACGACCACGGCCGTCGACACGACCCGGGTTGCCTGGGAGCGTGCCGACACCTACCCCCGCGGCACCGAACGCAAGGTGCTGCATCGCGGCTCCGACGGACAACCCCGCACCGTGATCCTGAGGCTGCCCGCCGGCTTCGAGATGGATCGTCACTCGCACGTGATCACCGAACATCACTACGTGCTCGACGGCGAGATCGACACCGGCGGCGAACGACTCGCACGCGGTTCCTACCAGTGGATCCCGGCCCATTCCGACCACGGCCCCTTCCGGTCGGAGCGCGGAGCGGAGATCCTGGTGATCTGGACCGACTGACCCGAGCGCACACTCCGAAGGGAGGCGTTTCCATGCAGATCTACGGACCGGTCCCCTCCCGTCGTCTGGGTCGGAGTCTGGGAATCGACCACGTTCCGCCGGGCACCTGCACCTACTCGTGCACGTACTGCCAGGTCGGGCGCACGCGGCACCTCGTGCCCGATCGCCGTGAGTTCCATCCTCCCGCGGCGATCGTCGCGACGGTGGAGGACCGACTCGTGGAGCTGAAGCAACAACACGTCCTCGTCGACACCCTGACCTTCCTCCCCGAAGGCGAGCCGGCCCTCGATGCCGGTCTGGGTGCCGCCATCGAGGGCGTCCACCGCACGGGGCTCCCGGTCGCGGTGATGACCAATGGCTCGTTGATGGATCGGCCGAGCGTGCGCGCCGATCTGGCCGGGGCGAACTGGATCTCGGTGAAAGTCGATGCCGTCGACGAGGCCACCTGGCATCGGATCAACCGTCCCCACGGTCTCCTCGATCTCGCGTCGGTCCTCGAGGGCATCCAGCGCTTCGCCGCGGAGTTCCGGGGCACCCTCGTGACCGAGACCATGCTCGTGGCCGGCGTGAACGACTCGGCCGACCACGCGCATCGGCTGGCCACGTACCTGGGACGCATCCGGACGCGGCGTGCGTACCTGTCGGTGCCCACGCGGCCGCCGGCCGAATCCGGGATCCACGGACCCGATGCGGAGACCCTGACGATCTTCGAGCGCATCGTGCGGGAACAGGTCCGCGACGTGGAGTTGCTCATCGGGTACGAGGGCGACGACTTCGCCACGACGGGGGACCCGGCCGAGGCGATCCTCGCCATCGCCAGCGTGCATCCCATGCGAGAGGGTGCGGTCCGCAATACGCTGGAGCGACGGGGAGCACCATGGCAGGTGGTCGAGGAACTGGTGGACGAGGGACGGCTCGCCCGTGTGGACCACGAAGGTCACACCTACTACCTTCGCCGTCCGGCCGGCGTGTGAGCCGAGGTCAGGGCCACAACCAGAGCAGCAGCGCCCCACCCACCAGGGACGCCGCGAAGCCGACGTTCACCCGACGCCCGATCGGTAGACCACCGAGTGCCGCGACGACCACGCCCTTGAACACGTTGTTCGCCAGGGCGCCGATCACCATCATGCGCCAACCGGTGTCGATGCCGATGCGTTCCTCGGTGATCATCTTCGCCGTCGACAGCGTGATCGCGTCCATGTCGGTCAGGCCCGACAAGGCCGCCACCACGTAGAGTCCCCGGTCGCCGAAGCGACTCTCGGTGGCCGCGACGGCGATGAGGACCACGGCGTACAGCCCTCCGAAGACCATGGCCGACCGCAGCTCCGAAGGGTCCTTCGGCTCGGGGGTCTCGGGCTCGCTGAACCGGGCGTGGAGCCAGGCCACCCCGGCGATGGTCGCCATGATTCCCGTCATGACCGCGAACTGCGGGAGCACCCGCGGGAGGATCTCCGGGGCCACCACCGCGACCTCGATCGACACGCGCACGAACACCACCGTCGACGCGACGAGCACCACGAAGGCGCCGATCGGAGCCGACGACTCCGACTCCCGCGCCCGGCGCGCGTAGCTGACGCTCGTGGCCGTGCTCGAGATCAATCCCCCCAGCAGACCTCCCAGGACCGACCCCTTGCGCGGACCGATGAACTTCGACGCGAGGTAGCTCACCACGCTGATCCCGACGATGAGGACGACCATCATCCAGATCTCGAAGGGATTGATGGTGTCGAAGGGGCCGTAGGTGCGGTCGGGCAGCACGGGCAGGATCACCAGGGCGATCAGCACCCACCGGATGATGGCGGTCAGATCGGTGCGCCCCACGCGCTCGACGAAGTGGTGCAGAGGACGCTTCCAGTGCAGGAGCACCGCCACGGCACCGCCGGCGGCCAGTCCGAGTTCCGTGCGCCCGGCCGCGAGGACGGCTCCCACCGCGAAGATCAGCACGGCGGCGATCTCGGTGGTCAGGCCGGGTGGATCATCCACCGTACCGTCGTGCGAAGCACTACCAAAGCCGTGGTGCTCACGCACCAGGTGACTGATCGCGAGCAGAGCACCCAACACGAGCAGTCCGGCGGCGATCAGCAGGTCGCCCCAGTCCTCCGCGAGCAGACCGCACAGACAGCCGAAGACGGCGATCAGCGGGAAGGTGCGGATGCCGATGCTGTGGCCACCGACCCACTCCCGCTGCAGACCGACCAACAGGCCAAGGCCGAGCGAGAGCGCGAGAGGCTGTAGGGCGTCCGAAGTCATCGAGCCTCCTCCTGAGGCCCGACGGGTCGACACCGACTCCGCCGGTCCGCACTTCAGAGTGCAGGATCCTCGACGCAGTCGCAAATCCGCGGACGACACCAGCACCCACGCCGGCGTCGGTGGCACGACCGGTGGACGTGCCACCGCCCGGGATCTATGGTCGAGCAACATCGACCCTTTCGTCCGTTTCCGGAGGACCCCCATGTGGTACCGCATCCTCGCTCTCCTCGCTCTCCTGCCGATCGCCGGCCCGTCGGCCGCTCTCGCCCAGGGCGACGGTCCGAGCCGCGCCGACCTCCTCGAGAAGCTCGAAGCCCTCGAGAAACACCTCGAGGACCAGGACTTCGCGATCGATCGCCTGCAGAAGAAGATCGACGACGTCCTGTGGTTCGAGCGCGTGGGTGACGTCGCCGAGATCGACAAGGTCTACATTCCCACCGTGCCGAATCCTCGGGGCGAGGAGACCTACGGGATCGAGAACGAGCGGCATCCGATCAAGACCTGGTGCTACGTCTTCACGCCGCGTGACCGTACGGGCGACCTGCCGCTTCTCGTCTTCCCCCATGGCGGCGTCCACGGCGACTTCAACACCTACTACACGCACATCGTGCGCGAGCTGATGGCCGAGGGATACGTCGTGATCGCGCCGGAGTACCGCGGCTCGACCGGCTACGGGCGGTCGACCTACGAGGCGATCGACTACGGCGGACTCGAGATCGAGGACGTCGTCGCCGCGCGCGACTGGGCAGTGGAGGCCGTCGACGGAGTCGACCCGGAGCACGTGGGCATCCTGGGGTGGAGCCACGGCGGCCTGATCGCGCTCCTGAGCGTGTTCGACCACCCCGACAAGTTCGACGTGGCGTACGCGGGCGTTCCCGTGAGCGACCTGGTCGCGCGTATGGGCTACCAGACCCAGGGGTACCGGGATCTCTACTCCGTCGACTACCACATCGGCGAGACCGCCTACGAGAACGTCGAGGAGTATCGCGAGCGCTCCCCGGCCTGGAACGCACACAAGCTGCAGACACCGCTGCTGATCCACACCACGACCAACGATCGCGACGTGCACGTGCTCGAGGTCGAACATCTGATCAATGCCCTGAAGGCACACGACAAGGACTTCGAGTACGAGATCTACGAGGACTTCCCGGGCGGCCATTCCATGAACCGCGTCGACAGCATCCGCGCGCGTGAGTCCCGGCGCGAGGTCTACGACTTCCTCGGCCGCTACCTGAAGCCCACCGAGTAGCCCACGCCGGACCTCCGGGATCTCCCCATGGGCGCCGCCGCTCTCCCCACGACATGGTGCGGGCGGAGCGGCGGCCGGCTCCGAAGAGTACTTCCTCGCCGGACGCAGCCTGCGCTGGCCGATCATCGGCCTGTCGTTCTACGTCTCGAACATGAGCGGCAGCACCTTCGTCGGGCTGCCGGGCAGCGGGTACCACGACGGCATCGCCGTGTTCCACTACGAGTGGCTCCCGGCGCTGATCCTGATCTTCTTCATCTGGTTCCTGCTGCCTCTGTACCTGAAGGCGCGGGTTTACACCGCTCCCGAGTTCCTCGAACGGCGTTTCGACCGCCGGGCACGCCTGGCCTTCTCGGGATTCCTGCTGTTGGCCAACGTGTTCGTCGACGCCGCCGCAGCTCTGTACGCCGGAGCCGCCGTCGCTCAGGTGCTGATCCCGGGGTTTCCGCTGTGGGGAACCGTCACCATCACGGCCGTGCTGGCCACGGCCTACATCTTCTTCGGTGGTCTCGGCGCGGTCGTGATCAACGACACGGTGCAGGCGGCGCTGATCCTGATCGGCGGATCGGTGATCGCCGTGCTCACGTGGTTGCGAGTGCCGTCGTGGGACGCGGTGAGGGAGGCGGCGCCCGAACGAGCGCTGCACCTGATCCAACCGGCGTCCGATCCGGTTCTGCCGTGGCCCGGAGTGTTCACGGGGATCCTGCTGATCGGGATCTATTTCTGGTGCACGAATCAGTTCGTGATCCAACGGGCGCTCGGTGCACGAGACCTCGACCAGGGGCGCTGGGGTGCCCTCTTCGCCGGCGTACTGAAGCTACCGAACCTGTTCATCCTGATCCTGCCCGGCGTCATGGCCACCAGCCTGTACCCGGACCTCGAACGGCCCGACTTCGTCTTCCCGGCGCTCGCCTTCGACGTGCTCCCCATCGGAGTTCGGGGGCTGATCCTGGCCGCACTCGCCGCCGCGATCCTCTCGAGCCTCGAGGCCATCCTGAACTCGGCCTCGACCCTGTTCACGGTGGACTTCGTGAAGACTCTGCGTCCGCGGACACGCGACCGCACGCTCGTGTGGATCGGACGATGGGCGACCGTCGTGCTCATGACCGTCGCGGTGCTCTGGACTCCGGTGATCCTGAGCTTCCCCACCCTGTGGCAGTATCTGCAGTCCATCCTGGCCTACGTGACCCCGCCCATCGTCGCCGTCTTCCTGGCCGGGATCTTCTGGCCGCGCGCGAACGCTTTCGGGGCCGTGGCCACCATCGTCGTCGGCGTGCCCCTCGGCGCGATCGCCTGGTCGGCGGTCGAGATCCTCGGGCTCGTGTCGTTGCAGTTCCTCTATGCGTCGGGCCTCGTGTTCGTCCTCAGTCTGGGCGTTCTCGCCGCGAGCGCCCTCTGGGCAGAAGCTCCCGACCCCGAGAAGGTCGCCGCGCACACCTGGCGCCCCCGGTCGTGGCACGAGGAGACCGAGCGCCTCCGCGGGGAACCATGGTACCGCAACCACCGTGTGCTCTCGGGTGGCTTGGCGGCGCTGGCGCTGGCACTGGTCGCGTGGTGGTGGTGAGCCCCGGTTGGGGCGGTCCCCCACCGACGACCGGTGGGTCATCGCAGGCCGACGTCGTCCCGGGGACCGATGGGATCGACTGCGCGACCCCGCCATCCTGCGAAGGTGTCCACGCCAGGAAGGAACGCCATGAACGACACCGCTTTCGCCGAGAGCCGCCGCCGGATGGTCGCCCAGCAGATCGAGCCCCGGGGCGTGACCGACCGCGCCCTCTGCGAAGCCATGCGGACCGTTCCCCGTGAGCGCTTCGTGGGCGAGGAGATGGCCGAGTTCGCGTTCGAAGACGCCCCGTTGCCCATCGAGGAGGGACAGACGATCTCGCAGCCCTTCATCGTGGCGTTGATGATCGACGCACTCGAACTCGAAGGAGACGAACGCGTCCTGGAAGTCGGGGCGGGATCCGGGTACGCGGCAGCGGTGCTGAGCCGTGTGGCCCGCGAGGTCTACGCGGTGGAGATGCACCAGAGCCTCGCCGATTCCGCCGCCAAGCGCCTGCGTGAGATCGGCTACGACAACGTGCACGTCCTCTGCGCCGACGGCACGCAGGGATGGGCCGAACACGCGCCCTACGATGCCATCATGGTGTCGGCCGGAGGGCCGGAGATTCCGAACAGCCTCCTCCGACAGCTCGCCGTCGGGGGTCGTCTGGTGGTTCCCGTCGGCCGGGATCTCCGCTCCCAGGAGCTCCTGCTCGTACGACGCACCGGCCAGGAGGACTACGAACGTGAATCCCTGGGCGCCGTCCAGTTCGTGCCGCTGGTCGGAACCGAGGGGTGGGCCGCCGACGGCACCCCGGCAGTGTCGCCGCACCGCCCGGAACCCACCGTCGTGGCTCCTCCGGAGCGCACGGCTCTGGCGACACTGATCGCCGAGGAGGCCGAACCACTCGACAGCATCGACGATACCACCGTCGACGCGCTCGTCGAACGCGTGGGCGACGCCCGCGTGGTCCTGATCGGCGAGGCCAGTCACGGCACCAGCGAGTTCTACCGCATGCGCGCCCGCATCACCCAGGAACTGATTCGCGCCGGAAAGTGCGACATGGTCGCGCTCGAGGCCGACTGGCCCGACACCCGCGCGCTCGACGGTCACGTTCGTGGCCGCAGCCCCAACCGCCTGCGTGTCCCGCCCTTCTCGAGATTCCCTTCCTGGATGTGGCGTAACTCCGAGACCCGGGACTTCGTCGACTGGCTCGTGGATCTCAACCGCGAACGCCCCCACGACCGGAAGGTCTCACTGCACGGGCTGGATCTCTACAGTCTGAACAACTCGATCGGTGCCGTTCTCGCATACCTGGAACGCGTCGATCCGACGGCAGCGGAGGCGGCCCGTGTCCGCTACTCGTGCTTCTCGCCGTGGGAGATGGACCCGGCCACCTACGGGCGCGCCGCCGTCGTCGGACGGATGGAACCATGCGAGAGCGACGCGATCTCCACCCTGCGGGAGCTCCTGCAACAACGCGTCGAATACCTCGAGCTCGACGGCGACGAGTTCTTCGACGCCGAACGCAACGCCACTCTGGTCCGCGACGCAGAACGCTACTACCGGACCATGTACTACGGCAGCCGGGAGTCGTGGAATCTCCGTGATCAGCACATGTTCGACACCCTCCTGGCGGCCCTCGACCACATCGGGCCCGATTCCCGAGCCGTCGTCTGGGCACACAACTCCCACGTGGGCGACGCGCGGGCCACCGAGATGAGCGCACGCGGCGAGCTGAACATCGGCCAGCTCTGCCGTGAACACTTCGGGGAGCGGGCCTACGCGATCGGCTTCGGCACCCATCACGGCCAGGTGGCGGCTGCACAGAACTGGGACGCCCCGATGGAGATCATGGACGTGCGCCCCTCGCACGAGGACAGCTACGAGCGGCTGTGCCACGAGTCCTCGGTCGAAGCCTTCCTCCTGCACCTGCGGAACCCCCGACGTCCGGAGCTGCGCGAGCATCTGCGGCACCCCCGGCTCCAGCGTGCAATCGGTGTGATCTACCGGCCCGAGTCGGAGCTGCTCAGCCACTACTTCCAGGCTTCCCTGCCGTCGCAGTTCGACGAATACGTGTGGTTCGACGAGACCTCGGCGGTGCGGAGTCTGGAAACCGGCGACCTGGAAGGAGTCCCCGAGACCTATCCGTTCGGGCTGTGAGGGGGCGATCCGGTGGATCCGCTGCCTAGAACAGCGTGTAGATGAACGGAGCCGACACCTGGCCCACCGCCACCAGTCCCACCACGAGCCCGAGGACGAGGACCAGGGGCACGATCCACCACACCTTGTGGTGGCGTGCGAAGTGGACGAACTCCTTGACCAGGACCCACCCGTATCCGACTCGGCTCATGGTCGCGTCCTCTCGGTGTGCTCAGTCGAGCTGGAAGGTCTCCTGCCAGCGTTCGGTGTCCTCGAAGCCGGGTTGCGCGGACTTGTCCAGGACGAAGGATCCCAGGACGAGCCGATCCATCTGCGTGCGCATGAAGCAGCGGTAGGCGTCCTCGGGAGTGCACACGATCGGCTCGCCGCGCACGTTGAAACTGGTGTTGATCACGATGCCCTCGCCGGTCCGCTCTTCGAAGGCCTTCAGGATCCGGTGATAGCCGGGATTCGTGGAGGCACGAACCGTCTGGACCCTCGCGGAGTGATCGACGTGCGTGATCGCCGGCAGGTCGCTGCGCGGTCGGTTCACCCGGTCGATCATGTCCAGTTCGTGTTCGTCGCCGGTCAGGGGCAGGCGGCGGCTCGGCTGCACCGGTGCGACCAGCAGCATGTAGGGCGACGGCCGGTCCAGCTCGAAGTAGTCCTCGACCCGCTCCTCGAGACAGCTCGGCGCGAAAGGACGAAAGCTCTCACGGTGCTTGATCTTGAGGTTCATCACGCTCTGCATCTTCGCCGATCGCGCGTCACCGAGGATCGACCGGTTCCCCAGGGCCCGCGGCCCGAACTCCATCCGGCCCTGGAGCAGGCCCACGACCTGGCCGTCGGCGATGGAGTCGGCCACGGTGGCCGCCCACGCGTGGGGATCGTCGAAACGACGGGCCGGATACCCACGGTGCTCGAGAAAGGCAGCGATCTCGTCGTCGTCGAATTCGGGGCCGAGACAGGCGCCCTGCATCGCGTCGGGCCGCCGGACCCGCCGATCGACCCCGAGCGCGTGGTGCGAGTAGGCCAGGGCCGCACCCAGCGCCCCACCCGCATCGCCGGCTGCTGGCTGGATCCACAGATCGTCGAACAGGCCGGAACGCAACAGCTCACCGTTGGCCACGCAATTCAGGGCGACCCCACCGGCAAGACAAAGGTGACGTTCGCCCGTCGTCTCGCGGGCATGCCGCGCGATCCGCAGCACGATGTCCTCGGTCACCGCCTGGACCGACGCCGCGAGGTCCATCTCGCGCTGGGTGATCGGCGACTCGGGCCGGCGCGGCGGACCGCCGAACAACGCATCGAAGCGTCGGCCCGTCATGGTCAGCCCCCCGAGGTAGTCGAAGTACCGCATGTCGAGCCGGAAGCTGCCGTCGTCCCTCAGGTCGATCAGGTGCTTCCGGATGACGTCGGCGAACACGGGTTTTCCGTAGGGCGCCAGTCCCATGAGTTTGTACTCGCCCGAGTTCACCTTGAATCCGCAGAAGTAGGTGAACGCCGAGTACAGGAGTCCCAGGGAGTGGGGGAACCGGATCTCCTCGATCAGCCGCAACCGATTGCCCTCACCGACTCCCAGCGTGGCCGTACTCCACTCTCCGACACCGTCGAGGGTGAGCACGGCGGCACGCTCGAAGGGAGAAGGGAAGAAGGCACTGGCCCCGTGGCTCTCGTGATGCTCGCCGAAGACCACCGGCGGCTTCTGCGTGAAGCCCAGCGCGGCGAAATGGTCGTGGATCCGGGGCGTCACCCAGAGCTTGCTGCGCAGCCACAGGGGAACCGCCTGCGTGAAGCTCCTCAGTCCCCGCGGGGCGACCCCGAGGTGGGTCTCGAGAATGCGGTGGAATTTCAGCACGGGCTTGTCGTAGAAGACCACCGCGTCGAGATCGCCGTCTTCGATGCCGCCCTCGGCCAGGCAGTAGAGCGCTGCGTTCGCGGGGAAGTCGGCGTCGTGCTTGCGGCGGGAGAAACGCTCCTCCTGCGCGGCGGCCACGATGTCGCCGTCGACCACCAGCGCGGCCGCGGCGTCGTGGTACCAGCAACTGATCCCCAGAACACGCATGACTCAGGACTGCCGCCGGTAGAAGTCGTCGTCGCGCACCGCGTCGTTGCGACGCGACCAGTAGGTCGTGGACCCGGCCGGAGTCCGACGCGCGAGTACGTCCCGGCCCTGGAGACGGAACAGGAGTGCGAGAGGCGTGATGACGAGGTAGAAGACCAGAGGCAGCATCACGAACCCGATCGCACGACCGAGCCACAGTCCCAGGCGCTCGCCGGAGCGATGAATGGCGCCGTACCCACGCCGGGGTGAGATCAGCGCGGCGGCCAGGGTGACGGTCCCCACCAGCCCCACCAGGATCGCCAGCGCCAGGTGCGCGAAGAGGAGGAAGAGCGCAGCGACCGCCAATCCGACGAGTCCGCGCACGAGACCGGTCCGTCGCAGGGACGTGTCGTCCACCACGGCGGGATCGTCACGGCGCCAGGACCAGATCACACGGGCCGCCTCGGGGCGGCCACGCCGCGCGCTTCGTTCAGGTTCCATGTCACGAGGGGACGGAGGGGAAAGCTCGTCCGGGATCGTCGAGCCTAGCGGGCACGCGAGTCGTCGAGCAAGTGCGCTTCCATGACGTCGGCGGTCCGGGGACGTCGACCTCACGAATTCCGAGTCCTGATTCTGTGACGCCCGGACGCACACGTCTTGGTCGAGGGGCGCCGGAAATCTAGACTCGTGGCCGGTCCGTTCTCTTCTCGGAGCCACACCATGCAGGAATTCACCGCGCCCACCCTGTCGTGGCGCCGGAAACTCGGATTCTCGCTCGTACTGGTCGTCCTCGTCCTGGGCACGCTGGAACTCGGCCTGCGCCTGACCGGCGTCCAGCCCGTCGAGGAGAGCGACGATCCCTTCGTCGGGTTCGCCGGGAGCGCTCCGCTCTTCGAAGCGGCCACCGACGACGCGGGCAACCCCGTTCTCGTCACCGCACCGTCCAAGCGCGGCTACTTCAACGCCCAGAGCTTCCTGGCGACGAAGGCGCCGAACACCACGCGAGTCTTCTGCCTGGGTGGATCGACGACCTACGGTCGCCCCTACGACGACGCGACGTCCTTCGCGGGTTGGATGCGTCACCTGTTGGCCGAGGCCGACCCCGACCGCGCGTTCGAGATCGTCAACGCCGGCGGGATCAGCTACGCGAGCTATCGCGTGGCCCGTCTGACCGACGAGCTCCTCCGCTACGAACCCGATCTGCTCGTCGTCTACACCGGCCACAACGAGTTCCTGGAGGAACGCACCTACGCCGACGTGCGCGATCGCTCGCCACTGTTCCGGGTGGCGCTCGACGCCGTGAACAGCACGCGGATCGGGGCCCTGGCCCGCCAGGTGCTCGGTTCAGACAGGGGGGCCGTCGATGGCCGTACGGTCCTGCCGGCCGAGGTCCAGGCACGTCTCGACCACTCCGCGGGCCTGGATCTCTACGAACGCGACGACGAACTCGATGCCGGCGTGACCCGACACTACGAACGGGCCCTGCGCAGCATCGTGGCGAAGGCGCGTGCGGCCTCCGTCGACGTCGTCCTGGTGACCCCCGCCAGCAACATGGCCGGCTTCTCTCCGTTCAAGAGCCAGCCCAGCCCCGGTCTCGACGCGCCCCGGCAGGAGGAGGTCGAGACTGCCCTGACGACTGCCCGGGAGGCTCTCGAGACGGGCAACACGGACTCCGCAGTCGACGCGGCGGCCCGGGCCGTCGCCCTCGATCCCCGCAGTGCCGACGCCCACTGGGTGCACGGGCAGGCCCTACGCGCCGCCGGCCGGGCAGAAGAGGCCGAGGCCGCCTACCGGACGGCCCGCGACGAGGACGTGTGCACCTTGCGTGCCCCGAGCCGCTTCGTCGAGATCGTGCGTGCGGTCGCCGACGACACCGGTACTCCCGCGGTCGACTACGTCCGCTTGCTGCGCGACGAAGCCGTCCGTCGCGACGAAACCCCCTTGGTCGGCGATCAGTTCTTCCTCGACCACGTCCATCCGACGATCGAGGGCCATCGGCTGCTGGCCACGCGCCTCGTCGAGACCTTCGCCGAGCAGGGATGGATCGAACCGTCCACGGGCTACGGCCCCGAGACGGTGGCCCGCATCGCCGAGCGCGTGGAATCGTCGGTGAGCGAGGAGACACACGCCAGGGCACTGGCGAACCTGGCCCTGACCCTCTCATGGGCCGGCAAGGCCGAGGACTCGCGCCGTCTGGCCGACCGCGCCCTGGAGTCCGGTGTGGAGGACGGCACCATCCTGCTCATGGCCGCACGCCATGCCACCCTCGAGGGCGATCATGACGCCGCCCGCGGCTACTACCAGCGAGCCGTCGCGGCCGCACCCAACGATCCGGTCACGCGATCGCAGATGGGCTTCTTCCTCGCGGGCATCGGCCAGCACGAGGCGGCCGTGGCCCAGTTCTACCTGGCCAGCCTGCTGTGGAACGACAACGAGACCTACCACCAGCAACTGGGATTCGCGCTCGAACGCATCGGCCGCCACGACCTGGCCCTGGCCGCCTTCGAGCGCGCGCGGGCGCTCGCTCCGCAGGACCCGAAGCTACAGCGCAAGGTGGCCACGCTGTCCGAACGGATCCCGCCGAACGCGCGCTTCACGGACCTGGAACCGCAGGTGACCCGTCACCCGTCGGGCTACCCCGAATCGCTGATGACCACACGTGTCGTGGCGAACGGGCCGCGCGTACCCGACGGCTTCCGCGTCGAGTGGTACGAGACGGGTGAACTCCGCAGCTTCACGCAGCTTCGCGCGGGACACGGCAAGGGTGCGAGCGTACGGTGGGATCGTCAGGGCCTGGAGATCGAACGGAGTCCCGCAGCAGGCGCGGACTAGACGCAATCTTGCCGGGATCGGGATAGGGGCGCCGGGTTCCCCCGGCACCCCCCACACCACCCGGCATGCGGTTCCACGCCGGGCGGTTCGGTCACTCGAGATCACGAGGCGAGGCTGGGCAGACCCAGACCTCGCAGCTTCTGGAAGATCGTTCGTCCTCGCTTCCACTGCTCGGGTTGGGAAGCCCGCAGCCGGTGACGGACCCATTCGTCCAGCAACCGAAGGACCCGCGGCGCTGACGCGGATGCCGATGCGCCGCCCGGGACCAAAGCCGTGGCTGTGCTCGGAGAAGGTGGGATCGAGTCGGGAGAGGACTTCCACCTCCAGGACAGTGCCCATGCCGGGCGTACAACACGAACGGGGCGAGCTTCCGGCCCGCCCCGTCGTGAGGGATCTCCGTCGACGAGCTCCGGCCCTACAGCTTCAACACCACCGCCGCGGCCGGCTCCATGATCCGGAACGTGAACGATTCCGTCAGGAACAACCGGACGTTGCCGTTCGTGTGGGCCTCGTAGCCCACCGCGATGTCCTGGCCCAGGGTCAGTTCGAAGTCGCCACCGCGCTGGCTGACCAGCAGGCCACCACGCACCACCGGGCTGTAGAGGATCTCACCCTCGAAGATCCCGGCGATCTGCCGCCGCAGTGGATACCCGCAGGACTGCGAATCCAGCCACCGCGAGGCCTCGGGACCGAGCACCAGCGTGTACGGACCGGCGATGGCCTGATCCTTCAGCGTGAGCACGGCGCTGCCGACCGCCCCCGCGAAGGCGTCGATCTGCAGATCGAGCTTGATCGGGTCGTGATCGTCGAGGTTCGTCAGACCCTCGATTCCGCCCGCCTCGAAACCGTTGAAAACGGCACCGTCCTCGAAGCTGGCGAGATCCCGGGCGGCCTGCTCGGCCGGACCCAGGTCCACGTCCTTGGCGCCGCGGGCGAGGTTGTCGAGTTCCCACAGACCGAGCTCGAAGACGGCGCGGGCCTCGACCAGCGGCTGGACGCGATGCACGCCGAAGCCCACCGGACCGTCATTGCTCTTCTTCGGAACTTCCAGCCGACCCAGGCCGACCGCGGCCTTGTCGAGGCCGTGCGGGCCGTCCAGGTCGACCACGCGACGACCGGTCAGGCAGGGGGTGAGCACGTCGCGAACGGCGTCCTCGATTTCTTCCCAGGCCGCGGACGCGAGCGGCGCCACGTGACGTCGGAGCAGACTCATGTCAACGACCTCCTTCGGGCTTGCCGATGCCGAGCCCGGTGCCGTCGTCGCCACCGGAGGATTCCCCGGTGCCGCCGTGGTGATCTTCGCCCTCGATCTCGGTGATCGGGGCCTCGGTGAAGAGATAGGTCCGCAGGTTCTCGTTCCAAGCCGGGACCTTGCGCCGCAGCCACTCCAGGGTCATGCAGGCGTGTTCCATCTCCTCGTCGCGGTTGTGGGCGAGGATGTCACGCAGTCCGGGATCGGTGCTCAGCACCACCCGCTGGTGGTACCAGTCGACCGCTTCGATCTCCTCCTTCAGACTGACGAGCGCGCGATGGATGTCGCGAGCGTCCTCGGGAAGAGCTTCCCACGGCTCGTGGTAGTCGCTCATCGGTTCCTCCGTTCCGTCGGGTGCAAGTCGTCGTGCATGATTCGGCTCAACGTCCCTCGTCCGGATCGACGATGTTCTCCGAACGCCGTGTACGAATGGGGTCGCCCTGGTAGCCCAGCGCCTGCCAGTCGAGGCTCTCGCCGCGGGCGTGACAGTCGCGACACTGCAGGGCGAGATCGCCGGGGACGATCATGTGGTTCAGGCGCCAGTACATCTTCGTGTCGGCGAAGCCGTGGTCCCCGCTGAAGGGCTGGTCGACGCTCGCCATGCCGAGCTCTGCCGCCTTCGCCCAGTCGAAGTCCTCCCAGTAGCCGCCGGCGCCGTAGAGCTTCGGTACCACGAGAACGTTCCGTTGGCGATCGTAGATCTGGCGGCCCGTGTGCACCTTGAACGGATGGATCTTCGAGTCGGAATCGTCCACCGACCCCTTCGGGTACGCGAGCACCAGTGGTTCGGACGGGTCGAAGGTCTCGCCCACGCTGTAGACACCGGCCGTGCCGTCGTACCAGGCGTAGGTGGGCTCGACGTTCTTGTCCCAGACGAATCGGCCTTTCTTCTTCGAGTAGGTGGGCAGCCCGTATTCGTCGGTCTCTTCGGGAAGATCCTGCCCCGCCTCGGACCAGTCCCAGTGGACCTTGGTCGGGCGACCCTTGGCGAAGGCCGGGATGTGGCAGGTCTGGCAGGCCACGCGCTGGTGCTGGTTCAACAGCCGCCCCTCGTGAGGCTCCGAGCCGTGGCAGTCCAGGCAACTGATCGCGTTGCCGTGGTCCGGCGACACCGCCATCGCATTCCCGCTGATCTGGTGGTCGTCGGTCATGTGGCAGTCCTGGCAGTTGAAGGCAAGACCGTCCTCCGACATGTGCACGTCGAACTCGTACGAGGCATCGAGCAGCGAGCTGTCGAGGTCGCCGTGCTTCACGTGATCGCCACCCCCACCATAAAAGTGGCAGTTGCCGCAGGATTCCTTCGTCGGTGGCCCACCGACGCTCTGTGCGGCGACGGTGAGATCGACGTCATCGGCCGGCGCACCGGCACCCGCCGGATCCTTGCGGTAGGTCCCGCTGCGATCGTGGCACACGAGGCAATCGACTGCGTTCGGGTCGTCGAAGTCGAACGAAGCGTCCTTCCAGCCGTAGCCCGCGTGACAGCTCGTGCAACGCGCCCAGTTGCTGCTCACTGCGATACAGAAGTTGTTGAACGCGTTGATCTTGCCATGGACTTCGCCCTCTTCGCCATCCCGGGGCCGCCCCCAGTTCCAGTGGGTGGTCTCCATGACCTCCTCGGCGTCGTCGTGGCAGAAGAGACAGGTCTCCGTGACCTCCGGGCCCGATTCGAAGGGCCCTTCGATGTATTCCGAGTGATCTTCGGCCAGGACCGGAGCGGCCAGGAACGCGAGGATCACGATCGCCGACACCATGCCGGCGCGGGGGATGAGCATGTCGAGCCTCCTGAGCGGAATCGGACGTCGACGGCAGGGAGTGCCCGTCGTTCGCGGCGCGAGGTCCACCCGAAAGGGTCGGGGATTGGCCCAGGGCCTCAAGTGTGGAATTGTGCCGAAAGGCACGGGGACCGCCCGCGGTTCCCGCATACCGGAAGACTCGAGAAGCGCCGGATTCGCGCCGCGGAGGATCAGCTACCGGTGCCACGGGGCACGAGGGGGAGCCAGACCCGCACCACGGTACCGGTTCGGCCGTCGGAGAACGAGCGGATCTCGGTCCGCCCTCCCACCAGCTCGGCGCGCTCGGTCATGCTCAGGAGGCCCAGGCTCGATCCCCGGGTGGCCTGTTCGAAGGCCTCGGACACGTCGAAGCCCTGGCCGTCGTCGCGGATCACCAGGTGCAACTCGCCCGTCTCGGTCGAGATCCCGAGGTCGACCCGTTCGGCTGCGGCGTGGCGGGTCACGTTCGCCAGACTCTCCTGGACGATGCGGTAGGCGGTGGTCGCGATCGATGGAGGAATGGCAACGGCGGGGTCGATGCGATCGTCGAGATGGATGGCCAGGCCCGATCGCTCGGTGAAGCCTTCCACCAGCCACTCGACCGCCGCCCCCAGGCCCAGGTCGTCCAGGATCGCCGGGCGCAGCTCGCGCGACAGCGCCCGGACCTGACCGAAGAGTTCCTCCAGCAGATCGACGCTGTCGTAGAGTTCGGCCAGGGCCGACGACGAGCGCTCGTCGTCTTCCTCCTGCTTCTCGATCGCGATGTGCAGGTTGAAGTTCAGCGCCCCCAGCAGCTGCCCGAATTCGTCGTGTAACTCTCGAGCGATGTGCCGGCGCTCGTTCTCCTGCGCTTCGATCATCTGCTGCGAAAGGGTGTACAGGCGCCGCTGAGACTTCACCGTGGCCTCGCGCAGGCGCGTGCGCTCGTAGGCCGCCGCGCACTGGTGCGCCATGGCCACGAGGAACCCACGCTCGCTCTCGTCGAACAAGCGCGGCTCGTAGTAGGCCAGTGCCAACACACCGAGCACTCGCCCTTCGGCGACCAGGGGCAGACCGGCGTAGCTCTTCGAACCGAAGGACTCCATGACCGCCGCACCTCCCGGCATCCACGCTTCGGCCTCGGCGGGCGAGCCGAACCAGACTGCTTCCCCCGTCCGGGCGATGCGGGTCGGGATCGTGTCCCGATCCAGAGGGATCCGCTGGTACTCGTCGAGCGACGCGGTGCCCTCGTGGATCGCCCCGACGATCTCGAGATTGCGGCCGGTGGGATCGATCATGCCCACGATACACGACTGCGCGCGCGCGGTTCGGTGAGAGCGCTGGATGATGAGATCGCGGACCTCGTCGGCGGTCCGGGCTTCGACCAGTTCCGTGATCACCTCGCGCAGACGGTTCGAATACTCCTCCGAGCGCTGCGCGGCCTGCCGCGCGCTCTCTTCGGACTCGAACGCGCGTTCGAGTTGCCGGTTCACCGCCTGGAAGGCCGTGACGTCCCGCGCAATCCCTTCGATCGCGACGAGCCGTCCGGTGTCGTCACGGACCGGCACGGTCTTCATCTCCGTCCAGAGGGTCGAACCATCACGGTGTGTCCACCGCATGAGGACGGGCTCGTCGAACGCACGACGGACCCGATCCGGGATCCGCTCGCGGTCCTCCTCGTGGATGTGACGACGGCCCAGATCCGGGTCGTCGTAGAAGTCCTGCGGCGTGTGACCGGTGAGGTCGGTGATCGCCGGGCTGACGTAGTCGAATCCCTTCGGATCGACCATGCGGTAGCGAAAGACGACGTCGCGGACCAGCGTGGTCAGGAGCCGGATCAGCTCGCGGTCGCTGTGCCGCGCGTGTTCCAGGCGCTGGATCCGACGACGCTCCATCACCAGCGTCGTGTACAGGAGTACGCTGGTGGCCAGCACGAAGGCCAGCCCCTTGAGGTTCTGCAGCAGGACGAAGGACTCGGCGTCGGGAAACCACATCCCGACCAGACGATCGGAGACGAGGATCCAGATCGTTGCCCCGGCTGCGTACACGGCCGTGATGCGGGTCGGAGACAGGGCCGGGACGCGCTTCATGGTGACGCCCTTCATGAGCAGGACCCCAGCGTGGGCGGTGATCGCATCGACTTCCGAGCGAACCCGAGAATCCTAACGGATTTCCGCGGATCCTGACGAGTCGCTTCCCCGAGACCCCGCGGATCTCGCGGATGCCACGGATCTCGCGGATCCAGGGGAGACGCCCCCTGGTCTCGCGTTCTCCAACGGGTTCGCAGCCCGCCGCGAGCCGTCCCTCGACGCACGAGGCCGCCCCGGACGTCCGGAGCGGCCTCGATGTCGTGGGGACGGAGTCCCGACTCGACTAGGGGGTCCAGCTGTCGACCAGGTCCGGATGCGCGTTCATCCACTCACGCGCCACGGCCTCCAGATCGTCCTCGTCGCGCATGGCGATCATCAGGTCGCTGAGCTGCGCATCGGTGAAGAAGTAATTCCTCAGGAACTGCGCCAGCTCCGGCTTGTCCTGCTCGAGGTCGCTGCGGCCCATGATGTGGATGTTACCGCTCCCCCAGACCTGCTTGTCGGGGTCCTGCTCGAGGAACTTCAGGTCGAAGCGACCGAACATCCAGTGCGGACGCCAGCCGGTGACCGCGATCCATTCCTCGGCGTTGTAGGCCTTCTGAAGGGCAGCGGTCATGGCAGGTCCGCTCGACGCGATCAGCTCGAAGTCGAGGTTGTAGTCCTCGATCACCTGCTCGGTGGTCTTCATCACGCCGGCACCGGCGTCGATGCCCGTGATCTCGCCGTCGAACTCCTCGACGTGATCGTTCATCTCGCTGATCTTGTCGATGGTCACGTACTGCGGGACCACCAGGCCACTCCGGGTGCCCTCGTACACGTGGCCCAGATCGATCACTTCGCCCTCGAAGCGCTCGACGTAGTCCGCGTGGAGCACGGGCAACCAGGTCTCCATGAAGGCGTCCTTGTCGCCCTGGGCGACGGCCGCGTAGGCCGGAGCCACGTCAGCAGCGGTGATGGTGACTTCGTAGCCCATCTTGTCCTCGAGGATGACCTTTGCGAGGTGCGTGTAGGCCACGCCCTCGGCCCAGTTCACGTAGACGAGATCGGCGGTCTTGTTCTCGGTCTGGGCGGCCTGGTCGCCGCCACCGTTGCCTCCGCCGCCTCCACAGGCGGGCAGGAAGGTCAACAGGGTGAACACGGCCACGAGACCGGTCCAACGACGAAGGTTCATGACGAACTCTCCTTTCGGCTGGGTCATCAATTCCGCTGCGTGGCGGTACCCAGCGCCTGGGTGACACGATCGAGATAGATCGCGAGGATCACGATGGCGATCCCACTTTCGAATCCGAGCCCGATGTTGAGCTGCGTGATGCCCTTGACCACCTGGTTGCCCAGACCACCGGCCCCGATCAGGCCGGCGATGACGACCATCGACAGGGCCAGCATGATGGTCTGGTTGACGCCGGCCAGGATGGTCGGCAGCGCCACGGGCAGTTCGGCTTTCAACAGGGTCTGACGGGACGTCGCGCCGAACGACAGCGACGCCTCCTTGATCTCCTTCGGCACCTGACGGATCCCCAGATTCGTCAGGCGAACGGTCGGCGGCAACGAGAAGATCAGGGTCGCCACCACCCCGGGCACCTTACCGAGCTGGAAGAACAGCACGGCGGGAATGAGGTAGACGAATGCCGGGAGCGTCTGCATGAAGTCCAGGATCGGCCGGACCACGCTCTCGACGGTGTCGCTCTTCGACGACCAGATCCCGAGTGGGACGGCGACGACCAGAGCGATGATGACCGAGGTGCCGATCAGCGCCAGGGTCTCCATGGCTTCGTCCCACATGTTCATCTGCACCACGAGCAGCAGCCCGATCACCGAAAACGTGGCCACGCGCCACCCCACGGCCTTCCATGCCAGGAAGACCAGGATCGCGATGATCACGCCCCAGTGCGGCCACATCAGCGCGGTCTCGATCCCCCCGAGCACCCATTCGATGAAGGCCCCGAGGCCGTCGAAGAAGGGCGCGAGGTTCGTCTCGAGCCAGCTGATGATCTTCTCGAAGAAGTTTCCGACGTCGAAGGCGTCGAGGAAAGCCAGAGGTGCGATTCCGAGGGAAGCGAACATCATTCCTGCTCCTGCGTCGGGGTCTCGCCGGACTCGCTCTCGTCGTCCTGCGATTGCTGCAGTTCGACCAGCGTCTGGACCTGATCGCTCTCCACCCCGACCTCGGCCAGGATCGTGGCGCGGTCGAGCAATCCCAGCAACCGACCGTCGTGATCGACGACCGCCATGGGGTAGCGACTCGCCATGGCCTGTCCCATCAGATCGCTGAGCGGAGTGTCGGGCCAGACGGTGTAGATCTCGTCCTCGCGGAGGATTCCCTCGAGGGTCTTGTCCTTCCGGGCCTTCACCGCGTCGTCGATGTTCACGATGCCGCGGAGCACCCGGTTGTGGTCGGTCACGAAGACCGTCGACAGACCCAGCTTCTCCATGCGACGCACGGCCACCGACGGTCCGTCCTTCGGCGTAACCACCGGATCGGCCTTCTTCATGATCGAAGAGGCCGTGATCACCTTGGTCCGATCGACGTTCTCCACGAACGCAGCGACATAGTCGTCGGCCGGCTCGGTGAGGATCTCCTCCGGCGTGCCGATCTGACGGATGCCCCCACCGGGGCCCATGATCACGATGCGGTCGCCGATCTTCAGCGCCTCGTCGAGATCGTGGGTGATGAAGACCACCGTCTTGTGCATCTTCTCCTGCAGGGCGAGCAGCTCGTCCTGCATCTGGGTGCGGATCAGCGGATCCAGCGCGCTGAAGGCCTCGTCCATCAACAGGACCTCGGGATCGTTGGCCAGCGCCCGGGCCAGACCCACGCGCTGCTGCATGCCGCCGCTGAGCTCGCTGGGCAGGCTCGACTCGTAGCCGGCCAGCCCCACGAGTTCCAGGGCGTCCTGGGCCTTCTTGCGTCGTTCCGCGGGGTCGATGTTCGAGATCTCCAACCCGAACTCGACGTTCTTCAGCACCGTGCGCTGGGGCAACAGGCCGAAGTGCTGGAAGACCATGGACATCTTGTTGCGACGGACCGCACGGAGCTGATCACCGCTCAGTTGCATGATGTCGTCGCCGCCGACGAGCACCTGTCCGCGTGTCGGGTCGATGAGCCGGTTCAGACACCGGATCACCGTCGACTTCCCACTTCCCGACAGGCCCATCACGACGAACATCTCGCCGCGATGGACCTGGAAGTTGGCATCGTTGATGGCCACGACGCAGCCGGTCTTGTCCAGGATCTCTTCCTTGCTCAGACCCTTTTCGATCAAGGGAAAGGCCTGGTCGGGATCCGGGCCGAAGACCTTGTAGAGGTTCTTCGCCTCGATCACGATGTCATCGTTCATGCGTTCACCTCCTGGCTACGCGCAGCTGTCACGACCTAGAAGTAGTAGCCGAAGTTGATGTTGTAGCGGACTTCCCAGTCGGCGTCGGGGTCGCCCTGCGCGAGGCCGAAGGTCCAGGTCGACGGGAAGTCGCCGAGCCACGGATGATTCTTGCCCATGGCGATGTCGAAATAGGTGTACAGGGGGCCGGCCGCACCCGAGAAACCCAGCACGTTCTGGAAGGTCGTCTCCCAGTCGTCCTCTGCCTTGTCCAGCACACTGTAATCGTTGTAGAAGGTCAGGTTCTCGAAGGGCCCCAGGCCCCAGCCCGAGCTGTAGGCCACGTTGAACAGGTAGACGTAGCCCTCGGCCGCGATCCAGTACGGGAAGTCGTAGGCACCGAAGGCGACGAACTCCTCACCGACCGGATCTCCCTCCGGAAGATCGAGGTCGTAGTCGTAGTAGATCGCCGAGGTCATGATGTTGAACTTGCCGTAGTCGCCGACCGCGTGCAGGGCGTAGGCCTGGTGCTCGCCCGTCTCGGCCGTGGTGCCATTGTAGACGAAGCCGAACTGTCCTGAGACACCGACCTCCGTGCGCGCGTTCTCACCATGTTCGAAAGTGTAGGCATACCGCCCGTTGAACTGGTTGATCTCCTCGTTCGTGCGCGTGACCGTGTCGCCTCCGGGCGTGGGCAGGTCTGCGTTCACCACGTCGTACGAGTAACGAGCGCTGTCCCGGCTGTTCCCGGTACCGTTCCCCTCGTCCTCCTTGTAGAAGCCAAGCTTCAGGTTCCAGTTGTCACCGGTGGTGACGTGCTGGATCCCGGCGTCGTAGTCGTCCTCGAGGCCGACGTAGTAGCCGACGTCGAAGAACCAGTTGTGCGACGCGTAGGGCTGGATCCCGAAGGGCACCTGGTGCACACCGAGCTGGATGTCGGAGTGATCGGCGTAGTCCCAGCTCACGTAGCCGTGATGAAGCATGTGGTAACCGGAGTAGAACCGGTACTCGGCGGAGATCGTCAGGTCTTTGTAGGAGCCGTCGGCCTCGAACCGGATCGTGTCGAGCAGGAACTCCCCACCCTTGTCACGATTGCTCTCGGCCGAGTCCCAGGACTGGACGCGGTAGTTGTAGCGCAACGCCCCGCCGTACTGGATGGACGCTTCCTGCGCCCGCGCGAAGTCGGCCAGGGGTCCGGCCAGCGCCACGACGGCAGCGAGCAGGATCAGGCCCGGAATGCGATTCGGTCGTTCGTTCACGGAGTTCTTCATGGACATCCATTCGTTGAGGGTCGCCGGCGAGCGATCGGTGCCGGGCTGTTCCGCCACACTGGCGGATGCCGCTCTCACGGCGGGAGATTGCTCGCGGCCGCTTCGAAGACGATTTTCCGACGCGCGCTTCGGCACTGAACGCCGGCGCTCGTGACACGGCCAGCCCGCGCCTTCGCGTGCCCGGCACACGGAGGGGGCAACGAACCCCGAGCGGGATTCGGCGGTGGAGGCGCAGAAGTCTCCGATACGACGTCAGACGGCAGCCACTCTGACATCTTGCAGGAGAGTTTCAAGGGAAGTTTGCAGAAGTTCCGCGCGTTCGCCGGGACCTGGCCGTGTACCGATCTCGCGAACACGGGGAACCTCTTGTGATCACTTCGGCTACGCTCGAACCGATCGGGGTGGGGCCCGCGACGGCACGACCGCCGTCGCGAGAACCCCGGATGCCTCGATCGACTCAGGTCACCTGTTTTCCGTCCTTCGCGTCGGCCAGTTCCTCCTGGGCCGATGCGACGGCCTCGGTCACGCGGTGCTCCTCGACCACGTCCTGCAGCTTCTTCTGGACCGCTTTCTCCACGTAGAGCTCCTGTGAGAGCCCGACGTAGAGGGCGTAGATGATCAACAGCAGCACGACCACGAAGGGTAATCCCGTGGTGATCGCCGCCGTCTGCAACGTACTCAGGCCACCGCCGAGCAGCAGCACCGCGGCCACGACACCCTCCATGACGGCCCAGAACACGCGCTGCGGCACCGGCGAGTCGAGCTTCCCACCCGAGGTGAGATGGTCGACGACCAGCGAGCCCGAGTCCGACGAGGTGACGAAGAACACCGTCACCAGAATGATTCCGATGCCCGACAGCACCTGGGTCAACGGGAAATGCTCGAACATGGCGAAGAGCGCCGTCGAGACGTCCGCGTTCACCGCGGCCAGGATGTCCGCCGTCCCGCTCGCCTGCAACGACAGGGCCGAGCCGCCGAACACCGACATCCACACGAACGACAGCAGCGTGGGAACGATCATCACGCCCAGGATGAACTCTCGGACCGAACGCCCCTTCGAGATGCGCGCGATGAACATGCCCACGAAGGGCGACCACGAGATCCACCAGGCCCAGTAGAACACCGTCCAGCTTCCCTGCCAGTTCGACTCGCGGAAGGTCTCGGTCCACAGACTCAGCTCGGCCAGATGGGTCAGGTAGAAGCCCATGTTCTGGGTGAAGCCACTGAGGATGTAGATCGACGGGCCCGCGATCAACAGGAAGAGCATGAGGATGCCCGCCAGACCCATGTTCCACTCACTGAGACGCTTCACGCCGCCGTCGAGGCCGGCGACCACCGACATCACCGCGAACCCCGTGATCACTGCGATCAGGATGACCTGCATCTCGGGACTGATGTTGAGCCCGAACAGGTAGTTCAGGCCGGCGTTCACCTGCTGGACACCCAGGCCCAGAGACGTCGCCAGCCCGGTGAGCGTGGCCAGGACCGACAGCACGTCGATCAGATTCCCCCAACCCCCATGGATCCGATTCCCGAGGATCGGGTGGAAGATCGAACGAATCGTCAGCGGCAGGCCGCGGTTGTAGGCGAAGAAGGCCAGGCCCAGGGCCACGACCGAGTAGATCGCCCACGGGTGCAGACCCCAGTGGAAATACGTGACACCCATCGCCGCCTGTGCCGCCTCGGGCGACTGAGGCTCGATCCCGTTGAACATGGGCGAGGGTGTGGCGTAGTGGAACATCGGCTCGCCGACGCTCCAGAACATCAACCCGATTCCCATCCCCGCGCTGAGCAACATGGCGTACCAGGCGGGTGTCGAGAACTCGGGCTGGGCGTCGCTGCCGCCGATCCGGATCGACCCGAAACGGCTGAACGCGAAGAACAGCGCGGCACCGATGAAGATGTTCGCGGCCAGGATGAAGAACCAACCGAAACTGCTCGACATCCAGGCGAGCGCGCTGTCGGCCACCGTCGCCGCCTGCTCCTTGAACATGAGCGTGAGTACGATGAAGATCGCCAGGACCAGCCCCGACGCGACCGTCACCTGCGGATGGATGTCGAATCCGAACCCTTCCCAGTTGTCCTCGCCCGGCTCCTTGGCCTCGGCATCGTCGAAGAAGGACGCGGTGGGTCGGATCTGCAGGCCACGGAACTTCTCGCGTTCCTTGATGGCCTTCTGGCGGGCCGTCTTCTCGGCCCGTCTCAACTTCTCTGCGAGCTTGCGTTTCGACGCAGCTTCCTCGGGATGGACTTCGTGGGTCACGTGAGGTCCTTCCTGTTGCGCCCCGCACAAACGGCTGGATCACCCGGATGGCGGCTGCTCAGCAGGGCTTGGCGCCTCCCAACTGCGCTCTGGCACAGGGAATTCGGCGGTTTTCGGGGGGTCTCAGGGCGAGGCAGGCCAGGAAAACAGCCGAGAGGTGGCCCGCGCAGGCGAGTGCAGACCCTAACACAGTAGAGAGATGCGTCAAATGGACGGTCAGGACCGTGACTTCATTCGACCTTCGATTCGCACCGACCTCCGCCCGGTCAACCCAGATCCGACACCACCACGTACATGCGCATTCCACCGCGCACGACGGCCAGACGGATCGCTCCGCGGCCCTGGGCGTCGTCGAGGGCCTCGCGCAATTCCGGGATGGACGTGACGTCCTGGCCCTGGACGGCGGCGATCAGGTCGCCGCGGCGCAGACCGGCGGCCGCCGCCTTGCTACCGCGTCGAACCTGCGTGACGACCACGCCGTCGGTCTCGTCGTCGAGACCCATGCGCTCGGCCAGCGTCGGTGTGAGCTCCTGCACGCCGATGCCGAGCTCGATGCCGTCCTCGTCGGGCCGGCTCGCCACCCGGCCGCGGGTCTCGAGTTCGCCGACCTCCACGCGCAACTCACGCGTCTCCCCGTCGCGAACCACCTCGATCGGCACTTCTGTGCCCGGTGGCGTCGACGCGACATCGGTCCGGAAGCCTTCCATCGACTCGAGTGGTCGGCCGTCGTAGGCGACGACGATGTCGCCCGCGCGCAGCCCGCCGCGGTAGGCCGGCGTGCCCTCGTCGACCTCGGCCACGATCACGCCCTCGTCGCCTTCGAAGTCGAAGGAATTGGCGAGCTCCGGCGTGAGCCGTTGGATCCCCACGCCCAGCCAACCGCGGACCACGCGTCCGGTCTCGATCAGGCTGTTCATGATGTCACGCGCCATGTTCGACGGAATGGCGAAGCCCACGCCCATCGAGCCACCGGAGCGGGTCATGATCGCCGTGTTGATGCCCACGACCTCGCCGTCGAGGTTCAGCAGAGGACCGCCGCTGTTGCCGGGATTGATCGCCGCATCGGTCTGGATGAAGTCCTCGTAGTCGGTGATTCCCATGTTGGAACGCCCGAGCGCGCTGACGATCCCGGCGGTGACCGAGGCGGTCAGTCCGAAGGGATTGCCGGCAGCCACGACCCATTCGCCCACGCTCATGGCATCGGAGTCGCCGAGCCGGGCGGGCATCAGGTCCGGTGCGTCGATCTTCAACACGGCGAGATCGGTCTTGGGATCGGTGCCCACGATCTCGGCGGTGAAGCGCCGCTCGTCGCCGAGCACGATCTCGACCTCGCCGGCGTTGGCCACCACGTGGTTGTTCGTGAGCACGTAGCCGTCCTTCGAGACGATCACGCCACTGCCCTGCCCCAGGCGCATGCGCTGGCCGCCGTCGCTCGACGGATCGAAGCGTTCGAAGAAGTCACGGCCGAAGAACTCCTCCCACGGTGAGCCCTCGAAGGGACTCCGCGACTCCGGCGACGGCGCGGTCCCCGTCGACACCACGCTCACCACCGACAACCGGTTCAGCTCGGCCACCGACTCGAAGGCGTCGGACAGCTGACGCGCGATGGCGACGCCCTCATCGTCGATCTGGGCCGTCGCCGCGGCGGGGAACAGCAGGGCGCCGGTCAGGAGCACACACAGGACTCGATGGAATCGGCGTGGGGCGGGCATGGAGGGCCTCCTCGGGAGTCGGCTCGCGGTCTCGGAACACGGGCTGCCGGTACAGGTCGCACGTTCACGGGCCCGGCGGCCATGGTGGGACACCCCAACGCGCGATGGGGCAGGCTCGGTCGGCGCCCTCGGCACTTGAGTTCCGCGCCGGGACTGCCCATGATCGACGCTCCCGTACCCGTCGTGCGAGTCCGAGGAGAGAGCCGGATGAGGAAGCTGCGGGACCGCGCCCTGGGAGGACTTGTGAACGCGGCACGCGATCTGATCTCGGAGCGGTGGCTCGGCGACGAGTGGACCCTCGAGCGCCTCCACGTCGAGTCGGCGGACGGCGGCAAGGACGTGTCCGTCGAACTCACCGGCCCGCCGTCGATCGGCCCCGTGGTGCTCGTGATCCGCTCCTGCGGCGTGAGCACCGACGATGCCGGTCACCGATTGTCGTGGTCGGAGATCGAGGTCCGCGATCTCGCGATCGACCTGCCGCACGTGGATGCCGGTGTCGAGTGGATCCGTATCGGCCCGGGCAGCGTGCGGCCCGAGGACGGTATCCCGCGGCCGCTGCGCTGGCTGCTCGGCGGGAAACGGGACTGACCATCAACCCACGCGCGACAGCACCATGCACTCGTAGGGCTCGAGCACGAGCTTCTCGGTCGCGGTGATCGAACGCCCGGCGTACAGGTCGACCATGGTCTTGCGCATGCCCATCTGCCGCAGCCGGCGTGCCTCGACCGCCTGCTCGTGCTCGCTGAAGTTGCCCAGCACGAGCACGCCGTGGTCTTCGTAGTCACGCAGGAATCCGAAGACGTGGCGATTGCCGGTCTCGAGGAACTCGGTGTCGCCGTTGCGGGTGAAGGCCGGGTTCTGCTGCCGGAGCTGCACCAGACGCAGCAGACCCTGATAGATCGCACCCTCCGGGGTGTCGGCGTCGCGTCGCCGCTCGGCCCGGTCCCAGTCGAAGCGAGGACGGTGCAACCAGCGGGAATCCCCGATCTTCTGCGGATCACGGTGGTAGGAGTGGTCGTTGGGCATGCCGATCTCGTCGCCGAGATAGATCAACGGAAGACCGCCGAGGGTGATCACGATGCCGTGCAGCAGCAGGACCCGTCGCACCGCCAACTCCACCTCGTGGGCGTCGTCCTCGTCGAGCGCCTTCTCGAGTCCGCACAGCGACGCCAGCATGCCCGACACACGCGCGTCACCGGTGAGGGGATTCTCCATGAAGGGCTCGCCGCGGGCGAAGCTTCCCGGGAAGCGCCCGGTGTAGAAGTCCGTCAGGAAACGTCGGTGAGCGTCGGGGTCGAAACCCACGGCCTCGACGTCTTCGTTCGAGAAGGCCCACCCGATGTCGTCGTGGCATCGCAGGAAGTTGACCCACACGCAGTCCTCGGGCACGTCGTAACGACGCCGCACGGCGTGGTTCAACACGCGCACGTCACGCGTGGCCAGCGCCTCCCACAGCAGCGCCATGAGCTCGGGGTTGTACGACAGCGGGCACTCGTCGCGATCGACGTACTTGCGTACCTCGTCGGGATGGACGATCGCCTCGGACTTGAACTCGACTGCCGGTGCCACGATCCGCACCAGCGCGTTGAAGGCCTGGATCACCCAGTGGGCCTCGGGCAGGTTCTGGCAGGTGGTCCCCAGCCGCTTCCACACGAAGGCCAGCGCGTCGAAGCGCAGGATCTCCACACCCTGGTTGGCCAGGAACAGCATCTCCTGCGCCATGCGGCTGAACACTTCGGGGTTCTCGTAGTTCAGGTCCCACTGGTAGTTGTTGAAGGTCGTCCACACCCACTTCTTGATGCGGTTGCGGTAGATGAACGATCCCGGATGATCGTCGGGGAAGATCTCGCTCATGCTGCCCTCGTAGGCGTCGGGCAGGGTGCGGTCGTCGAACATCCGGTAGTAGTCCTGGTACTCCTCCTCGCCGCGCAGAGCGCGTCTGGCCCACTCGTGCTCGTCGGAGGTGTGGTTCAGGACGAAGTCCAGGACCAGCGAGATCCCGTGGTGGCGCAGTTCCGTGGCCAGCTCGGTCAGATCGTCCATGGTACCGAGGTCGGGCCGGACCTCGCGGAAGCTGCGCACGGCGTAGCCGCCGTCGTTGTCGCCTTCGGGCACGTCGAACACCGGCATGAGGTGCAGGTAGGTGATCCCCAGCTCCTTCAGATAGGGAATCCGATCGCGGATGCCCTGCAGATCACCGGCGAAGAGATCGACGTAGCACATCGCACCGACCATGCGCCGCGATGCGTACCAGCCGGGATCGACCTCGCGCAGGGCGTCGAGCGCCTTGAGCTCGTCGGGGCGCTGGTGCCACATGGCCGTGGCTGCGTGCACCACTTCGCCGAGGTGGTAGAAGAAGTCGTACTGGTGCCCGTACAGCGCGTGGAACCGACTGAAGAAGCGCATGAAGTGCTCGCGCAGCCGCGCCTCGAAGTGGTCCCACTCCGCGGGATCGGCCTCGGCCTCGAAGGTCCGCTTCAGGCCGGGCAGCAAACGGCGCAGGGAGCTGTCGCTCGCTCTGGCCAGCCAGCGGGGATCCTGGTCCGGTGGTCCGATCATCGGTACGGTGGCGACGGCGTCGCGGGAGAAGGGAAGCCGGATCCGATCCGGAGGGCGCGGGACGCGCGATCCCGTGTTACGTTGGGCGGAATACCTTCCGGCCAACAGACGGCCGGAGCCGACTGTGTCCCAGACTACGAGGGCTCCCATGAAGGCCGCCACCGTCCTCACCCGCGACGACATCCTGGCCTGGCCCAAGGCCGAACTCCACTGCCACCTCGACGGCTCGCTCCGGCTCGAGACCATGCTCGAGTTCGCGCGCGGGCAGGGCAAAATCGACCTCCTGCCGTCGGACAGTGTCGACGGCCTGCACGACGTGCTGATGCAGATCGAGGACAGCGAGTCGCTCGAGGCCTTCCTGGCCTGGTTCAGCTACACGATCCCGCTGCTGCAGTCGCCCGAGGCACTGCGCCGCGCCGCCTACGAGCTCGCCGAGGACAACGCGCGGGAGAACGTGCGCTACCTCGAGGTGCGCTACGGACCCGTCCTGCACACCGAAGAGGGTCTCGACCTCGAAGAGGTGAACGAGGCGGTGCTCGATGGTCTGGCCGCGGCCCAGAAGGACTTCGGGATCCGCACCGGACTGATCATCTGTGGCCTGCGTGATCGATTCGAGAGCGCTTCGCTGCGACAGGCCGAGCTGGCGGTCGCCTACGCCGACCGTGGCGTGGTCGCCTTCGACCTCGCGGGAGGCGAGGCCGGCAATCCCGCCAAGGAGCACCTGTCGGCCTTCTACCACGCCCGCAACCATCTGCTGGGTCTGACCATCCACGCGGGCGAGGCCTGGGGACCCGACTCGATCCGCCAGGCCCTGCTGTACAACGGCGCGCACCGGATCGGACACGGGATCACGCTGGTCGAGGATCCGGCGCTGATGCGCTACGTGGTCGACCGCCAGATCGCCCTGGAGATCTGCCCCTCGAGCAACGTGCAGACCAAGGTCGTGCCGAGTCTCGAGGAGCATCCCGTTCGGCGGATCGTCGAAGCGGGCGTGCCGGTGACGGTGAACACCGACAACCGGCTGTTCACGCGCACCAGCGTCACCGAAGAACTGTGGCGCACCCACGCGAACTGCGGCGTGGGCGCCGCGCACGTGCGCGAGATCGCCCTCAACGGATTCCGGCACGCCTTCCTGCCGTGGGACGAGAAGCAGGAACTCCTGCGGAACGTGATCGACGACATGCCCCTGCCCCCGACGGATCTGTCGCCGGCCGGCTGAGCGACGCATCCCCGACGACGTGCCCTCGGGCGCGGACGACGTGTTCGGTGGGAATGCCCCCGATGCGGGCACCGGCTGTTACCGGCAGCGTGTGCACGGTGAGCACCTCCCAAAGGAGTCCGTCGTGCCCGATCCGCGTGTCTTGGAAGCCGTCGATCTCCTCGATCGTTTCGCCGACCGCACTGGCGTGACATCGTCGCGCCCGCCCCGCCGCTATCTCTGGACCGACGCCTTCGCCGTCATGACCGACCTCGGTCTGTACGAGCGCACGGGCGACGACCGCTTCCGTTCGCGGGCCTTGGCCCTGATCGACCAGGTCCACCGTCTGCTCGGTCGCCATCGCGACGACGACTCCCGCGAGGGCTGGTTGAGTGGTCTGGACGACGACGAGGGCGCGCTCCACCCGACGCGCGGGGGGCTGCGGATCGGAAAGGAACGCCCCGAGCGTGGGCGGCGCGAGCCCTTCGACGCCCGCGAGGAGTGGGATCGCGACGGCCAGTACTTCCACTATCTCACACGGTGGATGCTGACCCTGGATCGCGCCGCCCGCACGACCGGGGACGCGCGCTACGCCCTGTGGTCCCGTGAACTCTGCGAGACCGCGGTCGACGCCTTCGCGCGCCGCGACACGCCCTACGGCCGCCCGAGTCTGGTCTGGAAGATGAGCATCGACCTGTCCCGGCCCCTGGTGGCGTCGACCGGCCAACACGACGCCCTCGATGGCCACGTGACGGCCCGCCAGCTCGAGTCGACCCGTCGGGAGTTCGGAGACGACAGCAACGCGCCCGCTCTGACATCGGTCGTCGAAACATTGCGGAGCATGATCGACGTGTACGCGCTGGCCACCACCGATCCGCTCGGAATCGGCGGACTGCTCCTGAATCTCGCCCACCTCGACCAGATCGATCCAGAGGACACCCTGAACGCCGACCTGCTCGCCTCGGCCCGTGCCGGTCTGGTGATCGGCCCGCGGCGCCTCGGACTGACCGGCGCCGCCGAGACCCGACTCGCCTTCCGCGAGTTCGGTCTGTCGATCGGTCTGGCGGCGGTCGAGGACCGCTTCCCCGCGTTGGCGGACTTCGTGACCCTGCGCGAACCGATCGAGTCCTTCTGGCGGACCGCGGAAGCCCAGGACAGCCGTACGTGGCGTGAGCACGAGGACATCGACGCCGTCATGCTGGCTGCGAGCCTGGCTCCGCAGGGAGTGGTCGCGCTGCCGACGCCGTCCGCACGACACTGAAGCCCCCAGAATCGTGACCTCGGCCGCCATCCGGTTGAGCCTGTCGGTATCGACTCCGATACTCGATCCGTTCCCGGAATCCGCCCGAGCCCCGAGGCCCGCTGCATGCCCTCCGAAGGCAGCACCACGATCATGCGCACCGGCTGTCCCGCCCACAACTGCGGCGGCCGCTGCCTGTTGCGCGCCCACGTGCGGGACGGACGCATCGTGCGGATCGAGACCGACGACCGGCCCGAGCACCCGATCGCGAATCCGCGTCTTCGTGCCTGCACGCGCGGCCGTGCCTACCTGCGACGGCAGGACCATCCCGATCGGCTGACGCAGCCTCTGCGCCGCACCGGCCCGCGCGGCAGCGGATCCTTCGAGCCGGTCTCGTGGGACGACGCCCTCGAAGGGTTCGCGTCGGAGATCCGCCGCGTGCGCGCCGAGTACGGCAACGGCGCGCTCTTCGTGCCCTACGGCACGGGCGGCTACGGGCAGACCACGGGCTCGCAGACGGCGCGGCGCCTGTTCAACTGCATCGGTGGCCAGCTCGGCATCTACAACAGCTACAGCTGGGGCGCCACCAACATCGCCACCCCGGACACCGTCGGCACCACGAAGTGCGGCAACGAGCGGCAGGACTGGCTGAATGCCAAGCTGATCCTCATGTGGGGCTGGAATCCGGCCGAAGCCCGCGACGGCACCAACAGCGACTACTTCGTGATGAAGGCCCGCGAACGCGGCGCGCGCGTGGTGTGCATCGACCCCCGCCACACGCCGAGCACGGCGAGCCTGGCCGACGAGTGGATCCCGCTGCGCCCGGGCACCGACACCGCGCTGATGACCGCCATGGCCTACGTGATCCTCGACGAGGAACTGCACGACCGCGACTTCGTCGATCGTTGCTGCTCAGGCTTCGACACCGCGCAGATGCCGGCCGAGGCCGCCGGGGCCGAGTCGTACACCGACTACGTCCTCGGCACGCGCGACGGTACTCCGAAGACCCCGCAGTGGGCGTCGGAGATCACCGCCGTCCCCGTCGACACCATCGTGCGGCTGGCCCGCGAGTACGCCACGATCAAGCCCGGCGTTCTGTACCAGGGCTACGCCATGCAACGCCGCGCCTACGGCGAACAGGTCGTGCGCGCGGGCATGGCCCTGGCCGCGATCACCGGCAACGTGGGAGTGCACGGCGCGTGGACCAGCGGCCTCTCGGTGGCTCCGACGGCCGGCCCCTTCTGGAACGCCTTTCCCACCGGGACCAACGACCACGGCCTCGACATCCCCTGCTTCCTGTGGACCGAGGCCATCCGCGACGGACGCCGCATGGGCCGCGACCACGGCGTGCGCGGGCTCGAGGCCCGCGGCCTCGACACGCTCGAGAGCGACGTCAAACTGATCTGGTCGGTCGCGTCGAACATCCTCGCCAACCAGCACGGCGACCTCAACCGTACCGGCGAACTGCTGCGCGACACCTCGAAGGTCGAGTTCCTGGTCGTCCAGGACAACTTCCTCACCCCGAGCGCGCGCTTCGCCGACCTGGTCCTGCCCGCCTGTACCCAGTTCGAGACCTGGGGCCTGGAGGACGGCTGGAAGTACGGCCAGGAGGTCATCCTGATGCCCCGGATCGTCGAACCGCTGGGCGAATCGAAGAGCGACTACCGCATCGCCGCCGATCTGGCGGAGCGCCTGGGTGTGGCCGAGGCCTACACCGAGGGCCGCGACGAGCGCGCGTGGACGAAGTGGATCTTCGACCGCCACCGCGAGCGCTGGCTGCCCGACCTGCCCGACTTCGAGGACATGGTCGAAGGCAACGTCGGCGCGTGGTCCACACCGGTGACCGAACCGATCGTCGCCCTCGAGGATTTCCGCCGTGATCCCGAGGCGCATCCGTTGACCACACCGTCGGGGAAGATCGAACTCTTCTCACTGGCCATGCACCACTTCGGCCGGCCCGACGTCGCGCCCGCGGTTCCCAAGTACGTCCAGGAATGGGAGAGCCCCTTCGGCGACGAGGCGGAACGGTATCCTCTGCAGTGCATCGCCAACCACACGCTGGCACGCGTGCACTCGACGCACGACAACAACGACTGGCTGAGGGAAGCCCATCCACAACGTCTGTGGATCCATCCGCTCGACGCCGAGACACGTGGACTGCACGACGGCGACGAGGCCCGTGTGTTCAACGATCGCGGCGAGACCCGTATCCCCTGCGCGATCACCCGTCGCATCATGCCCGGCGTCGTGAACCTGCCGCAGGGCAGCTGGTGGACCCCCGACGAGAACGGGATCGACCGACGCGGCTCGGTGAACGTGCTCACCTCCGAGCGCTGGACCCCCTACGCCTTCGGCGCCGCGCTGCAGACGGCCATGGTGCAGGTCGCGCCGGTGGAGGGCCGATCCTGATGCGCCGGACGACCTTCTGGTTCGACGCCGCCACGTGCTCGGGCTGCAAGGCCTGCCAGGTGGCGTGCAAGGATCGCAACGGACTCGAGGTCGGCCGTCTGTGGCGCCGGGTGTCCGAGGTCTCCGGCGGTGGCTGGACCCGCGACGGCGGGGCCTGGCGACAGGACGTCTTCGCCTACCATCTGTCGATCTCCTGCAATCACTGCGAGAAGCCGATCTGCCTCGAGGGGTGTCCCGCAGGGGCGATCGTGCGACGCGACGACGGGATCGTGTTGATCGATCCCGAGCACTGCCTGGGCTGTGGCTACTGCAGCTGGGTCTGCCCCTACAGCGCACCACAGTACAGCGGCACGCTCGGCACCATGAGCAAGTGCACCTTCTGCGTGGAGGACCTCGAGGAAGGCCGCGACCCCGCGTGTGTGGAGGCCTGCCCCGTGCGGGCCCTCGACGCCGGCGAGCCCGAGGATCTGACCGCGCGGCACGGAGCTCCCGACATGGCGGTCGGTGCTGCGCCGCTCCCACCGGTGGGGCTGACGGAGCCGGCCCTGCACCTTGCACCTCATGCGGCGAGTGACCGTTCGGGCGAGCCGGACACCGTGCTGGCCCCGAGCCCCGCCCGGGGTCTGCGCGAATGGTCGCTGGTGGCCTTCACCCTGCTGTCGCAGATGGCGGCGGGCATCGCTCTGGTGGCCGGCGTACTGCGGGCAGCGCTGGCCGGGGAGTCGACGAGCGACCTCGCGTTCGATCCCGCCGCCGTCGACCGCGTGGCCATGCCGGCGATCGCGCTGTTCCTGCTCGCCGCCCTGCTCACGTCGGCGGCGCATCTGGGCCGGCCCGTCCGGGCGTGGCGTGCGTTGCGGAACCTGCGCGCATCGTGGCTGAGCCGCGAGGTCCTGCTCGCCGTCGTCCTGCTGGTGACGGCAGGGGCGGCGACGATCACCGGCCACGGCATCCTCGCCTGGCTGACCGTCCCCGCCGCGGCCCTGTACCTGTTCGGCATGACCCGCGTCTACACCGTGCGCACCGTTCCGGTGTGGAACACGGCGATGACACCGGTGAACTTCACGGCAAGTGCCCTCGTGACCGGAGGGTTGGCCCTGCACGCCCTCTTGTGGTCTCGCGCCCCGGCCGCGTCCCTGCCGTCGTCGGCCGCCGTCACGCTGGCGCTGGGACTGGTGGCCCTACTGATCGTCGTATGGGTCGGTCTCCGCTTCGGTCTGGGACACCGCATGCGCCTTCGCCGCCCCTACGAAGACTCCACACGGGTGGGGCCCACACCCGCCGGCGCCCGCCTGGCGGCCGCGGCGACGGTGACGCTGATCCTCGCGTCGCTTGGTGCCGTGGTCGCCTGGCCGAGCGCCGCACTGCTCTCCGCAGCGTGGGGTGCGTGGGCACTCGCCGTGGCGTCGGAGATCAGTGAACGACAGGCCTACTACGGAGCCTACCGGCGCGTCGGGGTGTGAGGCGGCGCACCTGCAACCGCCGGTGCAACCACGAACCCAGCACGAAGGTCACGCCACACCACAGGATGCCGGCCAGCGAATCCACCAGGTAGTGGAAACCACCGTACACCGTCCCCACCGTGAGCAGGGTCACGAGAACGGCCAGGATCCATCGTGTGATCCGGGCCGTCCTCCACGCACACGCCAGCACGCAGCACGCCACGGCCACGTGGCTCGACGGAAACGCCGTTCCGATCGACGAACCGCCGCTGACCACGGCATTCACCAGGGGCGGGAAGAGCGAGCCCGGCGCCGGCGGATCGAGCGGGCCGAAGTAGTGGTACGGACCCGTGACCGGCACGAGCACGAACCAGATCTGGCACGACCCGAAGGTCAACGCGAGCACGGTCAGGTACCATTCCAGTCCGGCCCACTCCCGCCGCAGCACCAGCACCACGAACAGGAGAGCGGGCAGCGCGTAGTAGGAGCCGTAGCCCAGATGCAGCAGCTCCGACACCCAGGTCCACGACCACGCCCGGGCGAAGACCTGCGAGGTGTCCACGCCGAACAGGGTCCGCTCGAGCGAGACGAGGTACGGGTCGAAGTAGCGCTCGCCCCAGATCACGTCGTTGAGGACGCCGATCTCGAGGTAGAAGAGAGGGCCGAGCACGAGCGGGAAGATGCGGCGGACGAAGGCGATGGCGACCGGTGCCCTCGAGCTCGTCCGGGCCATCAGGACGATCAGACCGACACCCACGAGATGGAGGGACAGCAGAAGGAACGGGTGCGGCAGGGTCCGAGCGCCGAGCAGCACCAGGATCGCCGTCACCACCAGGTAGACACACAGGACCCACTCGACGGGACGGAGGCCGGGTCCGAAGTTCCCCATCGCACGATCGATCCCGCTCACGGCAACCACCCGTGTTCGCGGTACCAGCGCACCGTCTCGTGCAGACCCTCGCGCAACGTGACCGCCGGGCGGAATCCCAGCTCCCGCGCGATTCGCGCCGGTGAGCAGGTCCAGGCCTCGGCCTGCAGGTCGGCGAGTCGATCGGCCGGGAGGGGACCCGGCCGTCGCAAGAGCTGGCCGATCATCGACGACATGCCGGCGGCCACCGGGAGCAACCCGGTCGAGACGGGGATCCGCCGCGGTCGACGCCGCAGCGTGTCGGCCATGACGTCGACGATCTCGTCCCAGTCGGTCGGCGCGGGGTCGGCCACGAACCAGGTACGTCCTTCGGCCCGGTGATCCCCGACGACGTCGACGAGCACCCGCGCAAGATCGCGGACGTGCACCACCGACAGCGCCTGCGGCACGGAACCGATGCGCGGCACCCACCCCCGCTCCACCATGCGGGCCAGCCGCAGGAAGTCCCGGTCTCGCGGGCCGAAGACCGCGGGTGGTCGCAGGATCGACCACGCGAGGCGGTCCGACGCCGCCTCGCGCAGCACTCTCTCCGCCCGCAGCTTGCTCCGACCGTAGGCCGAGATCGGGCGCTCGGACTGCATTTCGTCACGCACCCGCTCCCGCGTGCTGGGCCCGGCCGCGGCCAGACTGCTGACCAGGACGAAGTGCCGGGGTGCTCCCGCCGGGCGAGCACAGGCCTCGGCCAGATCCCGCGTGGTCCGGACGTTCGCTCGCTCGTAGTCGTCGTCGGTGGCCGCGCGCGTGGCTCCCGCCACGTGGATGACGGCGCGTGCACTGTCGACCAACGGCTCGACCGCACCGCGCTCCTCGTAGTCCACGCGGCACACCTCGACACGATCGACCGGCAGCGCGTCGATCCGACTGCTCCGCCGGACCGCGACCCGCACCGGCAGGTCACGGCGCAGCAGTTCGTCGACGACGTGCGAGCCCACGAAGCCGTTCGCTCCCGTCACCAACACCGGAGCGGTCGCGTCCATGTCTCAGCCTCCGACCGACATCTCGTAGAGGCGATAGGTCTTGTAGGGAAGAGCTCCCATGGCGCCCTCGATGGGTTTGCGGATGCCGTGGTTGTCCTCGAGCACCCACGAGAGCTCCGCCCCGCGCAGTCCGACCTTCGCCGCATGATCGTACAGGTCGGCGTACAGGACCGCATCGAGCCCCCGTCCCCGGTAGTCGTCGACCACACCCAGGACGAGCACGCGCGCGGCGTCGATCCGACGGGAATGCCAGAGGATCTTCAGCAGGCCGAAGGGGAAGAGCCGACCGTTGGCGTGGCGCAGAGCCTGGTTCATGTCGGGCAGAGCGAGGGCGAAGGCCACCGTCCGGTCGCCGTGTTCTGCGATCCGGACGAGTCCGGGATCGAGGACCTGCCGCAGCGACGCGGCCATGTGGTCGATCTCGGAGTCGGTCATCGGGACGAAGCCCCAGTTCCGCTCCCACGCCGCGTTGTACACCGACTTGAAGCGATCGACCTCGGCGTCGAAGTCCTTCTTCCGGAAAGCACGGAAGGTGATCTCGGGATTCCGTGCCCGGGCGATACGAGCCGCACGTTGCAGGCGCTCGGGTGCACCCTCCGGAGGAGCGTCGAGCCAGTACGCGAGCAGGTCCTTGGCCTTGCCAAGGCCGGCTTCCTCCAGGACACGGTCGTAGTAGGGTGGAGAGTGTGGCATGAGGACGGCGGGCGGGCTGTCGAAGCCCTCGACCAGTACACCACACTCGTCGTTGGTCGAGGGATTGACCGGGCCGCGTAGCGTGCGCAGTCCCCAGTCGCGACAACGCACACGCGCCGCCTCGACCAACGCCGAGGCCACGTTCGGATCGTCGATCGACTCGAAGTAGCCGAAGAAGCCACAGCCGTCGTTCCAGGCGCGCTCGTGGTTGTGGTTACGAATGGCCGCAATGCGTCCTACGACCTCGCCATCGCTGCGGGCGAGCATGGGCTCGATCTGGCCGTGCTCGAGGAAGGGATTGTGGGCGGGATCGAAGACCCGGACGGCGTCGCGGATCAAGGGCGGTACCCAGACAGGATCGTCGGCGTAGATCTTCCACGGCAGGCGCACGAAGCGCTCGAGTTCGGCACGCCCACGCGCCGGACGGACCTCGACGTTCACCTCGGCGCCCCCTCTCCACGCGGCACGGGCGGTCGCCCTACCCGTCGATCATCCCGAATTCGCGCCCCACGGTGCGGAAGGCCGACAGCACCCGCTCGAGGTGCTCCTCGGTGTGGGTCGCCATGTACGACGTGCGGATCAGGCCCCCGCCCTCGGGCACCGCCGGCGGTACCACCGGATTGGTGAACACGCCCTCGGCCAACAGTCGCTTCCAGAACATGAAGGTCCGGTCGCTGTCCCCGATCAGCACGGGGACCACGGGCGTGATCGAGCGTCCGGTGTCGAATCCCATGGCCCGTAGCTGTGCGTTCACGTAGTCGGCGTGCGTGCGAACACGGACCCGCCGCTCGGGCTCTTCGCGCATCAGCTGAAGGCACTTCAACACGGTGGCGATCGCGTAGGGCGGCATGCTCGCGCTGAACATGAGGCTACGCGCATGGTGCTTGACGTAATGGAGCACGTCCTCGTCACCGGCCACGAAACCGCCGATCGAGGAAAAGGCCTTGGAGAAGGTCCCGATCAGGAGATCGACGTCGTCGACCACACCGAGCTCTTCGCTCGCTCCCACACCCGACTCGCCGAGGACGCCGACGGCGTGGGCCTCGTCGACCGCGATCCTCGCGCCGTGCTCCTGGCAGAGCGGGACGATCTCGTCGAGAGGGGAAAGATCACCTTCCATCGAGAACACCCCGTCGACCACGACGAGCTTGCCCGCTTCGGGTGGCGTCTTGATGAGGAAGCGGCGCAGGGCCTCGACGTCGTTGTGGTCGAAGCGATGGACGTCGGCGTACGACAGACGGCAGCCGTCGATGATACTGGCGTGGTCGAGCTTGTCGGTGAAGATCACGTCGCCGCGGCCGGCCAGGCTGCTGATCACGCCGAGATTCGTCTGGAAGCCGGTCGAGAAGACCAGGGCCGCCTCCTTGTCACAGAAGTCTGCGAGCTCGCGCTCGAGCTCCTCGTGCATGGACAGCGTACCGTTCAGGAATCGGCTTCCGGTGCAGCCCGTTCCCCACGTTCGCGCGGCCGACTCGGCGGCCTCGATCACCCGCGGGTCGTGGGTGTAGCCGAGATAGTTGTTCGACCCCGCCATCACCAGTTCGTGTCCGTCGATGTGGACCGTGTTCGCCGTCGAACTCGAGATGGCCTGGAAATACGGGTACAGGCCGGCCGCGATCGCTTCACGCGCGCGCGTGAAGCGGCGTGTCTTGTCGAAGACGTCGACGGTGACTCGCTGGGGAACGGCCTCGGAGTGTGCCAGTGGCTTCATGAGCGTCGATCCAGGGGCGGTGAGTGACAGAGCCCACGATGTGCAATGCACGGGTGCGGTGTCCATGGGGGCAACCCGGAGCCCTCGCACCTGACTGCGGAATCGAAACGATGACCGGCCAGTAGAACGAATGGGCTGAGACGCCACCATCGGCATGCACCCCAGGTCGTGATCAGGGTATCCCCCATCCGCTGACGCCCGCATTGATGCAAGGCCATCACCGGACCGCGCCACGACATGATGCACGATCATCGTTTCCGGTGATCCGGTCGAGGACGTCACCATTCCGCAACACGGTGCATCATGCCGGAATTCCTATACTGGACGGCGACCGAGATGCGAGTGCTCCGCGCCCGCGCTGCGGAGTCCATCCGCCGAGCAGGGAGGCGACCATGTCCGCGCATCAGCCCGAGGAGCAGGTCCACCGCTCCGTATGGACACCTGCGTACCAAGCCCTGATCGTCGTTGCCCTGATCGCGACCCTCATGGTCGCGGTCCGCTTCTTCGTCGGCCTGGGCCCCATGACCAACATGACCGACGTCTTCCCGTGGGGCACGTGGAAGGTCTTCAACGTGATCGTGTTGACGGCCCTCGGCTCGGGCGGCTACGCCCTGGCCTTCGTGACCTACGTCCTGAATCACTACCGTTACCATCCGATCGTTCGCCACGCGTTGCTGACCAGTGCGGTGGGTTACACCATCGGGATCATATCGTTGACCGCCGACATCGGACGCCCCTGGAACATCTGGCGGGTCTTCGTCTACTGGGGCGAGTGGAACCTCGACAGCGTGCTGCTCGAGGTCTCGCTGTGCGTCACTGCCTACGTGGCGGTCGTGTGGATCGAGCTGTCGCCGGCCTTCCTCGAGCGCTGGCGCAAGTCGGGCCGTAAGCGCCTCGCCGCGTTCTCCGAGAAGGCGCTGAAGGTCCTCCACGTGATCATGCCGTGGATCATCGCCATGGGAATCCTGTTGCCGACCATGCACCAGAGTTCCCTCGGATCGCTGTACCTGCTGGCGGGCCACAAGGTCCATCCGCTGTGGTACACACCCCTGATCCCGGCCCTCTTCCTGGTGAGCTGCTGGATCATGGGCTACGCCATGGTGATCGCCACCTACATCCTGTTCAGTCGCCGCTACGGGCGCCCCAACTACGACGCGACCCTCACCCGTCTGGCGCACTTCATGGCCTACGTCATCCTGTTCTTCGGCGCGCTCCGCGTCGGTGACCTGATCTGGCGCGACCAGTTCCTGCGACTGTTCGACGGGAGCTGGCAGAGCTGGCTGGTGATCCTGGAGCTGGTCTTCGTGTTCGTCCCCGGCGTGGCGATGATCGTCGACAAGTCACGTCGTGAACGCCCGTCGTGCATGTTCCGCATGGCCTGCTTCATCCTCCTGGGTGGGGCCATGTACCGCATGGACGCCGGGTGGCTGGCCTTCGACGGTGGTATCGGTGCGGTGTACTTCCCCAGCGTGATCGAACTGATCGCCACGGTGGGCCTGATCGCCATCCAGGGGACGATCTACCTGCTGGTGATCAAGAACTTCCCGATCCTCACCGAGCCCGAGCCTCACGGTACGCCCTGAGAACGCCGGCCGGAGACCACGACCGATCTCCGGCCGGCACGACGATCCGCACCACGCACACGTCGACCGGTTCCGTACTGGAACCGCCGGGCCGTGGCGGCTACCCTCGGGCCTTCACCGATCTCGACCTCGGCGACCCGTCCCCGGACCTCGCGCACCGATCGCGCGGATCGCCCCACGAAAGGCCCTTCGCATGCACCGGATCCCCTCGCTCGGCGTCCTGCTGTGCGCGCTCGTCCTGGCCCTGCCGGGTTCTGCACACGCTGCCGACGAAGAAGACACCAGGATGAACGCCGGCACCTTCACCGGCCTCGAGCTGCGCGGCATCGGCCCGGCCCTGATGAGCGGCCGGATCTCCGACATCGTCGTCCACCCCGACGACACCGGCACGTGGTACGTGGCCGTCGGCAGCGGCGGCGTGTGGAAGACCACCAACGCCGGCACCACGTGGACGCCGATCTTCGACGACCAGAGCAGCTATTCCATCGGCTGCATCACGCTCGACCCCAACGACCCCGACACCGTGTGGGTCGGCACGGGCGAGAACGTGAGCGGCCGGCACGTGGGCTACGGCGACGGCGTCTACCGCAGCCGAGACGGCGGCCGCACCTGGGAACACATGGGACTCGAGGAGTCCGAACACGTCGGCATGATCCGGATCCGTCCGGGCGCGCCGAACGTGGTGTACGTCGCGGCGCAGGGCCCCCTGTGGTCGGGCGGCGGCCAGCGCGGTCTGTACATGAGCGAGGACGGCGGCGAGACGTGGAACAAGGTGCTCGGCGGCGGCGAGTGGACCGGCGTGAACGAGGTCCACCTCGATCCGACCGACCCCGACGTCATGTACGCCTCCACCCACCAGCGTCTCCGCACCGTCGCCGCGCTCATGAACGGCGGCCCCGAGTCGGGGATCCACAAGTCCGTCGACGGTGGCCGGACCTGGCGCGAGCTGACGACCGGGCTGCCACAGGAGGACATGGGCAAGATCGGCCTGACCGTCTCACCCCACGATCCCGACATCGTGTACGCCACCATCGAACTGGGCGACCGCGAGGGCGGCTTCTGGCGCTCGCTCGACGGCGGCGAGAGCTGGGAGAAGCGCAACGACTACCTGAGCGGTGGCACCGGCCCACACTACTACCAGGAGATCTTCGCCGATCCCCACCACCGGCACACCGTGTACCAGATGGACGTGCGGCTGCACCGCACCACCGACGGCGGCGAGACCTTCGAGGGCGTGAACGAGCAGTACAAGCACGTCGACAACCACGCCCTGGCCTTCGCCCCGCACGACCCCGACTACCTGCTGGCCGGCTGCGACGGCGGCGTGTACGAGAGCTGGGATCGTGGACAGTCGTGGAAGTTCGTGTCGAACCTGCCCGTCACGCAGTTCTACAAGCTCGACGTCGACTACGACGAGCCCTTCTACCACGTGGTCGGCGGCACCCAGGACAACAACACGCAGTACGGCCCGACCACGACCGACAACGTGCACGGAATCCGCAACAGCGACTGGCGGATCACCATGTTCGGCGACGGCCACGAGCCGGCGATCGACTACAGCGACCCCGACATCATCTACTCGCAGTGGCAGCAGGGGAACCACATGCGCGTGGACCGCGTCACCGGCGAGTACCTTTACATCCAGCCCCAGCCGGCCGAGGGCGAGCCCCACGATCGCTGGAACTGGGACAGCCCGATCCTGATCAGCCAGCACGATCCCGCACGGATCTACGTGGCCAGCCAGCGCCTGTGGCGCAGCGACGACCGCGGCGACAGCTGGCGCGCGCTCAGCGGCGACCTGACGCGCGACGAGGACCGTCTGACCCTGGAGATGATGGATCGCGTGTGGAGCATCGACGCGCCCTGGGACCTCTACGCGATGTCGATGTTCAACACCATCACCTCGATCGCCGAGTCGCCGCTCGACGAGAACCTGATGTACGTGGGAACCGACGACGGCCTGATCCAGGTGACCGAGGACGGCGGCGAGACATGGCGCCGGATCGACGACTTCGGCGACGTGCCCGAGCGGGCGTACGTCAACGACATCCGCGCCGACCTGCACGATGTCGACACCGTGTACGCGCTCTTCGACGCGCACAAGATGGGCGACTTCGCGCCCTACGTGTTGCGCAGCACCGACCGCGGCCGCTCGTGGGAGTCGATGAACGGCGATCTGCCCGACCGCCACGTGGTGTGGCGCATGGTGCAGGACCACGAGGATCCCGAGTTGTTCTTCCTGGGCACCGAGTTCGGCGTGTTCTTCACGCTCGACGCCGGCGAGCGCTGGATCGAGCTCAGCGGCTCACCCACCATCGCCTTCCGCGACCTCGTGATCCAGCGCCGCGAGAACGATCTCGTGGGCGCGACCTTCGGCCGCGGCTTCTTCGTGCTGGACGACTACGAGCCCCTGCGCGAGATCGACGAGGAGCTGCTCGAGTCGCCGGCACACCTGTTCGAGGTGGAGGACGCCGACTGGTACGTGCAGCGCCGCGTGCTCGGCGGCAGCCAGAAGGCCAGCCAGGGCGACGCCTTCTACGTGGCGCCGAACCCGCCCTTCGGCGCGGTGTTCACCTACTACCTGCGCGACGCGCTGAAGACGCGCGAGCAGGAACGCCAGGAGCAGGAGAAGGAGATCGCGGCCGAGGGCGGCGACACGCCGTATCCCGGTTGGGACGCCCTGCGCGAGGAGGAACTCGAGGACGAACCCGCGATCCTGCTGACCGTGCGCGACGCCGACGGCAACGTGGTTCGTCACGTCGAGGGTCCGACCTCGGCCGGCATCCACCGCGTGGCCTGGGACCTGCGCTACCCGACGCACCGCGCCGAGACCGACGGGGAGGTGGACGAGGGCGACGGCTTCCTGGCCGCCCCCGGCTCCTACAGCGTGGAGCTGGTGCAGCGTCATCGCGGCGAGGTCACCGTGCTCGCCGGCCGCGAGAGATTCGATCTGGTTCCGTTGCGCGAACGCGGCCTGCCCGGCGCACCGCTCGGCGACGTGGCCGCCTTCCACCGCGAGCTCGAGGACGTGCAGGGACGCGTGAGTGCCGTGGGCTCGCTGCTCGACGACACGGCCGAGCGCATCGACGCGATCAAGGCCGCCCTGGCGCGGGCCCCCGTTCCGGTCGACGGCCCGAACGCGACCGCCCGCGCGCTCGAGCGGCAGGTCGAAGAGATGAAGGAGCGCCTGCGGGGCAACCGCCGGCGCGCGCGGTACAACGAAGAAGGTCCGATTTCGATCCAGCAGCGGATCGGCGTGGCCCGGACCGGCGTGTCGCGCTCGACCTACGGCCCCACGCCCATGCACCGCGAGACCCTGCGCATCGGCGTGGAGCGCCTCGAGAACCTGAGCGAGGAGCTGCAGACGATCGTTCGGACCGACCTGCCGGCCCTGGAGCGCGAACTCGACGCCGCCGGCGTGCCGTGGACGCCCGGTCGGGGAGTCCCCGACGGGCGT
>Ga0102940_1000090_pt1 | contig 60703 bp, 64 predicted proteins | sample SalPonR2_C_D1_MG_FD_78215 | JGI IMG/M metagenome (GOLD analysis project Ga0102940, IMG submission 78215) | Salt pond soil microbial communities from South San Francisco under conditions of wetland restoration - Salt Pond MetaG R2_C_D1_MG | ecosystem: Environmental > Aquatic > Marine > Intertidal... | reverse complement strand
GCGATGAAGGGCGCCAGCTTGACCCAGGTCGGCACGTAATGCGCCTCGTGCAGCACGGTATTCTCCGGCGCGATGTAGATGCCGGCCTCCCCCGGCGCACTTTCCATGACGTAATGCAGTTCCGAAGCCTTGGGGCTGCGTTCGGCCACGGCCTCGACCAGCTCGGCGGTCGGTTCGCCGTATTCGCCGCCGAAGAACTTGACCACCTCGTTGGTCTTGCCGAAGAAACTGGAATACCAGATCGCGCCGGCGAAGATGGCGCCGATGGCCAGCACCCCCAACGGGATCAGCATGACATTGGGGCTTTCATGGGCGTGGTCGTGCGTGTGCTTGTTGCCGCGCGGTTTACCCCAGAAGGTCATGAACATCAGCCGCCAGCTGTAGAAGCTGGTGAACAGCGCGGCCACGACGAGAAGCCAGAAGGCGTAGCCGCCCGCGCTGCCGACGTAGGCGCTCTCGATCACCGCATCCTTGGAGGCGAAGCCCGCGAACCCGATCCAGCCGGTCAGCGGGATGCCGACACCCGTGATGGCCAGCGTACCGATCAGCATCGCCCAAAAGGTCTTGGGCATCTTGTGGCGCAGTCCGCCGTAATGGCGCATGTCCTGTTCGTGGTGCATCCCATGGATGACCGACCCCGCGCCCAGGAACAGCATCGCCTTGAAGAAGGCGTGGGTCAGCAAATGAAACATGGCGACCGAGTAGACGCCCACGCCCGCGGCCACGAACATGTAACCCAGCTGGCTACAGGTGGAATAGGCGATGACCCGCTTGATGTCGTTCTGGACCAGGCCGACCGTCGCGGCGAAGAATGCGGTGCTTGCGCCAAGAAAGACGATGAAGGCCTGCGCGTCGGGCGCGAATTCGTAGATCGGCGACATGCGGCAGACCAGGAAAACGCCCGCCGTGACCATGGTCGCTGCATGGATCAGGGCCGAGACCGGGGTCGGCCCTTCCATCGCGTCGGGCAACCAGGTGTGCAGGATCAACTGCGCCGATTTGCCCATGGCCCCGATGAACAGCAGCACGCCGATCAGGTTGGCAGCGTTCCATTCGGCCCACAGGAAGGAAATCCGGGTCTCGGCCAGTTCGGGGGCCGCGGCGAAGACATCGTCCAGCTTGATCGAGTCGACCAGGTAAAAGATCGCGAATATCCCCAGCGCAAAGCCGAAGTCGCCCACCCGGTTGACGACAAACGCCTTGATTGCCGCGGCATTGGCGGTCGGCTTGCGATAGTAGAACCCGATCAGCAGGTAGGAGGCGACGCCCACGCCCTCCCAGCCGAAGAACATCTGCACAAGGTTGTCGGCTGTCACCAGCATCAGCATGGCAAAGGTGAAGAACGACAGGTAGGCGAAGAAGCGCGCCTTGTAATGCTCGCCCTCGCGGAAATTCTCGTCATGGGCCATGTAACCGAAGGAATACAGATGCACCAACGCCGAGACGGTCGTGATGACGATCAGCATGATCGTGGTCAGCCGGTCCATGCGGATGCCCCATGAGGTGTCCAGCGTCCCCGACTGGATCCAGCGCAGGATCTCCACGTGCTCGGTCGTGCCGTCGAAGGTCAGGAAGACGATCCAGGACAGCAGCGCCGACAGGAACAGAAGCCCCGTGGCCACCCACTGGGCGGCCTGTTCGCCGATCATCTTCCAGCCGAAGCCCGCGATGATGGCCCCGACAAGCGGCGCGAAGAGGAGAATGGTTTCCATGTCGCCTTAGCCTTTCATCACGTTGACGTCTTCGACGTCGATGGTGCCCCGGTTGCGGAAGAAGCAGACCAGGATGGCCAGCCCGATCGCGGCCTCGGCGGCAGCGACGGTCAGCACGAACAGGGTGAAGACCTGCCCGACCATGTCCTGAAGGAAGCTGGAGAAGGCCACGAAGTTGATGTTCACCGCCAGCAGCATCAGTTCGATGCTCATCAGCAGGATGATTACGTTCTTGCGGTTCAGGAACAGCCCGAAGATGCCGATCACGAAAAGCGCCGCGGCGACCGAAAGATAGTGTTCGAGTCCGATCATGATTACAGCCCCTGCCCCGGTTTGACGTCTTTCAGTTCCATCGCCTTGGCCGGATCGCGATACATCTGGGCCAGGATGTCCTGGCGCTTGACGTGGCTGCGATGGCGCAGGGTCAGGACGATGGCCCCGATCATGGCGACCAGCAGGATCAGACCGGCCAGCTGGAACAGGATGAAGTAGGTATCGTAGAGCAGCAGCCCCAGCCCGGCGGTGTTCTGGACACCCCCCTCGACCGGCGCCGCCAGGCGGCCCGTCGCCCCCTCGTCGAAGCCCCAGGCGCCAAAGGCGATGGCAAGCTGCATCAGCAGGATCACCCCGATGACCAGCGCCAGCGGCATGTATTTCGCCATCTGGGCCTTGAGTTCGGAGAAATCGATGTCCAGCATCATGACCACGAAGAGGAACAGCACCGCGACCGCGCCGACGTAGACGATCATCAGAAGCATCGCGATGAACTCTGCCCCCAGCAGCACGAAAAGCCCTGCCGAGGACAGGAAGGCGAGGATCAGCCAAAGGACCGAATGCACGGGGTTGCGGCTGATGACGGTCATCAGCCCGCCCACCAGCGTCGTGGTCGCAAAGGCATAGAATGCCATAACCATGGGTGTCATGTGTCACCGTCCTTTTCCATCACGTCCGAGGCGATCTCCATCGCCTTGGTCATTGCCGGAATGCCGCCGAACATGCCCGCCAGGGCGATGGTCTCGGCCACTTCCTGTTGCGTGGCGCCCGCCTCGATCGCGTGGCGCACGGTCAGCCTGATCTGCGCCTCGGCCTGCGCGCCCATGATGGTCAGCCCCTGCAGCGTCAGCAGAAGGCGCGTTTTCGAGTCCAGACCCTCGGGGTTCACCCCCTTGCCCATCGTCGCCTCCATCAGGTCGCGCGGCATGGTGGGGAACATGTCCTCGAAACCCTTGGGCGTGAAGGATTCCAGCGCGGGATTGAGCGCCCTGGCCCAATCCTGCCCCGCCTTCATCATGGCGTCGAAGGGGGTGTCGGTACTCATCTGTAGGGGGCGTCCAGTTCGAGATTGCGGGCAATCTCGGCTTCCCAGCGGTCGCCGTTGGCCAGCAGTTTTTCCTTGTCGTAGTAAAGTTCCTCGCGGGTTTCGGTCGAGAACTCGAAATTCGGTCCCTCGACGATGGCATCCACCGGGCAGGCTTCTTCGCAGAAACCGCAGTAGATGCACTTGGTCATGTCGATGTCGTAGCGCGTGGTCCGGCGGCTGCCGTCCTCGCGCGGCTCGGCGTCGATGGTGATGGCCTGGGCCGGGCAGATCGCCTCGCACAGCTTGCAGGCGATACAGCGTTCCTCGCCGTTGGGGTAGCGGCGCAACGCGTGTTCACCGCGAAAGCGCGGCGACAGTGGCCCCTTTTCATGCGGGTAATTGATCGTCGCCTTGGGCGCGAAGAAATAGCGCAGCCCCAGCCGGAACCCCTTGAGAAAATCCGTCAGCAGGAAGTATTTCGCGGCGCGCGTGTAGTCCATCGTCGTCATGTCAGCCCCCCATCGCGTAGCGGGCCCAGAAGGACCCCAGGATTTCGAACTTGGCCAGGAAGGCCACCAGCACCACCCAGCCCAGGCTGAACGGCAGGAAGACCTTCCAGCCCAGCCGCATCAGCTGGTCGTAGCGGTAGCGCGGCGTGATCGCCTTCACCATGGCGAAGATGAAGAAGAAGAAGGCCATTTTGAGCAGCAGCCAGAAAATCCCGTCGGGCAGCCCCGGGATGGGCGACAGCCAGCCGCCGAAGAACAGCAGCGAGACCAGCGCACACATCAGCACCACCGACATCAGCTCGCCGATCATGAACAGCAGGAAGGGCGTCGAGGAGTATTCCGTCTGGTAGCCCGCAACAAGCTCCGATTCGGCCTCCGGAAGGTCGAAGGGCGGGCGGTTGGTCTCGGCCAGCGCCGAGATGAAAAACAGGAAGACCATCGGGAAATGCGGCAGCCAGTACCAGTTGAAGATGCCCCAGGCCCCGTCCTGCGCGGCCACGATATCGCCGAAGTTGAGCGAGCCGGTGGACAGGATCACCCCGACGATGATCAGGCCGATCGAGACCTCGTAAGAGATCATCTGCGCCGCCGAGCGCAGCGAACCGAGGAAGGGATACTTCGAGTTCGAGGCCCAGCCGCCCATGATCACGCCGTAGACCTCGAGCGTGGAAACGGCAAAGACGTAAAGAATGGCAACATTGATGTCGGCCAGGACCCAGCGGTCGTTGAAGGGGATAACCGCCCAGGCGATCACGGCCAGCACGAAGGTCATCATCGGCGCCATGAGGAAGACGAACTTGTCCGCCCCGGCCGGGATCACAACCTCCTTGAAGATGTACTTGAGGAAGTCGGCAAAGCTCTGAAGCAGGCCGAAGGCGCCCACCACGTTGGGCCCCCGGCGCATCATGACCGCGGCCCAGATCTTGCGGTCGGCCAGCAGCAGGAAAGCCAGCGCCGTCAGCAGTGGCACAAGCACCAGCAGGCACTGGCCCAGCACCAACAGCACGATCCCCAGGTTTGTGGTAGTGAAGAACTCGACCATGGATGTCCCCTCAGACCGTCGGGATGCCGTTTCGCGCGCAGTCGGCGACGGCAACCTCGGCGTCAATCGTTCTCAGCCCGTCGGGCAGCGACGGGGAAATGGTATAGACCGCATCCCCCGTCCAGAGCCTGCCGTCCTGTTCGATCTGCGTGCGGACATGGCGGGCAAAGCCGTATCCGCGGATCAATGCGTATTGCGCCGCGGCGCATTCGGCGTATTTGGCGACCTGTTCGCCGCTCTCGGGGTTCTCGACGCGCACATGGAAATTCACCAGGTCACCGTCCAGCAGGCGTGTCTCGACGCCAGCATACCCGAGGGTGCCGGTTTGGGCCGTCCCCTCGCAGCCGGCCAGCGCCGCCATCGCCGCTATGAGCCCCGCGCGCTTCATGCCCCTACTCCGCCGCCATGGGGGCGTCCGCCCGTGCCTTGGCCTCGTGCGAGAGCTGCGCCATAAGCTCGCTGGCCCGCGCGATCGGATTCGTCAGGTAGAAATCCTTGATCGCGTTGCGGAAATCGGCCTCGCCCAGGGCGCCGGGTTCGAGCGGCGTCCAGGCGTTATCCGGCACTTCGTCGACCTCTTGCAGGTGCGGCACGTCGGCCACGAGCGCCTGCCGCAACTGAGGCAGCGAATCCCAGGGCTGTGTCGCGCCAACCTCGGCCGAGAGCGCCCGCAGGATCGCCCAGTTTTCCTTGGCCTCGCCCGGGGCGAACCCGGCGCGCAGGGCAAGTTGGGGGCGCCCCTCGGTGTTCACGAAGAGGCCCTGTTCCTCGGTGTAGGCGGCCCCGGGCAGGATCACGTCGGCGCGGTGGGCGCCGCGGTCGCCATGGCTGCCTTGGTAGATCACGAAGGCGCCCTGGGCGATATCCACCTCGTCCGACCCGAGGTTGTAGACCACGTCGGCCCCCTCGATATCGGCCATTCCACCATCGGCGACGGCGCCGACGTCCATCGCACCGACGCGCCCGGCGGCGGTATGCAGGACCAGCAACCCGGAGTCAGTGTCCTCTGCCAGCTTCATGGCGGCGGCCAGCACGGCCGCGCCATCGGCCTCGCGCAGAGCGCCCTGGCCGACGATCACGAGACTCGGCGCCTCTTTCACCGCACCATGATCCCTGTCCAGCAGGCTTTCCAGCGCAGCGCGGCCGGTGCCCACGTGCGCATAATCGTAGGTCAGGTCCGCGGCTTCGCCGACCAGGCCGACCTCGGCCCCGTTGAGCCAGGCCTTTCGGATACGGGCGTTGAGCACAGGCATCTCGTCGCTCGGGTTCGTCCCGATCAACTGGATGAACTTCGCGTCGTCAATGTCCTCGATCGCCGCGGTGCCGACATAGCCCGAGCGGTTGCCCGCGGGCAGCTTGGCGCCATCGGTCCGGCATTCCACGACACCGCCTTGCCCCTGGATCAACTGCTTGAGACCAAACGCGGCCTCGGCCGGGGCCAGGTCGCCGACCAGACCCGCCAGTGTCGAGGCCGTCTTGATCTTGTCGGCGGCAACCGCCAGCGCCTCGGGCCAGGTGGCCGCGCGCAGCTTGCCGTTTTCACGCACATAGGGGCGATCCAGCCGCTGGCGTCGCAGCCCGTCCCAGACGAAACGGGTCTTGTCGGAAATCCACTCCTCGTTCACGCCGTCATGATTGCGCGGCAAAAAGCGCATGACCTCGCGGCCCTTGGTATCGACGCGGATATTGCTGCCCAGCGCATCCATCACGTCTATGGATTCGGTCTTCGTCAGTTCCCACGGCCGGGCGGTGAAGGCATAGGGTTTCGATACCAGCGCGCCCACCGGGCACAGGTCGATGATGTTGCCCTGCAAGTTGCTATCAAGCGTCTCACCCAGATAGGCGGTGATCTCTGCGTCTTCGCCACGGCCCGTCTGGCCCATCTGGTTGATGCCCGCGACCTCGGTGGTGAAGCGCACGCAGCGCGTGCAGGAGATGCAACGTGTCATGTGCGTCTCGACCAGCGGACCCAGGTCGAGGTCGTCCACGGCCCGCTTGGGCTCGCGGTAACGGCTGAAGTCCACGCCGTAAGCCATTGCCTGGTCTTGCAGATCACACTCGCCGCCCTGGTCACAGATCGGGCAGTCCAGCGGGTGATTGATGAGCAGGAATTCCATCACGCCTTCGCGGGCCTTCTTGACCATGGGCGAGTTGGTCTTGACCACGGGAGGCTGGCCTTCGGGCCCGGGGCGCAGGTCCTTGACCTGCATTGCGCAGGAGGCGGCGGGTTTGGGCGGGCCGCCCACGACCTCGACCAGGCACATCCGGCAATTGCCCGCGATGGACAGGCGTTCGTGGTAGCAGAAGCGCGGGATCTCGATACCGGCCTCTTCGCAGGCCTGGATGAGGGTCATAGCCCCCGGAACCTCGATTTCGTGATCGTCGATGATGACCTTGCGCAGATCGGACATGGGCATTTCCCTATCGCCTTTGCGTCCCGACCGGCCGTCACCGGACCGGGGCGGTTGCGGTGCGTTCTAACGCGGCACTACATAGTATGCCAGCGGGAACCGGCCAAAAATCCACGGAAAAATCCAAGGTGTTCGTCGCGTTTTCTGATCCTTTTTATCGGAAACCTGCCCTAGCGCAGCAGCCGCCCGATCTGGCTGTCGGCGGCCATTTCCTGAAGGCCGACCCGGCAATATGTCTCGGGTTGGCCCTCGACAGCACCCATCTCGGCCAGCCGGGCGCGGGCGAGGGATTCCAGCCGGTCGGCCTCGGCATCATTGTTGATAAAGGCGTCGACCTCGTCACGGCTGTAGCCCAGTTCAAGCGCGTGCTGGCGCAGCGACAGCAGGAACCCGACCCCCCGAAGCCGCCGCGGGGCCAGATCCTCGCAAACCTCGCTGATCTCGTAGGCGATGCCCGTGGCGATCAACCCCTCTGTCACCGCGGACACTTCGCCCAGCGGTGGCCGGGCGGCCAGCGGCGTGGCCGCAAGCACCAGGCACAGCGCCGGAACGGCACCCGAACGACGGGTAAAAGCAGCGAACATCGCGACGCACCTTTCCAAGATTGCCTGCCCGAGGTCGCCGTTGTGCCCTTGATATTCAATAGCATCACGGCTTGGGGCACCGGTCTCGGCGGATTCAGGCGCAGCCGTGCGACTTCCAGAGATGCGCCTGCGCCAGATCGGCCCAGCCAAAGGCATGTTCGCCGGGGCCGTTCGCCTTGAGGGTCTCAAGTCGGGCCAGCCCTTCTGACAACGAAGGGCGGTGGCCCTCCTCGATCCACCACATGACGAAATGCTGCTCACCCAGCACCTCGAACCACTGATTGCGGCGATCGTAGAACTGCTTGTGTATGGTGCCCCAGACGAAGCGTTCCAGGCTTTCCACGTCTTCCCAGACCGTGAGGTTGGCGACGAATTGCGGGTCGTCGCCGATATTGTTCTCGGTATTGCCGGTGCCCGGCTCGCCCGAGCCTTCCATCATCCAGACGAAACCCGGCATCCGCTTGCCCATGGTGTTCACCCTGTCGAGATTGTCCATGAACTCGCGCACCTGCGGCGCGTCCGTGGGGGCCACAAGGCGGCCAATGTTCATTTCCGCAAGGTGCATGGCGACCTCCCCGTCCCTATCCACTGCACCGTACTGTGCCACAAAACGCAAAAGGCGGCCAAGGGCCGCCTTTGCACGATTGCGAGCCTTGCACGGCCCTACTCTGCCGCGATGGCACGGCCCTTGACCCGATCCTCGATTTCATCGCGGAAATTACGGATCAGGCCCTGAATCGGCCAGGCCGCCGCGTCGCCAAGCGCGCAGATGGTATGCCCCTCGACCTGCTTGGTCACGTCCCAGAGCATGTCGATCTCCTCGACGCTCGCATCGCCCTTCACGAGGCGTTCCATTACCCGCATCATCCAGCCGGTTCCCTCGCGGCAAGGCGTGCACTGGCCACAGCTTTCGTGCTTGTAGAAGGCCGCGAGACGCCAGATCGCCTTGATGATGTCGGTGGACTTGTCCATCACGATCACCGCCGCCGTGCCCATGCCCGAGCCGAGCTCACCGCGCAGGTAGTCGAAATCCATGATCGCGTCGCGCATGTTTTCGCCGCGCACACAGGGCACAGAGGAACCGCCCGGGATCACCGCCTTGAGGTTGTCCCAGCCGCCGCGGATGCCGCCGCAATGCTTCTCGATCAGCTCCTCGAAGGGGATCGACATCTCCTCCTCGACGACGCAGGGATTGTTCACGTGGCCCGAGATGGCAAAGATCTTGGTGCCCGCGTTGTTCTGCCGGCCCATGCCCGCGAACCACTCCGGCCCGCGGCGCAGGATGGTCGGCACGACGGCGATGGACTCGACGTTGTTGACCGTGGTCGGGCAGCCGTAGACACCTGCCATGGCCGGGAACGGCGGCTTCATCCGGGGCATGCCCTTCTTGCCCTCAAGGCTTTCGAGCAGCGCGGTTTCCTCGCCACAGATATAGGCCCCGGCCCCGTGATGCAGGTAGAGGTCGAAATCCCAGTCCGATCCGGCGGCATTGCGCCCCAGCAGGCCAGCCTCGTAGGCCTCGTCGATGGCCGCTTGCAGCGCCTCGCGCTCGCGGATGTATTCGCCGCGGATGTAGATGTAGCAGGCATGCGCGTTCATCGCGAAACTGGCGATCAAACACCCCTCGATCAGGGTGTGCGGATCATGGCGCATGATCTCGCGGTCCTTGCAGGTGCCCGGTTCGGACTCGTCGGCATTGACCACCAGGTAGGACGGGCGCCCGTCGCTTTCCTTGGGCATGAACGACCACTTGAGGCCGGTCGGGAACCCGGCGCCGCCGCGCCCGCGCAGACCGCTGGCCTTCATATTGTCGATGATCCAGTCCCGCCCCTTTTCGAGAATCCCGGCGGTCCCGTCCCAGTGGCCGCGCGCCCGCGCACCCCTGAGCGTGCGGTCGTGCATCCCGTAGAGGTTGGTGAAAATGCGGTCTTCGTCTGCGAGCATCGTCGGGTTCCCTATCCTGCCCCGGCGCGGGGCACCGTCATTTCTGCCTGGTCTTCTGCCAGAGTTTGTAGGTGACAGCCAGACACCAAATGAACCCCGCCAGCGCAAAGAGCGTCAGAAGAACGGCAAAGCGCGGGGCGAGGCCCAGTGTATCCGTGATCGCCGGGGCGAAGACCGACAGCAGCGCAGAAGCCACCATTACCAGCGCGATCAGCCGCCCCGTGGCGGCGATTTCCGCGCGGTCATTGTCGTGGTCGGGGTCGCGATCGGGAGCGGCCAAGGCGGTCCTACTGATTCTCTGTCTTGTTGTCCGGCGCGGGCATGGCCGACAGCGTCACCGACCCGCCCTTGGCACGGGACCTAGGCTTGTAGGCGGTGGTTTCCACCTTCTGACGCGCGGCGCTGTCCTTTGCCGCCGGGGCCTCCGCCTTCCTGGGTGCAGCCTTCCTCGCACCGGACTTCGCCCCAGGTCGCGCCGGAGCGGGCGACTGGCTGTCCGCCTGTTTGGTGCGCTTGGCCCGGGCCTCGGGGGCGGCCGGTTTCGCGGCGGCCTTGCGGGCCGATGCGGGCGCTTTTGCGGCGGGCTTGGCCGGCGCAGGCGTCGCCGCTTGCGTGTCTGCGGACGGCGCCGCCCGCGCGGTCTTGGCGGCCGGTTTTGGCACCTCGGTCTTCTCGGCAGCGGACCTGGCGGCTTGTGCCTTTGCCGCGGGCTTTGACGCGGCTGCCCGTTCATCGCCCCTCGGGGCCTTTGCCTTCGCGGCAACGGCCCTGGCCTCGGGCACGGTTTTCGCCGACGGCGCGCGCACCGGCGCCGGGCGCAACGCGACGACCGTGGGCGCGAACGCCCATTTCAGCATGCTTGTCTGGCTGGCCAGAAGCGCCGCCGCCGGGGCGGTGGACTGCACGCCAAGGCGCAGCATGGCGCCCGGCAACGTTGCAAGACTTTCAGAGGAGAACATCGCAAACATCCTTTCTGAACCCGCGGGGCGGGCCCAATTCCATGGTCCGCGCCGATCCTCCCCGATCGGTGCTCAATGAGAGGCCCACGTCACGCCGGGCCCCGCGATTGTTGCACCGCAGCATCCATCTTTCAATAGACGTCGCCCTTTTTCACCTTGTCCGAGAATTCGGTCGCCCCACCCTGGGCCAGCACCTGTGCCTGGGCGACCCAATCATCACGGCTGACCCGGCCCTTGAACCCCTGCAGGTTGTCATCCACCCAGGACACTTCGTCCGCGGTCCAGCCCGCGATCTGGTCGAAGTGATAGACCCCCATGGAATTGAGCAGCTGTTCCAGCTTGGGGCCAACCCCCTTGATCTGCTTGAGGTCGTCGGCGCCCCCCTCGTTCGGCGCGCTCATCATTTCGGGCTTGGCCGCCTGGCCCGACCCGGCGCTGCTGTCAGGCTCGGTGCCTTTATCCATCTCATTTCCCGCGGCCTTGACGGCTTCGGCACTCGGCTTCGGCATCGGCTCGGGGTCGGGCACCGGCTCCGCCTCGGGGGCGGGTTCGGGTGCAGACTCGGACGGGGCCACCGCGGCAGCCGCGGGCGACGCCGCTGCGGCGCTTGGCTCAGGGTCAGTGGGCGACGTGCCCGTCTGCGAGGCCGAGGCCGGGGGCGATCCCCCCTGCGACATCGCCGCGCCGCCCTCCGCGCCCGCGCGGGCGAGCAGCCACCAGACGATGACGCCCACGATCACGCCGATCACCAGGGCGAAAAAGCCGCCGAAGGCGATGCCGAAGCGGGCGATCGCGAAGGCCACGAGCCCACACAGAATCGCGATGGCGATCGTGAAGGTCGATCCGTTTGGTCTGTCGGTCATTGTTCAATACCTTTCCCTGTCGTGACTGCCCGCCAACCGGGCAGCGCGCATGGGTCGGCGAGTCTCTCCGACCATGACGACAGACTAGGCAGCACGACCCGTTTTGATAAGGGTCTTGCCCCCGACGCTACGACGATGCTGGCATTCCGGCCACGCGCGGCCGGACCGGCGCCTTATTGGTCCGCCAGTTCACGGGCCTGGGCGACCCAGTCGTCGCGCGTGATCCGGCCCTTGAACCTCAGCCTGGAGTCGACCCAGGCAATTTCCGCGGGTCCCCAAGCGGCGATCTGGTCGAAATGCCAGAAGCCAAGATCGTTGAGCGTGGCCTCCAGCTTGGGGCCCACGCCGCTGATCTTCTTGAGATCGTCGGCGGTGGCGCCCGCGCGCGGTCCGTCCAGGGTCTCGGGCTCGGCCTCGGCCACCGCATCGGCCTGTTGCCCGGCGGGCACCGACTTGGACGGCGGCTTGGCCGGGGTGGCGGCCTTGGCCTCCTGCTTGGTGACACCCGTGCGGTCGGCGGAGCCATTGGTTATCTCGGGCCGGGCCGCGGTGCCGGGGCGGTCCGCGCCACCCTTGTCCAGCCAAGGCGTGATCAGCGCCGTCTCGGTACCGTCAATACGCTTGATGGTGTCGTCCTGCGCCAAGGCCAGGTCGACGCTGGCGTTGTGCGCGTAGTGTCCCGATTCGAACTCCTTGAGCGATGTCAGGCCCTTCAGCGGCTCGGACGAAAAGCGGCCCGTCTGTGGCCCCGGGGTCGGCACCTTGCCGGCGGCAAGCTCGTCCAGGATCTCGGACAGGCGCTCGGCGGTCAGGTCCTCGTAGTAGTCCTTGCCGATCTGGGCCATCGGCGCATTGGAACAGGCGCCGAGGCACTCGACCTCCTCCCACGAAAAGCGGCCGTCCCCAGACAGGACATGGGGCTTGTCGGCGATCTTTTCGCGGCAGACGCGGACCAGATCCTCGGCCCCGCAAATCATGCACGACGTGGTGCCGCAGACCTGGATATGGGCCAGGCTGCCAACCGGCTTCAACTGGAACATGAAGTAGAAAGAGGCCACTTCCAGCGCCCGGATATGGGCCAGTCCCAGCATGTCGGCCACGTATTCGATGGCCGGGCGCGACAGCCAGCCTTCCTGCTCCTGGGCGCGCCACAGCAGCGGGATGATCGCGCTGGCCTGGCGGCCCTCGGGGTACTTGGTGATCTGAGCCTCGGCCCAGGCCCGGTTGGCGGGCGTGAAGTCGAAGCTGTCGGGCTGGTCGTGGTGCGGACGGCGGAGCATGGTCTTAATGTCTTTCCGTGTCTTGACCGCCCGTTACGGGCAGGTCTCGTTCGTCAGTTCGGCGGACCCGTCTTCACGCAGGGCCAGCGCGCCGGAGGCGTAGAGCTGGGCAATGACCGCGTTCACCTTTTCGGGCGGCAGGCCCGAGGCCGCCATGATCGTGTCACCATTTTCAACGGTGACGACACAGCCGGCCTCTTCGATGGCCTGCGCCATGGACGCCACGTCCTCGGGATCGGCCTGCTGCTGCGCAAGCGCGGGCGCAGCGGTCACGAGGGCCAGCAAGGCGGCGGCGCGGATCATCTGTCAACCTCGCCGAAGACGATGTCGAGCGAGCCGAGAATGGCCGAGACGTCGGCCAGCTGGTAGCCCGATCCGAGGTGGTCCATGGATTGAAGGTGCAGATAACCCGGTGCGCGGATCTTGGCACGATAGGGTTTGTTGGTGCCATCCGACACCAGGTAGACGCCGAATTCCCCCTTGGGCGCCTCCACACAGGCATAGACCTCGCCCTCGGGAACGCGGAACCCCTCGGTGTAGAGCTTGAAGTGATGGATCAGCGCCTCCATCGAGGTCTTCATGTCCGACCGCGTCGGCGGGGTCAGCTTGCCACGGGTCAGAACGTCGCCCTGGTTTTCCGGCTCACGCAGCTTGGCACAGGCCTGGCGCATGATATGGGCCGACTGGCGCATCTCTTCCATGCGGCAGAGGTAACGGTCGTAGCAGTCGCCGTTCTTGCCCACCGGGATCTGGAAGTCGAATTCGTCATAGCATTCATAGGGCTGGGCGCGGCGCAGGTCCCAGGCCAGGCCCGATCCGCGGGCCATGACGCCGGAATAGGCCCAGTCCTGGATGTCCTGTTCGGTGACGACGCCGATATCGACATTGCGCTGCTTGAAGATCCGGTTTTCGGTCAGCAGCTCGCTGATGTCGTCGACCACCTTGGGAAACTTCTCGGCCCAGGCGTCGATATCGTCGATCAGCTTGGGTGGAAGGTCCTGGTGAACACCGCCGGGGCGGAAATAGGCCGCGTGCAGACGCGCGCCGCAGGCCCTTTCGTAGAAGATCATAAGATCCTCGCGTGCCTCGAAGCCCCACAGCGGCGGGGTCAGCGCCCCCACGTCCATCGCCTGTGTGGTCACGTTCAGCAAGTGGTTCAGGATGCGGCCGATCTCGCAGTAGAGCACACGGATGAGGGACGCGCGGCGCGGGATCTCGACTCCCGAAAGTTTCTCGATGGCCAGGCACCACGCGTGTTCCTGGTTCATCGTGCCGACGTAGTCCAGCCTGTCGAAGTAAGGCAGGTTCTGCAGGTAGGTCCGGCTTTCCATCAGCTTCTCGGTGCCGCGGTGCAGCAGGCCGATGTGGGGGTCCACCCGTTCGACGATCTCGCCGTCAAGCTCCAGCACCATGCGCAGCACACCGTGCGCCGCCGGGTGCTGGGGGCCGAAGTTGATGTTGAAGTTGCGGATTTTCTGTTCGCCCGTCTGGGCGTCATCGAATTTGGTGCCGTCCATCACGCGCGCCTTTCGTCGATCTGGTCCTTGAAGGCCATGATCCAGAGCAGGATCAGCGCCACCAAGGGAAATATCGCGAGGATCGCGACCCAGTTAGGAATTCCGAACCGGGGCAGGAGCCGCCAGAACGGCACCACGATCAATGCCCCGATGACGAGCATCATGAGAAAGCCGCCGCCACCCATGCCGTAACTTCCCATCATTTCTAAGCCTCCTCGCCCTTTTCATCACCGGGCAGGATGTAATCCGCCCCTTCCCAGGGCGACATGAAATCGAACTGGCGGTATTCCTGCACCAGGTTGACGGGTTCGTAGACGACCCGCTTTTCGACCTCGTCATATCGGACCTCGGTATAACCGGTGGTCGGGAAATCCTTGCGCAGGGGATGCCCGCGAAAGCCGTAGTCGGTCAGGATGCGGCGCAGGTCCGGGTGGCCCGAAAACAGGATGCCGAACATGTCGAAGACTTCGCGCTCGAACCAGTTGGCCGAGGGGTGCACCTCGGTGATCGAGGCGACCACGTCATCCTCGTGAATGCCCATCCGCAGGCGGATGCGCTGGTTCTGGTACATCGACAGGAAGTGATAGACGAGGTCGAACCGCTTGACGCGCCCGGGATGGTCCACCGCGGTTATGTCCACCAGCGTCGAGAACTTGCAGGTCGCGTCGGTCTTGAGGAACTCGACGAAGCCCGCGATGTTCGCCGGGGCGATCTCGACGGTCAGCTCGTCGCGGGCGATCCCCCAACCAAGCACGCAGTCGCTTCGCTTGAGCTCGATGTGGGTGCCAAGATCCTTGAGGGCTTCGGTCATGAGGGGCGCCTTTAGCGGGTGATTGTGCCGGTGCGGCGGATTTTGCGGGCCAGCTGGAGGATGCCGTAAAGCAGCGCCTCGGCCGTGGGCGGGCAACCGGGCACGTAAATGTCGACGGGCACCACGCGATCGCAGCCGCGCACAACGGAATAACTGTAGTGATAGTAGCCGCCACCATTGGCACAGGACCCCATCGAGATGACGTAGCGCGGCTCCGGCATCTGGTCGTAGACCTTGCGCAGCGCCGGGGCCATCTTGTTGGTCAGCGTGCCGGCCACGATCATGACGTCCGACTGTCTTGGCGAGGCGCGCGGGGCCACGCCGAAGCGTTCGGCGTCGTAGCGCGGCATCGAGGAATGCATCATCTCGACCGCGCAGCAGGCAAGGCCGAAGGTCATCCAGTGGAGGCTGCCGGTGCGCGCCCAGTTGATAAGGTCCTCGGACGAGGCCACGAGGAATCCCTTGTCCTGCAACTGCTTGTTGAGATCCTGGGTGGCGATCCCGGTGTCGGCCCCGGCGGCATCGGCGTCATAGGGCGCCTTGACCGACGGGGCGGATTTCACGCGCGCCTCCTGCTGGCCGTCGCCCTGCACGTCCGTCACAAGCGGCTTGTCGTCGCTCATTCCCATTCCAGCGCCCCTTTCTTCCATTCGTAGGCAAAGCCCACTGTCAACACGGCCAGGAACACCATCATCGACCAGAAGCCGGCCATGCTGATGTCGGCAAAGGCCACCGCCCAGGGAAACAGGAAGGCCACTTCCAGGTCGAAGATGATGAACAGGATCGACACCAGGTAGAAGCGCACGTCGAACTTCATGCGCGCGTCGTCGAAGGCGTTGAAACCGCACTCGTAGGCGCTGACCTTCTCGGGATCGGGATTGCGCACCGCCAGGACGACGGCGGCGAGGATCAGCACCAGGCCCAAGCCGATCGCCAGCCCCAGGAAGACGATGATGGGCAGGTATTCCCTGAGAAACTCTTCCACGCGGCAGCTCCCTTAGGTGGTCTTGGGCGGTCTCGGGCGGTGCGGGTCAAGTGCCGTTGGGCGCCAGCCCGCTTGGATTGCCCCTCCATGTATCCCCGTGACCGGGGGTGGTCAACGCCATGACCGGCCAAACCGGCGAAACTTTACCTCGAACGGACCGCCCTGATGGCCCGATGTCCGCTGCAGGATCAGGCGCCCGCCCAGGAGGGTGCGCGCTTGTGGAAGACGGCTGCGATGCCCTGACTGACCTCGCCGCTTTTCCGGCACGCGGCCAGCGGCGACGGGTCCAGCCCCGTGTCATGGCCAAGCGCCGACACCCGGGCCTTCGCCGACCCGGTCACCACGTCACCCGCGGCGCCGGGGACACAAGAGCAACCGCCCCGGCCCGCGACCGCTGCGTCGAAGACCCGCGGACCGCGCACTTTGGGCGTCAGCGCCGCCTTTCTAGCCACCGAGGCATGCCGCGGGTCGTTCTACAGCCCGTCGCGGGGACAAATTCGCCGGTTTCGACCCGCTCAACCACCAGGACCGCCCCACGGCGGATAAAAGTCCTGCGCGTAAAGCCGGTTGCCCTCGTCCTCGGGCGGCAGGGACTTGTGGAAGTCCTCGCGCTCGGTGATCCGGTCATACCACTTGGCCAGTTCGGGATAGCCGTCGAGCGTCACGAAATGCCGGCCCATGTAGACCGCCTGACCCACACCGATATCGGCGGCCGAGAACCCGGAGGTCAGCAGGTAATCCCGGTTCTCGACCGGGGTCGAAAGCCGCGCCTCGATCACGTCATAGCACCTGGCCAGGCGCCGCGCCTCCAGCTTCATCACCGTGGGTGACCGCATGGAGTCGTCGAACAGCGCGACATGCTGCTGTGTCAGCGCGGCCGTGTGCTGGGTGACGGTCTCGGCGAAATGCACCCAGACCAGCCAGTCCATGCGGTCCAGTTCGCCCGGCGGGCGGCCCAGCCCCGCATCGGGATGGGTTTCGCAAAGGTACTCGGCGATCGCGCCGGTTTCGGTCATGACCTCGCCCTCGATCTCCAACGCCGGAACCCGGCCCAGCGGGTTGAGGGTGCGATAGGCGTCGCTGCGCAACGTCTCGTCGAACGGGTAGAGCACCAGGTCGAAATCGACCTCCAGCTCGTGCAGCAGCCAGAGCGTGCGCATGGAGCGGGTCTGGTGGCAGTGATGCAGGCGGATCATGGCGCGTCCTTTTCCTGTGCGATCAGCGGGGTTCCGGCGGCGACCTGCGCGCCAGCCTGCACCATGATTCTGGCAATGCAACCGTCGCGCGGCGCAACCCCTGTGCCTTGGCCGCGCGGACGACGCGGCAGGCGATCTCGCCACGGTCGGCGGTCAGCAGGGTGTCCAGAATCGGGCTAGTCCCCGTCCTTGTCCCCGTCCAGCACCGAGTATTTCCGGTACCGGTGGCGGTAGATGAGGTTCGGCCGGTCCCCCTCGACAAGGTAGAAGATGATCCCGACCGAGACGATCCCGTCGAAGAGCAGCAACACGTCCGGGTTCGCGCCGACGTTGCGCACGAAGGCGTAGAGGTTGAACCCCGCCATCACCAGCGCGACCACGACCGCCCAGGGCAACCGCAGCCACAGCCCCACCCCCGCCAGCACCGGCAGCAGCCCGCCCAGCAGGATCACCCCCGGCGCATAGCCCGCCCCGGCGAACAGCCACAGCTTGAGCAGGCCGACGAGGACCAGGTAGACAGAGATGACGTGAAGCGCCGGGGTCAGACGACCCTTGGGATGGGCGCGCGCAACCTGCGGGTCGACATGAACCCACGGAACACCGGAATAGGCGTCGGGCTTTTCTTGCTCGGTCATGCGGGGACTCCTTTCAGCTGGTCGCACCATGGCCTGTCCCCCCGCAAGTAGGGCCGCGCCAGACCGGCGTCGAGAAGGTGGCCTGACGCCGCCCGCCCATCCAGTAGAAGCCGGCCCAGCCCGCGGTCGTAGCGGTCGGTCTCGCCCGAGAGCATCACCTCTACCTGCCCTGCGCGGTAGAGCTTCCAGCGTAGAAACAGGCTGGCACGTGCAGCCAACAGCCGTTCCTGCCAGCAGCCGCCGCGCAGTTCCGGCGTGTCGATGCCCGACAGCCGCAGGCGGGTCTGCGACGCTTCGGCGCAGGTCATGGCGATGGTGTCGCCGTCGATGACGCGCACCAATCGGCAATCGCCCTCGGCCTTCATCCAGCCGTTCACGTAGTCGGCCACCACCGGCGCGGCGATGATCACGAAGACCGCCGTCGCGATCTTGCCCAGGGGCCGCCGGCCCCGCCCCGGACCACGATAGCCGCGCATGCGCGGCATGCGGGTGCGCCGCAGAACCATTACATGCGGAACACGCAGAAGCGCATGTCCTCGATGGGGGCCTCGAGCGCGGCGCGCAGCGACCGGACCGGCACCTTGCGACTGTCGCGCGGGTCGATCACGCCGTCATCCCAGAGGCGCGCGATGACCCCGGCGCATGGCGCGCCGCCCTCATAAATGCCATGGGCCGCCGTTACGCCCCTTTCGAGGAACTCCGACCCGGGGTCGAGGACCTTGGCCAGCCGAGCGGGCGGGGGCAACTTGCCGCGTCCGGCCGGGCGCGCGCCGGCCTGTTCGCCGCCACTCTGGGCGGCCCGCGCCGTCTCGCGCGCCGGTGTCGTGTCATGGGCCTGTCTCATGGGCCCTCCGCGAACAGGAATTTCAGGTCGATCGTGCGTTCGGCGGTCATCTGCAACCGGCAGGACGAGGCGAAAGTCATCCGGACCGTGCCCGCCCCGCCCTCGGCCCGGGCGAGGGCGCAGTCGGCATCGCGAAAGGCGATCCAGGCGCGTTGCGCCGCTAGCAGGCTCTCGGCCCGGGTCGCAAATTCGGGAAACCGCGCCGACTCGGCGGCATCCAGGGCCTGCGCGGCAACGCGCGCACGCATGTATTCGGCGTTGAGCAGCCTGTCCCAGGCCTCGGTCTCGGCCAGGACGCAGAACATCAGGCCCTGGGTGGAATAGCCGCCCGGCTCGGCCTCCATGCAGGCGGCAGAGCCTTGCCCGATACAGACCTCGGCGGCCGCGCGGGTGCGCGATACGGCCAGGCAGGGGTGCACCCCGTCCATGTACTGCATGAGCGCCGCCACCCGGGGCTGTGGTTCAGCCCACGCCCCGGTGGTGGCGAGCAGGCCGAGGAAAAGCGCGAAGAGCCGGGAACCACCCGGCGCCCTGCCGCCTCGACCGCAGTTCATTCGTCCAGCTCCCGTCTTATCAACTCGAGCTCGTGATCCAGGAAATACGAGATAACCGCACGGATGATGACCAGCAAAAGCAGGAACACCAGGTCCGTCAGCGCGAGACTGAGCGCGGTGTGAATAACATCCGTGACGATGAACAGTTCCAGCCCGGCCAGGATGTAATGGCCCAGTTCGGCCCGGGCACCATTGGTCCGGCGCAGGCGGTCGGTCCCGCGCCGGGCGACCTCGGCCCGCGCCACGCTCAGGATGAAGCGCACGGCCCCGATGATCAGCAGCAGGCAGGCGAATATGTCGATGATGGCCGCCGCCCATTCCAAGCTGTCGACCAGCCACGGCAGGCGTCCATGCAGGATGCCGCCGGTCTGCTCGGTATCGAACAACGATTCCATGGTCAGCCCATCGCTCCCATCCGTTTCTTCCCGATCAGCATGTGGCGGATCTCGCTGGTGCCGGCATAGAAATCCATCAGCTTGGCCTCGCGGAACAGAGGGCGACCACGTTGTCATTCATGAAACCCGTCCATGGCCTGTTGACTGGCGCAACGGGCGCCCCGGCCCGGCTGCCCTAGTCGAATTCGAGTGATGCGGTGACCACGCCATGCTCCCGCTCGTTGGGCGCGTATTATCGAACAATTGTAAAATTTTTGCAGGTGCAACCGCCGCCGTCAATCGTCTTCCCTCAGCCCGAAACACGACAGGTCCAGGCGCCGGGCATTGGCCCGTTCCCGCGGCGTCAGCGGGTAGCGTGCCAGCATCTCGCGGTAGTGGTGATGCAGCCGCGCGCCCCAGTCCCGGCGCAGATGGCCCATCAACCGCTCATGCGCCTCGATCCAGGTCTGCCGACTGTAATTGTCGTCGATCGTCGGACGATGCTTTCCGAAACGGCGTGGCGTGGTGCGCCGCGTGGCGGCCTCGGCCTCCTGCACCATGGTCCGGGTCAGGCCGCTGAGCGTCTCGAAAAGCCAGTCTTCGGCATCCTCGACCTGGTCGGGGACAGCGATCCCGGGCCCCCGATACCCCAGCCGCGCGAGCGCCGCGCGCAACGCGGCCTCGGCCTCGGTGCCCGTCACTGCGCCTGTCACTGCGCCGCGACCCCCGCCTGCCAGACGGCCCCGACCTCGGCGCGGATGATCCGGGCGATCTGGGCGCAATCCTCTGGGGTGAAGGTCAGCGGCAGACGCATGTCGACGATGCCGCGCAGAACCCTGTCGCTTGCGGGGATGGGATCGGACGGGGCATAATGCCAACTGTCATAGCGGCTGGTGAAACCCTGCGGTTCCGCGGCACCGAACCACTTGAGTTCGACCCCACGGCGGGCACAACGGGCCAGCACCTCCTCGATGGCGGGCCCGGACCAGTCCAGAAGCAGGAACTGGTAGGACGAGGCGACGAAGCCCTCGCCCTCGGGCCGGTCGATCCGGGCCAGGCCCGGGGTGTCGGCAAGGCCCGCATCGACAGCGGCATGGAGCGCGTTCCAGCGGGCACACTGCCGGTCCAGATCGGCCAGTTGCGGCCGCAGGATGGCCGCGCGCAAGTTGTCCATGCGCCCCGAGACATTGGGCGTGTCATACTTTATCCGCGCAAAGACCTCGGGCGGCGGCGCCGCCCTGTGGCGGTCGAACAGCATGTAGGACCCCGACAGCAGGATTGCCCGGGCCATGGTCTGGGCATCGTCCGAAACCAGCAATCCCCCCTCGCCCGAGTTCATGTGCTTGTAAGTCTGGGTCGAGAAACATCCCATGCGGCCCCAGCGCCCCGTGGGCCTGCCGCGCCAATGCGCACCCATGGTGTGCGCGCAGTCCTCGATCAGGGTCAGGCCGTGCGTATCACAGAGCCCCACCAGCTTTTCCATGTCGCAGATGTGCCCGCGCATGTGCGACAGCATGAGCACATCGGCGCGGTCCGCCTTCGCGGCCAGATCGTCCAGGTCAATCACAAGGCCTTCGGTCACGCCGACGAAAACGGGCTGCGCGCCGATACCGGCAATGGCGCCGGGCACCGGCGCCAGCGTGAAGGCATTGGTCAGGACCCGGTCGCCGGGCCCCACGCCGACGGCCCGCAGCGCCGTGGCAAGCGCATAGCCCCCCGAGGCCACGGCCAGCGCGTACCTAGCCCCGACGGAGGCGGCGAATTCCTCTTCCAGGGCCGCGACCTCGGGAACCTCGCCCGGCGTGATGTTGTAGCGGTGGAGCCGTCCGTGGCGCATGACCTCGACGGCGGCTGCTATCCCCGCCTCGGGGATCGGTTCCTGCTGGGTGAACCTGCCTTCGAAGACCTCTTCCATCCCGCTCATCCCCGCCGGCGCGCGGCGCTGCCGTCCTCCATGACGGTGGCGCAAGGGCCGGCCCAAGCACGCAACCACCTCTGGGACCGTAGCAAATCGCAAAGACTCCGGAAAGCCAAGACCGGTCGCCCGCGAGCCGGTGCGCCCGGATCAGCCCGACAGCAGGAGGCGCCACACAAGGTAGTTGGGCGCGAAGCCTGCAAACGCGACACAACCGACCTGTGCCCAGGCGACCATGCGCCCCATGGCCCCCTTGCCCTGACTGGCGGGATACAGCGTGTAGGCCCCTGCCATGACGGCGTAGCCCGCAGCTTCGCGCTTGCGGTTCGCCCGCTCGCGTTCCGCCATCGCCCGCTCGAAAACCTCTTTCTGGCGCGCCGCCTCGGCCGCCTGGCGTTCCTGCCGGGTCATTTCTTCCTGCATGGGTGTCGAAACCTCCCTCTTTATCCTCGGGCGAAGTAGACCGGCCACTCGTGATATCCAATCACTCGATCAGTTATTCCTGCCAAGCGCAACGATCCGAGCACCTGGCGTCGCAACGCCGATCAGCCGATCAGCCGCCGGACCTCGGCGCCCAGCGCATCGTACCCGCCGATCAGACCCTGCGCCCCCATCCCGCGCACCGCATCGCCGTGCGGGCCGAAGGTGACGAGAATCACGGGCACCCCGGCGGCGCGGGCCGTGTCACGGTCGGTCACCGTGTCCCCGACCAGGACCGAGTTCTCGGATCGACCGCCAGCCCGGTCCACCGCCGCCAGGTAGGGGGCGGCATCGGGCTTGCGCGTGGGCAGCGTGTCGGCACCGATCAGCGAGGCGAAAAGATCCCGCACGCCGAGGCTGGTCAGCAACCGGTCGGCCAGCGCTTCGGGCTTGTTGGTGCAGACCCCGACCCTGTAGCCGGCCCCGCGCAGCGCCTCGATCGCCGGGAGTGCGCCGGGAAAAAGCCGCGAGTGCACGTCGAGCGCCGCGGCGTAGTGCGACAGGAACAGGGGATACTGCCGGTCCACCTCTGCCGCGTCGCGCATGCCGGCGCGCGCCAATCCAAGCGCCAGCATGGCCCGCCCGCCACGCATCGCCGTGGCCGCATCCGTCACCGGGTCCAGCAACGCGCCCGGCCCGAAATCGCGCAGGCAGACATTGGCCGCGGCCACCATGTCGCCGCTGGTTTCGGCCAGGGTGCCGTCGAGGTCGAAAATCACGGTGCGCATCACGGGTCTCCGGCAAGGTTTCGCCTTCTGTAACCTGACGACACGCGATGTGAAGCCCCCCGCCTTGCCAAGCCCACTGTGGGCGGTAGAAGGGGACCGAAGTCAAAGAGGTGGGGCAGCATGGCCACAGCACTGGTCGTTCTTGCCGCGGGCAAGGGCACGCGGATGAAATCGGACCGGCCCAAGGTCCTGCACGAGGTCGCGGGGGCACCGCTGCTGGCGCACGCGATGCGGGCAGGCGCGTCCATCGACCCGGTGCGGACCATCGTCGTCGCCGGCCACGGCGCCGCGGCGGTCGAGGCCGCGGCCCGGGCCTGGGACCCGGAAGTGGAGGTCGTGCTGCAGGCCGAGCAACTGGGCACCGGCCACGCGGTCGACCAGTGCCGCTCGGCCCTGGCGGATTTCGACGGTGACGTGGTCGTGCTCTACGGCGACACACCCTTCATCCGTCCCGAAACGCTGGCCGCCATGCAGGCGGCCCGTGCCACCCATGACATCGTTGTCCTCGGCTTCGACGCGGCGGATCCGGGCCGCTATGGTCGCTTGAAGATGTCGGGCCAGTCCCTTGAGGCCATTGTGGAGTTCAAGGACGCATCCGAACAGGACAGGGCCATCACACTGTGCAATTCCGGCGTCATCGAAACCGATGCAAAAGGGTTGTTTTCCTTGCTCGAAGCAGTCGGCAACGACAACGCCAGCGGCGAATACTACCTGACCGACGTCGTCGGGCTGGCACGTGCACGGGGGCTCACGGCCACGGTCGTGACCTGCGACGAATCCGAGACGCTGGGTGTTGATTCGCGCGCCGCGCTGGTCGATGCGAATGCCATCTACCAGGCCCGTGCCCGCACCGAGTTGATCGCGGCAGGCGTGACCATGCTGGCACCCGACACGGTTCACCTGGGGTTCGACACCGTGATCGGACCGGACACGGTGCTGGAGCCGAACCTGGTCTTCGGCCCCGGCGTGACAATCGAGAACGGCGCCACGATCCGCGCCTTCAGCCACCTGGAAGGTTGCCACGTCGCCCGCGGCGCCGTGGTCGGCCCCTACGCGCGGCTGCGTCCGGGCGCGGAACTGTCCGAGGACACCCGCATCGGCAACTTCGTCGAGATCAAGAACGCGCAGATCCACGCCGGCGCCAAGGTCAATCACCTGTCCTACATCGGGGACGCGGAACTGGGCGAGAAGACCAATGTCGGCGCGGGCACCGTGACCTGCAATTACGACGGGGTCTTCAAGCACCGCACGACCATCGGGCGCAATGTCTTTGTCGGGTCAGACACGATGCTGGTCGCGCCGGTGACACTGGGCGACGACTCGATGACCGCCACCGGAACCGTGGTCACCGAGGACGTGCCCGAAGGGGCGCTGGCGCTGGGCCGCGCCCGGCAGGTCAACAAGCCTGGCCTGGCGCGCAGGATGTTCGAAAAGTTAAAATTCGCGAAGGCCCAACGCGATAAGGATACTGAATAATGTGTGGAATTGTAGGTATTCTGGGCAGACACGAAGCGGCACCGATCCTCGTGGATGCGCTGCAACGGCTTGAATACCGCGGCTATGACAGCGCCGGCATCGCAACGGTGAACAACGGCGCACTGGACCGGCGACGGGCCGTGGGCAAGCTGGTCAACCTCCAGGACCTGCTTGTGCATGACCCGCTCACCGGCAAGGCCGGGATCGGCCATACGCGCTGGGCCACCCACGGCGCCCCGACGCTGACCAACACCCACCCCCATGGTGCCGGGCGCGTTGCCGTGGTCCACAACGGCATCATCGAGAATTTCCGCACCCTGCGCCACGAACTTGGCGGGTTGGGCATCGACCACCAGACCGAGACCGACACCGAGACAGTGGCGCTGCTGACCCAGCACCACCTGGACGAGGGGCTAGACCCGCGCGCCGCCGCCGAAGCCACCATCGCCCGGCTGGAAGGCGCCTATGCGCTGTGCTTTCTCTTCGAGGGGGCCGATGACCTGCTGGTGGCCGCGCGCAAGGGAAGCCCGCTGGCCATTGGCCACGGCGAGGGCGAGATGTTTGTCGGTTCGGATGCCATCGCGCTTGCGCCCATGACCGACCGGATCACCTACCTCGAAGAAGGTGACATCGCCGTCATTACCCGCAACAGCCTGGAGGTGCGCGACAGCACCGGACAACTGGCCGACCGCCCCGTCAAGACGATTCAGCGCGACGCCGCGCTGGTGGACAAGGGCGGGCACCGGCATTTCATGGCAAAGGAGATCGCCGAGCAGCCCACCGTCCTGACCTCGGCGCTGAATTACTATTTGGACGACGACGCCATCACCCTGCCCGACCCGGGCCTCGATTTCACCGGTGTCCAGAGGGTGATCATGGTCGCCTGCGGCACCGCCTACCTGGCCTGCCTGACCGCCAAGTACTGGGTCGAGCAACTGGCCGGCATCCCTGTCGAGGTCGACGTGGCGTCGGAGTTCCGCTATCGCGAGCCCCCAATCGGCCCGGGCACCGTGGCGCTTTTCGTCAGCCAGTCGGGCGAGACCGCCGATACCCTGGCCGCGCTGCGCTATTGCCAGGGCAAGGCTGACCACATCGTCTCGATCGTCAATGTCGCCGAAAGCTCGATCGCGCGGGAAAGTGACCTCGCCCTGCCGATCCTGGCCGGCGCCGAGATCGGCGTCGCCTCGACCAAGGCCTTCACCTGCCAGTTGACGGTGCTGGCGGCCCTCGCGCTCAAGGCCGCGCAGGACAAGGGCCGGATCGACGCCAACGGGCTGGCCGGGCACATCTCGAATCTGCGCGGTCTGCCTGGGCTCATGAATATCGCCCTGGGCCAAGAAGAGAAAACGCAACGTCTGGCCCGCAAGCTCGCCGAGGCGCGCGACATCCTTTTCCTCGGGCGCGGTCCAATGTATGCGCTTGCCCATGAGGGCGCCCTGAAGCTTAAGGAAATCAGCTATATACATGCCGAAGCTTATGCGTCGGGCGAACTCAAGCACGGCCCCATCGCACTCGTCGACAAGACCGTCCCTGTCATCGTCATGGCCCCGCGCGACGCGCTGTTCGACAAGACCGTCTCGAACATGCAGGAGGTCATGGCCCGCGGCGGCAAGGTGCTGTTGATCACCGACCAAGAGGGGGCCGAGATCGCCGGAGACGGGGTCTGGGACACGCTGATCCTGCCGGCCGTCGATCCCCTGCTGGCCCCGATCCTCTACGCGGTGCCTGCCCAGCAACTGGCCTATTATACCGCGATCGCACGCGGCACGGATGTCGATCAGCCGCGCAACCTGGCCAAATCCGTCACCGTGGAATGACCCGATGCCCGACCTGACCCCGCAGGTCAATGTGCTGGCGGATCGTATCCACGCCATGCGCGGCGACGGCCGGCGCCTTCTGGTCGCCCTCGCCGGGGCGCCAGGCAGCGGCAAGTCGACCCTCGCCGGGGAACTTGCCCGGCGGTTGAACGCCCAGAAGTGCGCAACCCGGGTCGTGCAAATGGACGGTTTCCACCTGGACAACGCGGTGCTGACCGACCGCGGACTGCTTGGGCGCAAGGGCGCCCCCGAGACCTTTGACAGCGCCGGGTTCCTGCACCTTGTGCAGCGTCTGCGCGAACGCACGGAGGTCATCGCCCCAGCCTTCGACCGCGCCCGGGACCTGGCCGTTGCCGGGGCACAGGTGATCCCCGCCGAGGCCGAGGTGGTCCTCGTCGAAGGCAATTACCTGCTGTTCGATGCCCCTCCCTGGTTCAACCTGGCACCGAACTGGTCGCTTTCGGTGCGGCTCGAGGTGCCCCTGCAGGACCTGCGCGCACGGCTGATCCAGCGCTGGCTCAAGCTGGGGCATACCCGCGTCGCGGCAACGCGCCGGGCCGAGGCGAACGACATTCCCAACGCCGAGGCCGTGGTGGCGCGCGCCCTGTCGGCCGATATCGTGCTGACACCGGATGGCCAGGCGGCCGACGGGCCATAGCGACTCGGAGCCTGGGCGCATATAGTAGCTGTCAATGAGCATCACACCAGATATTGCCGGCGATTCGGCGGGCGCCTTTCTCGGGGTTGGCGCCTCTTTGAGCGGGCGGCGCTGGGTCGGCCCCACGATCGAGGCCGACCGCCTTGCCCAGGGCCTGGCCCAGGAGGCCGCGCTGCCCCTGCCGCTGTGCCGCATCCTGGTGGCGCGCGGGGTCACGGCAGGGGCGGCCCCGGCCTTTCTCTCGCCCACGCTGCGCGCCTTGCTGCCTGATCCGCGTGTCCTGCGCGACATGGAAACAGCCGCCACGCGGCTTGTGCGGGCCGTGGACGCGGGCGAGCGCATCTCCGTTTTTGCCGACTACGACGTCGACGGCGGCGCCTCGGCGGCGCTGCTGCTGAGCTGGCTGCGGGACCTCGGGGTCTCGGCCACGCTCTATGTTCCCGACCGCATCGACGAAGGCTATGGCCCCAATGTGCCGGCGATGCAGACGCTGGCCCGAGACCACGACCTGATCCTCTGCGTCGATTGCGGCACCCTGTCCCACGAGGCCATCGCCGCCGCCGAGGGCGCGGACGTGCTGGTGCTCGATCATCACCTGGGCGGCGAGACCCTGCCCCCGGCCCTGGCCGTGGTGAACCCCAACCGCCAGGACGAGGACGGCGGACTGGGCCATCTCTGCGCGGCAGGTGTCGTGTTCCTGCTGCTGGTCGAGGTGACGCGCCAGCGCCGCGCGGCGGGGCAGCCCGGCCCCGACCTCATGGGGCTGCTGGATCTGGTGGCGCTGGCCACCGTGGCCGACGTGGCACCGCTTCAGGGGGTCAACCGCGCCTTCGTTCGCCAGGGGCTGACAGTCATGGCCCGGCGCCAGCGGCCGGGGCTGGTGGCGCTGGCCGACGTCGCGCGGCTGGACAGCGCCCCAAGCAGCCATCACCTCGGCTTCGTTCTGGGGCCGCGTGTGAACGCGGGCGGACGGATCGGCAAGGCCGACCTGGGCGCACGGCTGCTGGCCACGCCCGACCCGCGCGAGGCGCAGGCCATGGCCGCCCGGCTGGACGCATTGAACACCGAACGCCGCGAGATCGAGGAACAGGTCCGCGCCGCCGCCCTGGCCCAGGCCGAGGCGCGCGGAATGGACGCCCCGCTGGTCTGGGCAGCGGGCGAAGGCTGGCATCCGGGCGTGGTGGGCATCGTCGCCTCGCGGCTGAAGGAGCGCACCAACCGCCCCGCCATCGTGATCGGCCTGGAGGGGGACGAGGGCAAGGGATCGGGCCGCTCCGTTTCCGGCATCGACTTGGGCGCGGCAATCCAGCGGCTGGCGGCCGAGGGGCTGCTTCTCAAGGGTGGCGGGCACAGGATGGCCGCGGGCCTGACCGTGGCGCGCGACCGGCTGGACGACGCCATGGACCGCCTGTCCGAACTGCTGGCCAAGCAGGGCGCTGACGGGCTCGGACCCGCGGATCTGGCGCTCGACGGGATGCTGATGCCGGGGGGCGCCACGGTCGAGCTGATCGAACAGATCGAACAGGCCGGCCCCTTCGGCGCGGGCGCTCCGGCACCGCGCTTTGCGTTCGCGGATTGCCAGATCCTGTTTGCCAAGCCGGTGGGCACCGGTCACCTGAAGGTGACCTTCGGCGACGGGTTGGGCGCGCGCGTCGACGCCATCGCATTCGGCGCCATGGACGGGCCGCTCGGGGCCGCGCTCACGGCCCGCGACGGCGCCCGCTTCCACCTCGCGGGACGACTTGAAATCAACACCTGGAAGGGCCGCCGCAGCCCCCAGTTGCGCCTCGAGGATGCCGCGCGCGCCCATTAGAAAAAAGCGCACGAATCCTCTTGCGTCCCCCCGGGGGTTTTTCTAAACAGCGGTTCACGGTCAGCGTGGCCCGTTCGTCTATCGGTTAGGACGCCAGGTTTTCAACCTGGAAAGAGGGGTTCGATTCCCCTACGGGCTGCCACATTTCCTTTTACCATCTGCATTGACCTTGTGGTCCGACACGTGTTGACGCGCGATGCCGCTCAGATGCTTGCATTCGGGGCACCTCGGCATATCTGCTACGGACACGCCCCGGAAAAAGGAGAGCCCGATGAAGTGTCCAATCGACGGAGAGACCCTCGTGATCGCAGAGCGCAGCGGTGTCGAGATCGATTATTGCCCGACCTGCCGCGGTGTATGGCTGGACCGTGGCGAACTGGACAAGATCATCGAGCGCTCGGCCCCGGCGCCCGACGCGACGCGGGGCGGCCGCGAAGAACGTCCGCGCAAGAAGAAGGAATCCTTCCTCGGCGAGCTGTTCGATTTCTGAGCGCGGCTAGCCGATCATCGCGTCGGCCCCGAGGGCAAAGGAGGCTAGCAGGGACAGTGTCAACAGGACCGACGCCCCGCCCAGAGCCAGGCCGATCATACAGACCAGTCCATCACGCTCGACCAGGCCCACGCCCACGATGAAGAGCGAGAGCGCCGGAAACCAACCGCTGAACGGCACGGGCAGGAACAACGCGAAAGCGATGACGAAGAGCAACAGGCCAAGGGGCCGCTCGTTTCTTCGGGCAAAGAGAAGCGTGTAGCGAGGCACCAGCACGCGTTCCAGCCGTCGTGTCACGGGCCGCAGCCGCAGCACGGCACGGCGCAGTTTTTCCGGGTCGAGCGGCTTGCGCGCCAGAACCCGGGGCAGCCGCACGTGCGGGAACCCGACGATCATCTGGCCGGTGATGACGAGCAGCGGCAACGCCGTGATCAGCGACGAGCCAGGTGGCAGCGGCAAAAAGGTGAGCAGCGAAAAGACCACGATGGCCCAGCCGAAGGAAGCCTCGCCCAGGGCGGCCAACAGGGTGCCCACCGTCAGAGTGCCCGCGTCATGCTGACTGCGGGAGATGCGCAGGATCGGCAGCGAGAGGGAGGGTCTGCGTGGTTTGTCGTCCTGTGGGGGGCGCATCTTGTCCTTTCCGGTTGCCTGGCCCGGATATCTGCCTTCGCGCGGCGGATTACAATCGCAACCCGCATCCCCGGGCCTGGAAAAGGGGCCAGGCAAGTCAGCCGGTGGCCACCCGTATCAGCCGCGCTCGTCCTTAGAGGTGCCCATGACCATGTGGCTGGTAATGGCGCGCACGTGGGGCACGGTGCCAAGGTGATCGGTATGAAACGCCTTGTAGGCCGCCAGGTCCTCCGTTTCGACCCGCAGAAGGTATTCGAAGGCGCCGGCGATATTGTGGCACTCGCGCACCTCCGGCGCGCGCGCCATCGCGGCCTCGAACCCCTCCTGCGCGGCCTTGGAATGTTCCGACAGCCCCACGGTGACATAGACGACGAAGGCCCGCCCCGTCCGCGCCGGATCCAGACGCGCGCGATAGCCGAGTATCACACCGCGCCGTTCAAGTTCCTGCACACGGCGCAGGCAGGCCGAGGGCGAGAGGCCGACACGCTCGGCCAGGTCGAGATTCGACAGGCGGCCGTCTGCGGAAAGTTCGCGCAATATCATGCGGTTTATGGTGTCCATATCGGCCATGGATTGCAGGTTTACCGGACCTCGCCGAAGGAATGCAATTTCATTTCGTCGAACTAAGCGCAATCTGCCCGCCATGACGCCGGACCTGCTGACCGCCCTTGCCGCCTTTGCCTTCGTCGCCTCGATCACGCCGGGGCCGAACAACCTGATGTTGATGGCATCGGGGGCGAATTTCGGCTGGCGGCGCACGGTGCCGCACCTGTTGGGGGTCAGCCTGGGCCACGGGTTCCTGGTTCTGGTGCTGGGGTTGGGTCTGGCTCGGGTCTTCGATGCCTATCCGCAGGCCAGGACCCTGCTGACCCTGCCCTGCGCTGCCTATCTGCTGTGGCTGGCCTGGAAGATCGCGAATGCCGCGCCACCGGAGAAGGCCAGCGCCAAGGGCACCCCCCTGACATTCCTGCAAGCGGCGGCCTTCCAGTGGGTCAATCCCAAGGCCGTCTACATGGGGATCACCGCCCAGACCACCTATGCCCCCCAGGGCGCGGGCTGGACCGGGGCCGTGGCGGTGGCCGGCGTTTTCATCTGCGTCAATATCGTGTCCGTGAACACCTGGGCCATGGGCGGCACGCATGTGCGCCGATGGCTGGCCAGCCCGGCACGGCTGCGGGTGTTCAACTGGACAATGGCGGCACTGCTGGTGCTGACCCTGGTGCCGATCGTTCTGGACCTGGCCTGAATTTCCAGAAATTCAGGCACGGAAGGAATTTCTGGAAATTCCTTCGGCGCGGTTCAGAACGGCACGTCATCGGCCTGCCCGGCGCTGACCACGAACTTGCCCACCACGCGCTTGGCACCGGCCTTGTCGAACTCGATCTGCAGCTTGTCGCCCTCGATCTCCATCACCTCGCCATAGCCGAATTTTTGATGAAAGACCCGGTCGCCGACAGTGAAGGCCGATATCGCCTGCGCGTCGATCACCAGGCCCCGGGCCTCGGCGGGCTGGGACATGGGCCGCCGGTCGCGGCGGGCCTGCATCCGTCGCCATCCGGGCGAATTGTAGGCATCGGCACCGGCGGCCCGGTCCGGTAAGTCCGAGTGCGGCAAGTCCATGCCCCCGCCCGTGCTGCCGTAAAGACCCGGCGGTGTCAGCACCTCGACATGATCCTCGGGCAATTCGTCGATGAAACGGCTGGGCATCTGGCTTTGCCACTGGCCATAGACGCGGCGATTGCCCGCGAACGAGATCGTACAGACCTCTTCTGCCCGGGTGATGCCGACGTAGGCAAGCCGACGTTCCTCTTCCAGGCCCTTGAGCCCGCTTTCATCCATGCTGCGCTGTGACGGAAACAGACCATCCTCCCAGCCCGGAAGGAAGACGGCGGGAAACTCAAGCCCCTTGGCCCCGTGCAACGTCATGATGGTGACCTTTTCCTCGGTCTCCTCGCTTTCGTTGTCCATGATCAGGCTGACATGTTCGAGGAAGCCTTGCAGGTTCTCGAACTGCTCCAGCGCCTCGACCAGTTCCTTGAGGTTCTCCAACCGGCCCGGGGCCTCGGGCGTCTTGTCGTTCTGCCACATGGTGGTGTAGCCGCTTTCGTCGAGGATCATCTCGGCCAGTTCGACATGGGTGTCGGATTCCTCGCGCAGCTGGCGGTGCCAGCGGTCCAGCCCCTGCACCAGTTCGGCCAGGTTGGCGCCGCCCTTGCCCTTGATCAGCCCGCCCTGCACGCAAAGCCGCGCGCCCTCGACCAGGCTGACACCATTGGTCCGCGCGGTGCGCTGGATGGTCTGCACCGCCTTGTCGCCAAGGCCACGTTTGGGGGTGTTGACGATGCGTTCGAAGGCCAGGTCGTCGTCCTGGCTGACCGCCAGGCGGAAATAGGCCATGGCGTCGCGGATCTCCAGCCGCTCGTAGAAACGCGGCCCGCCGATGACGCGATAGGGCAAACCGATGGTCAGGAAGCGATCCTCGAAGGCACGCATCTGGTGGCTGGCACGCACGAGGATCGCCATGGACTCGAGGCTCATCGGGTCGCGCCCTCGGGTGCCGCGCTGCATCGCCTCGACCTCCTCCCCGATCCAGCGGGTCTCTTCCTCGCCGTCCCAGTGGCCGATCAGGCGGACCTTTTCGCCCTCGCCCGCGGCGGTGAAAAGCTCCTTGCCCAGCCGGCCCTTGTTGGCCGCGATCACCCCGCTGGCCGCGCCCAGGATATGGCCGGTCGAGCGGTAGTTCTGTTCCAGCCGCACGACCTTGGCGCCGGGAAAGTCGCTCTCGAATTTCAGGATGTTGCCCACCTCGGCCCCGCGCCAGCCATAGATCGACTGGTCGTCGTCACCTACGCAGCACACGTTCTTGTGCCCCTGCGCCAGTAGCCTCAGCCACAGGTACTGCGCGACGTTGGTATCCTGATATTCGTCTACCAGGATAAAACGGAACCATCGCTGGTATTGCGCCAGCACATCGGGGTGGTCCTGGAAGATCGTGACCATGTGCAACAGCAGGTCGCCGAAATCGGCGGCGTTCAGTTCCTTCAGACGGCGCTGGTAGGCGGCGTAAAGCGGCACGCCGCGCCCGTCATAGGCCGCCGTCTCGGCCACCGGCACGGTGTCCGGCGTCCAGGCCTTGTTCTTCCAGCCGTCGATGATGTTCGCCAGCATCCGCGGCGGCCAGCGCTTGTCGTCGATGTTCTCGGCCGCGACCAGTTGCTTGAGCAGGCGCAGCCGGTCGTCGGTGTCGAGAATGGTGAAGTTGGACTTGAGCCCGACCAGTTCGGCGTGGCGGCGCAGCAGCTTGACGCAGATCGCGTGGAAGGTGCCCAGCCAGGGCATCCCCTCGATCGTCTCTCCCATCAGGGCGCCGATGCGGCCCTTCATCTCGCGCGCGGCCTTGTTGGTGAAGGTCACCGAGAGGATTTCGTTGGGCCGCGCCTTGCCCGTGGTCAGCAGGTGCGCGATGCGGCAGGTCAGCGCCTTGGTCTTGCCCGTGCCCGCCCCCGCCAGCATCAGAACGGGACCGTCCAGCGCCTCGACCGCTTCGCGCTGGGCAGGGTTGAGGCCGTCCAGGTAGGGGGCGGCGGGCCGTGCCATGGCGCGCTGGCTGAGTGGCACGGCGGCCTCGAAGGCGTCATCGTCGGAAAAACTGCTCATGCGCGGCAATCTAGCGTGACTCGGCCCGAGGGGAAAGAACTGTTCCCCGAATGTTCCGAGCCCGATGGGACATTGCCTGTTAACGCTAACGGATACCCAGTTCTCCGCTGTTTACACCTGTCGCGAAATCTTCATAGATTGCTGCGACTGCAAACAGGGGGAGCCTGACCCGTGGCCGATTTCCAGAAGATCCTTGTCGCCAACCGGGGCGAGATTGCCATCCGCATCATGCGGGCCGCCAACGAAATGGGCAAGAAGACGGTCGCCGTCTACGCCGAGGAGGACAAGCTGGGCCTGCACCGGTTCAAGGCCGACGAGGCTTATCGCGTGGGCGAGGGCCTGGGCCCGGTCCAGGCTTACCTGTCGATCGAGGAGATCATCCGCGTGGCAAAGGCCTGCGGGGCCGACGCGATCCATCCCGGTTATGGCCTTTTGTCGGAAAACCCTGAGTTCGTGGATGCCTGCACCGCGGCTGGCATCACCTTCATCGGGCCCAAGGCGGAAACCATGCGCGCCCTGGGCGACAAGGCCAGCGCTCGTCGCGTGGCCATCGAGGCGGGCGTGCCGGTCATCCCCGCGACCGAGGTCCTGGGCGAGGACATGGACGCGATCCGCAAGGCAGCAGCCGAGATCGGCTATCCGCTGATGCTCAAGGCAAGCTGGGGCGGCGGCGGCCGCGGCATGCGTCCGATCGAGTCCGAGGACGAACTGGAGGAAAAGGTGCTGGAGGGCCGCCGAGAGGCCGAGGCCGCCTTCGGCAACGGCGAGGGCTACCTCGAAAAGATGATCACCCGCGCCCGCCACGTCGAGGTGCAGATCCTCGGCGACAAGTCCGGCGAGATCTACCATCTGTGGGAACGCGATTGTTCCGTTCAGCGCCGCAACCAGAAGGTCGTGGAACGCGCCCCCGCGCCCTACCTGTCGGATGCCCAGCGCGAGGACCTTTGCAACCTGGGCCGCAAGATCTGCGCCCATGTCAATTACGAATGCGCCGGCACGGTCGAGTTCCTGATGGATATGGAGACAGGCGCGTTCTACTTCATCGAGGTGAACCCCCGGGTTCAGGTGGAACACACCGTCACCGAAGAGGTGACGGGCATCGACATCGTCCGCGCCCAGATCCTGATCGCCGAAGGCAAGAGCCTGATGGAAGCCACCGGTGTGGCCAGCCAGTATGACGTGAAGCTGGACGGGCATGCCCTGCAATGCCGGGTGACGACAGAGGACCCGCAGAACAATTTCATCCCGGATTACGGCCGCATCACCGCATATCGCGGCGCCACGGGCATGGGCATTCGGCTCGACGGCGGCACGGCCTATTCCGGCGCGGTCATCACCCGCTATTACGACAGCCTGTTGGAAAAGGTCACCGCCTGGGCCCCGACGCCGGAAGCGGCGATTGCCCGAATGGACCGCGCCCTGCGCGAATTCCGCATCCGGGGCGTCAGCACGAACCTCGATTTCGTCATCAACCTGCTGCGCCACCCGACGTTCCTGAATAACGAGTATTCAACGCGGTTCATCGACGAGACCGACGCTCTGTTCGACTTCAAGCCGCGCCGGGACCGGGCCACCAAGATCCTGACCTATATCGCCGACATCACGGTGAACGGGCACCCCGAAACCGCCGGCCGACCGCGACCGGGCGCGGCGGCGATCACGCCGAAACCGCCGGTGCGCGCGGCGGACGACATTCCTGACGGCACCCGCCAGATCCTCGACCGCGCGGGCCCCGAGGCCGTCGCCAAATGGGTGCGGGACCAGAAGCACCTGCTTGTCACCGACACGACCATGCGCGACGGGCACCAGTCGCTGCTGGCCACGCGGATGCGATCCATCGACATGATCAACGCCGCGCCCGGCTATGCCGCCAAGATGCCGGGACTCTTCTCGGTGGAATGCTGGGGCGGGGCCACCTTCGACGTGGCCTATCGATTCCTGCAGGAATGCCCCTGGCAGCGGCTGCGCGACATCCGTGCCAAGATGCCCAATATCCTGACGCAGATGCTGCTGCGCGCCTCGAACGGGGTGGGCTACACCAACTACCCCGACAACGTGGTGCAGGAATTCGTGCGCCAGTCGGCGGAAACGGGCGTGGATGTCTTCCGGGTCTTCGACAGTCTCAACTGGGTCGAGAACATGCGCGTCGCCATGGATGCCGTGCAGGAGGCCGAGAAGATCTGCGAAGGCACGATCTGCTATACCGGTGATATCCTGGACCCGGACCGGGCCAAGTATGACCTGAAATACTATGTCGGCATGGCCAAGGAACTGGAAAGGGCCGGGGCGCACATGCTGGGCCTCAAGGACATGGCCGGCCTGCTCAAGGCCTCTTCGGCCGGGCAGTTGATCCGGGCGCTCAAGGACGAGATCAGCATCCCGATCCACTTCCACACCCATGACACCAGCGGGGCGGCCATCGCCACCGTGCTGGCGGCCTCGGACGCGGGCGTGGACATCATCGACGCGGCGATGGACAGTTTCTCGGGCAACACCTCGCAACCGACGCTGGGCTCCGTGGTCGAGGCGCTGCGCCATACCGACCGGGAGACCGGCCTCGATATCGCCGCCATCCGCGAGATTTCCAACTACTGGGAAACCGTGCGCGCCCATTACGCCGCCTTCGAGAGCGGCCTCCAGGCCCCCGCCTCCGAGGTCTACCTGCACGAGATGCCCGGCGGGCAGTTCACCAACCTCAAGGCACAGGCGCGATCCCTCGGGCTGGAGGAACGCTGGCACGAGGTCGCCCAGGCCTACGCGGATGTGAACATGATGTTCGGAGATATCGTGAAGGTCACACCGTCATCGAAAGTGGTGGGCGACATGGCCCTGATGATGGTCAGCCAGGGGCTGACCCGCGCCCAGGTCGAGGACCCGGCGGTGGATGTCTCCTTTCCCGACAGCGTGATCGACATGATGCGCGGCAACCTGGGCCAGCCGCCGGGCGGCTTTCCCGAGACCATCATCCGCAAGGTGCTCAAGGACGAGAGGCCGAATCTGGAACGGCCCGGCAAGCACCTCCAACCCGTCGACCTCGAGGCGATGCGCAAGGAGGCCAGCGAGAAGCTTGGCGGGATCGAGATCGACGACGAGGACCTGAACGGATACCTGATGTATCCCAAGGTCTTTGCCGACTACGCGACCCGGCACGAGACATACGGCCCGGTCCGCTGCCTGCCCACCTCGACCTTTTTCTACGGGATGGAACAGGGCCATGAGATCAGCGCCGAGATCGATCCCGGCAAGACGCTGGAAATCCGCCTGCAAGCCATCGGCGAGACGGACGAGAACGGCGACGTGAAGGTCTTCTTCGAACTCAACGGCCAGCCGCGCACGATCCGGGTGCCCAACCGCAAGGTCAAGGCCGACAGCAGACAGCGCCCCAAGGCCGACGCCAGCAACCCCGCCCATGTCGGCGCCCCGATGCCCGGCGTGGTGGCCAGCGTCGCGGTCCAGCCCGGCCAGAAGGTCCGCGACGGCGACATGCTGCTGACCATAGAGGCGATGAAGATGGAAACCGGCCTGCACGCCGAACGCGACGGTGTGGTCAAGGCCGTTCACGTCCAGCCCGGCGGCCAGATCGACGCCAAGGACCTGCTCTTGGAATTCGAGTAACCGGCCGGCCGGACCGGGGTCCTGGCTTCCTGGCGACCTGCAAGGCGGGTCGCGGAATGGTCGGGCCCGACAGCTGATCGGGTGCCCTTTCCGGGGTGAGCCGGCGGTTCCCGATACGCCCGCCCGCCATCGCCGCGATGGACGAGACATCGCTGGCCCTTGTCGAGCTCACCCGGTTTATGGAGATGGAACGGGCCGTCTTTCAGTCGGTGATCGGCACGAAGAACTGCTTTGAGCGCCGCTTCAGCCGGTCAGACGGCACCTTCCAAGCGGCCCCGGGCCGCTTGGCGTCTGGTCGCCGGGCATGGGCGGGGATCTGCCGGAACGGCCCCCCTGAGACAGCGGGCGACCGCCGATAATTTGTCGTTTTTCCATATGGATGGCTGGACTCCGCTGCTCAGTCGGCCATTTGCCGCGCAGCAGCATTCCGGTCGAGCGCTCCCCCCTTTCAGACCGGCGGAACTCGCCCTAGGTCGCGCCACAGGCACGAGAGCCCGCAACCTCAACTCTCCGGGCGCAGACGCCCGGAAACACGAAAGGCAACGAGCATGTACAAGACGATCATCCTGGCCCTCGCCACGGCGGGCGCCACGTCAACGGCGGCCCTCGCGCAATCCGCGCTGGACGCCTCGGGTGCCGAGAACCGCATCGAAGATCTGAACGAGGATATCGAGGACGACTTCGAGCGCGACACCCCGCAGTTCGGCAACGAAGGCCGCGCCACCGGCTTCACCGGCAGCTTCGCGTTGCAAGGGTCGGCCACCAGTGGCAACACCGATACCGCCACGCTGGGGATCGGAGCCAACATGGGCTATTTCGACGGCGTCAACGGCTATGACCTTCAGTTGAGCTACCAATTCTCGGAAAACGAAGGCGTCACCGACGAGGACAGCCTGCTGTACGAACTGGAATACACCCGCAACTTCGGGCGTGACTACTACGGCTTCGCCAAGGTGCAGGGCAACGTCGAACGCCTGCCTTTTGATACCAGCGACAACTTCCTCGGCGCCGGTGTCGGCTACCGAGTTTTCGACAGCGCCAGCATGCAATGGTCCGTACAGGCCGGTGTCGGCTACCGCGTGGCCGAGTTGAACAGCATCGACGACCTGGAAGAGGGTGCGCTGGCGGTCTCCTCGGACTATTACCAACAGCTGTCGCCCACCCTGGCCCTGACCAACGACACCGATATCATCGGGTCGGAATCGGACACGGTGGTCTACAACGACCTGGGGCTGAACGTTAACATGACCGATACCCTCGCGCTGCGCACCAGCGTCGTGACCGAGTATCACACCGACCCCGAACCGGGGAAGGAAGACACCGACAACACCTTCGGCGTCTCGCTGGTCTACAGCTTGGACTGAGGTCGGCCACCTGTTTGCATTTCCCGAGCCCCAGGGGGGCGGTCCCAGAGCGGGACCGCCCCCTTTTTGCTGCCGTGGCCGCGAAATTTTTGCCCGAGCTGCGGCATTTTCCGCTTGCAGCCCAGCGCCAGTTTTCCTAAATCACGCCCTACCGAACGGACGCGGGTGTAGCTCAGGGGTAGAGCATTACCTTGCCAAGGTAAGGGTCGTGAGTTCGAATCTCATCACCCGCTCCAATCGGTTTTCCCGACACCTATGTGTTACGGCGCCCGCCGTGATCGGCCCAAGGGCAATGGCGCGAGTTGATTCCGGGCTTGTCGCCGAGCCTCCGGCGCGTCATGCTGTCGCAGCATCCTCGCTTCAGGGAGCCTGACAGATGTGGGATTTTTCAATGAGACGCGCCATGGGTATCATGCGCGCAACGGCGCCATTCCTGGTGTTCCGCATGACGGTCTATTTCGGCATCGCGCTGGCCTACGTACTGGTCACGGGCACCGGCGCCGGGATCGGCTGGGGCATCGGCAATTTCGGCGACGAGGAGTTCCGCGCCGGATCGACATTCTACGGCGGGATCGCCGGCTTCGGCCTGACCGCAGGGGTGATCTATTTCCTGCGCGAATACTTGCTTTACGTGGTCAAGGCCGGTCATATCGCGGTCATGGTCGAGATGCTCGACGGGCGCGACCTGCCCCGGGGCAAGGGTCAGATCGCCTACGCGAAAGGCATCGTGACCGAGCGCTTCGGCGAAGCCTCCGTCCTTTTCGCGGTGGACCAGCTGGTCAAGGGCGTGATCCGGGCGATCACGGGGCTGGTTCAGGGTCTGATGAATTTCCTGCCGGTTCCCGGTCTGGATCGTATCATGGGCGTGGTGCGTGCCTACCTGCGCCTGGCTGTCGGGCTGGTCGACGAGGTCATCCTGGCCCACGGCATCCGCACCCGGGCCGACAACCCCTGGGACAGCGCGCGCGAGGCACTGGTTCTTTATGGCCAGAACGGCGGGCCGATGCTGCGCAACGCGGCCTGGCTGACACTTTTCACCTACGGGCTGTCGATCCTTGTGTTCCTGGCGATGCTGGCTCCGGCGGCACTGGTCGTCTACCTGATCCCGGGCGCATGGTCGGCGGGCGGGCTGGTTTTCGCGATTGTCTTTGCCTGGGCGGTCAAGGTCGCGCTGATCGAACCCTTTGCCATCGCTTGTCTTTTGCAGGCCTTCTTCAAGATCACCGACGGCCAGGCGCCCAACCCCGAATGGGAAGCCAGGCTCGACGGGGCGTCGCGCAAGTTCGCCCGGATCAAGGACCGTGCCATGGATTGGGCCACCGACGGGCGGACCGCGCCCGGACCGGCGCCCGGGGCCTGAGCGGCAAGACCGCGCAACCTCCGACGCAGCGCTTGTCGGGCGCCTGCCCGGCGGGCTAGGCTGACAACGGGGCGAAAAACATTCTGCCGTCCCGGCAACAACTGACGATGAGGTCCGCCATGACCGTTCCCATCCTCTTCCAATCCCTCGAGGGGCAGACCCGCAAGATCGCCGATTTCGCCGCCGACCAGGTGCGCGAGGCCGGTAAGACGCCGCGCCTGATCGACATGTCGGATCCGATGGTCGAGGTCCCGCTGGACAATGCCGAGAAGGTGATCCTGGCCGCCCCTGTCCATGAACGCCGGCATCCGCAGGAGTTCGAGCTTTTCCTCACCGCCAGCAAGAGCGACCTGGAACGCTGCAAGACGCTGTTGCTGTCGGTCAGTATGAACGCCGCCTTCCCCGAGGGCCGGGCCGAGGCGCAGGACTACCTCACCGAGATGCAGATGCGCACCGGGTTCACCCCCGATGCCAGTGCACTGGTGGCCGGGGCCGTGCAGACGCCGAAATACGACTATTTCGCAACGCAGGTGATCCAGCACGTGGTCCTGAAAGGCAAGGATTTCGACGCCGAGGCGGCGGAACACGAGTTCACCGACTGGGACGCGCTGCGCAGCACGCTGAGCGCTTTCCTCGCCTGAGGGCTAGAGGATCGGCACCTGTGGCGCGGCGTCGCGCGGCAACTGCCCGGTCAGGCGCGGATCGTCGGCGATCTCGACCTGGCGGCAATAGGGTGTGAAGCCCGAACGGACATAGAACGCCAGCGCAGCGGGGCTGTCCAGGGTGCAGGTATGGACATGAAACCGGGTGATCGGCGCGGCCCAGGCCCGGGCCAGCGCCTGTTCCATCAGCCAGCGTCCGGCCCCCTGCCCTTGCAGCTGCGCGGCCAGTCCGAAATAGGCCAGTTCGCACTCACCCGGCGTGCGGAAGTCCAGTTCCAGCAGCCCCAGATCGCGCTCGCCCTGCCGCAGCGAAAAGACCTGCACCTCCGGATCATGCAGAATGGCCGCCAGGGCCGCGTCGTCCATCCCCAGCCGCGAGAACCAAAGCCAATCGCGCCCCACCCGCGTGAAAAGCGCGCGATACCAGACCGGGTCGGCGCGGTCGTGGGCCACCAGTTCGGCCGTGATCGGCGGGACGGGCCGCGGCGCGGGCCGTTGATACATCTGCAAATGCGTCACCACGGCGGCCAACTTGCCTGGTGGAACGTCCGAATGCCCGTCTGGCAGCATCAGAACGCCTTGAAGGTCAGGGTCGTGAGGCTGCGCTCGATCCCGTCGATGTCGAGCAGGTTCTCATTGATGTAGCGGCCCACGTCGGCGGCTTCGGGGACGTAGAGCTTCATCAGCAGGTCCCATTCGCCCGAGGTCGAGTAGAGCTCGGAATGGATTTCCTTGAGCGCGATGGCATCGGCCACCCGATAGGTCGTGCCGGGGCGACAGCGAATCTGAACGAAGACACAGGTTTTCATGGCGCGGGTCCTTGCGGTTTCGGCGCAGGCTGGCACGGGCGCGCGCCAAGGGCAATGCGATGTCGCCGCACGGTCACGCCCTCGCACGGGCCGCATGGAACGCGGCCGCGCGGCGCTGGCCCGCGGATTCGAAAGGCGCTACAAGGGGTCGAAACGCGCGGTGCGCAACAGGCAGGAGCGGCAAATGACCAAGGCCATGTTCGTGATGTCCACCGGGCGCTGCGCGACGCAGTACCTGGCCCATTCCCTTCGCGACCGTGCCGAGGATGTCGTGGTCGAGCACGAGCCCATCGGAGCGCGCTATCGCCCGCGCCTGGGCTATCGCAAACCCAACAAGCTGCACGAAACGCTGGGCCGCAACCTTCATATCCAGCGCAAGTTCTTCGAGATCGAGGATCATCTTGCGGCCGGACGGCGCTATGTCGATGTGGGCTGGCCCACCTTCGCCTGGCTGGACTACCTCGAGTCTCGTTTCGGCGACCGGTTCGAGTTCATTCACCTGGTACGCAACCCCTTCCACGTCGCGGCCTCCACCCTGACGCACGGGGCCTTTGCCGGGCGCGAGGACATGCGAACGCGCACCTGCTTCATCCGCGGCACCGACCGCAACGTCAGACACGCAGAGTTCGCCCAAGCCTATGACGGGTTCACCCCATACGAAAAGGCCCTTTACAGTTGGCTCGAGATCAACGCCCATGTCCAGGACGCCCATGACAAGCCCGGCTTTCGCGGATTGTATCGATTCGAGGATCTGTTCTCGGGCAACGGCGGGGCGCTGGACACCATCGCGACCACGATCATGGGCCGCCCCGTCATGGGGCTCACCTCCGAACCCTACGACAAGTACAGCCGGCGGCTCAAGGCGGGGATCGAACTGAAGAACGAGGATCTCCATCGCACGGTGGTCGATCGCGCGGTGGCCCTTGGCTATGACCGGGGCGAGATGGAAAGCTCTCTCGACGTACCGGAACTGGAAGCCCTCTACATGGCCCAGCGCGTCGCCAAGACCACCTGAGGCACCGCCCGTTCCGCTGCCCGCTTGGCGAAGACTGCCGCGGGCCCTATAAGCGCCGAAACCCGAGCCGGAAAAGGATCGCCCCGATGCGCAAGGCCACGATCAGCCGCAAGACCGCCGAGACCGAGATCACCGTCGAGATCGACCTCGACGGGAGCGGGCAGTATGACAACCGGACCGGCGTGGGGTTCTTCGACCACATGCTCGACCAGCTCTCGCGCCATTCGCTGATCGACATGACCCTGCACGCCGCGGGCGACCTGCATATCGACGCCCATCACACGGTCGAGGATTGCGGCATCGCCCTGGGCCAGGCGCTGCTTCAGGCGCTGGGCGACAAGCGCGGAATCACGCGCTATGGGGAATGCCACCTCGCCATGGACGATGCACAGGTGCGCTGCGCGCTGGACCTGTCGGGCCGGCCCTACCTGGTCTGCAACCTCGACCTGCCCACGGACAGGATCGGCGCCTTCGACACCGAACTGGTGCGCGAATTCCTCCAGGCGCTGGCGACCCATGGCGGCATCACGCTGCACGTCGACCGTCTGCACGGCTTCAACAGCCACCACATCGCCGAGGCCGCCTTCAAGGCGGTGGCCCGGGCCCTGCGTCAGGCCGTGGAACCCGACCCGCGCAAGGGCGATGCCATCCCATCGACCAAGGGCGCGCTGTGACCACCGTTCTGATCGACTATGACAGCGGCAACCTGCACTCGGCGCAGAAGGCCTTCGAGCGGATGGCCCACGAGGTCGATGCGGGCGACGTGATCGTCACCTCGGACCCGGACGCGGTGCGCCGGGCCGACCGCGTGGTCCTGCCTGGCGACGGGGCCTTTCCCCATTGCCGCGACCAGTTGTTCGGCCTGTCGGGCATGGCCGAGGCCGTGACCGAGGCGGTCGAGAGCCGGGCCGTGCCCTTCCTGGGTATCTGTGTCGGGATGCAGATGCTCGCCAGCCTGGGCCATGAATACGAGGAAACCCCGGGCTTCGGCTGGATCCCTGGAGAGATTTGCCGGATCACCCCGGACGATCCCACCCTGCCGGTGCCGCACATGGGTTGGAATGACCTTGTCGTGGACCGCAAGCATCCCGTGCTGGAGGGGCTCGAGAACGGAGACCATGCCTATTTCGTCCACAGCTGGGCGATGCGGGTCGCCGACCCCGCCCACCTGGTCGCGCATGTGGACTACGGCGGGGCCGTCACCGCGGTCGTCGGGCGCGACACGATCGTCGGCACACAGTTCCACCCCGAAAAGAGCCAGGCCACCGGCCTGCGCCTGATCGCCAATTTCCTGTCATGGCGCCCATAGCGCCAAATGGACCTGCGGTGTCAGCTGCGACAAGATTTCATGACGATTTCTGTCGGCATTCAATTGCATCTCATTCGCATTTGACGCATATCTCGGTCACCGTGATGGACAAAAAGGGGCAGAGCGGCCGATGCGTGATGGAAATATCTTTCTGCTCATGATGACCGTCTTGCCTTTTGTCCACGCCCTGTGCCCCGGCCTCTTGACACGGTCAGGGCGCATGGCCGACGCCATTTTCATGGCCCCTTCCAAGGCCGTTAACCGGACCGCGCCTGCGGCTCGGTCGCGCGCGACCGAGCGCGGCTGCACGTGGTGCGGAACCCTTGATCTTCGGATCCCCTGAGGACGGAAAAGCCCTCGGAGGCAATGAACCGAACGGCCCAGACGCGGGCCGGAACACGAGGAGGAACATGAATGGGCGCCGATACCGGCAGCACCGCGGGGAACGGATGGGTCGGCATCCTGCCCACCATCGCCTCGGCCGCGATCTTCGCCTGGTTCCTTGGGTTCATCCCCGCCGTGGCCGACGGCCAGACGCCGGGGTGGATTCTGGACTGGGTCCCGTCGCTGGGCATATCCGTGGCCTTTCTCGTGGACGGGCTGGCCCTGACCTTCGCCCTGCTGATCTCGGGGATCGGTACCCTGGTGTTCCTCTATGCGAACAGTTACCTGGCCGGGCATCCCCAGTTCGCCCGCTTCGCACTGTTCCTGTTCAGCTTCATGCTGGCGATGCTGGGGCTGGTGCTGGCCGATGATCTGATCGCGCTCTTCGTCTTCTGGGAACTGACGACGATAACCTCCTACCTGCTGATCGGTTTCGGCCACGAGACCGAGAAGGGGCGGCGCTCGGCCTTGCAAGCGCTTTTCGTGACCGGCTTCGGCGCTCTGGCGATGCTGGCGGGCTTCATCCTGCTGGGCAATGCCGCGGGCACATTCCGCATATCGGAAATCATCCCGCAGGCCGGGGCCATCGTCGCCCACCCGCACTACCTGGCAATCCTGATCCTGGTCCTTCTGGGCGCCCTGACCAAATCGGCGCAGTTTCCCTTTCATTTCTGGTTGCCGAATGCCATGGCCGCGCCCACGCCGGTCTCGGCCTTCCTGCACTCGGCCACCATGGTCAAGGCCGGGGTCTACCTCATGGCACGGTTGCACCCGGCCCTGTCGGGCACCGAGGTCTGGATCTGGACGCTGACCGTTCTGGGCGCGATCACTGCGGTGCTGGCAAGCCTGCTTGCAATGCGCCAGACCGACCTCAAGCAGGCGCTGGCCTATACCACGCTGATGGCGCTGGGCACGTTGACGATGTTCCTGGGCCAGGATTCGGCCTACGCCATGACCGCCTTCGCGACCTTTCTGGTCGTACATTCGCTCTACAAGGCGGCCCTGTTCCTGGTCGTCGGCTGCATAGACCACGAAACCGGGACCAGAGAGGTGGAGATCCTGGGCGGGCTCGCCCGGCTGATGCCCGTCACCGCGCTTGCGGCGGCGCTGGCTGCGGCCTCGATGGCCGGTCTGCCCCCCTTCATCGGGTATATCGGCAAGGAACTGATCTACGCCGGCTCGATCGCGGCGGTGCCCTCGTCCGTACTGGTGACAGGGGCGGCGCTGGCCGCGAACGCCCTGATGGTCGGTGTCGCGGGCGTGGTGGCCATCGGGCCGTTCTGGCGGCGCGCCGGTGGCACGATGCCCAAGACCCCGCACGAGGCCCCCTGGCCGATGCTGGCAGGCCCGGTCATCCTCGCGGTGGCGGGCACGGCCTTCGGGATCTTCCCCGCTCTGCTGCAAGGCACGTTGATCGACCCGACGGCCGGGGTGCTCATCGGCGATTTCGACAAGGTCAAGGAACTCAAGCTCTGGGCCGGTGTGAACCTGCCGCTCTACCTGTCGCTGGCGACCTTCGCGCTGGGCTTCCTGCTCTACGGCTTTGCGGGCCGTGTGCGTGCGGGCCTCGCCGCGGCCGACCGGGCCACACCCACCGCCGACCCGATCTGGGATGACTTCCTGAAGGGACTGAAGGGCCTCGCCGCCTGGCAAACCCGCGCCATCCAGACCGGGGTGTTGCGGCAATACATGTTCGTCACCTTCGCCACCGTCTTCGTGACATTGGCCGTGACGATGGTGGTCCGAGACGCCGGGCTGGCCCTGCCCGCTTTCGATACCGCGGAACCTCTGGGGATCGCGCTGGTCGCGCTCATCATGCTGGGCGCGGGCCTGGCGGCCATCACGGCAGACCGGATCACCGCCATGGCCGCCCTTGGTGTGTCCGGCATCGGCGTGGCCATGGTCTTCATCGTCTTCTCGGCGCCGGATGTGGCAATCACGCAGCTCATGGTCGAGACCCTCGTGGTCGTCCTCGTCGCCGTGGCGCTGCTGCGGCTGCCCCGCCTTGAAAGCGCGCGGCAGGACTTTCGCCCCTGGGATGCGCTTCTGGCCGTCGGGGTGGGTGCCGTCGTGACGGTTATCCTGTTGGCGGTGGTCGCCGTCCCGCTCGACCGGCGGCTGAGCGACTATTTCGAGGCCACCGCCTGGCCCGAGGCCTTCGGGCGCAACATCGTCAACGTGATCCTCGTGGATTTCCGCGCCCTCGACACCTTCGGCGAAATCGCGGTCGTGGTGATCGCGGCGCTGGCAGCCTATGCCCTGCTGCGCACCACGCGAGCAGACGACACGGAGGACAGCAAATGAACTCGGTCATCCTGCGCGCCGGGACGCGTTACCTCGCCGGTCTGCTGCTGGTCTTCTCCATCTACATGTTGCTGCGCGGACACAACGAGCCGGGCGGCGGTTTCATCGGCGGGCTGATCGGGGCAACGGGCTTCGTGCTCTTCGCCATTGCCTGCGGCACCGAGGACGCACGGCGATCCCTGCGGGTCGAGCCACAGGCCATCGCCGCCGTCGGGCTGGGTATCGCCCTCCTCGCCGGGCTGGCCGCGGCCCTTTTCGGCGATGACCTCTTCACCGGCCAGTGGCTGTTCATCAACGCCACCGAAACCGAGAAGGGCCTGCCGCTCTCGACGGTGCTGGTCTTCGACATCGGGGTCTACATGGTTGTGCTCGGGTCGATCCTCACGCTGGTCTTTGCCATGGAAGAGGAGATCTGAGTTGGAAGCCCTGCTTGCCATTGCCATAGGCGTGCTCGTCACCTGCTCGGTCTACCTGATGCTGGCGCGCAACGTCCTGCGCTTCATCTTCGGACTGGTCCTGATCTCGAACGCGGCGAACCTGACGATCTTTACCGCCGGGCGCCTGACGCTGGGCAGCCCCCCGCTTATCCCGGAGGGGGCCGAGGCACCGGCCGCCGAGGTGGCCAATGCACTGCCCCAGGCACTTGTCCTGACGGCCATCGTGATCGGCTTCGGGCTTTTCGCCTTCGCGCTGGTCCTGGTGTTCCGGGCCTACACCTCGCTCGGCACGCTCCATACAGACGACATGCGCGTCGCGGAACCGCGGGAGACGGACAAGGCATGAGCTGGTATCTCGCGACACCCCTTGCGCTGCCTTTCCTGACGGCGGTGCTGGCCTTCCTCTGGCGCAAGCGTGCGGCAGGTCGTTGGATTTCCCTTCTCGGCAATGCGTTCTTGCTGGGTGCTGCCGGCCTTCTGATGGTCGAGGTTCTGCGCGAAGGCGTGATCGCGGGGCAGATGGGCGGCTGGCGCGCGCCGTTCGGCATCACGCTCGTCGCTGACTACCTGGGCGCGGTCATGGTCGTCATCACGGCAATCACGGCGTTCGCCACGGCGCTTTATGCCATGGGCGACATCGACGAGGCGAAAGAACGCCTGGGCTACCATGCGCTGTTCAACCTGCTGATCGCGGGCGTCACGGGGGCCTTCCTGACCGGGGACCTCTTCAACCTCTACGTCTGGTTCGAGGTCATGCTGATCTCGAGCTTCGGTCTGCTGGTGCTGGGTGGATCGCGCGCGCAGATCGACGGCGGCGTGAAATACGTGACGCTGAACCTCGTCTCGACAATCCTGTTTCTTGCCGGGATCGGCCTTTTGTATGGCATGACCGGCACGCTGAACATGGCCGACCTCGCGCTCCGCGTGCCGCAGGTCGAGAACCAGGGCATGGTCACCGTCATCGCGATGCTGTTCATGATCGCGTTCGGGGTGAAGGCGGCCGTGTTTCCGTTGTTCTTCTGGCTGCCTGCCGCCTACCACACACCGGCCTTCTCGGTCTCGGCGGTCTTTGCCGGGCTATTGACCAAGGTCGGGGTCTACGCGCTGATCCGCATGTTCACGCTGGTGTTCACCGGCGACACCGGCTTCACGCACGAGATCCTGCTTTGGGTCGCGGGCTTTACCATGGTGACCGGAGTGCTGGGCGCGGCGGCCCAGAACGAAATCCGCAAGATCCTGTCGTTCCACATCGTCAGCCAGATCGGGTACATGATCCTCGGTCTCGCGCTTTACACGCCGCTGGGGATCGTGGGCGCCGTGTTCTACCTCGTCCACCACATCATCGTGAAGGCAAACCTGTTCCTGATCGGCGGCGTCGTGCACCGCGCGACCGGGTCCACGGACCTGGCCCGCATCGGCGGACTTTACAAGGCGGCGCCCCTGCTTGGCGTCCTGTTCCTGATCCCCGCCTTCTCTCTTGCCGGCTTCCCACCCCTGTCGGGCTTCTGGGCGAAATACGTGATCGTCGCTGCGGCCCTCGAGGATCAGGGCTGGGTGATCGCCGGCGTCGCACTTGCCGTCGGCCTGCTGACGATCTACTCGATGACCAAGATCTGGGCCGAGGCCTTCTGGAAGAAGCACCCCGCGGGTTACGAACCGGAACTGAACCGCGTTTCGGCCGCGCCCCGGCGCTGGATGCTTGCACCCATCGCAGGGCTGGCGACGCTGACCATGATCATCGGCCTTTTTCCCGAGCCCTTCGTGGTCTTTGCAGAGACCTCGGCGCAACAACTGCTTGAGCCTGCCGGCTATATCACCGCGGTGCTGGGAGACGCGCCATGAACACCCTTGCCGTGAACCTGCTTCTCGCCGTTCTCTGGAGCGCCTTCTTCGGGAACTTCGGGCTCCTGGTCCTGGGCTCGGGATTTGTGCTGGCCTACCTGGTGATGTGGCTGCTGCAACCGCTGACCGGCGGTCCGTCACCCTATTTCGCCCGCGTTTTCTACTGGATCAAGCTGGCGATCCTGTTCCTCTATGAACTCGTGGTCTCGAGCCTCCAGGTTCTGTGGGACATCGTCACACCGGGCTACAATGCCCGGCCCGCGATCATCGAGGTGCCTCTGGACGTGAAATCCGATGCCGGCATACTTCTGGTGACAAATCTGATCTCGCTGACCCCCGGAACCTTGTCGCTGGACGTCAGCGAGGACCGCAAGACACTGAGCATCCACGCCATGTTCGCGGACGACCCCGCGGCTGTCTGCCAAACGATCAAGTCCGGCATGGAGAAATGGGTGATCGACGCCGTTGAAGGGAGGCGCGCATGACAGTCCTTACCATGGCCGTGAATGCGGGCTTCCTTCTGGTCTTCCTGGCAGTGGCACTGGGGTTCATCCGGCTGGTGCGGGGTCCAACGATGCCGGATCGCGTGGTGGCGCTGGACATGATGACAGTGGCGATCGTGTCCTTCTGCGGGCTGATGGCCGTGCGCTCGGAGGTTCAGGCGTTTCTGGACGTTGCCCTCGCGCTGGCACTGGTCGGCTTTCTTGCCACCGTGGCGCTGGCCCGGTTCGCCGAGCGTCGTCGAAGTCGCGGCCAGGAAGGAGACGGTTGATGATGGATCTTTTGGCGGCAGGGCTCCTGCTGGTGGGCGGCGCGCTGATCCTCGTGGCGGGAATCGGTATCCTGCGCATGCCCGATGTCTTCATCCGCATGCATGCCTCGACCAAGGTCGGGACGCTGGGGTCGGGTCTGATCATGGCCGGGGCCGCGGTCCATTTCGGGGCGCCAACCGTTATCTTCAAGGCCGTGCTGATCGTGCTGTTCCTGTTGCTGACGGCACCGATTGGCGCGCACATGATCAGCCGCGCGGCCTTGCGGATCGGCGTCGAGCCGTGGGGCGTGGACACGGCGGACAAGGACCCGGCAAGCCAAATCACGGACCAGGACAAGACAGGCGTATAGGGCGGGCCCCTATAGAGCAACGACACGCCGCCGCGTAACCGGAACTCGCGGACGCATTCGACGTCAGGACGCGTGAAAAGTGGAACCGCGCCACGCGGTGGCGCGGTTCAATATCTGGGCGGGCCCCCTACTCTGCCGCGTCCCTGTAAGCCTCCAGCGGCGGGCAGGTGCAGATGAGGTTTCGGTCGCCGTAGACATTGTCGACCCGGCCCACCGGGGCCCAGTACTTGTCCACCTTGAAGCTGCCTGCCGGAAAGCAGGCGGCTTGCCGCGAGTAGGGCCGGTCCCAGTCGTCCTTGACCATGTCCTGCATGGTGTGGGGCGCGTGTTTCAACGGGTTGTTGTCCTGCGGCCAATCGCCTTTTTCGACCTTCCGGATTTCCTCGCGGATGCCCAGCATGGCGTCGCAAAAGCGGTCTAGCTCGGCCTTGTTCTCGCTCTCGGTGGGTTCCACCATCAGCGTTCCGGCCACCGGCCAGGACATGGTCGGCGCGTGAAACCCGCAATCCATCAGCCGCTTGGCAATGTCATCGACTGTCACGCCCGCCTCGGCAAAGGCGCGGGTGTCGATGATGCATTCATGCGCGACATGGCCGTTGTCGCCGGAAAAGAGCACCTTGTAGGCCCCTTCCAGCCGCTTGGCGATGTAGTTGGCGTTGAGGATCGCCACGCGGCTTGCCTGGGTCAGTCCCTCGCCCCCCATCATCAGCACGTAGGCCCAGGAGATCGGCAGGATGGACGGCGACCCATAGGGCGCCGCGGCCACCGGCCCCTGCTCGCCCCCAAGGGCCGGATGCCCGGGCAGGTGCGGCGCCAGCTGCGCCTTGACCCCGATCGGCCCCATGCCGGGGCCGCCGCCGCCATGCGGAATGCAAAAGGTCTTGTGCAGGTTGAGGTGACTGACATCCGCGCCGATCTCGCCCGGCTTGGACAGTCCCACCATGGCGTTCAGGTTGGCCCCGTCCAGGTAGACCTGGCCGCCGAACTCGTGCGTGATCTCGCAGACCTCTCGAAAGGTATCCTCGAAGACGCCATGGGTGCTGGGATAGGTGATCATGCAGGCGGCCAGGCTATCGCCCGCGGCCTCGGCCTTGGCGCGGAAATCCTCCACGTCGATATCGCCGCGGTCGGTACAGTTCACCACGACCACGTCCATCCCGCACATGTGTGCGCTCGCCGGATTGGTGCCATGGGCGTTGACCGGGATCAGGCAGGTCTTGCGCCGGGTGTCACCGTTGGCCGCGTGATAGGCCATGATCGTCAGCAGGCCGGCGTATTCCCCCTGCGCGCCCGAATTGGGCTGCATCGACATCGCGTCATAGCCGGTGATGGTGCACAGCTTCTCGGAGAGATCCTCGATCAGTTCCGCGTAGCCCTGCCATTGATCGGCGGGAGCGAAGGGGTGGATCAGGCTGAACTCGCGCCAGCTGACCGGCATCATCTCGGCGGCCGAATTCAGCTTCATCGTGCAGGACCCCAGCGGGATCATGGCCCGGTCCAGTGCCAGGTCACGGTCGGACAGGCGCCGCATGTAGCGCATCATCTCCGTCTCGGCCCGGTTCATGTGGAACACCGGGTGCTCCATGTAGTCCGAGCGCCGGTGAAGCGTCTCGGGCACCCGGTATTCGGGCGTAAGGTCATCGTCCTCGCGGTCGATCCCGAAGGCGCGCCAGACCTTCTCGATCACGGGCCGCCGCGTCGCCTCGTCAAGCGAGATGCCGACCTGCGTTTCGCCGACGGCGCGCAGGTTGATCCCCTCGTCCACGGCGGTTTCCATCACCGCTTTCTGCCGCGCTCCGACCTCGACGGTGATCGTATCGAAAAAGGCGCCGGGCTGAACCTCGAACCCGGCTTCTTCCAGGCCCCTGGCCAGGCGAACCGTCTTGCGATGGATGCGCTGCGCAATGGCCTTGAGCCCCTCGGGGCCGTGAAACACCCCGTAGAAGGACGCCATGACGGCAAGCAGCGCCTGCGCGGTACAGACGTTGCTGGTGGCCTTCTCGCGGCGGATATGCTGCTCGCGCGTCTGCAGGGACAGCCGATAGGCCGTGTTGCCGTGGCTGTCGACGCTGACGCCGACGATCCGCCCCGGCATGTGGCGCTTGTAGGCCGTCTTGCAGGCGAAATAGGCTGCATGCGGCCCGCCCAGTCCCATGGGCACACCGAACCGCTGGGTGTTGCCCACCGCGATATCCGCGCCCATCGCGCCGGGTTCCTTCAACAGTGTCAGCGCCAGCAGGTCCGCGGCCACGATGCCGATCGCCTTCTCGGCATGCAGCGCCGAGATCTGCGGGGTGACATCGCGCAGACCGCCATGGGTGCCCGGATACTGGAAGATCGCCCCGAAGACCGCAGCGGCGTCCAGGTCCTCGGGCGCGCCGACGACCACCTCGATGCCCAACGGGGCGGCGCGGGTCTGCATGACGGCGATGTTCTGCGGGTGGCAGTTCGCGTCCACGAAGAACGCGCGCGCCTTTGATTTCGCAACCCGCTGCGCCATGACCATGGCCTCGGCGCAGGCCGTGGCCTCGTCAAGCAGCGAGGCATTGGCGATCTCAAGGCCCGTCAAGTCGGCGACCATGGTCTGGAAGTTGAGCAGCGCTTCCAGGCGGCCCTGCGAAATCTCGGGCTGGTAGGGGGTATAGGCGGTATACCAGGCGGGGTTTTCCAGCACGTTGCGCTGGATCACCGGCGGCGTGACCGTGCCGTGATAGCCTTGGCCGATCAGGCTGGTCAGGACCTCGTTCTTCGCCGCCACCTGGCGCATGTGGTTGAGCAGTTTGCGCTCGGACATGGGCTTGCCGAAGTCCAGCGGCTCGGCCTGGCGGATCGCCTGCGGTACGGTCTCGTCGATCAACTGGTCGAGGCTGTCCACGCCGATCACCTTGAACATCTCGTCCATCTCGGCAGGCGAGGGCCCGATGTGGCGGCGGTTGGCAAAGTCATAGGGCAGATAGTCGGTCGGGGTGAAGGGCATCGAACACCTGTTTTTCTGGGTTGAAAATACCGCGGATGGAGGCTGCGCCCCCTATGCGCCGATGAAGTCCTTGTAGGCGTCGGCATCCATCATGCCGTCCAGCGCCGAAAGATCCGCCACCTTCATCTTGAAGAACCAGGCTTCGCCCAGCGGGTCGGAATTTACCAGGTCCGGGCTGTCGGTCAGGGTTTCGTTGACCTCGACGATCTCGCCGTCCAGCGGCGCAAGGATGTCCGAGGCCGCCTTGACGCTTTCGATGACCACGACCTCGTCGTCCTTGGCCACCTCGCCGCCTGCCTCTGGCAGTTCGACGAAGACCACGTCGCCAAGCTGGGTCGCGGCGTGCTCGGTGATGCCGACCACCACGTGGTCGCCCTCGACGCGCAGCCATTCATGTTCCTCGGTGAATTTCATGTCTCTCTCCTTCAGGTCTTGTAGCTGGATGGCCGGAACGGCAGTTCGCAGACGGTCACGGGCAGGCGCTTGCCGCGCACCTCGCCCCAAAGCGGCGTGCCCAGCGCGGCATGTGCCGTGCCGACGTAGCCCATGGAAATCGCGCATCCGGTCGAGGGGCCGTGGGCGCCCGACGTCACCTCGCCCACCGACCGGGTCGCCTCTTGTTCGGCGAAGAGCGGCGTTCCGGCCCGCATCGGCGCGCGCCCCTCGGGGCGCAGGCCGACGCGCAACCGCGCGGGACCATCGACCAGATGGTGCCGGATGCGTGCGAAGCCCGGGTAATCTCCGGCCTCGCGCCGCGCCTTCTGGATCGCCCAGGTCAGGTTGGCCTCGACGGGGGTGGTGGTCTCGTCCAGATCGGCGCCGTACAGGCACAGGCCCGCCTCCAGCCGCAGGCTGTCGCGGGCGCCAAGGCCGACCGGCGCGACCGCATCATCCTCGAGCAATGCGCGGGCCAGCGTCTCGGCCGCGCCTTCGGGCACTGAAATCTCGTAACCATCCTCGCCGGTATAGCCAGACCGCGAAATCCACAGCTCCCCGAAATCTGAGGCATGCGTTTCCACATCCATGAAGCGCATTTCCACCACGTCGGGGATCAGTCGGGACAGCGCCGCCTCGGCCCTCGGGCCCTGCAGCGCCAGCAGGGCACGGTCGGTGATCTCTTCCACCTGTGTCGTCGCCAGTGCCGCACGCATGTGCGCGATGTCAGCGGCCTTGCAGGCCGCGTTGACCACAACGAAAAGATCATCGCCACGGTTGGCGATCATCAGGTCATCCAGGATGCCGCCCGCGTCATTGGTGAAGAAGGCGTAGCGCTGGCGGCCCGGTTTCAGCGTCTGCACCGCCTGGGGCACGAGAGCTTCCATCTCGGCGGCCGCCTCGGGTCCGCGCAGGATCACCTGCCCCATGTGGCTGACATCGAACAGACCCGCGTTCTCGCGAGTCCAGAGGTGTTCCTGCATGACACCGGCGGCATATTGGACGGGCATCTCGTAGCCCGCGAAGGGCACGAATTTCGCCCCCAAGCTGGCGTGCAGGTCGTAAAGCGGCGTTCTTTTCAGGTCGGCCATGCATGCTCCGGTCCGTTGGGCCGGGGGCAGGCCCCCGGGCATTGGATGCGGGCGCGGCCCGCGGTCAATGCCCCCTCTGTCCGTTTGCCTGAGATCGCTATCCCTTCGGCGGGTGCATGTGGCACCACTCTCCAGAGTCCTGTCACGCGGCGGTCCTGAAGCCTGAGAGTTTACCGGGGCGGTTGCTCCTTCGGCACTGGCGCTGCCAGTTCTCCCGTCGCGCGTGGCGACCGTAGCGCGAGAGTCCCCCGATCACAAGCCCCCCGGGCCGACACGGCATTGAAAGGTTTGGCTTTGCCGTGACGCTCGGCTTGCTTTAACATAGTGAAAATTGAATATGAAAACGGGAGGAACCCCATGCAAATCGACCGCCGCACCCTGCTCTTGACCGGCAGTGCCGCCCTTGGCGCCGCCGCCTTGCCCCGCTGGGCCCATGCGCAGATCACCCTGGGCGATGTCCGCATCGACACGCTCAGCGACGGCAACCTGGTGCTGCCGCGAGATTTCCAGTTCGGCGATCTGCCACAGGACGAGGTCACGGCGATTCTCCAGCGCCACGGGATTACCGGCAACGAGCTGACGCCGGACTGCAACGTAACCCTGATGCGCGACGGCACCAACACGGTGATCTTCGACGTGGGCGCCGGGCCGAACTTCATGCCCTCCGCAGGCACTCTGTGGGAGGCGCTGGACGCGATCGGCGTCACGCCAGCCGAGGTCACACACGTGGTCTTCACCCACGCCCATCCTGATCACCTCTGGGGATTGCAGGACGATTTCGGCGATCTCGTGTTTCCCGAGGCGCAATACCTGATCGGCCGCGCGGAACGCGACTACTGGCTCGATCCTGCCACACCCGACACCATCGGCGAGGCACGCCTGGCCTTCGCAGCCGGCGCGATACGTTACCTTGGCGCGCTGGAAGATCGGCTGACGGTCTTCGAGGACGGCGCGGAAATCCTGCCCGGCGTCGCCGCCCGCGCCACTTTCGGTCACACGCCCGGGCACATGTCCTTCGAGCTGCGTGGTGGCAGTGAAAGCGTGATGGTGCTGGGCGATTGCATCGGAAACGAACACGTGGCCTTCGCGCGCCCCGAGTGGGTTTCCGGCTCGGACCAGGACCAGGAGATGGGGGCGCGGACCCGCGCGGCGTTGCTGGACCAATTGGCCAGCGAACAAATGGCCTTTGTCGGTTTCCACCTGCCCTATCCGGGGATCGGGCGGGCCGAACCGTCGGGCGATGCCTATCGCTTCATCGCGGCGTGACCGCAGAAACGGAAACGGGGCCGGTCTTCCGGCCCCGCCAAGGGAATTCCGGCAGTTTCTTCCGCGTTACTGCGCCGCCAGGGGCTGACGCGCCAACTGGCACTGGGTCCAGAGATCACAGAGCGCCCCCACGAGACGATCGATGTCCGCTTGCGAATGAACCGGGCCGGGCGTAATGCGCAACCGCTCGGTCCCCTTGGGAACCGTGGGATAGTTGATCGGCTGGATGTAGATTCCGAACCGGTCCATCAGCGTGTCGCTGATGAACTTGCACTTGACTGGGTCGCCCACCATCACCGGGATGATATGACCGGGGTTGGGAAGATGCGGGATGCCGATCTCGTCAAGCCGCTCGCGCACCTGCGCGACCTTTTTCTTTTGCAGGTCGCGTTCCGCCGCCGAGGCTTTCAGGTGCCGGATCGAGGCGCAGGCTCCTGCCGCGACCGCTGGCGGCAGCGCGGTGGTGAAGATGAAACCACTCGAAAAGGAACGCACGAAATCCACCAGGTCGGCCGAGGCCGAGATATAGCCGCCGACCACGCCGAACGCCTTGCCCAGCGTGCCCTCGATCACGGTCAGCCGGTCCATCAGCCCCTCGCGTTCGGCGATGCCGCCACCGCGCGGTCCATACATGCCAACGGCGTGCACCTCGTCGAGATAGGTCATGGCGTTGTAGCGGTCGGCCAGGTCGCAGATCTCGCGAATGGGCGCGATGTCGCCATCCATGGAATACACACTCTCGAAGGCGATCAGCTTGGGCGCATTCGCCGGCAGCGCCCGAAGCTGGGCCTCAAGGTCCTGCAGGTCGTTATGCTTCCAGATGACCTTCTGCGCCTTGGAATGGCGGATCCCCTCGATCATGCTCGCATGGTTGAGCGCGTCCGACAGGATCACCAGCCCCGGAATCCTGGCCCCCAGCGTGCCGAGCGTGGCCCAGTTCGAGACATAGCCCGAAGTGAACAGAAGCGCCGCCTCCTTGCCGTGAAGGTCGGCCAGCTCACGTTCCAGCAGAACGTGATGATGGGTGGTGCCGGAAATGTTGCGCGTGCCCCCGGCCCCGGCCCCCACGGTATCGAGCGCCCCGTGCATGGCCGCCAGCACGTCGGGGTGCTGGCCCATGCCAAGGTAATCATTGGAACACCAGATCGTCACGTCGCGGACGGCATCGTCCAGATGGTTCCGAGCCTTGGGAAAGGCACCGCGCTCCCGCTCCAGGTCGGCGAAGACGCGATAGTTGCCCTCATCCTTCAGACGCGTGAGTTCGGAGCGGAAGTAGTCGTCATAGTCCATGTCTGGTCAGTTCCCCACGGCAGCCTGGACGATCTCGTCCAGAAGGGATTCGACGGTCTGCATGGGCCCATCCGGATAGGTGCGATGCCCCACCATGACCTCGCCATCCTGTTCGGTGACGAAGACACCGTAGGGGCAATGCGCGATGTTCATCGGGTCGGCTTCCATGACCTCGCGCGAAACGGTGGCCGAGCAGAACAGGAAGACATCGGCGGCGTCGAAGATCGTGACGTCCGACCCCACGTCCTCCGCCGTACGGTTGAGCATCTCGCCAACGTGGCTGACATAGTCGACGACCAAGCCCCGGCCGATGATCTCGTTCTCGACGGCGAAGGTGGCGTCATCGAAACTGCCCTCGAAAGGTGTCATGACGGCCTCTTGCCCAAGGGCGGTCGAGGCGGTGAGGCACAGGGCCAGCGCGGCAATCGTTTTCATGGAATATCCTCCGTGTTGGCCGCCATTCTCGACGACGGGCACCCCGCGGGCCTTGACCTGGATCAAGGCCCGCGGGAACAGTCGATCAGCCGAACATGTCGGCGGTGATGCCGTCATACCAGCCGATCGATTCACGGTAGGTCGCGGCGCGGACCTCCGCGCTTTCGCCGGTGTCCGAGATGAAGCCGTCAACCTTGGCGATCTTCTCGTCCGTGGCCTCGTAGGTGGCGCCCACCTTGACCCCGTTGTCGGTGTCGATCAGCGACCAGCAGGTATTGGCAAAACGCGCCGGGAAGACGCTGGATCCGGTCAGGGCACCCCGCACCGCGTTGGCGCAGACCTTGGCCTGGCTGTTGGCCGAGAAGCCGGATTTCGGCATGTCGCCCTGCGCCGCGCTGTCGCCCAGGACATGGATGTTCTCGTCCATGGTGCTGGACAGATCGGCGGCGTTGACCGGGGCCCAGTTGCCCTCGGTGATCCCCGCGATCTCGGCGATGCGGCCGGCCTTCATGGCCGGAATCACGTTGCAGACATCGACGTTCTCGACCGCGCCACCGATCGACAAGGTCATGGCTTCGGGGTCGACCTCGATATCGTCGCCGCCGAAATCCGGACCGATCCGCTCGATCATGCCCGCATAGTTGTTGCGCCAGCCCTCTTCGAACAGGGCCTGCTTGGAAAAGTTCTGCTTGGGATCGGCGATCAGGATCTTGGCCGTCGGATTGATCTCGGTCAGCAGGTGCGCAACCATGCTGACCCGCTCGTAGGGGCCAGGCGGGCAGCGATAGGGATTGGGCGGGGCAACCATCGCATAGGTGCCGCCCTCGGGCATGGCCTCGATCTGGGCCTTGAGCAGTTCGGTCTGGCTGCCGCCCTTGTAGGCGTGGGGCATCCGGTCCTGGGCGCTGATGTCCCAGCCGGGTACGGCGCCATCGACGAAATCGATGCCGGGCGACAGGATCAGGCGGTCATAGGGCAGCGTGTAGCCGCCCGCGGTGGTCACGGTCTTGGCGTCGCGGTCCACCCCGGTGGCCCAATCGTGCAGCACATTGATTCCGTAGTTCCCGGCCAGGGTGCCGTAGGAATGGCCGAGGCTGTCGATCTCGCGGAAGCCGCCGATGTAGAGGTTCGAGAAAAAGCAGGTGTAATAGGCGCGCGTCGGCTCGATCAGGGTGACGTCGATTTCGCCGTTCGAATCCTTGGCGATGTAGCGCGCCGCGGTGGCCCCGCCCGCGCCGCCACCGACAACGACGACGCGCGGTCGTCCGCTGCCCTGGCCCATGACAGTGGGCGCCGAAAGCGTGGCCGCGCCGGCGGCCGCGGTGCCTATGAAGGCTCTGCGATTAAGTTTCATGTCGGGTCTCCTCCCCTTTTGATGTTTGACGCACCGCTTGTCGCGGCGTCGTTCTGGTCCGGTCCGTCCAGCCCCGTTCGAATGGGGCCCCTCCCGGCCCCAAACAACCTAGCGCCTATTCGATGTTCTCGAAATAGGCAGCGAGCGCCGCGATCTCTTCGTTCGACAAGCGGCTCGCCATCATCTCCATGACATTGTGCTCGCGCACCCCCTCCTTGTAAGCATGCATGGCGGTGACGAAGATCTCCGCCGGCCAGTTGGTGATCGACGGGATGCCGCTGGCCGCACCGCTTTGCTGGTGGCAAGACGTACACTCCGTCGACAGGTATTCACCATAGGCCGGGTCGCCCACGATGGCGAGGATTTCGGGATCGACCTCGTGATCCACGGCGGCGGCGGTGGGCGCGGCCTCGGGGATATTGGCCGGGTCGGCCGAGAAACGACGCAGATAGGCCAGCAGATCGGAGCGGTCCTCGGGGCTTTTCATGCCGACATAGTTCATGCGGGTGCGGCTGACGAAGACGCGGGGGTTCTCGATGTAACGGTCCAGCGACTCGAAGGTCCATTTCAGCCCGGCATCGGCCCGCAGCATCATGTCCTCGGAATAGCGGAAGCCCTCGATTGCGCCCGCCTGGCGGTCAAAGATCCCGTTGAGATGCGGACCGACGCGGTTGCGCGCGCCCTGACCAACCTGGTGGCAGGACGCGCAGTCCGAGCGAAAGAGCGCTTCACCCCGGTCGGGATCTCCGCCCACCTGGGCGGCGCTGCCGCTGCCCAAGCCGGCGACGAGCACCGCCGGTAAAAGCGCAGCGCGGATCATCACTGCGCCTCGAAGGTCGAAAGGTATGCGGTGATCGCCGCGATCTCTTCCTCGCTGCGCAACCCGGCGAAGGACATGTTGGTCCCCGGCATGGCGCCGCGCGGATCGGCCAGGTATTCCCCGAGGTTCTCGGGGCCCCAGACCTCGCCGGCCTCGGCGGCCTCCTGGAAGACGCCCGAGTAGCGGAAGCCATCGATCCCGCCGATGGTGCGGCCGAGCACGCCATTGAGGTGCGGCCCGACGCCGTTGCGGGCACCCTCGCCCACCTGGTGACAGGCGCGACACTTGCGGAAAACGCCCTCTCCCTCTTCGACCAGGGCCGGATCGACCGCAGCAACCGCGGTGGTCTCGTCCTCGGCGGCAGCCTCTTGCGTAGCCGTCTCCTCGGTGGTCTCGGCGGCGGCTTCGGTCGCCTCGGCCTGCTCGTCTTCGGGCGTCACGTCCAGCACGCTGGCGCGCATGGTGATCTCGACACTGTCCTTGCAGTTCTCCATGCAGGGCTCTTCGCTGAAGGCCGGTATCTCGCCCTCGGCACGGTCATCCATGAAGAAGCCATCCTCGTTGGGCAGGCTGACCTCGGTGAAATTGTCCTGCGACAGTTCGAAATCGTCATCCACCAGGTTGTTGAGGTAGAGGATGTAGGCCGTGATCGCGTAGACCTCGTCGTCGGTCAGGCTCTGGGCCTGGCCGTAGGGCATGGCGCGGTGCACGTAGTCCCACACGGTGGACAGGTACGGCCAGTAGGAGCCGGGCGTCTTGACCGGGTCCTCGTGTTCGAGCGTGTCCCAGCCGCCGGCCAGGACGGGCCAGCGCGCGCGGCCTTCTCCGAAGTCGCCATGGCACTGGGCGCAATTCTCGATATAGGCCTCTTCGCCGGTCCAGACATCGCCCGAGCCCGCGGGCAGGCCGGCGCCGTCGGGGCGGATGTCGATGTCCCAGGCGGCAACCTCTTCGTCCAGCGCCTCGCGGCCCAGGTCGAAGCTGATCCCGTCAAGCTCGCCGATCATGGGGCTTTCGTGGCTTTCCGCCCAGGCGGCGCCAACGAAAAGCGCCGGTGTCGAGGAACCGCCCTCGAAGGTGTCACCGGTATCGGCGGTGGCCTCGGCCGTGACGGTTTCAGGGGCCGCGGTCTCGGCCTCGGCGACGGTGTCTTCGGCCACCTCCTCGACCATCTCGGCCTCGGCGACCTCCGCGGTGACCTGCTCGGTCACGACGACCTCGGCCTCGGCAGTCTCGGCTTCGGCCGTCTGGACAGCCATGGCATCGGCCTCGGCCTGCGCCGTGGCGGCGGCAATCTCGGCGTTGTGGGCTGCACGTTCGGACAGACCGACGCTCAGCGCGATGACCGAAGTCGCGGCCACGGCGACCAGGGCGAGTTGATTAGGAAATTTCGACATTCTCGGCCTCGCCATTCTCGTTCACGTACCAGGTCTGGATACCGTTGTTGTGGTAGATGGAGTTCTCGCCCCGCCATTCGCGCAGCTGGTCCTTGGTGGGCTGTACATAACCGGTGCTGTCATGGGCGCGGCTCTGCAGCAGCAGCGGCTTGCCGTCCCATTCGAACTCGAAATAGAAGCGGTGCATGGACTTGCTCAGGCTGGGACCCGACATGCGGGCCTGGTGCCAGG
>Ga0102940_1000089_pt1 | contig 60864 bp, 71 predicted proteins | sample SalPonR2_C_D1_MG_FD_78215 | JGI IMG/M metagenome (GOLD analysis project Ga0102940, IMG submission 78215) | Salt pond soil microbial communities from South San Francisco under conditions of wetland restoration - Salt Pond MetaG R2_C_D1_MG | ecosystem: Environmental > Aquatic > Marine > Intertidal... | reverse complement strand
GCCCGACAGGGTCGGCCGCACAGCGATATTGCGGCGTCGACACGGCGCAATCCGGCCTCAAGCTCGGCGCGGCCTGTCGATGGAGAGATATCGACAACGAAATCAACCTTGGGATATCTTTCGGCATTTTCAGAAATTACGCCGAAGATCGCTGCAAGGACTCTGCCACAAATGACATATACTGACGACACAAGACGCGCGGCGGCCATGTCCCGTAGACCGCGAGGCCGCATCTACCCGACTGAACAGCCGCAGTGACGGCCCGGTTCGGTCAAGCCGCATCGCGCCCGGCGGTCCCGTGCGCTCGGCGCGGGATGGCGGCGTGTCCCTGCCCTCCGAATTTTCTTCTTGCACCCTGCCCCGACAGCGACTAAGTCCGCGCTACCAGATTGGCAGCGCGGGCGTAGCTCAGGGGTAGAGCATAACCTTGCCAAGGTTAGGGTCGGGCGTTCGAATCGCCTCGCCCGCTCCAATCCGGTCACATCGATGGCAGCGCGGGCGTAGCTCAGGGGTAGAGCATAACCTTGCCAAGGTTAGGGTCGGGCGTTCGAATCGCCTCGCCCGCTCCATCGATCTTCTGCCCCGCATTGCCGGTCGTTGCCGCTTGGCGCGGCGTCTCCGCCCGCCTATAAGGCCGCGAGATTGCTGAAGGAGAGGCGAGATGCGCAGCGCCACGATCACCCGCGAGACAGCCGAGACAACGATCTCGGTGGAGGTCACCCTTGACGGGTCGGGGGTCTATGACAACCAGACCGGTGTCGGGTTCTTCGATCACATGCTAGACCAGCTGGCGCGGCATGCGCTGATCGACATGCGCGTGCGCTGCGACGGTGACCTGCATATCGATGACCATCACACCGTGGAGGATGTGGGCATTGCCCTGGGGCAGGCCCTGGCCCGGGCGATGGGCGACAAGCGTGGCATCGTGCGCTATGGCGCGTGTCTCTTGCCGATGGATGATGCGCTGGTGCGCGCGGCGCTGGATTTGTCGGCGCGGCCGTTCCTTGTGTGGAACGTGGAGATGCCGACGGCCAAGATCGGAACATTCGACACCGAGCTGGTGCGCGAATTCTTCCAGGCCTTTGCCACGCATGGGGGGATCACGCTGCATGTGGACCTGCTGCACGGGGTGAACAGCCATCACATCGCCGAGGCCGCGTTCAAGGCAGTGGCGCGCAGTTTGCGCGACGCGCTGGAGGTCGATCCCCGCAAGGGCGATGCGATTCCTTCAACCAAGGGTGCATTGTAAGTGCTGACGGCAATCATCGACTACGAGAGCGGCAACCTGCATTCCGCCGAGAAGGCGTTTCAGCGCATGGCAGCCGAAGTTGGGGCCGGGTCGGTCGTGGTGACGGCGAACCCCGAGGTGATCGCCGGGGCCGACCGGATCGTTCTGCCTGGCGACGGAGCGTTCCCGGCCTGCGCAGCAGCCCTGCGCGCCTCCGGCGCGTTCGCCGCGATGGTGGAGGCGGTCGAGGTCAAGGCCCGGCCCTTCCTGGGCATCTGCGTCGGCATGCAGCTGATGGCACGGGAGGGGTTGGAATACGCACCGACCGCCGGGCTTGGCTGGATCGACGGTGTGGTGGAGCGGATCACCCCCGAGGACGGGCAGAAAGTTCCGCATATGGGCTGGAACGATCTGGTGGTGGATCAGCCCCACCCGGTACTCGATGGGGTCGAGACAGGCGAACATGCGTATTTCGTGCATTCCTACCAGATGCGGGTCGATGATCCGGCGCAGCGCGTGGCGCATGTGGAGTATGGCGGCGACGCAACGGCGATCGTGGCGCGCGATACCATGGTCGGATTTCAGTTCCATCCCGAGAAAAGCGCGGGGGCCGGGCTGCGGATGATCGCGAATTTCCTGCGCTGGCGGCCCTGAGACGGTGTCGGGCGGGGCCCGGCCGCGAGCGAGCCTGACGCACGGTCGCGTTGCATGTGCCGGTCGGTCATGCCAAAGCGCGCAGGCATTTTGATCGGAGACCGCGCCATGATCCTCTACCCTGCCATCGACCTCAAGGACGGCCAGGCCGTGCGCCTTTTGCGCGGCGACATGGAGAAATCCACCGTGTTCAATGACGACCCCGCGGCGCAGGCGATGGAATTCATCGCAGCGGGGTGCGAATGGCTGCATCTGGTGGATCTGAACGGGGCCTTTGCCGGCGCGCCGGTGAACGCGGCGGCGGTCGAGGCGATCCTGGAGCGGACCCGGGTGCCGGCGCAACTGGGCGGTGGCATCCGCGATATGGCGACCATCGAAGCCTGGCTCGACAAGGGGGTGCAGCGGGTGATCCTGGGCACTGTCGCGGTCGAAAGCCCCGATCTTGTCCGCGACGCGGCGAAGGCCTTTCCCGGCCATGTCGCCGTCGGCATCGACGCGCGCAACGGGCGTGTGGCGACCAAGGGCTGGGCCGAGGAGACCGATGTGATGGTGACCGATCTTGCCCGATCTTTCGAGGATGCGGGGGTGGCCGCGATCATCTACACCGACATCAGCCGCGATGGCGCGATGCAGGGTCCGAATGTGCAGGCGACCGCCGATCTGGCGCGCGCGGTGGAAATTCCGGTGATCGCCTCGGGCGGGGTGTCTTCGCTGGACGATCTCATTGCGCTGCGCGATTGCGGCGCGCCGCTCAATGGCGCGATCTCGGGCCGGGCGCTTTACGATGGCGCGCTCGACCTGACAGAGGCATTGGCGGTGCTGCGCGGCTAATTCGCGGTCGTGTCGGTGAACCGGACCAGCGCGCCGGACATCGTCCTGAGATAGGGCGCATCTTCGGACACACCGCCAAGCGCGCCGAGCATCGCCGCCGGGTCCTGGTAGACAATCCTGGTGTCCCCCATCGCGTTCTCGAAGACCAACACCTTGAGAGGCAGATAAAGACCCGCGACAGGATCGTCCTGGATCGCCGGAGTGCCAACCTTCGGGGTGCCGAAGATCAGAAGCTGTGACGCGCCGATGTCTTCACCGATGGACTGCGCCCCGGCACCGTGATCGACGCGGGCGAAGACAGTGATCCCCGCCGCCTGCATCGACGCAACCATGGCGTCGACGGTTTCGGTCACATCCATGGCGCTGTCCTTGCGCACCAGCCCGTTGTCCCCCGCAAAACCCGGGGCCGCCGCCAGTGCGAGGCTGGCGGCAAAAAGCACATGTTTCATGATATTCCCTCCGACTGTCACACGCGACGGTGGGACAGTCGGGCATCAATTGATATGCACGATGGCGTGAGCGCCGATTTGCGGGTCAGATCGATCCGGCTTCGACCATGTAATTGCTGGCCGTGCACATGGCGGCATCGTCGGACGCGAGGAACAGCACCATGCGGGCGACATAGACCGGGTCGATCAAATCCGGCAGGCATTGGGTGTCGCGCTGCGCCTCGAGCGCATCGGGGGTGGCCCAAAGCTCTTTCTGGCGTTCGGTCATGATCCAGCCGGGCACCACCGTGTTGACGCGGATGCGATGCCCGCCCAGATCGCGCGCCATGCTGCGGGTCAGGCCGTGCACCGCGGCCTTGGCGGTCGTGTAGGCGGGCATGTTGCCGGCCGCTTCCCACCAGCTGTTCGATCCCATGTTGATGATCGACCCGCCGCCGGCGTCGATCATGTCGGGGGCCACCGCCTGGATGGCAAAGAACATGTGGCGCAGGTTGACGGCCTGGCGTTCGTCCCAGTAGTCGGCTGTAACGTCGCGCCAATCGTGCCGGTCGTCGCGGGCCGCGTTATTGACCAGCACCTGCGCCGGGCCAAGCTGCGCCTTGAGCCTGGCAAACGCGTCTTGCAGCGCGGGGATGTCGCGCAAATCGGCCTGTTCCCAGACCACGGTGCCCTGGGTCGCGTCGGCCAGCGTCTGTGCCGCTGTCGCATCCAGATCGACAAACCCGACCTTGGCCCCCTGCGCGGCAAAGGCGGCGACCATGTCAGCCCCGATGCCCGAGGCACCGCCGGTGAGGAACACGGTCTTGCCGGAAAGGCTGGGATACTGGGCGAATGTATCTGACATGGGGCCTCCTGTTTCTGTCGCACAGGGCATAATGCGCATCATGCAGGCTTCACAAGCAACGATCTTCGGAGTAGGCGAAGGGCCATGTTGAAAACCCGCATCATTCCCTGTCTTGACGTTGCCGATGGCCGTGTGGTCAAGGGCGTCAATTTCGTCGATTTGCGCGACGCCGGTGACCCGGTCGATGCTGCCCGTGCCTATGACGCCGCGGGCGCCGACGAGATCTGCTTTCTCGACATCCATGCAACGCATGAAAACCGCGGCACGATGTTCGACGTGGTCACCCGCACGGCCGAGCAATGCTTCATCCCGCTGACCGTGGGGGGCGGGGTCCGCAGCGTCGCCGATGTGCGCGCGCTGCTGCTGGCGGGTGCCGACAAGGTGTCGTTCAACTCGGCCGCCGTGGCGAACCCGGACGTGGTGGCCGAGGCCGCCGACCAGTTCGGCAGCCAGTGCATCGTGGTCGCCATCGACGCCAAGACGGTGGCCCCCGGCCGGTGGGAGATTTTCACCCATGGCGGCCGCAAGCCCACGGGGATCGACGCGGTCGCCTTCGCCGAAACCGTGGTGGCAAAGGGCGCGGGGGAAATCCTGCTCACCTCGATGGATCGCGACGGCACCAGGGCGGGGTTCAACCTGCCGCTGACCCGCGCGATTTCCGACGCGGTGGATGTCCCGGTGATCGCATCGGGCGGCGTTGGCACGCTGGACCACCTTGTGGACGGCGTGACCGAGGGCGGAGCCAGCGCGGTGCTGGCCGCGTCGATCTTCCATTTCGGGGAATTCACGATCGGTCAGGCCAAGGCGCATATGGCCGATGCAGGGATACCGGTGAGGCTGACATGACCCTCGAAGAACTGGAACAGGTCGTGGCGGCGCGCGCCAAGGCCTCCACCGACGAAAGCTGGACCGCCAGGCTGCTGGCCAAGGGCCCGGAGAAATGCGCCGAGAAATTCGGCGAGGAAGCCGTCGAAGCGGTGATCGAGGCGGTCCGGGATGATCCCGACCGGCTGACCTCGGAAGCGGCGGATGTGCTGTTTCACCTGCTGGTCATGCTGAAGTCCCGGAATGTCGCGGTTTCTGCCGTGATGGCCGAACTTGACCGGCGGCAGGCGCAATCAGGCCTGAAAGAAAAGGCAGCGCGCGGATAAGCCGCTTCGAAGCGGCTTGTTTCAAGGGCTTGCGAAAGCCCTTGAAACGCGATTTCGAAATCGCGTGGCCAAGCCCGTTCGAACGGGCTTTCCCCGGCCTCAGAGCTTGGACGAGATGATCCCGGTGTTGAAGCCCCCCATGCGCAGCTCGCCGAAGAGGCGCTGGTATTCGATCTTTGGGCAGCGGTTCATCACCACGTCGATGCCGCGTGCTTCGGCCCTGGCGGCCGCCTCGGGGTGTTGGACGCCGATCTGCATCCAGATGGTCTGAAGATCGGGACATGCGCTCAGCGCCTCGTCCACGATGGCCGGGACCGCCTCGGACTTGCGGAAGATGTCGACCATGTCCACCGGGCTGTCGATATCGGTCAGGGATGCCTTGATTCGAGAGCCGAACAGCATCTTGCCCGCGTGGCCGGGATTGACCGGGATCACGGTAAACCCCTTGAGCGACAGGTAGCGCGCCACGTAATAGCTCGGGCGCACGGGGTTGGTCGACACGCCGACCACCGCCACTCGCTTGGTCCGTCGGAGAATGATGCGCAGATGCGCGTCGGAACAGGTCATGGCGCGAGCCTATAGACGCATCCTCCGAAAAGAAAAAGCGCCCAAGGAGACCTTGGGCGCCAGTGTTGGAACGAGGGACAGTGAAAGGGCAGCGGGTGTTCCACGCCCGCGCCTCTGATATCAAGGTAATCACGATGCCCCGGGTTTAAAGGGACCGCCGCCATGCGGTGTGGTCACATGTTCGTCAGGTTGCGCGGCAGGATTGGGCCGGAGTTTCGCCGCGCCGCGGCTGGTCCAGCGTTTCGTGCAGCCGTTCGGACGGGTCGGTGCAGGTCCTGCGCATCCTGCGATGCAGGAACAACATCCCCCAGCCCGACCAATTGCCGGAGGACGGGGCGGCCGGGTCTTGCGGGAAGCGCGCGGCCCATCCCTCCGGCAGCGGCAGGCCGACATGATGCGCCCGGTCGAGCATCCAGACCAGCGGAATATTCGACAGGCCCCGCGCCTCTTCATGGCCGCGCAATTGACCGCCGACATCGCCATGCACACCGCGGAACCAGACCTGTTCGACATGACCGTCCCAGCCGGGCGACGCAGACCACAGCACCGGGGCATAGGCCATGCGGCGTTCGTTGTAGGCCAACGCGTGAAAGCCGTGCTGGATCGACGGGCCCAGCCGCGCATTGTGGAACGCATGGGCGTCATTGGTGATCCGCCAGATCAGCGGCAGGCGCAGGCCCAGAGCCTTGACCGTATCCCAGACGCCCACCACCCGGATCGGCGCCTGTTCGTGGCAATGGAGCGCCGCAAAGCGCGTTGCAACATCTGACCCGGGGCGGTTGCAACGGTACAGGCGATAGGCCTGACGGACATTGCGTTCCGTTGCATGTTCGGCGCGGAGCAACCCGATGGTGTCGATCACGCCCGCCAGGGAGCGGACGGCATAGGCCCCGCGCGAATACCCGAAAAAGTAGATTTGGTCGCCCGGTTTGTAGCGCGACGCCAGAAATCCGTAGGCACGGCGGATTTGCGGGTTGATGCCGCGACCGACAACGATGTCGGACATGCTGCGCCAGTCGGACCATTGCAGGCCCGCTTCGTAGTACAGCGACAGGTCTCCGCCGACCTCTTGCAGCAGGTGATAAAGGCGCCCCGCATTGGTTTTTCTGCCCCGCTCAAGCGAGGACAGGGTGCCATCGAGTATGATGACATGAACACGGGCTCCGCGCCGCAGCGAGACGCTGGAATGGCCCTCCGTGAAGGCGCGGCGGAACCAACCGAATATGCGTTCACTCAGCGGCGACGCGCGCATCCTGCAACATGCCCCAGACCCTTTGCGGTGTGAACGGCATATCGGCCTTGCGTACGCCCTGCCCCCACATCGCGTCCTGCGCCGCGTTGGCCACCGCCGCCAGCGCGCCGACGGTGCCCGCCTCGCCGCAGCCTTTCATGCCCATCGGGTTGGTCACCGACGGGACAGCTTCGGTGCTGAAGCCGATCATCGGCACATCGTCGGCGCGCGGCATGGCGTAGTCCATGAAGGTGGCCGTGAGCAATTGGCCGTCTTCGTCATAGACAACGCGCTCTGTCAGCGCCTGGCCGATCCCCTGCACCACCCCGCCATGCACTTGACCTTCGGCCAGCATCGGGTTGATCAGGTTACCGAAATCATCGACCACCGTATAGCGATCAACGGTGACATGGCCGGTCTCGGGATCGACCTCGACCTCGGCCACATGCGCGCCGTTGGGGAAACTGCGCCCGTCCAGCGTGGCCGTCGCGTCAAACGTCAAAAGGTCTTCCCGGCCCGCGTCCCGCGCCATCTGCGCCACTTCGAGCATCGTCGGCGTGACGTTGGATGTCCCGACACGGAACTGTTCGTCGTCAAAGCTGATCTCGGCGGCATCCACGCCCTGCGTGTCGGCCAGAAAACCGGTAAACGCGGTGACGATCTGGTCCACCGCCGCCAGTGTCACGGTGTTCTGCACGGTGACAGAGCGCGACCCGCCGGTGCCGCCGCCCCGCGCGATCAGGTCGCTGTCGCCCTGGACAAAGCGGATCTTGTCAGCCGGGATGCCGGTCTGATCGGCCAGGAATTGCGTGAACACGGTCTCGTGTCCCTGGCCATTGGATTGCGTGCCGACATAGATCGACGCACCACCATCATCGTCGAAGGTGACCTTCACATCCTCGCTCGGCGCACCGAGGATGCTTTCGATATAATAACACAGGCCAATCCCGCGCAGCTTTCCCTGCGCTTCGGACGCGGCACGGCGGGCGGCAAAGCCATCGCGGTCGGCAAAGGTTTCGGCACGGGTCAGAACGCGGTCGAAATCGCCCACGTCGTAGGTTTCGCCCGTGGCGGTCGTATAGGGGAATTGCTGCGGCTTGATGAAATTGATGCGGCGCAATTCCCACGGGTCGACATCCAGCTCGCGCGCGGCCCGGTCCATGACCCGCTCCAGCAGATAGATCGCCTCGGGTCGCCCGGCCCCGCGATAGGCATCAACCGGCGTGGTATTGGTATAGACCCCTTCGACCTGCAGCCATGTGGTTTGCACGTCATAGGTGCCCATCAGCACCTTGGCGAAAAGGTTGGTCTGGATGGCCTGCGCAAAATGCGAATTATATGCGCCCATGTTGGCCACCGTTCGCACGCGGTAAGCCGTGATGCGGTTGGTTTCATCGAAAGCGAGTTCGGCGGTGTGCCTGAGATCGCGGCCCGCGTTGTCGGACAGCATCGCCTCGGTGCGGTCGGACATCCAGCGCACAGGGGTACCGAGCATCTTGCAGGCAATCGCGGTCAGGAAGTTTTCCGGATGCGGCATGCCCTTCATGCCGAACCCGCCGCCGGTGTCGGGGTTGGTGACGCGGATATCGTCCTCGGACATGCCAAGAATGCGCGCAAGCTGTCTCTTGTGCTCCCAGACGCCCTGCGCGTTGATGGCGACATGCAGGCGGTTGCCCTCGATCTCGGCATAGCAGCCGCGCGGCTCCATCGCGTTGACGATGACGCGGTTGTCCTCGACATCGAGCCTGACGGTGCGGTGGGCGTCGGCAAAGGCCTGCACGGTGGCGTCTTCATCCCCCAGCCCGAAATCGAAGGCCCGGTTTTCCGGTACATCGTCATGCAGTCGCGGCCCGCCGGACGAAAGGCCCAGATGAACCGGTTTGTCGGTATAGTCGAATTCGATCAGCTCTGCCGCGTCGCGCGCTGCATCGAGCGTGTCAGCCACGATGAAGGCCACCGCCTCACCGACATAGCGGACTGTGCCGGAGGCCAGCAAGGGGCGGAACGGCGCCGCGCCCGTGGAGCCGTCGCGGTTGGGGACAGTGGTGCCCCACAGACCCTCGGTGTAACCCGCCTCGGCCAGGTCGGCGGCTGTCAGGACGAGATGAACGCCGGGCGCATCTCGGGCCTCAGTGACGTCCAGCGTGTCGATATCGGCATGGGCCACCGACGATCGGAGGACATAGCCGCGCAGCGCGCCGGCTGGCGCGATGTCATCGACATAGCGGCCCGTTCCATTGAGAAATCGTATATCCTCGACCCGCTTTACGGGTTGCGACTTGCCAAACTTTTCCATCCGTTCCTCGCGTCTTGGGCCTGCTGTGTCCGGGGCGACACTAGACTTCGAGAGGCTGCTGTCCAGCCCGAACATGCTGGTTCGACAGGTCCAGAAGCCCGGCGGTGCCATATCCGTTGAACGCGGTCACCAGCGCAAGGCTGTAGGCCCCGGCCCCGGTGATCAGGATATGGTCGTCTTCGGCGATATCGCCCGGCAGGTTCCAGATGCCGGGAACCCGGTCGAGGCTGTCGCAGGTCGGCCCGAAGATGGTGAAGGGCCGGGCACCCGACAGGCGGGGCTGGCCAGTTCTGTCAACGAAGATCGACCGGCGGGGATAGGCGGACGCGGCGATGAAGCAGCCTTTCGCCTGCGTGGCGCCTAGTCGTCCTCGGCGGTACTGTATTTCTGGATCAGCCCGGCTTGCGCGATGAAAAAGACGAAGGTCGCGCCGGTGATGACAAAGGTTTCGAAATAGACCCAGATCTCGGTGCTTTGGGTGCGCCAGACGATTTCGTTCGACGCCGCCAGCAACAGGAAGAACGCGGTCATGCGTCTGGTGAGGATCATCCAGCCCTCCTGCTCCATCGGCAGCAACTCGCCCATCACCACGCGAAGATAGCTTTGACCGCGCAAGAGCCCGATCGCAAGCACTCCGCCCAGCAGCAGGTAGACCATTGTCGGCTTCATCTTGATGAAGCGGTCATCATTGAGCCACACGGTCAGACCGCCGAACACGACAACCAGCACCGCGGTGACGATCTGCATGCGGCTGATATGGCCGGTGAGCCACCAGAGCAGGCCCATGGAGGCCAGGATTACCGGGATGAAGCCTGCCGTGACGACGATGAACCCGTCATAGTCGATGCCGTTATAGGTAAAGACCCGGTCCTTGAGCCAGAGGTAGGCGACGAAAAAGCCGATCACCGGACCCAGTTCCAATGTCGATTTCAGCCATTGCGGGACGTGATGTTGTGTCAAGGCTCAGCCTCCGATTTCCACGATGACAGCCCCTAGCGCGATCAGGGCCATGAGCGCAATCCTGCGCGGGCCGACGGTGTCCTTCAGGAACACCCAACCGATGATGGCGGCAAAGACGGTCGAGGTTTCGCGCAGCACCGCCGCCTCGCCCACCTGATCCAGGCGCGTGGCGAGCATGATGGAGCCGAAGCTGAAAAAGGCCACCAGCCCGCCGATCATACCTCTGACCGCGAGCGGGCCCAATTCGGGTTTGTGGACCATGTTGCGGTACCGTAGCGCGGCGATGATCGGCATCGGGATGGCGTCGATCATGAAGAACCACGCGAGGAAGGTGAACGGGTCGGCAGTGGCGCGGATGCCGTAGGCGTCATAGGTGGTGTAGAGCGCCACGAACAGGCCGGTGGCGATGGCCAGCATCAGGGCAACCGGCAGCGTGTCGCGTTCGGCCACGAGAAAGAAAAGGTTGTAGATGGCCAGCCCGAATATCCCCGCCAGAAGGACCGACAGGCCGAGCCATTGCGTGACCGAGAAGGTTTCCCCGAATATCAGGTAGGCGCCGATCACCGCAAACAGCGGCCCGGTGCCGCGCACCACCGGGTAGACCACGGTATAGGCGCCCTTGGTATAGGCCTGCGCCTGCAAGAGCTTGTAGCCGAGGTGAATGACGAAGGCCCCGAGGAAGATCAGCCACATATGCGGCTCGGGCCAGGGCACGACGAACAGCGCGAAGGGCGCGGCCATCAGCCCGTAACTGGCATCGATCGCGCCGCGCGACATCCAGGGATCGTGCCGCCCCTTCTGCAAGGCGCCGAAAATCGCATGCAGCAGCGCCGCCAGAAGCGCCAGCCACAGGGCAAGCGTTTGCCCGGCAGCCGTGCCCTCGATCGAGATCAGCCAGGCGCTCATCTCCGGAACAACGCCTGCGACGCGGTCGTTGGGACCCCAGGCAACTCAGGGGCGCATCCATGGAAATCCTGCTTGACGATCTGACCACCAGTTTTCTGGAAGTCCCTGTCGGGGTCGCCTTCATGCGCATACTCGGCGCGGTCGTGCTGTCGGCGTTGATCGGGCTGGAGCGGGAAAGCCGCGAAAAACCCGCCGGCCTGCGCACGCATATCCTCGTGTCGGTCGCGGCATGCCTGTTCGTCATCCTGGGACAGGAACTTGCCGCGCTGGATTTCGGCGGCGACGCCAAACGGGTCGATCCCTTGCGCATGATCGAAGCAGTCACCGCCGGCGTCGCCTTTCTGGCCGCCGGGCTGATCTTCACCTCCAACGGCACGGTTCAGAACGTGACCACCGGCACATCGCTCTGGCTGGCCGGGGCCATCGGGCTTGGCTGCGGCGCCGGTCAGCTTGCTCTGGCGGGCATGGCCGCCTTGGTCGTCCTGGTGGTCTTGCTGCTGTTGCGCCAATTGGAAAAGCTGATGGGCACGCACTAGGCGGGCAGTCCCGTCAGGGCGGCGGCGAATTCCTCTGGATCGAAGGGTTGCAGGTCGTCGATCTGTTCGCCCACACCGATGGCGTGGATGGGCAGGCCAAAGCGATCGGCCAGCGCCACCAGCACACCGCCCTTGGCGGTACCATCGAGCTTCGTCATCACGAGGCCCGATACATCCGCGAGTTTCTGAAAGGTCTCGACCTGGTTCAGCGCGTTCTGGCCAGTGGTGGCATCAAGCACCAGCAGCGTGTTGTGGGGTGCGTCAGGATCCTTCTTGCGGATGACGCGGACGATCTTGGCCAGCTCCTCCATCAGGTCCTGGCGGTTTTGCAAGCGGCCGGCCGTGTCGATCATCAGAAGGTCCGCGCCATCGGCCTGCGCCCGTGTCATGGCGTCAAAGGCAAGGCTGGCGGGGTCGGACCCTTCGGGCGCGGTGAGCACCGGCACACCGGCGCGATCGCCCCAGACCTGAAGCTGTTCGACCGCCGCCGCACGGAAGGTGTCGCCTGCGGCGATGACAACCGATTTGCCGGCATTGCGGAACTGGCTGGCAAGTTTCCCGATGGTCGTGGTTTTGCCGGACCCGTTGACGCCGACCACCAGCACCACCTGCGGTGTCTTGGAATAGAGCGGCATCGGCCGCGCGACCGGATCCATGATGCGCGCCACCTCGCCCGCGAGAAGCCCTTTTATCTCGCGCACGCTCAGTTTCTTGCCAAAGCGGCCTTCGGCGATATTGGCGGTGACCCGCAGGGCGGTATCGACCCCCATATCAGCCTGGATCAGCAGGTCTTCAAGCTGCTCCAGCATGTCGTCGTCAAGCTCGCGGCGGACCTCGGAGGGGGCGGACTTGCGACCGAGCAGGCGACCCAGGAGACCGGGTTTGCTGACCTCTGCTTCGGCGGACGGGGCGACATCGGCAAGCCCCACCGATTGCACCGGGATTTCCCGGGGCGTGTCGGGTTGCGTTTCACGCGGGGGTGTCGCCATCGGGTCGCCGGGTTGCGGCGCGCCTTTGGGTGGGTCCGGCGGGCTGACCGGTGTCGAGGCGGGCGGCGGCATGTCCGGACCCGGAGACGGCGGCCTGTCCTGCCCCGGCAGATCGGGCTGCGGCACCTCTTGCGGGGGATCGGGTCGGGGCAGGTCGGGGTGCGGCACCTCTTCCGGGGCCTCGGGACCGGGTTGCTCGGGCGCGGGCAGGTCCGGCTCTGGCACCTCTTCTGGGGTTTCGGGCGCCGGCACATCCGGCGGGGGGTTGTCCGGTTCCGGCTCCAACGGGGGGGTGTCGGGGGGCGGGTCGTTGGGCGGCAGTGTTTCGGGATCTGGTGAGGGGGTTTCCTCGCCGCCGTCGGAGACGATGGCGTCCAGACCTTCGTCCAGCTTGGACGAGGACTTGAAGAGCTTTGATTTCAGCTTGCCGAAAAAGGACATTGCGGACCGTTGGTTGGAGTATCTCTCCCTCTCATCTAGTCCTTATCCGGCCAGGATGAAAGGCTCAGACCTCGTCCGGGAAATGCGCCATCGTCAGACGGATGGGGTTCGGCGCGGCCTGCCCCAGGCCGCAGATCGAGGCATCGGCCATCGCCTGACACACCTCTTCCAGAAGCGGCTTGTTCCAATGCTCGGCCTGCATCAGCTTGACGGCCTTTTCGCAGCCGACCCGGCAGGGTGTGCACTGGCCGCAGGATTCATCCTCGAAAAAGCGCAGCATGTTGAGCGCGGCGTCGCGGGCGCGGTCCTTGTCCGACAGAATGACCACCGCAGCGGAGCCGATGAACGAGCCATGCGGCTGGAGCGTGTCGAAATCGAGCGGCACATCGTCCAAGGAGGCGGGCAGGATGCCGGAGGACGGGCCACCCGGTTGATACGCCTTGAACACATGCCCATCGGCCATGCCGCCAGCCGCGTCGATGATGTCGGTGATCGTGCTGCCCGCGGGCAGCAGGTACACGCCCGGTTGGGCGACACGCCCCGACACGGAATAGGACCGCAACCCCTTGCGGCCGTTGCGTTCGGTGGTGTTCAGGACCTCCGGCCCCTCGCGGCAGATGCGGGTGATCCAGTGCAGGGTCTCGACATTGTGCACCAGCGTCGGCCGGCCGAAGACACCCACCTGCGCCACGTAGGGCGGGCGGTGGCGCGGGATGCCGCGCTTGCCTTCGATGGATTCGATCATCGCGGATTCTTCGCCGCAGATATAGGCCCCCGCCCCGCGCCGCAGATCGATGTAGCCTGGCGCGACCATGCCGGCGGCTTCGAGCGCCGCGATCTCGCGGCGCAGGATGTCCAGCACGGCGGGGTATTCGTCGCGCATGTAGATGAAGCAGGTGTCGGCCTCGACCGCCCAGGCGGCGATCAGCATGCCTTCAAGGAAAAGATGCGGCACGCGTTCCAGATAATAGCGGTCCTTGAAGGTGCCCGGCTCGCCTTCGTCGCCGTTGACGGCCAGATAGCGCGGGCCGGGATTGGCGCGCACGAAGCCCCATTTGCGGCCCGACGGGAACCCGGCCCCGCCAAGGCCGCGCAGGCCGGATGACAGGACTGTGTCCTGCACCTGCGCCCAGTCGCCATTTGCACGCAGGTCGAGAAGCGCCGAATAGCCGCCGGTTTTCAGATAGGCGTTCAGCTCCTGGTAGTCGGGTATATGCGCATGGGTGTCGCCCGCCGCGATGGCCGCCTGGACCTTTTCGGGCGTGGCATGGTCGATGTGGTTGTGGCCCAGCTCAAGCACCGGCGCGGTATCGCAGCGGCCCATGCAGGGCGCCCGCAGCACGCGCACCTGCGACGGGTCGAGCCCGTCTTCCAGCGCCTGTTGCAGCCCCTGCGCGCCCGCCAGCTCGCAAGAGAGCGAATCGCACACCCGGATGGTCAGCGCGGGCGGCGGGGTTTCGTCTTCCTTGACCACGTCGAAATGGGCATAGAAGGTGGCGACTTCGTACACCTCGGCCATGCTCAGGCGCATCTCTTCGGCCAGTGCGCGCAGATGGTCGGCGCTCAGATGGCCGTATGCGTCCTGGACCAGGTGCAGGAATTCAATGAGGCAGTCGCGGCGGCGCGGCCGGTCGCCCAGCAGGCTGCGCACCTCTGCCAGCGCTTCGTCGATGTATTGACGGCCCTTCGGAGTCACACGACCCTTGCCGCGCCCGGATTTCCACACACCTTTGCGCTCATCCAATGCCATTTGGTATGTCCTCCGCCTGCATCTGGTCCGAGGGTGGCACAGCGGGTCCCCCTGTACGAGCCTGAAAACGACCTTACACGCCGCCGCTGCGCCGATGCCCTGTCGCCGATGGCGTCGAAATGACGATTTTCGGAAAACTCATGCCGATGTCATTTGTGCAAAGACCGGCGCTTCGGTAGGGTAAGCGCCATGAGACGTTACCTTGGATACGCCATTCTGGCCGCCTGTCTTGCGAGCCCGCTGCCGGGCGCCGAGCCAATGACCGGGGCGCAATTCGAATCCTACGTGACCGGCAAGACGTTGCATTTCGGTCAGAACGGAACGGCCTACGGCGTCGAGGAATACCTCGAGGATCGGCGCGTGCGGTGGTCCTTTCTGGACGGTCAATGCAAGGACGGTGTCTGGTACGAAGAGGACGGGATGATCTGTTTCGTCTACGAGGACACGCCGACACCGCAATGCTGGACCTTTTTCAAGGAATCCTCCGGGCTGCGGGCGATTTTCCAGAACGATCCGAACGCGACCACGCTTTACGAAGCGCAGCAGAAAGACGAACCGATGGTCTGCCACGGGCCGGATGTCGGGGTCTGACCGACACGGGACGCGAAAACGCGCGTTGCTGCAAACAAGGCACTGTCGCGCGGACGCGGGACCGATCGCCGCTTTTGCGCAGCGCAGGCTGGCTGTTACCCGGCCAAGGCGCGCGCCAGCGCGTTTTGCCGCTCGATCACTCTTGGCAAGTCAATGGTCACGATCTGCCCGTCGCGCACAACCTGCCGCCCCTCCACCAGCAAGGTCTGCACCCGCGTTGGCCCGGCAAGCAGGAGCGCGGCCGGATCCCAGCTTCCGGCGCTTTCGATCCCGGTCACATTCCAAAGCGCGATATCGGCCCGTTTGCCAATGGCGATCTGGCCGCAATCCGGGCGGCCCAGAACCTCGGCCCCACCCCGCGTCGCGATGAAAAGCGCTTCGCGCGCGCTCATCGCATCGGCCCCGCCCGCGACCCGCTGCAAGAGCATGGCCTGCCGCGCCTCGGCGCTCAGGGATCCGCTGTCATTGCTGGCCGACCCGTCAACCCCGAGGCCAACCGGCACCTGCGCATCCCGCATCGCGCGTACCGGGGCGATGCCCGAGCCGAGCCGACAGTTCGAGCAGGGGCAATGCGACACGCCCGTGCGGGTCCTGGCGAAAAGATCAATCTCCTGCCGGTCAAGCTTTACGCAATGCGCGTGCCATACATCCGGACCGGTCCAGCCCAAGTCCTCGGCATATTGGCCCGGACGACACCCGAATTTTTCAAGGCTATAGGCGACATCCTGGTCATTCTCGGCCAGATGGGTGTGCAACATCACACCTTTGTCCCGCGCCAGTCGCGCCGCGTCGCGCATCAGATCGCGGCTGACCGAAAACGGCGAACAGGGCGCCACACCGACACGCACCATGGCGCCTTCGCGTGGATCGTGATGCGCGTCGATCACGCGGATGCAATCCTCAAGTATCGCTGCCTCGCGCTCGACCAGCGTATCGGGCGGCAAGCCGCCATCGCTCTCTCCGATGCTCATCGCGCCGCGTGTCGGGTGAAACCGCAGGCCAATCTCCTGCGCCGCGGCAATCGTGTCGTCCAGGCGCGCACCACCCGGATAAAGGTACAGGTGGTCCGAGCTTAGCGTGCACCCCGACAGCGCCAGTTCCGCCAGTCCGATCTGCGCCGAAACAAACATCTCTTCCGGGCCGAACCGCGCCCATATCGGGTAGAGCGTCTGCAACCAGCCAAAGAGCAGAGCATCCTGCCCGCCCGGAACGGCGCGGGTCAGGGTTTGGTACAGATGGTGATGCGTGTTCACCAAGCCCGGTGTCACCAGGCAGCCGCGCGCATCGATCACCTCATCTGCGCCAGACAGACCGCTGCCGATCCCGGTGATCACCCCGTCTTCGATCAGGATATCCGCTTCCTTCAGTTCGGACAGCCCGGCATCCATCGTGAGGACAAGTTTCGCATTTTGGACAAGGGTGGTCATGTCGATCCCTCCACACATATCGCGTCCTTTTCGGTGCAGGTCTCCTGCCGGGGCGACAGAAAAGGAGCGGAAGGACTCGCCCGGGCCGGCCTCTGGTAGCGCATATGCGCGCGCCTGTCAGCCGTTCAGCCGCGCCAATGCCGCCGCATGAAGCTCGGGCGTGGCGGCCGCCAGCGTTGTGCCGCCGTGATGCGCCGGGGTGCCGTCCCATTGGGTCACGACGCCGCCCGCCGCTTCGATCACCGCGATGGGCGCCTGCACGTCATAGGCGTTCAGCCCGGCTTCGATCACAAGGTCGATCTGCCCCGCCGCCAGAAGTGCATAGGCATAACAATCGCAGCCATATCGGGTCAGCCTGGCCTCTCTGGCCACACGCTGAAACGCGGCACACTGGCTGGCCGTGCCGATTTCGGGGAAGGTGGAAAACAACGTCGCCTCGCGCAGGACCCGCGTGTCCCTGCATTTCAATGCCGCCTCGCGCCCCGGCCCGGTCCAAGAGGCCCGTCCAAGACCGCCCATGAACCGCTCGCCGGTATAGGGCTGTGCGATCATGCCCATCACGGGACCAGACCTGTCGGACAGGGCGATCAGCACGCCCCATGTCGGCGTGCCGCTGATAAACGAGCGTGTCCCGTCAATCGGGTCGAGCACCCAGGTCAGGCCACTGGTGCCGTCCTTGGGTCCATACTCTTCGCCGAGGATCGAATCATCCGGGCGCAGATCAGCCAGCACCTCGCGCATCACGGTCTCGGCGGCGCGGTCGGCGATGGTCACCGGATCGAACCCGCCCTCGAGCTTGTTTTCCGCATCGAGCGTGACAGAGCGAAAATGCGGCAGGATCGCTGCACCGGCGGCATCCGCCATGCGATCGGCCACTGACCAAATGTCAGTGGCCTGAGACGAGGTAAAATCGGTCATGGAGCGCCTCCTGCAAGCAGCCCTGTCAGGGCTACCTCAGGCGGGCGAGCGGCTCAAGCCACGTCGGACAGGACGCGGGCCAGTTCGAAAAGGCGGCGACGCTGGTTTTCCGGGATCGCATAGTACGACCGGACAAGATCGAGCGCTTCCTTGTCACCCAACAGATCGGCGGGCACCGCATCGGCAGGGGTCTGTGTTGCATCAACCTTCTGGGAATCTTCTATTCCTTCGAAAAAGAAGGCCACCGGCACGTCCAGCGCGTCGGCAATATCCCAAAGCCGCGATGCGCTGACCCGGTTGGCGCCGGTTTCATATTTCTGGATTTGCTGAAACTTGATCCCGACTTTCTCGGCCAATTGCTGCTGGGTCATTCCCACCAGCCAGCGGCGATGCCGGACCCGCTTTCCAACATGTACGTCAACAGGATGTGCCATCATGCTCCTTTCGCCAGACGCAATTTCGTCTTTATGGTTACTGGATAGGCCCGTAGCCGCCTCGGCGAACCGACGCATAACGGGAACAACCTATCCGATTGTTGATGCAGGGAAGCTATAGCATGACAGGTATCAGGGCAAGAATTTTGGGGGCACTAAACAGAAATTGGTTAACAAAGTACAACCAGAGGTCAGGCACCGCGATCCGCTTCGGGATGTGAGACCGGCGGGTGCACGCGTTTCGCGTTCTGAACAAGGCGCTGTAAAGCTATGATAATTTGAAAAACGAGGTCAATATGAAGGCGTTTCAGGTCCACACCCATGATGTCGCACCGGCATTGGTTGATGTGAAGAAACCAGAACCTGCCGCAGGCGAAATTCGAATCAAAATTCACGCCTGCGGACTGAATTTTGCCGATTTGCTGATGGTGAAGGGCACGTATCAGGACGTGCCGGACCTGCCCTTTACCCTTGGAATGGAGGTTTCGGGAATCATCGACGCGCTGGGAGAGGACGTGTCGGAGCTTGCTGTCGGCGACAGGGTTGCGGTCTTTGGCGGGCATGGTGGACTGGCCGAGTTTGGCTGTTTCGAGGCCCGACGCGCCGTGCGCTTGCCCGAAGACATGTCGATGGTCGACGCAGCCGCGTTCCAGGTCGCCTACGGCACAAGCCACCTTGCCCTTGCCCACCGCGCACGGATGCAAGCGGGCGAAACGCTGCTTGTTCTCGGAGCGGCGGGCGGTGTCGGCCTGACGGCGGTGGAGATCGGCAAGCTCATGGGCGCCACGGTGATCGCCTGCGCGCGCGGCAAAGCCAAGCTCGACGCCGCCATCTCGGCCGGGGCCGATCACCTGATCGATGCCGAAACACAGGATATCCGGACCGAGATGAAGGCGCTGGGCGGGGCGGACGTTGTCTATGACCCGGTTGGCGGGGCGCAATTCGAAGCGGCATTCCGGTCCTGCAAGCCGGAGGCGCGCATTCTGCCCATCGGCTTTGCCAGCGGGGAGGTGCCGCAGATCAAGGCAAACCACCTTCTGGTCAAGAACCTGTCGGTGCTGGGTGTCTATTGGGGCGGTTATCTGAAGTTCCGTCCCGAGGTCGTGACGCAAAGCCTTGCCACGCTTCTGGGCTGGTACAGACGCGGATGGCTCAAACCGCATGTCAGCCACCGCTTCGACCTCGACACGGTGGCGGACGGGCTGGCGCTTTTGCGCAGCCGCAAATCCACCGGGAAGGTCGTGGTCGAGATCGCGTCCTGATCCGGGCATGGGGCGAAGAGCCCTGCCGGTTATTCCGCCGCTGCACGCATGTCCACGCCGGAGATTGCCGCGAATTCGCGGCGCAACAGGTCGCAGAGGGGTTCGATGATCTGCGACCGCGCTGTCCCGCGGTAGAGAGCGACCGATTGATGCCCCAGGTCGGGCAGATCGCTCGTCATCGGGATCGCCTCGAATTGCGCCGGCTCGTGCCCTTCGAGAACCGAGGTGATCGCCAGGTCCGCGCTGACGGCCACGTCGATCGCGCGGTCGCTGTCGGAGGCCAGGACAAGGTCCCAATCCGCGCCCACACGCTCCAGCGTGCCCAGCGCGACGGGCCGGAACGAACAATGATTGCAGAACGCCACCGGGATGGGGCGCGTCTTCCACGCCTGCCCCCCCGGCGCACCGTACCAGCGCAGCGGGACTTTCATCAGCACCTCCGCCGCGCCATCGGGGCGGGTTTCCGTGGTCAGGATGATGTCCAACTCACCGCGCGCGAACCGGTCTTTCAGATCACTTGAGTAGGAACTGTAAAGCTGCACCTTCACGCGGGGAAAATCGCGTTGCATCGCTTTCATCACGTTGGGAATCGCGGGGTATATGATGTCATGCGGCACGCCGAGGGTGATTTCACCTTCCCAGACCGTGTTGGTGAGCTTGCCATACACCTCGTCATTCATGTCCACCATCCGCCGGGCATAGGTCAAAAGCTGTTCACCCGCCGAGGTCAGCACGACACCGCGTCCCTGGCGGTCCAGCAACGTCAGGCCAAGGCTGTCCTCGAGCCGTTTGATCTGCATCGACACCGCCGATTGCGTCAGGTTCAGGAAAGAGGCCGCCCGCGTGACGCCACCGGAGTCGGCCACGGCGATAAAGGATCGCAGGGTCGTGATGTCGAGATTGCGCATATATCAAATCCTGTGATGCGTCACTTCAATAACATTCGTTTCACAAATTACCGTAGCAGGCCCATATGCATCAGGCAACACGATGGGTTCCACCCGAACCATCACAAAGACACTAGGAGCAAGACAATGCAAAGCCTGATGGACACAGTCGTTGACCGGCCGCACCACATGCCCTCACGCGGCCGATTGATCGACCGGTTTCATGCCGCCATGGCACTCTACCGCAGCCGCGCGCGGCTGGCGGAACTGGAGCCGCACATGCTGCAGGATATCGGGATCGACCGCGGAACCGCTGACAAAGAGGCTGCGCGCCCGATCTGGGACGCTCCGGCAGGCGTGATGCGCTGAACAGGCGTGATGCGCTGAAATTGAGCAGTTTGAGGCCCCCGGCCTCCGAAAAATGTAAAAAGGATTCATTTTTTAACGGAACCTTTATACAAGCGCGCTTGAAATGTTCGTGCGAAGGCCCGATATTTCAACTACACATCCCCACGCTGGTGCGGGATGCCTGAGTTCATTTCGGAGGGATAAATGGCTGAGTACAACACAATCCGGTCGACCGGCGTTGCTGGCGCCCGGACCGCCCAGGTTGATGAAGGTCTGCGCGCGCACATGAACAAGGTCTACGGCACCATGTCCGTAGGTATGCTGATCACATTTGCTGCGGCCTGGGCCATATCCGGCCTGGCCGTGACAGCCGATCCGTCACAGGCCGTGGCGCAGATCGGAACCGACAAATACCTGACATCACTGGGTCAGGCACTTTACATGTCGCCGTTGAAATGGCTGGTCATGTTTGCCCCGCTGATCTTCGTCTTCGGCTTCTCGGCCGGGATCAACCGGATGTCCGCAGCCACGGCACAAACGGTCTTCTACGTCTTTGCCGCGGTCATGGGTGTCTCGATCAGCTCGATCTTCCTGGTGTTTACGGGCTACTCCATCATCCAGGTGTTCCTGATCACCTCGATCGCCTTCGCGGGTCTGTCGCTCTGGGGCTACACGACGAAGAAAGATATCTCTGGTTGGGGGTCTTTCCTGATCATGGGTGTCATCGGTCTCATCGTGGCGTCGATCGTGAACATCTTCTGGCCGATGCCGGCCCTCGCCTTTGCAATCTCGATCCTGGGTGTGCTGATCTTTGCTGGCCTGACCGCTTACGACACGCAATCGATCAAGACCGAGTATCTGCAGCATGCGCAGCATGGCGACTCGGAATGGATGGGCAAGTCGGCGATCATGGGAGCTTTGAGGCTCTACCTCGACTTCATCAACATGTTCATGTTCCTGCTGCAATTGCTTGGAAACCGCGAATAATCGCGCGCTGAACATCACGTAACAAAGGCCGGTCAAACGACCGGCCTTTTTCATATCCGACTATCGGTGACGCTATTTGCAGGCGCGTTGACTGGCCGCCGTCACACATGTCGGCTGCAAGATCCTCTCAAACCGGGCGCTGTGCGATCGTCCAGACGTGATGTCCTGGGTGGGCAGCTTGGGACAATCCGGGCCAGGCAGGCACGTTAGTCGGTGTCCGAAGCGTCATCCAGCACAGCCGCCCGGATGAAATCCCGGCTCGGGCACCACGCCCCCGGCGTGATGCCCGTCTCGAGGGTGCCGCCTTTTCCTAGCTCTGCTCCATGTCATGGCTGAGCAGCGTTTCGATCTCGTCGATCGGGTGGTTTGTCAAAACCTTTGGCACGTCGAGGATCACGCGGCTCGCCACTTCGGGATGCAATTCCTTGCGCAGCTCGCTCAGCGCCGGGCGGCTGGCGATGATGACCAGTTTGTCAAACCGGCCCTTGTGCGCATCCTGGTAAAGTTGGTCGGCCACATCCTTGGCAAACCGCTCTTTTTCAAGCTCATGCCAGTCAGTGTCCTGCACGGACGACCGCTGAACGGATGGCCCGTCGTTGAACCGTCCCGGACGGTTCGCCGCCCAGTCCTGCGCCTGAGGATTGTTCTGTTCCTCCTTGCCGCGCACGACCAGGTTCATGTCGATATCGTCGCCTTGGTTGACAAGGTACAAAACCTTCTCGCCATCCAGGATGACAACCCATGTGCCTTGTGGCAGCCCCGATTTACGCGTCATTGCCGCTCCCTTCGTCTTCTATGCTTTTGACAACGCGGGTTGCGCCTGCAGGGCGCTCTTTGCTCCGCTTTTCTTCGTCTTTCGTGCCGACGACCCGGGACAGACGTCCTCCGTCGCGGCCTTGCTGGCTGACCTGTGTCCGGTCACCCAACACTTCCTCGGTTTCCCGGCGACCATCATTTGATCTGTGACGTTTCGGCATTCTGTACCTCCTCGAGTTCAGCGTGGGACAGGTCGCGCCGCATTTCGGATTGCAGCAGCGCGAGGTTCTTGATGTGGGACTTGAAGGCGATGTCGAAGAGATCACCGACAAGCGGGATTGCCCCGATCACGAGGTCGATCCCCGCGTTCACACCCATTCGCGCGAGTGTGCGTTTGCGTGCACCCATCTGGTGGCCATGCCATATCATCCAGCCGGCGGGCACAGTTGTCACCGCGTCCCCGAGACCCGGCACAAGCCCCAAGAGCGAATCCCAGCCAATGGGGATGCCCAAAAGCGGGATGCGGAACCGCGTATCGAGCAGCCCGGCGACCCGTTCGATACGCGCCAGCCTTTGCGCAACATCGGCAGCGGGCAATGGTGTAGAGCGCATGGACGATCCCCGGACGATACCCCAACACCGCAAGCGGAATGTTGACCCAGACATGTTTCCTGTTTCCAACCTCCGGGATCACTCCCGCAGGGGGCACCAGGACGGCGATGGTGATGCGGACAATCTCCATGAGATCTTCATGGATACGGGCCTGCATTCAAATGGGTAACGTTGCGGTCAGCTTGTGGGTTCCGTCAATTCTTCTCCGCGGGCCGCGCCGATATTGTCGGCCTTGACCGCCCCCCGCTCGCCCATCGGCCGGTCCTGTCCGACCGTGCTGTCGATGCGCGTCTGCGCCTCGAGCTCGGCATCCAGCAGCGCACCCAGAAGCACGATGAAGGTCGACAGCCAAAGCCATGTCAGCAAGACGATCACACCGCCCAGCGCGCCGAAGGTTTCATTGTAGGACCCGAATGATTGGACGTAGAGGCTGAAGCCATAGCTGCCCGCGACCCAAAGGACGCAGGCGGTTGCAGCGCCCGGCGTAAGCCAGCGCCACTTGGCAGAGCGGCGGCACGGGCCGAGCCGGTACAGAATGGAAATGCCCAACACCCCCATGAGGAAAAGCACCGGCCAACGCAGGAACATGACAATGTCGTCCAGATAGCCGGTACTGGCAAAGAGGGACGCAACGACCGGAAGCGCGGCCACGATCACGATCGCGACGATCAGGCCGGTGATCAATACAAAGGTCAGGAAGATGGTCAGCGCTTTGACCTTGAAGAAATTGCGCGTTTCCTCTTCGTCGTAGATCATGTTCAACCCCGCGATGAAGTTGGCCACCGCCTTTGACGCAGAGTAAAGCGCGATGCCGACACCCAGCAGCGCGGCAAAGCTCAGGCGCGAGGAATCGGCCTCTGCAACATCGCGCAACTGCCCCATGACGATTTTTTCCGCCGCCTCCGGCAGCATCGCGGTAATCTTGGGGCTGTTCTCCACCAGCATTTCAGGTTGCAGGAACGTGCCGGCAAAAGCCATGGCGGCCGTGATGCCTGGAAACAGGGAAAGCAGGCCGTAAAAGGCGATCCCCGCAGCGATCAGGCCGAGGTTCTTGGAGGATTGCTGGTTCCACATCCGCATCGCGACATCGAAACCGCCTTTCAGCGGGATCTGCATCGGTCTGTCGGCTAAGCGTCCACGACTCATAGAAATCTCCTGTGTCCGGACCGGCCGGGCGACCGCATACTGCGCGAGACCCGTCGGTTAGACAATATTTTCAGTGACGCCCGGCAAATCCTGTTCGATGTCGAGCCTGGTGCCAGGATCGTGGAGCCATGGATCGAACATCAGGTTCCCCCATGCCCGTAATTTTCGGACCCAACCCGACTGTCACCCGCGCAAGACGGCGTTTCCGGTCAAGAGCGAAGGGTCAGGCGACGTTCTTGTTGTCGGAAACGATGGTGGTCGTGACGACATCGGTGGCTTCCAGCACTTCGTCATCACTCATCTGCAACATCTCGACCAGTTGCTTGCGCGCGCGGTTCACCCGGCTTTTGATTGTCCCTATGGCCACGCCGCAGGTTTGCGCCGCCTCTTCGTAAGAGAACCCACCAGCCCCGACCAGGATCAGCGCTTCACGCTGCTCGTCCTTGAGCTGTTCGAACGCGTGATTGAAGTCGCGCATCTGCAAACGCCCGTCATGATCTGGCTTTTGCGACAGGGCTGCCGCCATTTCACCATCCACATCGGCCACTTCGCGCCGGGCCTTCCGGTGGTGGGAATAATAGGTATTGCGCAGGATCGTGAACAACCAGGCCCGCATGTTGGTGCCGGGCTGGTAGGAATCGATCTTGGACCACGCCTTGACAAGCGCATCCTGAACCATGTCGTCCGCAAGAGCGGAATTGCGCGTCAAGCTCATGGCAAAGGCGCGCATTGCGCTCAGATGCTCGACAACCTCGTCTCTTGGATCACTATGTTCAGCCATCGTTGTTTTCCGGTTCCGTTTTTTCGGTCTGTTCGGATTCGCGCAACTTGTTGAGCAGGTCCTTGAACCGATCCGGCACATCCTGATTGGCGACGTCCTCGTAGACCCGCTTCAGGTTTGCCTCGATTGCCTCCTCGAGGTTTGAATTTCTTCGATCCTGTGTCATGTAGCCCTTCAAACAATTCACCGTTTCATGCGGCTGATCTGGAACCTAACGTGATTTTATGCGTTTTGTTCCCATAATTGAAAAAAGTGGGAGCGTTTCTCCATGTCAACCGAACAGCCCAAGGGTCTTACCTCGAAAATCGGCGAGGAGCTGCCCTATTTGCGCCGCTATGCAAGGGCGCTGACCGGATCGCAGAGCGAGGGGGACAAATACGCCGCAGCCACGCTTGAAGCCATTTTGAGCGATTCTTCGCTGTTTGATCATGACGCGTCGGACAAGGTGGCGCTTTTCAAGGTGTTCCATTCTATCTGGTCGTCGTCAGGTGCGACATTCAACACCGAGGAAACCGGCCCGGTGGCCAAGGCTCAGGAACATCTCGCGATGCTGACATCGAGCACGCGCGAGGCGCTTTTGCTTCACACGATTGAAGAATTGTCTTTCGACGATATCGCGACCACCCTCGACATCAGCCCGGAAGAAGCCGCCAAACTCGTCGATATCGCTTATGGCGAGATGGCAAAGTCTCTTGCCGGGCGGATCATGATCATCGAGGATGAGGCGATCATCGCGATGGATCTCGAAGCGATTGTCGCCGATATGGGTCACAAGGTGACAGGCATTGCCAGAACGGCCTACGCGGCGCGGCATCTTTTCGCGCAGGAAAAGCCGCATCTGATCATGTCGGACATTCAACTGGCCGATGGGTCCAGCGGCATCGACGCGGTCAACAGTATCGTTGCCGAAAACCCCGAGGTGCCCGTGATTTTCATCACCGCCTTCCCCGAACGGCTTCTGACCGGCGAGGGGCCGGAGCCGGCCTTCCTGATCGCCAAGCCTTATACAGAAGACCAGGTCAGATCAGCCGTCAGCCAAGCCATGTTCTTTTCTTCCACGGAAACGCTCAAGGCGTAAAACCCCATCGGGGTCCAGACACAGGAAACCGGAGCCGACAGGCTCCGGTTGCTTGCACGCGCACATGTCACGGTCATCTGCCTTCACATGACCCCGCCCAACCTTTTGCCGACGCACCTTCGGGTAAGGTCCGGGAACTTTGCCGCCCTCGCGGCGTTTTCCTCGTAACAAAGGAGACACATCATGGCGCATTCAACCGGCAATACCGAAGCTGAACACATCCAGCATGACACCAACGAGACGTCACACACGGACAAGGTGCGCGACTCCATCTCGTCCGCCAAACACGAATTGCGCGACGTCGCCAACACCGCTCAGACAAAGGCCGAAGACGCCATCGAGCGGAGCAGCGAGCAAGTGCAGACCTTTCAAGGCGAGTTTGACAGCGCAGTCCGTCGCAATCCGACGCTCGCTGTTCTCGGGGCCTTGGGTGTCGGTGTCGCGATCGGAGTGGTGATGCAGAAACGGAATTAACGTGTCACACCCAACTGGGTCAGAGCGTTGGAAATCTCTTTTGTCGAAAACGGGCGCAACACGGCTGCCGACCGGTGCCTGGCAGCGACGTCCGCGCTTCCGTCGATCCAAAGAAGCGGCACTGACAGCGTGTCTATGGCTTGAATGAATGCCTCTGTCCCCGGAACCTGCTGGGACAAGCCAAAGATAATCATCTCGAGATGGCGGTTGTCCTCGTCCAAGGCGTGTTTGGCCTCGTCCAGATGCCTGACATGCAGAACCGGACCCATCCCCTGAAGGGTCAAGGTCTCAATCAGGTCCTCCGCCTCGACCATGTTTTCCGTTACAAGCAACGTTCTGGGCGCCAATCGGGTGCAACTGGACATGTGCTTCAACCTCTCTCGATCCCCCTCGTATGACACCGCGATTCTCCCTCCGCATTAAACTGTGACAACGTGGAGCCTTATGACGATCAACTGTGAAAACTGCCCGCTCAGACCGCTTGAATTGTTCGATGACATCTCGAAAGAGGAAGAACAGTTCATGTTGCGCTTCAAGACGGGCGAATTGAACGCGCAGCCCGGAACCGAGATTTTGACAGAGGGACGCGCGTCCGCGCACCTCTACACCGCGCTCAAGGGCATGGGCCTTCGCTACAAGACCCTGGAGGATGGACGACGCCAGGTCGTCGGTTTCATTCTTCCCGGCGATTTCATAGGCCTGCAAAGTGGCGTCATGGAGGAGATGCAGCATTCCGTTGAAGCCTCGACCTACATGACACTATGCGTGTTCAACCGCTCTTCGCTGTGGGACCTGTTCAAGACCCAGCCAAGACGCGCTTTCGATTTGACCCATGCATCCGCCATCGAAGAAAGCCTTTTGGGTGAAATGCTCTCTGCTGTCGGGCAATTGGACGGCATGGCCAAGGTATCCTGGGTGCTGAACCGTTTTTACAAACGGCTCACCGCTCTGGATTTGAACCACAATGACCGCGTCACCCTGCCGTACCGCCAGCAAGACCTTGCTGATGCCATGGGACTGTCGCTGGTTCACACCAACAAGACGCTGGCGAAGCTGCGTCAAGACAGCATCGCGTCTTGGGCCGATGGCGTTCTGGATGTGCACAATCCGGATCAGCTTGCCCAGCGGGCACATTCGGTCGGCGAGCGGCTGTTGAAACGGCCATTGATATAGGAGCGTAGACTTTGCTGGCCGGGAATCGGAATTGACCGGTGACGCGGGGAGGGAACCTGCCGGGCCACGACTAACCTTCCGGAAAACAGGCGCGCGACGGCGCCCTGTCCGACACGTCAGAGGCCACTTCGGCCCCGCGCCAGACAATCGGTGGCTCACCCCGGCTTTGAAAAGGAACTTCTGCTCTTTTGGCGCGTTCGAACCGCAACAGACACCGTGCCAAGAATATTGCGCACAAAAGAATGTCGGCCACAGCGATCGGCAAGGCCGAAGGGGCTGTCGGCGACAGGCCTGGACCGGACTGGACCGGGGCCGGGCCAAACCGTCGATGGCAGCGTCGTTACAGATGGAGACCACAATGACCAACGCGGACAGCACAATCGACACCGCCAGGAAACGCGCATCCGAGATGGCCGGGACCGCCAAGGATTATGCTGCGGCCAGTGCCGAGGAAACGGCGGAGGCCGCGCGTGACGACGCTGTCGATAGCGCGGATGACGTTGTCAATGCGACCCGGGCGGCGCGCGGTGAATTCGAGCCCGGTTCCTTCGAGGCAAAAGCACTGAGGCAGATCGAAACGCAGATCAGCAACGTCACGAACCGTCTCCGGGAAAAGCCGGTAGATGAAATGCTTGACGATGTTGGCGCCTTCGCGCGCCGCAATCCGCTTCTGTTTCTGGGGGGCGCGGCCTTGGCCGGGTTCGCGACGATGCGCTTTCTGAAATCCGATGACGCCGATCCCGAGGAGCATCACGCGCCTGATTACGATCCTTGGACCGGTTCCGCACAAGACAGGGGAGGCCGCCAGTGAAACACGAAACCGAAGACCCGTCCGGCTGGCGCACCTTGATCGGCGCCGTCCTCGACGAAGCACGCGCTCTGTTCCGCACCGAATTGCAGCTTGCCAGGCAGGAGATATCGGACAACGCCTCACGGGCCGGCGGTGGTCTTGTCCTGTTCGGTCTGGCGGCACTCATTGCCTTTGTCGGACTTGGCGCCTTGGCCGTTGCGGCCGTGTTAGGGGTCGCGGCACTGGGCCTGGCCTTGCCATGGGCCGCGCTAGTCGTGGCGATCGGGTTTCTGGCCGTGGCGCTGATCTTTGCGCTCATCGGGAAATCCCGCCTGTCTGCAGCGTCGCTGGCACCGAAAAGAACGCTGCACCAGTTCAAATCCGATATTCACGCCGTGAAGGAGGTGACCCGTGCCTAGCACGCAAGAACTCGAACAGACCGCGGAAACCCATCGCGCCCAGTTGACCAAGCGGTTGAACAGGCTTGCGTCCAATGCCCAGCCCGAGGCCAGCGCACAGCGCGCCGTTGGCAAATCCGCCGATTTGGGTCAGACCTTGATCCACACGCTCATGAAGGGCGCGAAACAAAATCCCTCAGGGCTTGCAATACTGGGCGTGGGGGCTGCCATGATCGCGCTCAGCTCGCAAAGACAGAGCACTCAACCGTCGCTGCCCTCCAATGAGACACGGGGCCAGGACGACAGGATCGCCAGCGCCGATGCCAGGAACAAGGCCCGCGACCAGGTCATGACCGGTCGGTTCGCCGGGCCGGCGTCTGCGTCTACCCTGCGCAAATCGCTGGACAAGGGGTTGGACAAGCTGTCACCCGAAGCGCGGGCCCGAGTGACCGAGGCCCGGCTCAAGGTTATCGATGCCCAAGAAGATATCGAACGCCGCGCCCGCCGCGCCTCCGAAAAGGCGCGCAAGACGCATTACAGCCAGCCGTTGCTGACTGGTGCGATGGTCGCGGGCGTCGGTGCTTTGGTGGGCGCGCTTCTGCCGACAACCCGGACAGAGGACGACATGATGGGTGCGACGCGGGACCAGCTGATGCGCGATGCCGAAGCCGCGCTACAGGCCGAATTGTCCAAGCTCGAGGATCAGGGCAAGGCCGCCGTCGATAGCGGCATCGAAGCGGCGCGGTCCGAATTCACGGACGGCAAGAACACCGTTCGCTAAAGCCAAATTGTCACGGACCGAGCGTCACACCTGTGCCGTGGGCCTTTCGCGGATGGCTCTATGGCCTCACTTGGTGCAGTGGCGTCATGCCCATGTCGGCTGCCCCGACCCGGGTTCCCCGACGCGCGCGTATGCGGAACAAGCGATTTCCAATCGCAACGTTGCGGCGTCGCCGCTCTTGCACATCCTGCGGATTTCAACAAAGTCTTTCAGGCGACGGGGGGGCCGCGCATAGGGATAACATGACAGACACACCAAATTCTTTTCCGCCACTGCCACGCGAGAAAACAGCTGAGGGAAAAGAACGCCTGACAGGGGTCGAGGTCGAATTCGCCGGTGCAACCGAAGCCCAAACCGGTGAGCTGATCGCGCAGTTGTTCGGCGGCACCGCCACGGACGATGGTCAGCATTGCGTGACAATCAGCGACACTGCCTTCGGCGACATTCATGTGGAGCTCGATATCACGCTGCGCAAACGTAATGATCTGCCTTTCGTGAAAGAGGGACTTGATGCCTTTCGCGGCGTGATCCCGGTGGAGATCGTCACCCCGCCATTGTCCCGCGCGCAGATCGAGCAGTTCGACACGTTGTGCCCTGCCCTGTCCGGGGCCGGCGCGATGGGATCGCGCAGTGGCGTGTTGCTTGGCTTCGGCGTCCATCTGAACCCCGAGGTTGTCGCTCCCGACGACCGTTTCACGCTCGACACGATCATCGCGTATGCGATGCTCGAACCATGGCTGCGTATGAAAGAAGAAATCGACGCAACCCGACGCGTAATGCCCTTTGTCGAAACATGGCCCAAAGGGTTCGTCTCTGCCCTCGCCGGAGGCAGTTTCGACAGCTTGGCGGACGTGATGCATGTCGCGGCACAGCATGTTGCCAGCCGCAGTCAGAGCCTTGATCTGCTGCCGCTGTTCAAACACGCCGAACCCGATCTGTTCGACGAGATATTTGACATCGAAGACAAGACATCGCCCCGGCCCACCTTTCACTTCCGCCTGCCCGACAGCCGTATCGACGAGGCGGGTTGGTCGCTGCTTCAAGCCTGGCAATTGTGGCGTCAGGTCGAATGTGTCGCGGCCAACGCGGACCTTCTCGATGCGCTGCGCGCCGCATGGGCGACACATGATGCGGCGTGGTTTTCGCGCGGATCCGAATGGATCGACACCGTTGACCGATTGCTCGACGAGCACGCCGCGAAGGTTGACACATGAGCCGGCCGCTGATCGCCGTGACCACGTCATCGCGGTCGGGCTGGCGGGTATTTCCGCTGGTCAATCTCAACCTCTGGATCACCGGCGGCCGTGGGGTTCGTTGGGGTGTCGGACGCATCGCAGATCTGGCCGATGTGGACGGGCTGATCATCGGCGGGGGCGACGATATCGGTCCGGATCTCTACGGTGGCAAGCTGGGCATTTCCGCCCGGATCGACCCCGAACGAGATCAGCTCGAGCGATCGCTGGCCGAAGCAGCGCTGGACCAGAACATCCCCGTGCTTGGTATCTGTCGCGGCTCGCAGATGCTCAACGTCGCGCTTGGTGGCACACTGGATCAGGACGCCTGGGGAACCTATGGGCGCGAGCGCATGATCAAGACCATCCTGCCCAAACGCGACGTGCGGATCCGACCGGACACGCACCTGTCGCTGGTCAGCGGTCCGCAACCGATGAAGGTCAATGCCCTGCACACGCAAGCGGTGGACCGACTGGGCCGTGGTCTGCGCATCTGTGCGGATGACACGCATGGCATGGTCCAAGCGATCGAACGGGTAAAAGATCCGTTTGCGCTTGGCGTCCAATGGCACCCGGAACATCTGTTTTACGCCCACCGCCAGCGTGCGCTCTTTCGGGCGCTTGTTCGCGCCGCCGACGCCTATCGCCAGGATCGGGTTCAGACAGACGCGATGCACGAAAGCTCGGCCTGACGGGGCTACCCGTTCGCCTGGGGCAGGACTCTGGGAACCGGATGCCCGTTCAGATCATCCATCAAGCCGGTGGCGCGCGCGCAGAACAGCCCACCCGCGATGGCAAAGACATTTGCCGCGACGGCGGCGAACAGGATCCCCCAATATTCGAAGAGCCACATTCCGACCCAGGCCAGCGGCACGTAAACGGCAAAGATGCGCGCAAGGCTCAGCCCCAGGGAATAGGCCGCCTTTGACCGGGCGTTCATGGCCGCATTGGTGATAACAAGAATGCCGTAGCCCATGATGCTCCAGCTCACGACCCGCAGATATTGCGCGGTATAAGCCCGCGCTCCAGACCCTTCGGAAAAAAGCCCCGCGATCTGGTCGGCGAACAGCGTCACACCTGCCGCAAGCAGCAGCCCATAGAACACGCTGAACATCCACGCCTGTTTGAGCGCGAGGCCGGCGCGGTCGCGGCGCTCGGCGCCGAAATTCTGCCCGACCACCGGCCCGATCCCCGCGGACAGCGCGAACAGGGCCACCAATGCCACGGATTGAACGCGCGTCGCGGCTCCGAATCCGGCCACCGCCGCCTCGCCCAATGTCGCCACCGCCGCCGTGACAAGCGCCATGCCCGCCGGGTTGATCGCATTCGATCCCGCAGCCGGCACGCCAACTGCAACAATTTGCCGGGCCGATGACCAGAAATTCTTGAAAGGCTTGCCGCAAACCGTCAGGAAACCGCGGCGCCACGCGTAGCATGCGGCCGCAACCGCGCCGACGGCCCGTCCAATCGCCGTGGCCAGTGCAGCGCCCTCGGTGCCCAGCTGCGGGATCGGCCCCCAGCCAAAGATCAACACCGGATTGATCGCGATATTGACCGCGGCCGCCAGCACCATGAATGCCGCCGAGGTCAAGCCGTCGCCATGCGCCCGGAATACCGAATTGGTGACCATCATCACCACCAGGAAGATAAAGGACACCGACCACCACGGGACGTAGAGCCGCGTTTCCGCCAGAGCCGCGTCCTGCGCGCCCATCCAGCGGAAAAGGGTCGGTGCGCAGATGAAAAACGCGGCCGCGACGACAAAGGCCATCGCCAGGCCCATCGCAAGTGAATGCAGCGCCAGCCGGATCGGCGCATCCGCGTCAGCGCGATGACGTCCAATGGCCTGCGACACCACTGCATTCGCGCCGGCCGAAAGGCCAATCGACATCGAGGTCAGCGCCGTTGTCACGGGATAGATGAAGCCCACCGCCGCCAACGGGGCCTGTCCCAATTGTCCAAGGAAATAGGCATCCGCCAAACCGACGCTCAGCACCGCAACGATGCCGAGTGTCATCGGCGCGGACACCCAGGCGAGGGCTTTCCAGACAGGTCCCCGGGTCAGGTCGGCTTGCGCCATGTGGGCTCCTTGTCGCATCAATCTCTTTGGGGGCAGCGGCGACATGGCGTCACCTTGTGAGGCGCAACGCGCAACCGGTGGCCCGGTTCCAGACGACTGGAACTTTCGGACCAGAGCCGCGTTACCCCTCAAATGCGAATGCAAGAGAAGGAATGACATGTCCGCTCCCGAAACGAATGTTGAAAAACAGAAGAAACGCCATCGTCCGGTTCTGCTCGGTTTTGCCATCGCCGCCGTCTTCGTGGCGGTGCTGTACTTTGCCTACCTCGCCAACCTTGCCGTGCAAGGGAACGAACCCGGCACGGCCGAAGAGGACGGCGCAGCCAGCACAGTGGTGGATGAGTGATCATCACCGAAGATCACGGTCCCCCGGTCAATCCCCGGCCCTCAAGGGCGACAGGCTACCATCTTGCGACGACTGGACGAGTGATGATCCGTCTGATCGCGCGCCCAAGCCCGGAGTTGTCTGGCGTTGGGAACCGCCCAGGTCAGAGCGTGTCACAGCCCGTCGCAACGGGGGAGCCGGAAAAATCTGGGTTTGAACAGCGCCCGTGCTGGCCCAAGCACGCGAATAAGCGATATCGCCCAAAAATGCTGGCCGCATGAATCGGCGCAAGGAGGTCGCAATGAATATTGAAATCACCGGACTCGGAGGGCTGATCCTCCTCGTTCTGAATGTCTGGGCCCTCGTTTCGATCATCGGATCGACCAATTCAACCGGATCCAAGGTGATCTGGTGTCTGCTGGTCCTGCTTTTGCCGTTGCTCGGGTTCATTATCTGGCTACTTGCCGGCCCGCGCTCTACCAAAGCCAGCGTCTGACCGGACGTGGCCCCGCCCAAACGGGGCCTTACCCGCGGATCATCGCGCTGCCTGAATGCTCTCCAGATATTGCGACAGCGCCACCAGCTTGCGTGGCGTCGGCGTCAGAATGCCGTCGCCACTGTCATAGGGCACCAGGTCCCCCTCCAGAAGAGCACCGAATTCGGGCATATTCGGCCCGGTCATGTCGGACTTGGCATAGCCGTCGATCGACGACAGGACTTGGGCTTTCGGAAACGCGCCATTGTTGCGCACTGCGATAAGGGTCAGGTCCGGCGGGGGTGTCGACATCGCCCCTGCCATGGGTCCAGCCCCCTTCGCATCGCCGCCATGGCACACTGCGCAATTCTGCATGAACAGGGCTTGACCATCACTGGCCTGCGGCATTTCTTCATTTGCGCAAGCTGCCACCAAGAGGGCGGAAACACTTGCGAAAATCAGGCTCAACTGGGGTGCACGCATTGCGGTCTCCTAGCACGGTGATGCTCAGAGTGCCTGTCTTTCGCAGCCTGCGCAAGCAGACGGGTGTGCCACCGGGCGTCTGATAGCGATCCACGTGCTCTGGCTCTCCATAGTCCGCCGCATCCCGGCGCCGGGAACGCAATGTTCCACGGTCTGCTGGGGTGGCTGATCCCAGCCGCGCTGTCACTCCACGCTCAAGCCGCTGACCGATGCGCGAATACGGCTGTCGGTGTCGTCACTGTCGCCGGACAACGCCAACCCGACCAGCGCCGCGCCGCCGCCGCCAAACGCATTTTCATAATCACGCTCAAGGTTCACGGTTTCGCGCGCCTGCCCCGTGCCCGCGCTGCGCAGCACGATGGTCTGGCCGCGGTTTCCAAGGTACGGGCTGTTGAGGACAGCGCCCCGGTCATGCGCACCGCCCCAGACATAAACCAGCACGCGCGCTGCGTCATTTGTCAAAAGCTTGCGCACGCTCGACCCTTGCAACGCCTGTGCCTGTCCCTCGGGCAGGAACACGAAATAGAGCGCCAGATTGCGGTCATCGCCGCCCTTTTGGCGCAAATCGGTCGCCGGAACGCCCTCTTGCACTGCCCAGGACCAACTGGCCTGCGTCGCATCCCAATAGCTTTCGGGCAACTCCCTGTAGGCGAGCGACACAGACGCATCGGAGGCAACGCTCACCGAAGTGGCGTTGAACCCGTAGGTGTTCGAGGAAAAGAGCGAGAATCTCTGTGTTTCCCAACTTTCGTCGAAGGACACGGGTGCCGCCATGGCTGGCAGCGCGACGCAGGACAAAACGATGGCAACGAGTGTACGGTACATGGCGGTCTCCTTTGCCCGGTTGCCTAGCAGGCTTGCCCCGTTCACCGCATCAAACGTTCGCGTGAAGGCCGTGTCATCTGCGGGGCTTACACAGGCGTCAACTGGCCCTCGTCCATGCGCAATTGGCGGTCCATCCGCGCCGCCAATGCCATGTTGTGCGTGGCGATCAACGCCGACAGGCCGGTGTCCCGCACAAGGCTCATCAGGGCCGCGAAAACTGTTTCAGAGGTCGAAGGGTCAAGGTTGCCCGTCGGTTCATCCGCTAGGAGGATCGACGGCCGGTTCGCCAGCGCCCGGCAAAACGCCACCCGCTGCTGTTCGCCCCCGGACAAAGCTGCAGGGCGGTGATGGGCGCGTGAGGCGATATCGACGATCTCCAGCAATTCCATCGCGCGCGCTTCGGCAGCCCGCCTTGGCACACCGGCGGCGCGTTGCGGCAGGGCGATATTTTCTTGCGCGCTGAATTCGGGCAGAAGGTGGTGAAATTGGTAAACAAAACCGACCCTGTCACGCCGCACGCCGGTGCGTGTGCGATCCGATGCCCCTGTCAGGTCCTCGCCCGCGATCTCGATCTTGCCGCTGTCGGGCGTGTCCAGCAGCCCCGCGATATGGAGCAATGTCGATTTGCCCGCACCGGAGGGCGCGACGAGCGCCACAATCTCGCCCTCCGCAAGCGTCATCTCGACGCCGCGCAACACATGCACTGCAGCGCTGGTTCCCGTGTTGTAGGATTTGGTGATCCCGCTGAGCCGCAATGTCACATCATTCATAGCGCAGCGCCTCGACCGGGTTCATCCGTGCCGCGCGCCGGGCCGGAAAGATCGTCACGATAAAGCTCAGTCCAAGCGACAGCACAACCGCGCTCAGGACATCCGGCAGCCGAAGCTGCGCCGGGAGCTGGTAGATCCCCCGCACCGCCGGATCCCAGACCCCGCCCCCCGCGACATAATTCACGAAGGAAAAGATGGGGTCGATATAGAGCGCAAAGAGGCAGCCCAACAGCACACCGGCGACAGTTCCGATGATGCCGGTGAACGCCCCGCAGATAAAGAAAATCCGCAGGACCGCGCCTTCGGTCAGGCCCATCGTGCGCAGGATGCCGATATCGCGGCCCTTGTTCTTGACCAGCATGATCAGCCCCGAGACGATATTCATCGCCGCGATCAGAACGAGGATCGACAGGATGATGAACATCACGTTGTCCTCGATCTCGAGCGCGCGCAGGAACCCGCCCGAGGCGTCCTGCCACGTCCAGATCAGCGCACGCTCTCCTGCGGCCTGAAGGATGGGCGGAGTGATGTCCCCGATCTTGTCCGGGTCCGCCACCATCACCTCGATCTCGTCGGCCACACCCTCACGGTTGAAATAGAGCTGCGCCTCGGCAAACGGCATGTAGACACGGGTTCGGTCGATGTCATAGCGCCCGGCGGTGAAGACATAGACCACCTCGTAGGATTTGACCCGCGGACTGGTGCCAAAAGCGGTGCGCACCCCGTCAGGCGAGATCAGCTTGACGGTGTCGCCCAGTGCGACTCCCAACTCGCGCGCGACACCCGATCCGATGGCGATCCCGTAGGAGAACCGGGCCAGATCGCCCCGCGCGGTGTCTGGATCGGCAATGCGCGGGATCGTCGCGAGGTCCTCCTCCGAGATCCCGAACACCTCGACCCCGGCATTGCGGCTGTTGGCACTTGCCATCACCTGGCCTTTGACCAATGGCGCCGCGCGGGTCACCCCGGGCACATCGGCCACGCGATCGGCCAGCGCGGCATAGTCCGCGATACTGCGGGAATTGCGCCCCGACGCATCTGTCTGCGCGGTGTAATAGACGGTCACATGGGCATTCGAGCCCAGGATCGTATCGACGAATTCCGCGCGGAAACCGGACCGCACGGCAAGCGTGGCGATCAGGGCGAAAACCGCCAGCGTGATGCCGATCAAGCTGATCCATGTCATCACGCTCACCCCGCCCTCGGCACGGCGCGCCCGCAGGTAACGCCACGCGATCATCCATTCGAACGGGGCAAAGGGGGGTGGGGTCTGGGCCATCAGGGTCTCTTGCTGCTCTGGGGGTGATAAGTGGCCGCTTGGCTCGCGCGGGTCAAGCCATCTGGACGAGGTCCGGGGTGCGCCGCGTGTTTGCCCAGGAACCAGGGGGCCAGACGGCCAGCCCCTGCAACAGTTCCATGGCGTTGGACGCAAGACCCCGGCGGTTCCAGATGTCTCGTATGAACGACGTCGGCGTGAAGAAATTTCGCAGGACATTTCTTCACTGCTTGTCCAATCCTTGCCCGCTTGGCATAGACGCGAAATGACTGGACCAAGATATCCCGACCTGATCGCCAACCTTCCCGCCACAGTCCCCTTCGTGGGACCCGAGGTGCAGGAACGCCAACGCGGAGCGCCGTTCAAGGCGCGGCTTGGCGCCAATGAAAGCGTCTTTGGCCCCTCCCCCTTCGCGGTCGCCGCCATGCAGGACGCGGCGGGCCAGTGCTGGAAATATGCCGATGCCAAGAATTTCGAGCTGCTCCGCGCGATCTCGACCCGTTTGGATATCCGCCCCGACAATATCATCATCGGCGAGGGAATCGACGGTCTTCTGGGCTACATTGTCCGCCTGATGGTTGCGCCCGGCGATCCGGTTGTGACCTCCGACGGGGCCTACCCGACCTTCAACTACCATGTGACCGGCTACGGCGGAATACTGCACAAAGTTCCGTTCAAGGACGATCACGAAGATATCGACGCGCTGATCGACACGGCGCGCGCGGTGCAGGCCAAACTGGTGTACCTGTCCAATCCCGACAATCCGATGGGCAGCTGGCACACCGCCGAACGCATCGAAAAGGCGCTCGATGCATTGCCCGAAGGGACCCTGCTTTTGCTGGACGAGGCATATATCGAGTTTGCCCCCGACGGCACCGCGCCCCGGATCGCCGCAGACGACCCGCGTGTGTTCCGCACCCGAACCTTTTCCAAGGCCTTCGGCATGGCCGGTGCCCGCGTCGGTTATGGCATCGGTGCGCCCGAACTGATCAGCAGCTTCGACAAGGTGCGCAACCATTTCGGCATGTCGCGAATCTCGCAGGCCGGGGCGCTTGCCGCGTTTGAAGACGACGCATGGCTGGCCGAAGTCATCGACCTTGTCAAAGACGCACGCGACAGGATCGCCATGATCGCGCGGGCCAACGGGCTCACGCCGCTGCCCTCGGCGACAAATTTCGTCACGGTCGATTGCGGAGAGGATGCGGCCTTCGCCAAGGCCGTGTTGGCCGGGCTGATCGATGAAGGTGTCTTTGCCCGGATGCCGTTTGTCTCCCCCGGCGACCGCGCGATCCGTATCAGCGCCGGCCGGCCAAGCGATCTCGATGTGCTGGAAGAGGCTCTGCCAAAGGCGCTCGACGCGGCGCGGAAATAGGCGCCGACACCCTGTGCCACGAACATTTCCGACGAATCGCGCAATTTGCCCCTGACGATCCCGACTTCTGCGCTATCCTGCCCCGCGACGCCGGGCAATCGACAGCGGAGGCACAGATGGAACAGCGCCACCCCCAGCGGGTCGAAGATTACACGACCGCCAACCTCGTCCTGATTTTCGTCAACCTGCTGTGGATATTCGGCGTGATCTGGGCAAATTTCGGCCTTGCCGCCGTGGTCCTTACGGGATGGGCGCTCAACCACGCGATCAACCGGCTGGCACGATACCGCGCCAGCCGTGAAATCCGGTGGCCGTCAGACGTCTGACACCACCTGTGCTGCGGCGGTCACGCCGCCCGGCGTGTGCGGGATATCCAGAGCGCCCAGCCCGGCTTCGACCACCCCCAAAAGTCCAAGGATCATATGCGCGTTTACATGGCCCATATGGCCGAATCGGAAATACCCGTCGCTCTGCGGATCATCGTCATTCGCCATCCCCAGCCCGATCCCCAGCGTCACGCCCGCGGTATCGCTGCACCAGCGGCGCAGGCGCGTGCCATCGGGCTTGCCAACCGACAGCGCGGTCACCGCATGGCTCCGCCGCGCGCGGTCCGCCACGTTGAGGCGCAGCGCGCCCTCCTGCCCCCAATGCTCACATGCAGCCCAGATGGCCTGGGCCAGCTTGGCGTGCCGAGTCCACACTGCCTCGATGCCTTCGTCGTGAAGCATGTCGAGCGCGGTGCGCAGCCCGTACAGGTGATGCGTCGGCGCCGTCCCGCCAAAATACTGGTAAAACGCCTCGGGTTCCGCCCGCTGGGTCCAGTCCCAATAGGTGCTGACCCGTGTCATGCGCCGGCGCGCCTCGGCCGCCTTTTCGTTGAAAAACACGAATCCCAGCCCCGGCGGGCACATCAACCCCTTTTGCGAGCCGGTCACCGCCACATCGACACCATCGGCATCCATCTCGAACCGGTCACAGCCCATCGCGGCGATGCAATCAGCCATCAAAAGCGCCGGATGCCCCACATCATCCAGCAGCTTGCGCAACGGCGCAAAGGCATTGCGGTTGGAACTTGACGTGTCGACATGCACCGCCAGCACCGCCTTGTACGCGTGACCCTCATCCGCGCGCAGCATCTCCGCGACGCGGTCCGGATCAATCTGCCCGCCATTGCCGAAATCAAGGATGTCGACGTCGATCCCACGTCCCTCGGCAACCCGGCTCCAGCCCAGCGCAAAAAAGCCCGTGGCCAGCACCAGCACCTTTTCTCCCGGCGCGACCGTGTTGGCCAAGGCGGCTTCCCAGGCGCCATGGCCATTGCAGATATAGATCGCGACATCCCCCTCGGTGCGCGCCACCCGCTTCAGATCGCGCGTCAGCTCCGGCATCATGTCGGGCAATTCGCCTTCATAAATATTCGGAGACGCGCGGTGCATTGCCCGCTGCACCGCGTCGGGCACGACGGAGGGACCGGGAATGGCAAGATATGTGCGACCATTGGCAAGCGACATGAAGGACCTCAAGACTGTAGGTGTGGGAGCCACCTGCCGAATGAACAGGTTTGGCCGCAACCTACCCCGCTGCGCCGCGCCGTCAATAACGCTCGGCGCTTGCCAGCACCGACCGCAGTCTCTACATCCGCGTCTGACGCGAAAGGGACCGGATGCTGGGACGGCTTTGGAAAAGACTGGAAGACAGCGAACGCAGGCTGCGACGTTCGTTCGGCAAGGACATCACCGATCCCCGCGCGCGGCGCTGGTCGGCGTTCCACTACCATTTTTTCGACCACGCGTTCCTGCGCAGCTTCTGGACCAATTTCTTTGAAATCGCGCCGGGGGTGTACCGGTCGAACCAGCCCACCCATACGCGGTTCGCGAAATACAGCGAGATGGGCATCAAGACCGTCGTCAACCTGCGCGGTGCCGACAAGCACGCGCATTACCTTTTCGAAGAGGAAACCTGCAAGGCGCTCGGGCTGACCCTGCTCAACGCCAAGCTTTGGGCCCGCAACGCCGCCAGCCGCCACCGGATCGAACACGTCATCGACACGTTGCGGATCGCGCAAAAGCCGTTTGTGTTCCACTGTAAGTCCGGCGCCGACCGCGCCGGTTTCGTCGCGGCCATGTATCTGATGATCTTCGAAGATCAGCCGGTCGAGGTGGCGCGCAAGCAATTGTCGCTGAAATACCTGCATCTGGATTTCACCGCGACAGGCGTGCAGGACTATATCCTCGATGTCTATGCGGCCCGCACCGCGCGGGCGCCAATCGGATTCGAGGCGTGGATTCGCACCGAATACAACGCCACCGCGATCCAGGAAGGGTTCGACGGAAAAACGCCGGCGGACCAACTCAGTCTGCCGGCAGCCCTCGTCACATGACCGATGCCGCGGTAAATCCGCGGGGTCTCCTGCTCTGGGTCTGGCGCGGCTACCTCGCGCGGCATTGGAGATTGCTGCTGGTGGCGATGGTGTTCATGTCGCTCGAAGGCGGCATGTTCGGCGCGCTGTCCTATATGATGAAGCCGATGTTCGATCGTGTTTTCGTCGGCGGGGACGGCGATGCCATCGTCTGGGTCGGCCTGTTGTTTCTCGCCATCTTCGTGACCCGCGCCCTGGCCAGCATCATCCAGAAGGTGTTGCTCACCCGGATTTCCCAGCTTTCCGTGGCAGATATCCGTCAGGATTTGCTGGCGCATCTTCTGGTGATGGACACCGCCTATCACCAGACCCACTCTCCCGGGTACCTGATGCAACGGGTCGAAGGCGATGTGGAGTCCATCGCCAAGGTCTGGCGCACCATCATAACCGGCGCGGGGCGCGACGTGATCGCGCTGGTCTCGCTCTTTGCCGTCGCCATATCGGTCGATTGGCGCTGGACGCTCGTGGCCCTTCTGGGCGCGCCGCTCCTCGTTGCCCCGTCGATGATCCTGCAACGCTACGTGCGCAAGAAGGCCCGCCGCGCCCGCGATGTCGCGGCGAAACTGTCGGTCCGCCTGAACGAAGCGTTTCACGGCATTACCCCGGTCAAACTCAATTCTCTCGAAGGCTATCAATCCGACCGGTACCGCAGCCTGACCGAGGAACGCGTGTCCGTGGAAACCAGCAGCGCCCTGGGACAAGCCACGATCCCCGGCCTGATCGACATCATGGCCGGTCTGGGCTTCATGGGCGTGCTCTTCTATGGCGGCAACGAGATCCTGTCGGGCGAAAAAACCGTCGGCGATTTCATGGCCTTCTTTACCGCAATCGGTCTCGCGTTCGAACCGCTCAGGCGGCTGGGGAATGTCGCTGGCGTCTGGCAGGTGGCAGCCGCGGGCATCGAACGCATCCGGCAAATTCTCGACACCGACCCGACCTTGCGCAGCCCGGCACGGCCCCACCCCGCACCTGAACAGCTTCCCGAGGTAAAACTTGAAGGTGTTTCGCTAAGATACGGCGACACAAATGTTCTGAGCAAATGCAGCTTCATCGCCGAGGCTGGCAGGACCACCGCGCTTGTCGGCCCCTCGGGCGCCGGGAAATCAACGATTTTCAACGTGCTGACCCGCCTTGTTGATCCATCGGATGGACATGTCACCATTGGCGGCATACCGGTGTCCGACATGGCGCTTGAAGCCCTGCGCGGGCTCTTCTCTGTCGTGTCCCAAGAAGCGCTGTTGTTCGATGACACGGTCCTGGAAAACATTCTTCTGGGCCAAACGGACGTGGCCGAGGCCGATCTTCAGCGGGCCCTGGATGCGGCGCATGTGACCGATTTCCTGCCACGTCTTTCGGACGGCTTGAACACGCCGGTCGGCCCACGTGGGTCAGCCCTGTCAGGCGGCCAGCGGCAGCGCGTGGCCATCGCCCGTGCCCTGCTGAGAGATCGTCCAATCCTTCTGCTGGACGAGGCGACCTCTGCGCTCGACACCGAGTCCGAGGCCAAGGTGCAAGCCGCGCTCGACGCGCTGTCCAAGGGACGCACCACGCTCGTGATCGCACATCGCCTGTCCACCGTCCGCAGCGCGCACAAGATCGTGGTCATGGACCGGGGCCGGGTTGTCGAACAGGGATCGCATGGCGATCTGCTGGCGCAATCGGGCACTTATGCCGCCCTGCACCAGATGCAGACCCACGACTAGCCCAGCAGCGCCGCCTGCGTGTCCCGGGTCCAGCCGAGGTACAGGTCGGTCCCGTCGACGATCAACGGACGCTTCATGAGTTTGGGATGGGCTTGCAGCAGGTCTTTCGGCTCTTGCGCACGCTCCGACGCGGTCAACCCGCGCCATGTCGTGGAGCGCGTGTTCAGGACCGTGTCGCCAAACGCCTGCAACGCGCGGTCCATGACAGGCTCCGGCACCGGCCCGCCTGACACATCAACAAACTCCGCGTTTGGAAGTGCTTTCAATGCCTTGCGGCAGGTGTCACAATTTTTCAGACCATACAGAACCATGCCAGCCTTCCCTTTCATTGAAGCCGCGCATCCCGGCGCGACATCACGATATACATCCAAAACCTGCGTTCGGGTCAACGCGATCACCTGTGTCCCCCGTGGCGGGCATTCGGAATTGGCAATCCCGACCGGATCAGACGTGACGCCAGAAGGACACGCGGGATCATGCCGAACCGTGCCGCGAAATGGTTCAAGACCATCATGGTCTATGGCTTCACTCCCCCACGGCGGGCGGCGAATATCGCTCATCCGGAGCGCCGAGCATCTGGAGCCGCTGCGCCTCTTGGCGGGCAAGCCGGATCAACTCTGCGACATAGGGCTTGTCGGTATCCGCCGTGCGCGTCGCCGCATAGAGCCGCTTCGTGATGCCGGTCCTGGTCAATGGTCGCGTGACATAATCCGAGTTGTATTTCACCTCGCGCACCACCCAGTCGGGCAGCACCGACACCCCCCGGTTCGAGGCAACAAGCAGCAGGATCACCGCTGTCAATTCCACCTGCCGGACCGAGGCAGGCTCAACCTTGTGCGGGATCAGAAGCTGGCTGAACACGTCCAGCCGCGATCGCTCCACCGGGTAGGTGATCAGCGTTTGGCCGCGAAAATCCTCGGCCTCGACAAAGGGTTTCCCGGCCAGGGGGTGCTGCACGGAGGCGACGAATACTGCGTTGTAGTCAAAAAGTTCCGTGAATGTGACCCCCGGAATATCCTCTGGATCAGAGGATACGACAAGATCGACATCTTCCTTTTGCAATGCGGGCAGCGCGTCAAAGGCGAGGCCGGGGCGAATATCCACATCAACATCCGGCCAGCTCTTGCGAAACGCTTCCAGCACCGGGAACAGCCATTCGAAACAGGCGTGGCACTCGATCGCGATGTGCATCCGCCCCGACGATCCGTCGCGCAGCCCGTCGAACTCTGCCGCCAGCGCCTCGACCTGCGGCAACACGTGATGCGCCAGCCGCAACAGGCGCATCCCCGCAGACGACAGTCGCATCGGCTTGGACCGCCGCACGAACAGCTCCACTCCCGCCTGCTCCTCCAATGCCTTGATCTGATGGCTCAAAGCCGATTGCGTGATGTTCAACTGGTCAGCCGCCTTGGCAACACCACCGTAATCATGGATCGCCTTGATGGTGCGCAGATGGCGAAACTCGATATGCATTATCAATTTGTCTCATGTTGAAGATTAGATTTATGAATTTGTCTCACATCCAACCATGTGCGACAAGCCTCCTATCGCCAGCAAGGACCCTGCAAATGCCCCTTCCGTCCGTTTCATTCGAATTCTTCCCGCCGCAATCTCTGGAGGCATCGTTCCGGCTCTGGGACACGGTTCAGGTGCTGGCCCCGCTTCAGCCACGCTTTGTGTCGGTAACCTATGGCGCGGGCGGCACGACGCGCGACCTGACACGCGAAGCGGTGGCGACCCTGCACAAATCCTCCGGCCTTGCTGTGGCCGCGCACCTGACCTGTGTCGACGCCACGCGCGCCGAAACCCTGGCAATCGCACGGGATTTCGCAGACGCCGGTGTGACCGACATCGTTGCCCTGCGCGGGGACCCGCCCAAGGGCAGCGACGGGTTCCACCCCCATCCCGATGGCTTTGCCTCCAGCGTCGAACTGATCGAGGCTCTGAACGACGCCGGCGATTTCACGATCCGCGTCGGGGCCTATCCCGACAAGCACCCCGAGGCGGCGGACACCCAGGCCGATGTGACCTATCTCAAGCGCAAATTCGATGCGGGTGCATCCGAAGCCTTGACGCAATTCTTCTTCGAGGCCGATACCTTTTTCCGCTTTCGCGATGCCTGCGAAAAGGCCGGGATCGACCGCCCCATCGTTCCGGGCATCCTGCCGATCGAAAACTGGAAGGGCGCTGCGCGCTTTGCCAGGAAATGCGGCACGCATATCCCCGCATGGGTCACCGATGCGTTCGAAAAGGCGGAACGCGACGGGCGCGAGGATTTGCTGGCCACCGCGATCTGCGCGGAACTTTGCTCTGACCTGATCGATGGCGGTGTGGACAGCCTGCATTTTTACACGCTCAACCGCCCGGAGCTGACACGGGATGTCTGCCACGCCCTTGGCGTGACCCCGAATATCGATCTGCGCAACGTTGCCTAGATGGGGCTGGACCGATTGATACCGCACATAAGGGGCGCACAAAACCCGATCCCGCTTTTGCGCGATCCTCGCCTAGCCCTGCTTTGGGCCACCTAGCGCAGAGGTCAATTGCGCCGCGATGGACCGGACGGACTCGCCCAGAGCGGCGATCCGCGCATCCGGAAGCCGCGCCGACGGGCCAGAGATGGACACCCCGGCGACCGGCTCTCCATAGATGTCGAATACAGCCGCCGCGATGCAGCGCATCCCGTCATTTTTCTCTTCTGCGTCAAAAGCATAACCGCGCTGCCGCGTCACTTCGAGATCGGCGGCCAGCGTCTCTGCGGTGACAAGGGTGTTGGCTGTGAACGCGGCAAGCTTGTGCCTGCGAATGATGCCGATCACCTCTTTCTCGGTCATCTGTGCCAAAAGGGCCTTGCCGATCCCCGACGCGTGCATGGGCGACATCGTGCCCGGCGGGAAAAACGCCCGGATGGTGTGATGCGTCTCGACCTGGCTCAGGAACAGGACACGCCCATCGCGCATCACACCCAGATTGGCGGTCTCCTCGGTTTCTTGCATCAGGTTGCGCAAAAACGGGCGGGCCCGCTCCAGAAGCGACGTGCGGCGCATGAAGCGTGACCCGATGTGAAACGCCCCGGCCCCGATATGCCATGTCTGCGCAGCCGCATCGAAATCGACCAAGCCGCGCGCCTCGAACGTGAACAGCACACGATAGACGGTGGCCGGGGACTGGCCCAGGTCTTCGGACAGGTCAGTCAGGCTCGCCCCGTCCCATTCGCTCAACCGCTCCAGGATGACCAGGGCGCGGTCCAGCGACTTGATCTTGTTTTGAGCGCTGGTATCCCCCCAGGCACGCGGCCGGCCCCGCGCCCGGCGCTCCGGTCCAGTCCCCAGGGTCATGGCGTCTTCTGCGCGTCGCATTGTTTCAATACAAAAATCATTTTTACAATTTGAAAAAATAGGCGTTGAAATGCAACCCGTAACGCAACGCTCCGCGGTCAAAGGAATACAGCCATGCGCATCGTCATTCATGGGTTCGGACGGATTGGCCGGATGATCCTGCGACAAATCCTGATCACCCCGGAGCATTCCGATATCGAGGTGGTCGCTGTCAACGATCTCGCCCAACCCGAGACCTGTGCCTATCTCTTCAAATACGACAGCGTGTTCGGCCCTCTTCCCGGCGGAGCGGTTGCCGAAAACGGGCGGCTGCACGCGGGCCAACGGTCTATTCCGCTTCTGACCGGGGTCAAGATGTCGGACCTGCCGCTGACCGATGTGGACCTGGTGCTCGATTGTACCGGTGCCACCAAGCACCGCGCAACCGCCGAGGATGCGCTGACTGCGGGCGCGACCGCGCTGTTGATCTCCGGACCGTCGGACATTGCCGATGTCACCGTCGTGAAGGGGGCGAACGAAGACCGGATCGGCGCGGCGCGTATTGTCTCGAACGCATCCTGTACCACCAACGCGCTGGCCCCGCTGCTGCGTGATCTGGACACGCGCTTTGGCCTGATCCAGGGTCACATGACCACCATTCACTGCTACACTGGCAGCCAGCCCATGGTTGACGCGCCGCGCGGCCCCGACCTGGCCCGGAACCGGGCCGGTGCGGTCAGCATTGTGCCCACCACGACCAGTGCGGCAAAATTGATCGACCGGGTTTTGCCCGATCTGGCCGGACGGGTCACCGGCGCGGCAGTGCGCGTCCCCGCGATCAGTGTCTCGGCGGTCGATCTGGTGGTCCGTCTCAAGACCCCGCTGCACGACCCGGAAAACGCGCTGCGCGATCTGGCGGACAAGAACCCGGTGATCGGCCTTGTCGAGGATCCCTGTGTGTCCGTAGACCTGCGCGGGCGCACGGAATCGCTTGTCATCGCCCCGAAAGAGACGATGGGCACCGGCGACCAGCTCCGCATTTTTGGCTGGTATGACAATGAATGGGGCTTTTCCGCTCGCATGATCGATGTCGCCAGGCTGATGCACAGCCGGGGCTGATGCATCCGCACGTCTTGCAAAGCAGCGCCGATTGGCCGCGCGCGCGCAAGGCAAAGGTGAAATCACAGGCGACCGGGAACCCATGCGTGCCGCACCTGTCACGCGGGGCGGGTCTTTCGACGATCCAAAGCCGATCAGGCGAGGAAAATCCCGACGATCACCAGCATCAATCCCAGCACGGACACGAACAGCGATCCAAGATTGATCGGCATCACGGATTTGACCTCGGCCCGCAAGGCCGCATCGCTCAGCCCGGATTTCCGCGCCTTGCCGACCCGCAGGATGCAATAGACCAACCCGCACAATCCCACCAGGGACAAGGCCGCTCCCGACCAGATCAAAATGTCCATCACACGCTCCAGCTTGGACCCAGTGCATGCGCCGGTAATTCATCGCTCCTGCGCTGGCAAGCCCTTGAAGGCGACAGCGGCCATCGCTACGACAGCGCTCGAAGCGAACAGGAGCACGCCCGATGGACGACAGCGCAATCGAAGCCAACTACCGCGTCACCGCAGATGAACTGCGTCAGTTCATCGAACGGATCGAACGGCTGGACGCCGAAAAGAAAGACCTCGCCGAGCAGCAGAAAGAGGTCATGGCCGAAGCCAAGGGGCGCGGTTACGACACAAAGGTGATGCGCAAGGTGATCGCGCTGCGCAAACGCGAACCCGACGACATCGCCGAGGAAGAAGCCGTGCTCGACATGTACAAGGAAGCGCTCGGCATGCGGTGAATGTGACGCAAGGAAACGATATTTCTCAATAAAATATCATTTTTACTGCGGATACTGAAACGGTGTTGTGCCGGGGCGCATCGAGATCCCGTCAAACCTCCCCGCCTGGGGCCGAGCCGTCGCGCACGCAGGATCCGGTCGCGGTCGGCGTCCTTGGCGGCGCAGATCGCGTCGCCAGCGCAACGGATCAAGGCATCGGCACTTTCGCCGGGTTGACCGACCGAGCACCAGACGCGGCAGGTCTGCGTTTCGGGGGCGTTTCGGCGCAGACCTCCCATGCGCCGCTCAAGAAAGCGGAGCCGCCGGAAGAGATGGCAAACGCCTCGGTCACATCAATGTCTCAATGGGCCAGCACGAGCATCTGGAACGCCATCATGGCCGAGAAAGCCAGTGTCACGGCGGTCGCGGCCGATCCGTGGCGGACCTTTTCCAATGCGTCCGGGTAAAGCTCTGAAAACACCATCCAGATCATCGCCCCCGCGGCAAGGCCAAGGCCAACGGGCAGGAAGGGTCGGAAGGTCTCGACAAAGAGATAGGCGGGCGCGGCCATGATCGGCTGCGGCAAGCTGGTGAAGACCGCCCAGAGCGCAGCCTTCCAGACGGGCGATCCGCGCGGCACCAGCACCAGCGCGATGGCCAGACCTTCAGGCACGTTGTGGAAGGCGATGGCCGTGGTGATATAGGCGCCCAGTCCCTCGGACCCGGCGAAGGACACGCCGACCCCCACGCCTTCGGCAAAGGAATGCGCTGTCATGATCCCGAGGATCAGCAGCGCCTTGGCCGCGCCCGCGCCTTGCAGGTCGGCCACCTCCACGTCACCCGCGCCCGAAAGCAGCCGGTCCGCCACCACGATCGCGCCGAGCCCCACAAGCACGCCCACCAGCGTCAGCGTGATGTCGATGGAAACGCCTTCGTCGATCAGGCTGTGGCTTGCGGCCAGCATAAGCCCTGCGGCCGCGGCGTTCGACCAGCCCATCGTCCGGTCGCCGATCTTCTTGACGAACAGGAAGGGCAGCGCGCCAACGCCGGTCATGATTGCCGTAAGAAGGGCGGCTGCGGCAACGATCCAGAGGGCGGTATCCATGGTACTCCTACAGAAATGCGATGGGCCTGGGGTGCGGCGGCGGTCAGCCGATCAAGTGGTCGAGGCGTCTTGGTCTGTCACGCTCCACACTGTGGCAAATGCGCCCCGCGCGTCGGAAACGCCGGTCTTCACATCGCGCCACGCCAAGCCTCGGAGATCGCTGAAAGCTGGTATTTCCTTAGCGCTACTTGAAACGGGACATAGCCTTGGTGAACGCGTCAGACAGGCTGTCCCAGGCCTGGTCGAAGCCCGATTTCATGTCGTCCCATGCGTCATCACTGGCCTCGCGAATTTCCTTCAGCGTCACCTCGGCCTCGTCACGCTGCTTGCGCGCCTCGTCAAGTTGCTCCTGATACGCGATCTTCGAATCGGCTTCGGCCTCGGCGAGCTTTGCCTTCATCTTGTCGATTTCGGCATTCCACTGATCGATCTGCGCCTCGGCTGTTTCGACATACGCGGTCTTGTCGGTCATTTGGGAATCCTTCCACTCAGAAGATTGAACATGCATAGAGGGTTTCATGGATAGGACATTGTGACGAACCTGGAAAGAGTGCGATAATTTGGGCGTTTGATGTTTACGTTGAACCAAGGAGGCCTGACATGTCCGAGACCGAACCCCTCACCTTGCCCGGCGTACCCCGCGTCCGCCATACTAGGTCGGGGATTCTGAAACGCTTTACCGCCTGCAATCCACCAGCGGATGCCACCGCGGCGCAAGCCAATGCGGGCGGATGAATCGATGAAGGTTGATACTGTCATCGTGGGCGCAGGCAGCGCGGGGCTTTCGGCCCTGCGAGAGGTGCGCCGCTACACCGAAGATTTCCTGCTGGTGAACGACGGCCATTGGGGCACCACCTGCGCCGCCGTCGGCTGCATGCCGTCCAAGGCACTGATCGAGGCGGCGAACGCCTTCCACCGGCGCGACACGTTCGGGGAGTTCGGCATCCGGGGTGCGGAGGGGCTGCGCGCGGACATCCCGGACATTCTCGCCCGTGTGCGCCGGATGCGGGACGGTTTCGTGAAAGGGCCGGAGGCGGTTCCGGACAAGCTGGGCGATCGTGCCATCTCGGGCCGCGCGCGGCTGCTTGGCCCGGGGCGGCTTGACGTGAACGGGAAGACGGTCACGGCGCGCGCGATCATCCTGGCGCCGGGCGGCAGCCCTGTCGTGCCCGGGCCGTGGCGCGATTTCGGCGACCGCATCCTGACCACGGACACGCTGTTCGAACAGACCGACTTGCCGTGCCGCATCGCCGTGATTGGCATGGGCGCGATCGGGGTCGAGATCGCGCAGGCGCTGGCCCGGCTGGGGCTTGAGGTGACTGGATTCGACGCCGTCGAGGCGCTGGCGGGCATCGATGACGCTGAGGTGCTGGCGGCGTTCCGCCCGTTATTCGAGGCCGAGGTCCCGCTGCATCTCGGTGCGCCGGCAGAGCTTGAGGACGCGGGGACCGCGATCCGGGTGACCGGCGCGCAAGGGTCTTTCGAGGCCGACGCGGTGTTGGCCGCGATGGGGCGCAGACCGAACATAGAAGATCTGGGGCTGGACACGCTCGGCGTGACACTGGACGACGATGGGCAGCCAGAGATCGATCCCTCCAGCTTGCGCATCGGCGATCTGCCCGTGTTTTTGGCCGGTGATGCAAACGGTTACCGCCCGCTGCTACACGAGGCTGCGGACGAGGGCCACATCGCCGGTCGCATGGCCGCGCCCGACGCGCAGAGCAGCGGGCTGTGTCGTCGCACATCTTTATCCATCGTGTTCTCGTCGCCACAGGTCGCGCGGGTCGGCCCGCCCCTGTCCGAGTTGGGTGACACGGAGATCGCAACCGGGAGCGCGGATTTCTCGGGGCAGCCTCGGGCGCGCATGGCGCAGACAGCCGCCGGCATTCTCCGCATCCATGCCGAACGCGAGACCGGCCGCCTGCTGGCAGCCGAGATGTGCGTGCCCGGCGCCGAACATCTCGTCCATCTTCTCGCACTGGCGGTGGAGCAGAGCTTGACCGTGGCCGACATGCTGGCGATGCCATTCTACCACCCCGTGCTCGAAGAAGGGCTGCGCAGCGCGCTGCGGGACCTCGCCAAGACTGTGGCAGCCGCGGGCGGGTCGGATCTCTCCGACTGCAAGGCGATCGGCCATGACGCGCTCGACTGACGCCCGGTCTGCACAGGACCCCGGGACAGGCTCGTTCGGAAATGGATGACCTTGACCTCTTTCTCCGGCTCGGTGTCGCGCTGGCCATCGGGGCGCTGCTGGGCCTTGAGCGGGGGTGGCACGACCGCAACGAACCCGAGGGGGCGCGTGTCGCGGGACTGCGGACCTTCGCCCTGACCGGCTTGCTCGGCGGGATCAGCGGATGGCTGGCGTCCCTGACGGGGGCGGTGGTGCTTGCCGTTGCCTTTCTCGGCCTCTCGGGTCTGCTCGCCCTGAGTTACCGGGTGCGACTGGAAGAAAACGACGATCTCGGCCTGACGACCGAAGTTGCGCTGTTGCTGACTTTCACGCTGGGGGCTGCTTCGGTACTGGGCGACATTGCGATGCCGGCCGCCGTTGCAGTGGTCGCAGCACTGCTGTTGAAGATGAAACAGCGCTTGCACCGCTGGATGGCACGGATCGGCCGGCTTGAACTGGAGGCGCTGCTCAAGCTCGCGCTGATTTCGGTCGTGGTGCTGCCGTTTCTGCCGGATCAGGGCTACGGACCCGGCGCGGCGCTCAATCCATACGAGATCTGGTGGGCGGTGGTCATCGTGGCCGGGCTGTCTTTTGTCGGCTATGGCGCGATCCGGCTTGGCGGCGCGGACCTGGGCGTGTTGCTGACCGGTCTGTTTGGCGGCCTCGCCTCGTCGACATCGACAACCGTGGCGCTTGCCCGCCTTGCCAAGACACAGACCGGGCTTGCCCCTGTCGCGGCGTCGGGGGCAATTGTCGCGGGGTCTGTGACCTTCCTGCGTGTTCTTGCTCTCGCCGCGATCTTCCAGCCCCCCCTGATTGCGCCGCTTGCCGTGCCGATGGGGGTGATGGCGGCGTTTGGCCTCTTGGGTGCGGCCGCCCTGACGCTCCGCAACCGGGGTGACGGCACCGCGACGGATCTCGACGCCGTTGCAAACCCGCTCAACTTCGGGGCGGCGCTGTCCTTCGGCGCGCTTCTGGCCTTCGTGCTGCTGGCGCTGCATTACCTCGAGACATGGTTCGGAGATGCCGGCATCCATATCGCGGCCGCCCTGTCCGGCGTCACCGATGTCGATGCGATCACCATCTCGGTGGCGCGGCTGGCCGGCGATGATATCGCAGTCCAATCAGCCGCCACGGCCATTTTCATTGCGGCAGCGGTCAACACAGCCGTCAAGGCCGGCATCGCCATCGGCATGGGGGTCCCATCCATGGGGCTTCGCGTCGGATCCGTCTATGCCGTGGTTCTCACGGCTGGTGTTGCGGCCCTGTGGGTCACCACCGGTTGGAGCTGAGGACATGATCGGGGTGCGTGCAGGGTTTCGACACCCTCACGGTTCGATCAGCGTCACCCCCGATATCCGCCGCAGCTCGAACAAATCTTCCTCGTATTGCTCTGTCAGATCCGCGATCAGGGCATCATCCCAGCCAGGAATGTCCAGCTCATCCTCAAGCTTGGACGGATCGGCGTATTTGTCGAGAAACGCCACCATCGCGCGCCGCACCTGGACCTGCGTCAGATCCGGATGATCCGCGACATAGGCGCGGAATCGCGTCATGCCCTCCCCGGACATGATGCTTGCCATCCGGGAATAGGCGCCGATAATGGGAAACCCAAGCTCGACCCCGGCCAGTTCGCTGACGATCTCGCCCCAGATCAGGGGGCTGTCCTCGTCGCTCCAGACGGTCACCGGCACCCCCGGCAGGGCATCCGTGATCCGCGTTATCAGGTCCGACCACCGGATTTGCGCCGGATCCAGCCCCTTCAAAAGCTGGTCGATATCCTCATGCGGTGTCGCCGCCAGAAGCGCTGGCAGCAAACTCGCCGGATTGCGCAGGGCGATGAAGACCTCGAATGCATCGCCGTCGAAAACCTCGCGCAGGGTGCGCAGCCGGTGTTCGGCCTTCCGGTAAATGACGCCCCCCTGAAAGGCGATCTTGGGCACGGAAAACAGGTTCTCATGCGACAGGACAAGCCGATCGACATGGCCAGTGTCTGCATCAAGAATACTGTCCAGCAACACTTCGCGCGCGCCCGGCGCAGGCGCCGCCCCGTCAAGCGCGTTGAGCATCTCCGAAATCAGTTTCCGGTACTTCCCCGGACCCGGGATCGCGATCCCCTCACCGCGCAACCCATCCCGGTTGCGCAGCAAGGTCTTGACCAGCCTGTCCGCGCCCGACTGATGTACACCTGCGTGAAGGGCTACCTGCATTGTAAGTATGTGTCCCGCATTCCGCAGTCGTTATACCCGTCAGAATTCTGTTGAAAACCACCAACGGCAAGGGACGGCAATTTAAGAGAAATCGCCAGATTGCCCCTTGCACAGCCGCGAAACACTCATTAATCACGCCGCAATTGCCCCTATAGCTCAGCTGGTAGAGCAACTGATTTGTAATCAGTAGGTCGGGAGTTCGAGTCTCTCTGGGGGCACCAGTCTTCCATGAAATCCCGCACATGCGACCAGCGGCCCGGAGAGTGCTCCCGGCGGTCGTGCAACATGCCACGATCGCGCTTTGCGTGGATGTCTTGCGGCGCATGACCCGGAGCTGCCGGCAGGCTCGATGGTCCGGTCTCCAATCCTGAAGTTCTGCCCGCTTCGGATCACGGCGCGGGTGCCGATTGCGCCCCGCCGGACAGCAAGCCTTTTCATTGAACCGGAAACGCCGCTGCAAACCCGCCTCTGTTTACGCGCCCGTTTACGCGCCCAGCGTTTCGAGAAATGCCTCTGCTTCGGACAGGATTGTCTGTTTGCGACCGTCGTCCATGCGCCGCCAATTGGCGTAAATCTGGTTCATCCGCGGGTTCCCGGCAAAGGTTTCGGAATGGCGGTCGAGGAAATGCCAATAGAGCAGGTTGAACGGACAGGCATCCTTTCCGGTCTTGTCCTGGACACGATAGCGGCAGGATTTGCAGTAATCCGACATGCGATTGATGTAGGATCCTGACGACACATAGGGTTTCGACGCAATGATGCCGCCATCCGCGAACTGGCTCATGCCCACAACGTTGGGCGCCTCAACCCATTCGAAGGCGTCGATATACACCCGCAGATACCACTCGTGCACCTCGTGCGGGTCCACCCCGGCCAGCAGCGCGAAATTGCCCGTCACCATCAGCCGCTGGATATGGTGGGCGTAGGCTTCGTCCGCCGTCTGGGTGATCGCCTTGGACAGGCAGTTCATATCCGTCTCGCCGGTCCAATAGAAGTCGGGCAGCTTGCGCTGGTGATCGAGCGCGTTGCGGCGGGTGTAATCCGGGCCTTCGCGGAAGTAGATGCGGCGGACATATTCGCGCCAGCCGATGATCTGGCGGATGAAGCCTTCGACCGCGTTGAGCGGCGCGTGCCCATCCGTGTAGGCGTCCTCGGCGGCGCGGCACACCTCCATCGGGTCGAGCAGCCCGACATTCATGTAGGGCGAAACCAGCGCATGATAGAGGAAGCGATTGTCGTTCATCATCGCGTCCTGAAAATCGCCGAAACGCGGCAACGCGTAGGTGATGAAATGGCTCAGCGCCCGCCGGGCCTGTGCCTGATCGGTGGCAAACCAGAACGGGCGCAGCGATCCAAAAGAATTGCCGAAGCGCGCCTCGACGAGGTCCAGCACCTCTTGCACGGTCTCGTCCGGTGTGAACTGCATCGGCCCGCTGAACGCGATATCGTCCGGCGCCGCCTTGCGGTTCTCGGCATCGTAATTCCATTGGCCACCGACGGGGTCGTCGCCATCCATCAAAAGCCCGGTCTTGCGGCGCATGTCGCGGTAGAAATACTCCATCCGCAACGCCTTGCGGCCCTCGGCCCAAGTGTCGAATTCGTCTTGCGTGCTGACGAACCGCGTGTCGGGTTTCATGGTCAGCCTGAGCGGCATGTCCTCAAGCGCCTCGATCAAACGCCATTCGCCGGGCTGGGTCGCGATCACTTCGAATGCGCCGGTTTCCTCGGCCCGCCGTAGCAATTCGCCGTGGATGGAGCCTGCGTTCTCGGCATCGTCCAGCCGGGTATAGCGCACATCCCACCCGTCATCGCGCAGACGGGCCGCGAATTTGCGCATGGCGGAAAAGATGAAGGCGATCTTCTTGGGGTGATGCTGAACGTAGGTGGCTTCCTCCGACACTTCGGCCATGACCACCACGTCCGATCCCTTTTCCGCCGCCGCCAATGCCGACAAGCCCTCGCTCAGTTGATCCCCGAGAACGAGAACAAGGCGGCTCACCACGGCACCTCTGTGCCCTGCCAGTCGTAGAATTTTCCGCTGTCCTCGACCGTCAGACGATCCAGCACCGACAGCAGGTTTTCCGCCGCTTTGCTGGCCGGGACGGACGGGTTATGGCCGACATATTTCTCGGTGAACGGCGTCTCGACCGTGCCGGGATGCAAGGCCACGCAGATAAGGCCCTTGTGGGTGCGGCCCAGTTCAACGGACGCGCCGTGCAACATCTGGTTCAGCGCCGCCTTTGACGTGCGATAGCTGTACCAGCCGCCAAGACGGTTGTCGCCGATCGACCCGACGCGGGCCGACAAGGCCGCAAAAACGGCCCGTTCGTGGCGCGGCAAAAGCCGCATCGCATGTTTGAGAACCAGAGACGGGCCGACAGTGTTCAACTTGAATTGATCGATCATTGCCTCCGCCGTGACATGGCGCAGTGTCTTTTCCGGCGTGACGCCATTGATTTCGAGCGCACCCGTGGCGACGAAAATCAAATCGAACGGCCCGTCGAGCGCGCCAAGCGCCGCCGCCACGCTGGCCTCGTCCGTCACGTCCAGCCCGTCGCCACTGCGCGACAAGCCGGTCACGGCAACCCCGCGCGCCGCGAGCGCGTCCGACATGGCGGTTCCAAGCCCGCCGCTCGACCCGATGATAAGTGCATTTTTCATGCTGCGGTTAGCTAGCGTGCCCACCCCGGCGGTCAACGATCTCAGGCCAGACCGCGCCAGCGCAGCACCACGATCAAGAGCACGATCACCGCAAGGATGTTGAACGCCACGCTGCCAAGGATCGACAGGAAAAGACCCTTGCGCCGGTCCGCCACGTCGATGGCGCGCAGATGCGCCGCCGCACGGTCGAAGGCGGGGTCGATCGTCGTCGTATCAAGCCGCAGCGCAAGGCGCGGATTGCGGGCCATCTCCTCGGCCTCCGCCACCAACGCGATGTCCTTGCGCACTCCGGTTGGCAACCGCCGCCCGGCCTTGGCCAGCCGGCGCGACAACCGCCCCTTCCGCAGCCCCAGCTGCCTGGCCATAAGCCGGCGCAACGTCTCGGCATGTGATCTGATGTGTTCGGCCTGCTCCATCCTCCCGATTTACGCCGACACGCGCTCTTGCTCAAGTCGGGTCGCACACCGTAAGAAGCCCTCATGCTGAATACCCTGATCTTCGACTCCACCGGCTCTGCCAAGCCGATCCTGATCATCCACGGGCTCTACGGGTCCGGCCGCAATTGGGGTGTGATCGCCAAGCGCTTGTCGGACCGCGGGAAAATCGTTGCCGTGGACCTGCGCAATCACGGTGACAGCTTCTGGTCCGACAGCCACGGATATCCCGACATGGCCGCCGACCTGGCCGAGGTGATCGAGGCGCATGGCACGTCGATGGACGTGATTGGCCATTCAATGGGGGGCAAGGCGGCAATGGTGCTTGCGCTGACGCGGCCCGATCTGATCAATCGCCTCGTCGTGGCAGATATCGCGCCGGTCGCCTATGGTCATTCGCAAATCCAGTTCATCGACGCCATGCGCAGCGTCGATCTGTCCACGGTCGAAAAACGCTCGGACGCAGCCGCGCAATTGGCAGCGCATGTGCAGGATCCCAGCCTGCAGGCGTTTTTCACCCAGTCACTGGACGTGAAAGGCAAACGCTGGACGCTCAACCTCGATGCGCTGGCAACCGAAATGCCGAAAATCCTCGGATTCCCGGATATGACCGGCAGTTTCGAAAACCCGACACTGTTTCTGTCGGGGGCCGAGTCCGATTACGTCACCCCGGATCACCGCCCCGCGATCAAAGCGTTGTTCCCAAAAGCGCGTTTCGCCAAACTGCCCGGTGCAGGCCACTGGCTTCACGCCGAAAGTCCGCGCGCGTTCGAAGCCTCTGTACGCGCGTTTCTCGACCAGGATCAGTAGATCAGTAACCGCGACAGCTCTGCTCCGACCGGGCGGCAAACGCCTTGTACTGCTCCCAGAAGGCATCATCCGCCGGCGTCTTCGACATCCAGACATCATGCGCGCGTTGCGGGTCCTTGAAGAACCGGGATGCCTTGCGCTGGTCCCGCCCCGACAGGGATCGGTTGGCCACCGTCTGGATACAGCCGCAAAGCCGCGAATTGCGCGCCTTGCGATCAGAAGACAGGCAGGCGCGGCTGATCGGTCCCGAGGAAAACCGCATGACACCGCTGTCCGACCTGTCGAACCGGTTGCCGCCGCCACATCCGGCAACAAGTGCCGTGACCAAAACTGCTGCCAATAATTTCATGTCGCCTGCTCACCATTGCCCGTGCCGCGCGACCTGGATCTTTTGCCCGGTGTGGCGCGCGGCTGCCTCGAAGGATCATGCCCGAATGCCCGGCTCTTTTCAAATCACCTTTTGCGCGGCTGCCCGCGGCTGTCGCGCCACCTTGACCGCACCGTGAAACCGCTTCATATCCCGCGCATGACAGAGCTTTCGCACATCCGCAATTTCTCCATCGTTGCCCATATCGACCACGGGAAATCAACCCTGGCCGACCGGCTGATCCAGTCCACGAACACGGTCACCGAACGGGAGATGAAGGAGCAGCTTCTCGACTCGATGGATATCGAGCGCGAACGCGGCATCACGATCAAGGCCAACACCGTCCGGATCGAATACAAGGCCGAGAATGGCGAGGTCTATGTCCTCAACCTGATCGACACGCCCGGGCACGTGGATTTCGCCTACGAGGTGTCCCGCTCGATGCGCGCCGTCGAAGGCTCGCTTCTCGTGGTGGATGCGACCCAGGGCGTCGAGGCGCAGACGCTGGCCAATGTCTACACCGCGATCGACGCGGATCACGAAATCGTTCCGGTGCTCAACAAGATCGACCTGCCCGCCTCCGAACCGGACCGGGTCAGGGAACAGATCGAGGATGTCATCGGGATCGATGCCTCCGATGCGCTCGAAATCTCGGCCAAATCCGGGCTCGGGATCCCCTCCGTGCTCGAGGCGATCGTGAACCGGCTGCCGCCCCCGCATGGTGGCACCCGCGACGCGCCCCTCAAGGCGATGCTGGTCGACAGCAAATACGACCCCTACCTGGGCGTCGTGGTGATCGTGCGGATCATCGATGGGGTCCTGAAAAAGGGCCAGCGCATCAAGATGATGAAATCCGGCGGCACCTACGACATCGACCGCGTCGGCGTCTATCGCCCGGCAATGCTTGCGGTGGACGAACTGGGCCCCGGCGAGATCGGCTACATGACGGCGCAGATCAAACAGGTAAGCGACACCCGCGTCGGCGATACGATCACGACCGAAAAGAAGGGCTGCGAAGCGCCACTTCCCGGCTTCAAACCGTCGATCCCCGTCGTGTTCTGCGGTCTCTTCCCCGTCGATGCCAACGACTTCGAGGATATGCGCGGCGCGATCGAAAAGCTCGCCCTGAACGACGCGTCCTTCACCTCCGAGATGGAAACCTCCGCCGCGCTCGGCTTCGGCTTCCGCTGCGGGTTCCTGGGTCTGCTGCACCTCGAAGTGGTGCGCGACCGGCTGGAGCGGGAATACGGCATCAACCTGATCACCACCGCGCCGTCGGTGATCTATCATATCTACACCAAGGACGGCGAGATGCAGGAGCTGCACAATCCAGCCGACATGCCCGATCCATCCACCGTCGACCATATCGAGGAACCTCGGATCAAGGCGTCGATCCTCGTACCCGACGAATACCTGGGTGATGTGCTCAAGCTCTGCCAGGACCGGCGCGGCCTTCAGCTCGACCTGACCTATGTCGGCAACCGGGCGATGGTGGTCTATGATCTCCCGCTGAACGAAGTGGTCTTCGATTTCTACGACCGGCTGAAATCCGTGACCAAAGGCTATGCCAGCTTCGATTACCAGATGATCGGCTACCGCGAAGACCAACTGGTGAAAATGCAGGTCCTCGTGAACGACGAACCGGTCGATGCGCTTTCAACGATGGTGCACCGCGACCGCGCCGAAATGCGCGGCCGGGCGATGTGCGAAAAGCTCAAGGACCTGATCCCGCGCCACATGTTCAAGATCCCGATCCAGGCGGCGATCGGCGGCAAGGTGATTGCCCGCGAAACGCTTCCGGCCCTGCGCAAGGACGTCACCGCGAAATGCTACGGCGGCGACGCCAGCCGCAAGAAAAAGCTGCTGGAAAAGCAGAAAGCCGGCAAGAAGAAGATGCGCCAGTTCGGCAAGGTGGAAATTCCACAGGAAGCCTTCATCTCGGCGCTCAAGATGGACGGGTAGGCGCGGCCGGACCCGCCAGCACGCGCGACCACGCGGTCACATACACCGCGTAGCCCGAACAGGGGCATCTTGCGTGGCATCGGGCGCGCCGCCCGCGTGCGACAACAGGGCTGACCCGCCAACCCGGCCCCGCAGCCCCGGTGTCACGCAGTCAGCCCATCAGGCTCCGCAATCCCGTTCGCCCGGCAACACGCCGTGACCGAATTGGCAAGCAGGCAGGCGATCGTCATCGGTCCGACCCCGCCGGGCACGGGCGTGATCGCACCCGCGACCTCGGCGCAACTGTCGAACTCGCAATCGCCCACGAGCCGTGTCTTGCCGGCGCCCTTTTCCGGCGCGTCAATCCGGTTGATGCCGACATCGATCACCGTCGCCCCCGGCTTGATCCAATCTCCCGGCACCATTTCGGAGCGGCCCACCGCGGCAACGACAATATCGGCGCGGCGCACAACATCGGGCAGATCCCGGGTCCGCGAATGGGCAATCGTCACGGTGCAGCTGTCGCCGAGCAACAATTGCGCCATCGGCTTGCCGACGATATTCGACCGTCCGATCACCACCGCGTTCATGCCCGACAGGCTGCCATGATGTTTGCGCAGCATCATCAAACAGCCCAGCGGCGTGCAGGGCACCATGGATTTCTGCCCGGTGCTTAACAGGCCGACATTCGAGATGTGAAAGCCATCGACATCCTTGGCGGGATCGATCGAATTGATCACGAGGTCTTCATCCAGATGATCCGGCAGCGGCAATTGCACCAGGATCCCATGCACTGCCGCATCCGCGTTCAGACGCGCGATCAGCGCAAGCAAATCCACTTCGGATGTCTCCGCGTCGAGCTTGTGCTCGAACGAGTTCATCCCGACCTCGGCGGTCATCTTGCCCTTGGAGCGGACATAGACCTGGCTTGCGGGGTCCTCACCAACCAGCACGACGGCCAAGCCCGGCGTGATGCCGTGATCGGCCTTGATCCGTGCGACGTGTCGGGCAACCTGCCCGCGCATCTCCGCGGCAAAGGCTTTTCCGTCGATGATCTGAGCACCCATGATGCGTCCTTCTTCTCTTTCCAAATATGCAGGCCCGTCCCGCGCCATCCCGCGGCCCCCTGGACAGTCAAGCGCCAACGGGAGGGCGGGTGGGGCGATGGGCAACGCCCGAGCGCCCACCCGTCCTTTCAAGGCTAGAACAAGCCTTCGATCTCGCCCGCCTCGTTGAGGTGGATACTCTCGGCCGACGGGTGACGCGGCAAGCCCGGCATGGTCATGATCTCACCGCAGACCACCACGACAAAGCCGGCCCCCGCAGACAGGCGCACCTCGCGCACAGGAACCGAATGGCCCGTCGGCGCGCCGCGCAGGGTC
>Ga0102940_1000088_pt1 | contig 61230 bp, 45 predicted proteins | sample SalPonR2_C_D1_MG_FD_78215 | JGI IMG/M metagenome (GOLD analysis project Ga0102940, IMG submission 78215) | Salt pond soil microbial communities from South San Francisco under conditions of wetland restoration - Salt Pond MetaG R2_C_D1_MG | ecosystem: Environmental > Aquatic > Marine > Intertidal... | reverse complement strand
GAGACGCGGGAATATTCAGGTGGTCGGGTAGCTATGTGGCCAAATGGCCATGTGACTACATAGCCAAATGGATAAGGTAAGAGCGGCAAAAGATTTTGCGGAATTTTAGTTTTTTTTTGAAATCGCATAACTATCTATAAAACAAGACTTTTACTAAAATTATATACAGATGAAAAAGAAACTTTGGCAGAAATCATACGACCTCAATCAGGATATCGAACAATTTACCGTAGGTGACGACCGCAAGATGGATCTCTATCTGGCGCCCTACGATGTCCTGGGCTCACTAGCCCACATCCGGATGCTAAGCAAAGTTGGCCTACTCGAAGAGGAGGAGCGCCAGGCACTGGCTAAAAGCCTAAGCCAAATCTATCAGCGGGCCATCGATGGCGATTTCGCGATCGAAGACGGTATCGAGGATGTACATTCGCAGGTAGAGATGCTACTCACCCAGGAGCTGGGCGACGTGGGTAAGAAGATCCACAGCGGACGCTCGCGTAACGACCAGGTACTGGTCGATCTGCGCCTGTTCTTCCGGGCAGAGATCGAAACGCTGAGTCAATCTACCCTGCAACTTTTCGAGACGCTACAATCTTTATCCGAAGAGCATAAAGACATATTGATGCCGGGTTATACCCATCTCCAGGTAGCCATGGTTTCTTCCTTCGGGCTTTGGTTTGGGGCTTACGCCGAAAGTCTGGTTGATGATATGCAGCAGCTTCTCGCCACCTACAAAATTATGAACCACAATCCGCTGGGATCGGCAGCGGGCTACGGCTCTTCCTTTCCCCTGGATCGCAAACTAACGACTGAACTGCTGGGTTTTGAAGACCTGAATTACAACGTGGTACACGCACAAATGGGCCGCGGTAAAACGGAACTCTTCCTGGCTTTTGCACTGGCCGCCATTGGCCACACCCTCAATAAACTGGCCATGGATATTGTCTTATTTATGAATCAGAACTTCGGTTTTATCCGTTTTCCTGATGAACTAACTACTGGCTCCAGTATCATGCCCCACAAGAAAAACCCAGACGTATTCGAATTAATTCGGGCGAAATGTAATCAACTGATTGCCCTGCCCGGTCAGGTCAGTATGCTGACCACCAATTTACCTTCGGGCTACCACCGCGACTTTCAGCTACTTAAAGAAGGACTGTTCCCCGCCTTACAGTTAGCGAATGAATCACTGGCTATGGCGACTTTCGCCTTACAAAATATAAAGGTCAACAAAGAGGTACTGGATACGCATCCGATGTATAAATACCTCTTCAGTGTAGAGGTGGTCAATCGGGAGGTACTATCTGGTACACCTTTCCGCGACGCTTATCAGAAAATAGGAGAAGATATTGATTCGGGTAATTTTGATCCGGACCGGGAGGTCCATCATACCCACGAAGGCAGTATTGGTAATCTTTGTACAGCGGAAATTAAAGCTAAAATGGATCGAGTAGTAGAGGCTTTCCCTTTTACGAAAGTAGAAGAAAAAATAAACGCCTTACTGCAGGGATAAAAAAAGTCGGGCCACAAGGGCCCGACCAAAATTGAATACCTTCTGGTGCGCTAGCGGTTAATGCTAAACATACCAGTATACTCAGATTCAAAACCTTCGAGCCGGTACAGATAAGTACCCGGTGCCATATCTTGCGAAAAGACTTCTAGACGTCCGGCTTTTGCTACCGGCACCACTTTTACTCTTTGGCCATAGGTGTTATAAATCATCAACTGAGCGCCTGACGCCGTCGACTCTTCACGCGGAATATCAAAATAAACCTGTTCATTCCCGGGATTCGGAAAGACATTTATGGTGCCCGCCTGGCTAGCCGCTGGTGCCTCCAGCGTTTCTGCCAGATTGCCACAGAAAGTACCCTCGAAGATGTAAATATTCCGGAACTGGGCATCTCCATCCTTGGGAAAACGATCGTGATCGGCTCCAAAGAAAAGGTAATTCATCTGTCCGCGGTAAAACTGTCCGATGGGAATTTCGTAGGTTTTCCATTCTCCATTACCCGGATAATTCTTGAAATTACGGATACCCCAATTTTGGGAACCGTATAAGGTAAAGGTTCGGTTAGAAGAAATAGCATTATTCTCATCCATACCAATTACACCCAGCTCGGGGCGATTGTCTGATTTGTAATCAAAGCGAATACGCGTACCTGCGGTAAGTTCATAGGGCAATTTAATGGCTTTCCAGGCATTATTATAAAGCCGAATACCACTACCATTTTCAATCACTTCCGATTGCCCCTGATCCTGAGAACCACCAAAACTAAGAACCGTTTCCTGGGTGAAATCTATACCTGGACAGCCGGCGTCCGGATTGTCATCATCATTACCGCCACCGTCGTTGTTATCGCCATCATCTCCAGAACCGCTTAAGCAAAAGGACTCAGTAGTCAGGCTGCTAAATTGAGCGCCCTGAGCCAGTATCGTCCCATCCGTCGTATTGATCAGGGTAAAACTTCCCTGACCGTAATCGCAACAAAGGCCATCCCCATCACTATCTCTGACGATTACTTCGTAGCAGCCTTCCGGCAAACATAGACTGGTGACGTACTTTTGCCCGGCGAGTTTATTCGAATAACCACTCCCCTGTGCCAGCTGATTACCATTTGCGTCCTGGATCTCCCAAGAGGTCTCACTTCCAAAGAGATCTAAAACCAATTCAAAGCTAAGGTCTACGCAAGCTCCACCGGGGTCGCTGCCCGTACCGTCTCCTCCACTACCACTGTCGGCGCCATTATCACTTCCGCCACCGGTTGAACAAGCCACCAGGCAGCTGGCATTGGTTACGCGGTTGCGAATAAGATTACCCGGCTGGGTACCAAAGCCCTCCGAAAAATTAATCCCGGCACCGGTGATATGGCAATAAGACATGATGGTTCCCCCGTTTGACGGAATATCGGGTACGGCACAGTCGCCCTCCGTCGTACCGGCACAACCATCGATAGCCGTACTGTTGCCATTCCAGACACAAGCGTGTGTATGCTGAGAACCCAGTAAATGTCCCAGCTCGTGTGCTACCACCATTACGGTGTAAGAAAACACAGGGACCTGCCGGTAACTGCGACTAATACTGGCAAAACTGAGTTTATATTCGGTACGACTCTGACACAAACCGTCAACAATCGCAATTCCCCCGCTTGACTTATAGCTAATCAACTGGCCTATATCACCGTCTATGGAAGTGCGTTCTGATTGAAACTGCCGTAGCATTTCGTAAGAATTAGCGTCGGTGTAGGGACTTTCACCCGTCCAAATCAAGAGTTTTGACAGCACCAAATTGATATTCTCATTGGCGTATAGGGTCGCCACCTCGTTAAAAATGCCAATGATAAAGCCAGCGGTTTCATCTACTCCACCCTTATCCTGATAGACATCGTAGTCAATCTCCAGGTAGACATTTACGCAATTACCTGCGCTTCTGAGATCGGCCTGTGGAGCCAGTTCTTCTGCGCGATAGGGCTCATAAGAATCCGGGGTGGCACAATCCAGACTACGGCGCTGATCCATCTCAGTCGATTCGTATAGTAAGTATTCTCCCGGCTGATCGTCTACCTCCGTCAGTACCAGATTGCCCCGCTCCGGGCTGGCAATAAGTGCCGTAAGTTGATCTGCAAATAGACTGAGGGCGACCAGAGAGCCTTCTTCTCCCTTAATGACCCCGCGGTAATGCCGCCCCGATAACTGATCGGCCGAAAAGGTCCGCCCATCACTGGTGGCTAATTGAAAATTGGATCCCGCCAGTACATCTACTTCAAACAATTCCAGTTCGATGCTGCGCTGTCCGGCGGGAAGCTGTAGCCTCATTCGCTCGGGCTGCTGAGCTAGCATCCGCTGAAAGACATTTGGGTCTAACTGATACACCTGTAAATCGGAAGAAATCTCGGAATAATCCTGGCTGCGAAGCTGGGAACGGTTGGAAAAGGGAGCAAAGACCTCAAAAGTTTGATTCTGCTCTTTAAATGCTTTGATGACAGCCTGTGGCTGTAGTGTACGCTGGCTATACCCTAATTGGGTGCATAGAAATACCAGGCACATGAATGACGCTACTCTCATGTTTAAAATCGGTTTTGGTACAATAAATTCTGTCAGTCAATCACACACCACCATAATCCCCGCTCTTAGAAAGGTTACAGTCGCATGCTCATTTTTAAAAAAATCAAGCCAAAAATGGACAGCAATAGCCTCACTTCTTTTCAGAAGTCAGCGACTATAAAAGTCCGCAATAAATGTAATTTGAATCTTGAGTAGGTACTCTTAACAGGAGGTGAGACAAACCTGGACTTAAATCCAAAGTTGCCCGACGCAATATGACACAAATATATTTATAAATCTAAACCGAGCCGCCCTTGTGCTTTCTCTTAAGTTAATTTTAACATAAACTTAAGACTTGAGAGGGCCAACTTAGAAACTTAGGGGGGGAAAGGATGCCCCCCGGTAGATTCGCCCGGCTAACCAAACAAAAAACAGAGAGGTGCCAATGAGGATAGAAAGGAATAATACTACCTCCCAAACGGACGGACCAAAGGCCAGACGCGCCGGCATTACAATGGGTGAAAACAAAGGGTAAAAGGAAGAACCCACCGCCAGACTCGAATTGAAAGCCTGTACCACAGCAATCATAATATACAATGCCAAAATTACCGGGATGGTAATGGGTAAATCCTCGCACGTAGACACCTCCCAGGGAATGACCACCCAGCGTAGGATAAAAGGCCGGTTTTATTGTAATCTAAATCTAATCGGAAGCATGTATCTAGTAGCTACCGGTTGGCCATCCTTGAGAGCAGGAGCCCAATCTAATTCCATTAGCGTTTGCTGTACCTCTTCATTTAGAACCTTCATGCGGGCGTCCTTTTCCGCAGGCGACAAAGATTTTTTTTCTGAATTGGGTGCTGTAATTTCAGCGTATCCCGCTATAACTATTTCTTCTAAACGAGTTGCTTCGCCTAGCGCATTTTCCTGGGTGCGAGACCAGAATTCAATATCTTGAACCGCCCCACTTGGGCTGATCGTATAAGCAAATGCTAAGATGCCTTCTACGCCATTAACTCTTGCTGCTAGTGGATATTTAAGGTTCTTTCCAAAGGCCATAAAAATATTTTGATTGGGTTCCTCGGGATTAAATTCCTGGTCTTTTACATGGGCAGGTTGATCAATCTCTTCGGCTGAATAAATGACCTTATTTTCTAGGGTATTTCCTTCTACTAAGTCGGTACAACTTACTACAATAAAACCTAAAAGTAAGCTAAGCGCGATGGTGTGATAAAAACGCCATGATTGTTTATTTTTTGCTTTAGACATCATGTTTATTCTGTTTTTTAATGGTGATGAAAATAAATTGGGGTGCCAGGTCATCGTAGGCGCCATAGAAGTCTGGATCAGTAATTTTCCATATTGAGGAAGTGAGAAGCGCTGCAGTACGCCTTCGTCCACTTCGTATTCTTGTATTTGTTCTTGTAAGTACTGGAACAACCACTGTAACGGATGAAACCATAAGAAAACATGACCAATCAAAAGTGGTAAACGTTCCCACAAATGGCCCCGCTGTACATGTAATTTTTCATGAAAATGAGCCATTGCTGCTTCCTGCTTATCGCCCATATTGGTGGGCATAAATATCGTACGAAACCCGGCCATCGGAGTTTTTATTTGCGGGTGTTCAATAACTCTACAATCTTGAAATTTGGATACCTTTCCGTTGAGCCGCCAGTAGCCTAATTGTAAAAAACTGTGCAGTACTCGTAAAGCCAAGATTAGGCAAGCTGTTACGTAGCCTATTAGTAAAATCTTTTGCCAAGTCCAAAAACTGGTCGTTTGAGCTACCAAAGTAGCTTCCTTTGACTGTAGCACAAAAGTACTTCTACCAATCTGCTCACTGAAATTATAGCTAGGTTCGGCCGTATGCTCATACACTGTCGGTAAAAAGGGTAGGACCAAGCCTAGCAGATAAATCGTCAATATAAAGTAGCGTTGGACGGGCCAGTTATTACTTTTCTTTAAGAAAAAAAAATAAAAGAGCAGCAACAAGCCCCAAATAGCACTCAGACGAATCAGAAATAGGAAATCGATAGTTGGCATCATTTCTCTAACTTTTTCATCAACTCTGAAATTTCATCTAGCCTTAAATTCTCTTTCTTAATCAAGTGGGCCACGACCTTTTTAGGAGAGTTGCCAAAGAAATTCTTCAATAACTTGGATAAAGAGCTCTGACCATAACCCTCACGACTGATAGTCGGTTCGTAAACGAAGGTCCTACCATAAGTCTCGTGTTCGAGGTAACCTTCTTTATCCAGTGCCAGTACCACCGCTGAAACCGTACTGTGTGGTGGCTTCTTTCCCGTTCGTTTTTTAATTTCATTTCGGATATCGCCAACCGTACAGCGGCCAATATCCCAAATCAAATGCATGATTTCTTCTTGTGTTTTCGTTAATTCCCGCATTTTTTAATTATTTAACGTAAAAAAACGTTATTTAATATAAAAATGCAAGCTTTTTTTAGAAAAAAATTGAGAATGAGGTTTTCAGAAGCTATTCTTCTAGCACTTAAAAAATTGATACCCAGACACTAGTGCTGATTTCGTTTAACTTTCTTTAAAAAAGAAGTATAGACCAAAAAAACAAGGAGCAAGATGCCAGCTCCCCATCTATCTAAGCGCTTGCGCTCCCCCTTAAACATCGCTAAGAACAGAAAGATAGTGCCTATTCCTAATAAGTAGTCCACAAAATTAACCTTTATGATTTATGACGGCATCTTTTTCACCTACTCTGCGTTAAAAACTGCTACTGGTGTTAACCACACGCAGATTATTGCTTGATTTAATTGGGCAACCTACTTAGGACCAGATCGGTATTAAAACTTGATTAAAAAGGGAAAGGATGGATAATGATACACTTCCAAAATAAGTAGACCTTTAATTTCTTATCCAGATAAAAAAAGCCTGAACCCAAGTGGCCCAGGCTTTTTACGAAAGTGGTCGTTACCGACCCTAATCTCTGGTAAAGATCCATTTTAGCATGGCCTTAAAGCCAGACTTCTTTCCATACATCAAAATACCCACCCGGTAGATTCGCCCGGCTAACCAAACGAAAAACAGAGAGGTGCCAATGAGGATAGAAAGGGATAATACTACCTCCCAAACGGGCGGACCAAAGGCCAGACGCGCCGGCATTACAATGGGTGAAAACAAGGGAAAAAAGGAAGAACCCACCGCCAGGCTCGAATTGGGAGCCTGTACCGCAGCAATCATAATGTACAATGCCAAGATTACCGGGATGGTAATCGGGAGCGTCAGTGACTGTCCTTCTCCCAGGTCATCGCCAATGGCAGAACCCACCGCCGCAAACAGAGAACTGTATAGAAAATACCCGCCCAAAAAATACAGGACGAACAGCGGAAGAATGGCCCACCAGTTCATATTACTCAACTCGCTCATCGTTAAGGCCATCATGGCTTCCATATCATCGGGATCAAAACCCGCTGCGGCGCCTCCACCCGGACTATTCGACTGATAGACCGAGGGATCAATCCCAAAAATGAGCTGTACTAAAAGGAACAGACTAGGAATCATGACCGCCCAAATGGCCACCTGGGTCAAACCGACGCCGCCCACACCAATAATTTTGCCCAGCATCAATTCAAAAGGCCTTACTGAGGAGATCATCACCTCTACAATCCGGCTGGTCTTTTCTTCCATCACCGAACGCATCACCATCATACCGTAAATAAATACCGTCAGGTACATGATGAATCCCATGACCATACCTAGGAAGGCAGCAATCGCACCTGTCATGCGGGTACCATCTTCCCCCTTTTCACTCAAGGGTTCGGGCTCAAGTACCACTTGCGTATCCAGTGCCTCCAGCTCTTTTCGATCAAATTGTAATTGGTCAATTTTGTAATTTCTTACCGCGCTGGAAATACGCTGACGAATCAAAACTTCGATATCTAGAGAGGGTTGATCATCTGCATAGTAATAGATCGTGTGACTATTCTGCATAACATCGCTAATCTCTGGGATCACCAATATGCCATCAAATTCTTTATCGTCGAAGTTCGCCTTCATGGATTCCAGATCCTCCTCGACAAATTTGAAGTAAAGATTTTTCTCGTCCTTGATGACTTCATTGAGGATGTTACCCTCGTCAATCACGGCGATCCGCCGTTTATCATCACTCTCGTAGGAAAAAATCAACCCCACTACCACAAAGAAAAGTGCAAAAGCAAAGGGGGTAATGATGGTAGCCAGAATGAAGGTCCGTTTCTTCACCCGGGTCAGGTATTCTCTTCTTATGATTAGTAAAAGATTATTCATCGGAGGACTGGTTTTGTGGGCTTAGACTATTGGAAGGGGCACCTTCTACCTGACGGATAAAGATCTCATTCAGGGAGGGTAAGACCTCATTAAAGGAAATGATATTAACCTGGGCATTAATCAGCGCCTGTAACAGAGCAGTAGCGGGGGTGCCTTCCGGCAAATGTACCGTCACCTGGTGATCTTCTCGCTTGATGATCTCGAATTGCTGGGCAAAGTTTGCCGGCAGCTGCCCCTCGTATTCCACTTTAAAGTTATTGAGCTTGAATTCATTTTTGATATCTGCCACGCGGCCCTGCAGGACGTTTTCGCCCCGGTTAATCAAGACAATATATTCGCAGATCTCTTCAACCTGCTCCATGCGGTGGGTAGAAAATATGATGCTCGTTCCCGCTTTTTTGAGTTGATAAATCTCGTCCTTAATTAAGTTGGTATTGATGGGGTCCAGGCCGGAGAAAGGTTCGTCCAGAATCAATAATTTGGGCTCGTGGATAACGGTAGCAATAAATTGGATTTTTTGCTGCATCCCCTTGGAAAGCTCCTCCACTTTTTTGTCCCACCAATCTTCGATCGCAAACTTCTGAAACCAGTAATCGATGCGCTCCTGCGCCGCCTGCTTTGACAAGCCTTTCAGACGTGCCAAGTACATCAGGTGCTCCCCCACTTTCATCTTTTTATACAGGCCGCGTTCTTCGGGCATATAGCCAATTTGCTGGGGATGGCGGCTGTGTAGTTTTTCGCCGTTTAGCACAACGGTACCCGCATCCGCCCTGGTAATCGTGGTGATAATGCGGATAAGCGAAGTCTTCCCGGCACCATTCGGACCTAACAACCCAAAGATACTTCCCTTTGGAACGGTAAAACTTACCTCGTTGACCGCTTTGTACTGGTCGTAAGTCTTGACCACATTGCTTAATTCAAGTATATTATCCATAGTCTTGTGCGCATTTGGGTCTAATATATCTACTCAAAAAATGCAATCTAATAATTATCTATCGAGCAGTTGTTTTTTTCGACGAAAAAGTCGCGATGTGACCCCGTGGAGAGCTGCTCGTCTCAATAACAAAACCGTGCTTAGCGCGGTTAAGAAATTGTATTGTAAGACCAAAACCAAAAAGGAAAATGAAAAGAGTATTATTAACCGGTCTGTTGGCGATTGTTTCGGTATTTGCTTTTGCGCAAAGCGATACCAGTGGGGTGGAAGAATACAGCAAAGGGCTAAACTACAGGTCCGTTGAGGAGCGGGAAGCAATGATGAGTACGGGGTTTGCAAATGCTTTTTCGATTCGTGTACCCTCGGATGATAGGCGGCTGGTCCGGCGCGTCTGGAAAGATTATATGCAGTCTCATTATAATGGTCGTACCAAATATGACCGAAAGACCAAGGAGCTAGTCACCACCAAAGCGAAAATAAGTGCCCTGGGGGGACGCCAGTCTACCCTGATTGGCAAGCAGGAGAAACTGGGAAATACGATTCACTTTACCATCTGGGTGGAAAACGAAGGGGAGATGGTGCGTTCGGCGCGCAACCGCCGCCAGGCCAGAGAAGCCGATATGATTCTCAATGATTTTGTCGTCGAAATTGAACGGGAAAAAACCCGGATCTATTTGAAGAATGAGCAGCGGGAGCTGTCCAAACTGGAACGCAAGCTTCGTCGCCTGCAAAACGCGAATAAACGTTACCACCACGAAATAGAAATGGCCCGCGAACGCATTCAGCGCATGGAAGAGAATATCGTCGAAAACGAAGCGGAGCAGGTACAGTCCATCGAGAAGATTGATCGCCAGCAACAGGTAGTGGAAAATGTAAAAGAGAATCTGGAGCGTATTAATTAGACTGAACTTATTGAAAGTCGGCTCGTTTTGGTATCTTTAGTTTTCCAAAACAAGTACGCCAAATGACTACAAAGAACCTACCTACAGCTGCTTATTTCTGCATGGAATACGGCCTCGACGATGCACTAAAAACCTACGCAGGTGGACTGGGCATCCTGGCCGGTGACTATATCAAAGGCGCCAAAGACCACGATTTCCCGATGGTGGCGCTGGGCATCAAATGGAAACAAGGTTATACCGACCAATACATTGGAGAAGATGGTAAACCTTTCGATTCCTATCGCAATTACGAATATGATTTCCTGGAAGATACGGGCATTACCGTGACGGTAGACATTCGTCGTACGAAGGTACAGTGTAAGGTTTGGAAATGTGAAAATTTCGGTACCATCCCACTCTATTTACTAGATACCGATATCCCCGGCAATCCCGACGCCTGGACCACCGGACAGCTTTACGGTTGGTTTGGGGAAGAACGCATTGCCCAGGAGATCGTACTGGGTATCGGCGGAGTCAAAGCCTTACGGGCACTGGGCATTGACGTCGACATCTATCACTTCAACGAAGGTCACGCCCTATTTGCCGGTTTTGAACTCCTACGAGAAAAAATGGAGGACGAGGGCATGTCTTTCGACGAAGCGCTCCTCTCTTGCCGGGAAGAAATCGTTTTCACCACGCATACGCCCGTGGTTCAGGGCAACGAATCGCATCCCATCGACAGACTAATCTACATGGGGGCTAATCTTGGCCTGACCATCGAGCAACTTGTTCAACTAGGAGGTGCGCCCTTCAATATGACCGTCGGTGCGCTGCGCATGGCTAAAATATCCAATGGCGTAGCCCAATTGCACGGAAAAACCGCGCAAAAGATGTGGGCACACGTCGATAATCGCTCCGAAATCATCGCCATAACCAACGCCATCCACCGACCTACCTGGGTCGACCAAAACATGATCGATACGGCCATGAGTGACGGCGATCTCTGGGAGGCCCATCTAAAGAATAAGCAAGACTTAATTGAATTTGTAAAGCAACGCGCCGGTGTCACCCTGGATGCCGACAAAATGATCATTGGGTTCAGTCGTCGTGCTGCACCTTATAAGCGGGCCGACCTCATCTTCCAGGATCCAGCCACCATTGGCCCCTTGCTGGAGTCAGGGAAAATCCAGATCGTCTTTTCCGGTAAGGCACACCCCCTGGACGATACTGGTAAGGGACTGGTGACCAAACTGGTGGATATGACTAAAAAGTATCCTAACTCCGTCGTTTTTATCGAAAATTACGACATGGCTACCGGAGCCGCCCTAACCCGTGGATCCGATATCTGGCTCAACAACCCACGCCGCCCAAAAGAAGCCAGTGGAACTTCCGGTATGAAAGCCGCCATGAACGGTGTACTCAACTTCAGCATCCTCGACGGCTGGTGGCCCGAAGCCTGTGAGCACGGCGTAACCGGCTGGCAGTTTGCCGATGGCTTTGAAAGTGACAATGTCGTAGAGCAAGACGCTCACGATCTCAAAGCCCTGTACGATGTATTACTAAACGAAGTACTGCCCACCTACTACGAGGATCGCAAAAAGTGGGAAGACATGATGCGCGAATCCATCCTCCGCACCAAAGACGAGTTTGCGGTGAAGCGGATGCTGGATGAGTACTACGAGCGGATGTATACAATCTAGTTAGTGAATTATGAATTGTCGAATTTTGGATTGTTGAATCCTACCCACCCCTGCGCTCATTCAAGCGCTGTCGAATCCAGTTGGGGATGACGATAGCACCGGCTAACAGGTAGGAATAATAGGACAATAAGCGCCAAAGGGTGGAGATCACCGTGGCTCGCGTCTCACTATTGACGTAATCGGTCAAAAAGCCACCAAACAGCACCTCTACGAAGCCGGCACCGCCGGGCGTAGGGCTGAAAGCAATGATCACAAACATGGTCTCCAGGCGGGCGTATAGTCCAAATTGGGTCCAAAAATCGAGGGAAATACCCTGTATGAAAGCGATGATCAGGCAGTTCAGCAGAATGAATCGGCAAGACCAGGCGATGGCGGTCGCCAAAAAAGCGCCCACGTGAAAAGGCCAGCGCTTTTTTCTTAGTTCGCGGGAAGCAATGATCATCTCATTACCCAATTCAATCCATTTTCTGCGAAAGCGACGCAAAAAACGCAGCCCCGACATCCTAAACAAGAGCCGCTTAATCTGAATGGGACTCTGAAAAAGTCCGTAATAGAAAACCGCTGTGTAGGTAGCCATCAGGCCGTAGGCAAAAAGAAAATAGCCACCCCAGCCACCCAAATCCTGAATGGAACGGACATCAGGCCGAATCATATCGGTACCAAAAAGCAAGTATAAGAAGGGTAAAGTGCCAATAAAAAACAGGCCATCCAGCACAATGGTATAGAGTACAATCGTCGCCGTCCTGGCCGTCGCCAATTTTTCCTGCGAAAGGACAAAAAAAGCCACCGCTGAGCCTCCCACACTGGTAGGAGATACCGCCGAACTAAACTCCCAAATAAATATCAACTCAATGCACTTCCACCAGGAAAAGGCCCCCTGCGAAAGAATCCTTAAACGCGTAGCGTAAGCCAGGTGTCGAATGATAATAATCAATACCGTAATTCCAATCCAGAAAAAAGTGTGACTCGTCCACCCTATCCTGGCAAACTCTTCGGGGTTAAATTGTCGCCAAAGCAGATAAGCCACAGCCACCAGCCCCAGCAATACCGGCAAGATAATGCGAGAAGGCTTGATGGAGTTCAACATATCCTGCTGCTCATCAGAAAGCTCCTCCTTGAGTTTTTTTTCTGCTTTGATAATATTCGTTTTTAAACAACTTCAATATACGCTACCCGTAGTTGGTGGCCAAGTGTGGTAAAACTAATGTATATTCGTTATCTAACAAAAAGATGCATGATTAAGCGAATCCTCACCTTAGTTTTTATTCTCGGCGCGCTGGCGCTGGGCTTCCTGGTAGCTAAGAATTACTACCAACCCGCTCCGCAAAAAGTGGAAAAAGACGCCTCCGTACTACTGGAAAAAATAGAAACCGTTGCCAAACTGGTAACCGTCGAAGGCCATTTCTCCGAATTGTACAATCACAAGGAATACTGGCGCTACGACTGGCCCATCTTTCGTAAAAGGGCAATCCTACGCGTCCAGGCTAAAGTATCGGTAGGTTACGACCTGAGTAATATGGCGGTCGATATCGACCAAGATAATCAAGTGGTCACGATAAGTAATATTCCAGAAAAACCAGAGATCATCAGTATTGATCACGATCTGGATTACTACGATATCCGCCAGGGCACCTTCAATAGCTTCACCGAAACGGATTACAATGACCTGATGGACGACGCCAAGGGGCTTATCCGCAAAAAAGCACTGGAAAGCTCACTCATGCAATCGGCAGAAGAGCAAGGCATCGAACTCATCGAACTCATCCGCTTCCTGGTAGAAAGTGCGGGATACGAAGTACAATTCGATACTAAAAACGAAAAATTACTTCGCCGCGATACCATGAAATTGATTGATTAGCCTTACTTCTTATTTGAAAAGTGTTTGAGCATAATGACCTCCTGCTCGGTTAAAGGCCGAATGAAACCCCGTGATAAATCTTTTTTGGTTAATCCGCCCAAATAGACCCGATCTAATTTCTCTACGGTATAGCCGAAATGGGCAAAAATACGACGTACGATCCGGTTGCGCCCAATGTGCAGTTCAATCACCAGATCCTGCGGCCCGTGCTTGGGTCGAATATGCAGGCTGTCTACCTGTACCGGACCGTCTTCCAGATCAAAACCAGCCTTGATTGCCTCGAGATGCTCTTCCAAAATCGGCTTATCCAGGCCGACGTGGTACACCTTGGTCATTTCGTAGCTGGGGTGCGTCATTTTAAGTGCCAGATCACCATCATTCGTAAAGACGAGTAAGCCCGTAGTTTGGCGATCCAGCCGCCCTACCGGAAAGACGCGCTCCTTGACACGCTTCCCTACAATATCCATTACCGTGCGGCGATCTCTTTCGTCGTTGGTCGTCGTGATATAATTGCGGGGTTTATTCATCAGGTAATATACTTTCCGCTCTTCGGGTTTGATTACCTTACCTTCAAAACGCACTACATCTCCCGCCTGCACCTGATAATAAGGTGCCAGCTCTACCTGATCGTTCACACTTACTTTGCCAGCCTTGACTGCCTCTGCCGCCTGCCGCCGCGAACAGATCCCACAGTGCGCCACGTATTTATTCAGGCGCATCCCTTCTTCTTCGCTCCCTTCCTTTACCTTTACGGATGGGAAGCGCTTCTTCTTAGCCGTTTTTTGGCCAGTAGGTTTGTACTCTTTTTTCTTCTTGTTGTTTTTATGCTTTTTCTTCTTCGCCATAGCGCAAAAGTACAACTATTTTGACAGATGCCCACCCGACTACAAGACAACATGACCACCTGTTAAAAAGGAATGTCTTCGTCCTCGTTCATCTTGGAGGGGCGGGTAATGACATTGGAGTAAGGATTGTCGAAGGCATCGTCGGGTAGCGCGGCAAAGTCCGGATCATCCAGATCGGAGAAGCGGGCAAACTCGGGGGTAAAGCGAAGCTTGATGGTATCCTGCGCACCGTGACGGTTTTTGGCAACGATGATCTCCGCCACGTTCTTCAGAGACTGCCCTTCTTCGTCCTCCATGATTTGGTAATATTCGGGCCGGTAAATAAAGGCCACCATATCGGCATCCTGCTCAATCGAACCCGATTCCCGAAGGTCGGAAAGCTGTGGGCGTTTGGAGCCGCCACGAACCTCTACGGCCCGACTCAGCTGCGACAGGGCAATAACCGGAACGCTAAGCTCCTTGGCCAGCATTTTTAAGGCACGGGAGATCGCACTTACCTCTTGCTCCCGGTTCCCTTTGGTATTATCCCCACCCCCACTCATCAGTTGCAGGTAATCGATAACGACCATCTGAATATCGTGCTGCATTTTCAGGCGGCGGCACTTGGCGCGCAGTTCAAAAACATTGATACCGGGCGTATCGTCAATAAAGATGGGGGACTCCGAGATGCGCTCGATGGCCGATTGTAGCTGCTGCCATTCGTAATCTTCCAGCTGCCCGTTCCGCAGTTTTTGGGAGGAGACTTCAGCTTCCATGGAAATGATCCGTTGGGCTAACTGTAAGGAAGACATCTCCAGAGAAAAAATAGCAATGGCTTTTTTAAAATCTTTAGCGGCATTTCGCGCCAGTGAAAGTACAAAAGAGGTTTTACCCATGCCCGGACGCGCCGCCAGGATAATTAAATCCGATGGTTGCCAACCGGAGGTAAGCCGATCGATATCGGTAAATCCGGTCGGGACGCCAGTCAGTCCGTCTTCCCGGTCTTTCAGCTCCTCAAGTTGTTTGAGGGCTTTACTCGCCAGGGAGCCCATAGATTCATAACTGCGGTTCATATTCTGCTCCGCAATGGAAAATAGCCCCTGCTCTGCTGAATCCAGTAATTCAAATACGTCGGAGGTATCCTCAAAAGAATCACGAATGATTTTATTGGAGACCCGAATCAGCTCCCGTTGGATATATTTTTGCGAAATAATCCGGGCGTGGTATTCGATATTGGCCGAAGAAGCTACTTTTTCCGTAAGGGAAACGATAAAGGACGGACCGCCCGCTGCCTGTAACTCTCCGGACTTACGCAACTCCTCGGTTACCGTCAGCATATCAATGGGATGCGAACGCTCAAATAGCCGGAGCATGGCTTTATAGATCATCTGATGCGGCTCCAGATAGAAACTACCCGACTGGAGGATATCCAAGACAATGGACAGGGCATCCTTATCCAGCATGATGGCCCCAAGTACAGCTTCTTCCAGCGGAATAGCCTGCGGGGGTACCTTACCGAAGACAAAACTTGATAAGTCTTCGGTACGATTCCGACGATTGGATAGTTTCTTCTTGGTATCGCTGTCTTTGTAATCTGCCATAGTTAGAAAATTGAGCGCTTTCAAAATTAGAATTAAATCGACAGAATCGCTAATCATTACCCTTTTTGTTTTCCAGAACTTATCCACAGGGGGCAGCGGGGATGCGGTCGGGGCTATTGCTTGAAATATTATACAAGCTACAAACTTTAACAACTACTAATTAGCGACTGCGTGCGATTTTTATTAACTTGTCTTTTCAAAATCCATTGCCTGTATGCCAACAAAACTTATCTTTTCCCTGTCGCTAATCTTTCTGGGGACTAGCCTCAGCTTGCTCGCCCATCCGAAATCCGAAGAAGACATTATTAAGGAAAGAGTGGATTCGCTGCAGTCGCAGGTCGTTAATCCGCGTTATGACCGTATTGTGGGTAGCTATTTAAGAACCTACACCGTCAATAGTCGGGATCGGGCCGAGCGCATCCTTGGACGGCGATTGATCTACTTTCCCATCTTTGAAAAATACCTGAAAGAATACGGTCTGCCCGAAGACCTAAAATACCTTCCGATTGTAGAATCGGCCCTGGAAGCGCGAGCCATTTCGGTAGCCGGCGCCGGTGGTCTCTGGCAATTTATGTCTGAAACGGGTAGGGCTTACGGTCTGGAGATCAATCACAAAGTAGACGAGCGTTGCGATCCTATGCGCTCCACCGAAGCCGCCATGCAGCACCTTAGCTATCTGTACAATCGCTTCAACGACTGGGAACTGGCCATTGCCGCTTATAACAGCGGCGGCGGTCGCGTTAGTCGGGCGATGAAAAGGGCCCGCAGCAAGGACTTTTGGCATATCAAGCGCTATCTGCCGCGGGAAACCGCCAATTACGTACCCGCCTTCATTGCCGCCACTTACTTGGTGCAATACTACGAAGAACACGGCCTGGAAGTGCGCCAACCTTCGCTGGATGCGCAGCTAACGGAAACGATTCAAGTTCAAAACCCCTATACCTTTTATGAGCTTGCCCAGATTTCCGGAGCCCCACTGGAGATGATTGAATTACTCAACCCGTCTTATTTACACAGCACCATCCCCGCTTCTTCCACCCGACCAAGAAATCTGACTTTACCCAGGCGCCACATGGTGGTATTCAAAGCCTATCAGGAGGCCAATCATCCCGAAGCGGATAAAAAAGAAGCCATTGCGACGGCTCCCGTGTTTATTTCGGCTTCCGCCCAAAAAACGCAGGAATCCTACCTCGAAGAGAAATATGTGTTGTCTGCCGGGCAGCACCTGTCCACGATCGCTGATCAATTAGATATTCCTTTACTACAGATTCAGGTCTGGAACCAACTTCAGGATACCGTATTTGAAGAGGAAAAACTTATTAGGGTATACATTCCACAACCGCTAAAGGACAACCCTATGAATTTTGAGCTGGAGGCCATTGAGCCCATGCGCTCCGAATCCCTGATAGGCGAACAGGCCCTGCCACTACGACAATCTACCCAGCCCAGTATTTATGAAAAGGAACTGGAAAGATTCCTCTACCAAAGAGAATACCTATACTACTGGACAAACCGGCGGGAAAAGCTCTCTGATATAGCTGAGAAAATCCCCGGGGTACGCCTGGAAGACCTGTTGGATCTCAATAATTATAAACGGGACAAAACCATCCGTCCGGATACAAAAATAAAAATCAAAAAGCTGGGCAGCTAATAGAATAGTGACCCATCGCCTGCGCTCCAGTCCTAAGACTGTGCATTGGCCAAAACCATAGCCGAACTAACATAATTGAACGTAAAAAATCAACGCAATCATGTCAAACGAATTAATGAGTATTCTGCAAAGTAAGCTGAATGATGATCAATTCATGCAACAACTCAGTCAGCAGATTGGGGGTGCAGAAAAGGAAAAAACCCAAAAAGCAGCCACGGGAGTCGTCTCCACCCTAATGAGCGCAATGGCCAAAAATGCAGCTACTCCCGAAGGTGCAAACTCCCTGTCTAATGCCCTGGAGCGCGACCACGACGGAAGCATCCTGGACGATACCATCGGCATGCTCACCGGCCAGAATCAACAAGCCAGCAATGCCAGTCGCATGCTAAATGGCTCTGGGATTTTATCCCACCTATTGGGCGGAAAACAAAATGGTGCAATCAAGATGATTAGCCAGATGTCTGGATTAGATGATCAAAAGACCGGCAATCTAATGACGATGCTGGCCCCCATCTTAATGGGTGCACTGGGTAAGACTAAGCGTCAAAAAGGATTGGATGCCGGTGATATCTTCAACCTCTTGAATGGTTCTCTTACGGCACAAAAACAATCAACGGGTAACCAAACCATGGATATGATTAGCCGCTTTATCGATCAGGACGGCGACGGCGACATCACCGACGACGCCATGCGGATTGGAGGCAGCTTACTCAAGCGCTTCTTTGGTAAAAAGCGCCGCTAAACTTAGCTCGAAAAAGCTCGCCAACTAATTGGCGAGCTTTTTTCCCTTCCTCCACATCTCTCTTTTGGCTTTAGGGTCATCAAAGCCAGTTTCTCCATCTCCTCGTACAAAGGCTCTCATTCATAGCAGCCTACCATCCTCGTTAGAACCAAACTCATCTCCAGCATGGCAAAGTGATGCCCAATAATCTGGATGATGAGCTCTGACAAAAAAAGCGGTGCGTTCCGGAGGGTTTTGTACCGTGAAATCTGGGCTAAAATTCGCTTCATGGAAAAAAATGAAAAAAATCGATTATTACTGGTTATAAAACGGATTATAGCGACACTAAGTAATAAAGACTTTAATGCCCAGTACCATTTACACCAATTATAATCCCAAAAACCGGACTAAACCCCAGTACTGTTTATATACACCTAAAGAAAAACGCTAAAACCCATATTCTATCATGAAAGCCCATTTACCTTGACATTCAGATGAGCTGAGCTCCTGAATACTCCCTTTTTTACGAGTAATACATATCCCGAACCCTACGAACCCGCGGTACAGCCTCCCATGCTGTACCGCTTTTTTTGTAGACACCTTTCCTACTGGCGTCTAAAAAATACCGGGACCGTAGCTAAGGTTGCCCAAAAAAATGGTAATATTGGGGCACATTCAAATCTGAACATCTTATGCTATTCAACTATATTACCTGGGCTCCTAATCCGGAAATTTTCACCATCGGTCCGATCACTCCGCGCTGGTACGGCCTCTTTTTTGCTACGGGCTTCCTAATAGGACTGTTTATTGTGAGGCGCATGTTCAAAGAAGAAGACGCCCCGGAAGAGTGGCTGGACAAAGCCTTTATGTATATCGTCATTGGCGCCGTAGTCGGTGCCCGACTGGGACACGTGTTTTTCTACGACTGGGAGTATTATTCCCAGAACCTGGCTAAAATACCCGCTATCTGGGAAGGAGGCCTGGCTAGTCACGGTGGGGCCATTGGTATTCTGATTGCGCTATGGATCTTTTCCGTAAGGGTCAGTAAAAAATCTATGCTCTGGATTCTCGACAAGGTAGTGGTACCTACCGCTTTGGCGGGTTGCTTTATCCGTCTGGGTAACTTCATGAATTCGGAGATCGTCGGCATTCCCTACGATGGCCCTTTTGCCGTACTCTTTGTGAATGCCTATCCCCCGCTGAACGAGGTGCCCCGCCATCCGGTACAGCTCTACGAAGCGGTGTCTTATTTGGTGATTTTTGCCATCCTGTTTTTCACCTACTGGCGTACCGATTACCGCAAAAAACCAGGCTTTATTTTTGGACTCTTTCTGGTTTTGGTCTTTGGCGCACGTTTTCTATTGGAAAAATACAAACATACCCAGGGGGGGCTGGAAGAAGCGATCAATAATAGCCTTTCTACCGGCCAGCTACTTAGTATTCCCTTTGTGCTGGTTGGTTTGTATTATATTTTCCGGCCCATGCCCAAAAAAGCCTAAGCAGTTATGTCTGATCAATTCACCCACCTCGACGAAGCTGGCAATCCATCCATGGTGGATGTAGGCCAGAAAAAAGCGACCTATCGACGGGCCGTGGCCCGCGCCATTGTACAAGTCCCCGCAGTAGTACTCGAACAGCTACAGGAGGGCGATATCCAGACCAAAAAGGGTCCCGTATTCCAGACCGCCATCATCGCCGGAGTCATGGCTGCTAAAAGAACGGGGGAACTCATTCCCCTTTGTCACCCCATTGGTATGGACAATTGCCAGATCGATATTCACATCGACGAGCAGCAACGCATCGTGGTGGATTGCACCGCCTCGGTCTTCGCCAAAACCGGAATTGAAATGGAAGCCATGACCGGAGCCAGCCTGGCGGCCCTGACCATCTACGATATGTGCAAAGCTTTTTCGCACGATATCATCATCCAGGAAGTAAAACTCATGGCCAAAAGTGGTGGAAAGCGGGATTTTCGGCGTTAATTCAAAGAATTCGTGAACATCCTTTACAATTCGTGCTAACCTGTGGACCAACTATCCACAGATTAGCACCAATTATTGCATCGATTACCTCAGATTTTTTGATCCACTTACCTTGAAGTTGTTTAAGAATTTCTGATGCGATGATTGGTAAATGCTTGATGGTCAAGACAAAGCTCATTTTTTGTCTGGTAGCCAGCCGCCTCAGGCGGACCATGGCCAAAAATAGCTGAAGTATTGGCCTTCAATGATTTGCCAAGGGCGCATTGAGGAGTTTTAAACAACTTCCTTAATAATCATTAGACACTTACCAAACTATCGCCGCATTTTTTTATTTTGCGGAAAGCAAAAACAACAAATAAAATGTGTGCAAAGAAGAAAATGGATAGAAGAAATTTCATCGGCAAAGTAGCCGGTACTACGGCCGCCGCCACCGCTTTTACAATCGTCCCCCGTTCTGTACTGGGCAAAGGCCACGTACCGCCCTCCGACCGGATTCGGGTCGCTAATATCGGCTGTGGTACACAGGGCTTACGCGAAATGCCCGAACTGATCCAACATCCGCAGGTACAGATCGTCGCGCTCTGCGATGTCAACAAGTATACCACCGATTACCTCGACTGGTCACCCAATGGTATACTCAATAGCTTACGCCAAACGCTGGGACAAAAGGATTGGGGCGCCTTCATCAAAGGTATCCCCGGCGGACGCGATTTTGCTAAAAAATTCGTAGAAGACTACTACGCAAAACATAAAGACAGCAGCTACAAAGGCGTACGCGCCTACGAAGACTACCGCGAGTTACTTGAAAAAGAAAGCGATATCGATGTGGTCAAGATCATGACCCCCGACCATCACCACGGCTGGATGGCTCTCGAAGCCCTCAAAAGAGGCATTGGCGTGGTCACGCACAAACCCATCGCCAACCGCCTGATCGAAGGCCGGATGGTGATCGAAGCCGCAAAGAAAAACGACGTACGCACCCACCTGCTGGCCTGGCTCGACAAACCCAATTATCGACTCATTAAAGAGTGGATGGACGATGGGGTCATCGGCGAACTAAAAGAAATCCACAACTGGAGTTTTCGTCCCGTCTGGCCACAGTACATGGGCAACCCCGAAGGTAGCCGCCCCATTCCGGAGGGCTTCAACTGGGAGCTCTGGTTAGGTCCCGAGAAAGACCGGCCCTATCACCCCCACTACACGCATAATACCTTCCGTGGCTGGTACGACTTTGGTGGCGGCAGCATTGCCGACATGGGACACTATAGTTTATTCCCGCTATTCGAGACCCTGGGCATTAAAACTTCACCGGAAACCGCCAAAGCCTACGGTACGGTCTACCGCACCGTAGAGAATCAGGTCTGCCGGGGGGTAAATAACGAGTCCGCCTTCCCTTATTCCTGTACTTACAAATTCGGTTTCCCGGAACAGGAAAATCTGCCTGCCTTCGACCTGTACTGGTACGACGGGGGTATCAAGCCCTTCCCGCCGGAAGAGCTGGAAATGGACGACCGCGATATCCCCGCCGAAGGGCTACTCTTCGTGGGAACAAAAGGCAAAATCATGGCGGGCTTCCAGGGCAGTAATCCAGAGATTCTGCCCAAAGCCAAAATGGAGGCCTACCGCGGCAACAAAACGGCCGAAGCAGCCTCTAAGGATACCCGCACCGATACCTGGGTACGTGCCTTAATGGAGAATCAGGAGTCACCTGGTAGTTTCCGCCTGGCGGGTCCGATTACCGACATGGTCAACCTGGGCGCCGCTGCGCTGCGCAGCGGTAAGCGTCTGGAATTTGATGCACAGAATGCCCGCATCACGAATGATGAGGCGGCCAACCAATTCCTAAGCAGAGATTATCGGGAGGGGTGGGAGATGTAACGAATAATTTCTCTACCTATGTCGCGTACCTAACGGTACGCATTTTTGCTTAATTCCAGCCCTCTCTCCCCAGCTGGCCTGGCACCGCCGTCTTATCATTTTGTCTTACCCAGATACAGACAATCCCCCTAACCAGGTACGACAGGCCAGGTATAAGCGAGGTATAAGCTTTATTGATTTCGGTGAAAAAGTACAATTAGGAAAAAAGTACGGCATTAGATTTTAGGGGAAAATGGCAGCCAAAGAAGAATAAAACTGCCTTATTGTCATTAAAATCAGTGCAAAGCGGAATAAAACTGCCAAAAAGTCACTAAAAAGTAAAATTTTGGTACTGGCACAGCATTTGATCTATAAAGGATGAAGCAATTGAACATTCAAAAACTTTAAACTTTATATAGATGAATTTAGCAGTCAGAAAACCAAATTATCGCGCGGTAAACAGACCATCTTCTATCGATCAGGTATTTGATCAGTTCTTTAACCGCAACCTGGGAGACTTCTTCGGAAGTGATTTTGTAAACGATGCGCCATCGGTAAATATCACCGAACTGGACCATCAATTCAAAATCGAATTAGCTGCTCCCGGTCTGGAGAAAGGAGACTTCAACATCAAAGTAGAAGAAGACCACCTGATCATCTCCGCCGAACAAGAACACAAAAACGAAGAAAAAGACGAAGCTGGTAAATTCTTACGCCGTGAGTTCAGCTACGCTACTTTCAGCAGAAGTTTCCGTCTACCCGAGAACGTCGATGCAGAAAATATCTCTGCCAACTATAAAAACGGCGTACTCGTACTGGAACTGCCTAAAGCAGAACCCGTTAACAATACACGCGTAATTGAAATCCAGTAAGACTGGAAAAGAAGAGCATAACATAGGGTTTTTAGGTTTATAGTGTGTGTTTTATGCCGCCCGTCTCACGGGCGGCATTTTTTTGTCTAATCCCTCCTTGTTTTCATAGAAATTGGTAGACCAAATTTTCTAAAAGGTATATCTTGTCAGCAAAAGACCTCCAATACTATGCGTCCACTACTCTATTGCCTTCTACTCAGTAGCTTATTAATGACCACCGCTTGTATGAGCGATAATGCCACCCGCCAGGAAGAAGAAAAAGAGAAAAAAGAAAAGACCGCAGCGGTCGACTACGAGCAACTACAAGACCTGCTCCCCAAAAGACTGGCCGGCATGGACCGCGTGGCCATCGAAGGCGAAAGAATCGGCTTTCTGGGCCTGAAGTACAGTCAGGCTACCGCCGAATACGAAGACGGCGACGCCTGGGCCGAGATCGTTATTCTTGACGGGGGCGGCATCGCCCGCGTATTCAACAAACTGGCCGATGAGATCAATACCGACTTTGAGCGCGAATACGAAAACGAAGAAGGCTATCAGCGCAATATCGAAGTAGACGGTTTTCCCGCCAGTGAGATGTACGAATACGACTCCAAAGAAGGGGAATTCACCGTCTTTGTCGGAGAGCGCTTCCTGGTCCACCTCGAAGCCGAAGACATCTCGGAACGACAGTTTAAGCGTTTAAATCAGGCCCTTAACATTAAGCGTCTGTCAAGGTTGAAGTAACTTTGTCCTTTCTAATTCCAGGCCAGTTCCTGTCGGATTGTCCAATACGCTTTTACGTTTTGCGTAAGGGTAGCCAGCCGCTCCAGCTGCTCCTTGCTCAATTCGACCCTGGCCGCAGCCAGATTCGACTTTAGATGAGTCTCTACCGCGGCCCCGCTAAGCACCACCTGTGCCCAGGGCTGATGTAATACGTAAGCCAGGGCCAACATATCCATTTGGATATTCAGTTCTTGCATCATCTCCTCCAGCACGGCTTTGGTTTCAACAAAACCCTCCCGGCGATTACGGGGGGTAAGCCGGCCGTTAGCCAATGCTTCCTTGACGATGACGCCAAGGCCCACTTCGGCGACCTGCTGCAAAACGGGACCCACTGATGGCTCCAAAATATTATACGTGGCCTGCACCGAATCGAAAAGGTGCACCCCGTCTACCCGCTCCAGCATGGCCGCTTCGATCACCTCCGCCTGCCTGGGACCACTCACCGAGACACCAATGGCTACGCCTTCGGCTTTTAGTTCGGCCAGCCGACTGAGTACTTCAGTATTCTCCAATACGCCACTCTCAAAGGTAGCGGAGTGGATCTGGTACAGTTTTAGCCAGGGCAGGAGTTTCGACGATTTCTCCCACTGCTTATTCAGCACCTCCAGCGTATGTCGCTTAATTTCGTGCTTGTCGGCCTCGATCTGCCATTCGGCGGTGTAGATGTAGCCCCACTTAGAACCCACGACAATGTCGGTGGCCGCTTGTTTTTCCAGCCAGGAGCGCAAGAACTTTTCGGCCCGACCGTAAGAACGCGCCGCATCAAAATAGCGCACGCCTTTCTCATAGGCCAGATCCAGCATGCGGTGGGTACGGCCCTCCATGGCATCGACAACATAATCGTGTGCCAAATCCTCACCGTGCCCCAGATTAATATAACCCGGGCGGCCCAGCGCGGCTAGGCCCAGGCCCATTTGGGAAACTTGTAACCCGGTATTTCCTAATTCTTTGATGGCTAAGGACATAAATTTGATTTTACCTTAAGCCCCGAGGGCCTCTAATATCTGATTAGTATGATCTTTCGTCTTCACTTTTTTGAAAACGTGTTGGATTTTGCCTTCTTCATCAATAATAAAGGTGGTGCGGAAGACGCCCATATAGGTACGACCATACATCTTTTTCTCGCCCCAGACGCCGTAGGCATTCAGAACTTCCTTTTCGGTATCCGCCAACAGCGGGAAGGGCAAATCAAATTTATTGATGAAGTTTTGGTGCTTGCGTTCGGAGTCGGGGCTTACGCCCAAAAGCGCAAAGCCTTTTTCACGTAAATCATCGTAATTATCTCTGAGGTTGCAGGCCTCCGCCGTGCAGCCGGGCGTATTATCTTTGGGATAGAAAAACAAAATAAGCTTTTTTCCGGCAAAATCACTTAATTGTACCGTCTCGCCATTCTGATCGACACCTCTGAAATCGGGTGCCTGGTCTCCTGCTTGTAAATTGGTCATAAAATAATTGGGTTGAAAAATTAAACAACTTCTTATTATTCTAACTCTTGGTTGTTAAAATAGGTTTACTGCTTACGCAAAAAGCTAAATATTACGTTTTTTTCCAAAAAAGGTCGGTAAAAGCACCAAACGATCCTGTATAGAAGATGAATAATTCGTTATTTTGCGACACGATCTAATTAAAAAGCCGATTTCATTAAGTGCTTACCATTCAAAACTGGCCACTTTATTAAATGGTCCGCCACAAATCATCATCTCCGAAATACATAGCAACGCTACTTTTGGCTCGACCAGAGGTCCAAATGGTGTATAACGAACGTAAACACATGAGAAACTATCGACAGTTATTATTGGGGTGCAGTTTATTTACACTTGCTCTTTTGGGCGTAAGCCCCCAATCAGGATACGCACAGCCGGACACCGTCTTCGACACTACCCGCGTCGACTGCGGCACCCCCGAGGCCTACAACTCCTGGATCGATAATACACAATTTGGCCTGATCAACAGCAATCCGGGCAGCCGTATTGAAGTCACCCCGGCGGTGATGACCAACTTTACCTTCGACACCCCCTGCAACGATACCGTCACGCACTTACTCGAGGTATTCGACGATATGGACAACCTGGTCTACGCCGAGCAGGCCACACTCGTTGTACTCGACGAGGAGGCCCCGGTTTTTACCAGTAGTCTGCCGGATACCATTTACCTGACTTGTAATGAGGCCATTCCCGATAGTAGTACCGTCAGTCGTTCGGATAATTGCGGTATTGATCAATTTACTTACCTGGAACAAAGCAGCTCCGGTGGTAATTGTCCCGTCACGGATACCATTCGGCGGAGCTTTACGGCCATCGACGCCTGCGGCAATCAAGCCGCCTACCAACAGACCATCATTATCCGGGACGATCAGCGGCCGGTATTCCAGTTCTTACCGCCGCTGAATGATACGGTCACTTGCCTGCAAGATGCGCATCCTGATTTTACCGGCTACCCCACCGCTACCGACAATTGCGATAATGACGTAAGTATTAATTACATAGATCAGATACAAAACGAAAGCCAAATCCCAGGTTGTCAACACCAACAGCGGATTGTGCGGATATGGACGGCCCGCGACGATTGTTCCAACACCAATACCTATGTGCAGACCATTCGCGTGCTGGATACCATCCCACCGAGCTTTAGCGTGCCGGCCGATACGATCATTGATTGTAATTTCGGGGATGATCCCTTTTTCACTGGTTTCCCCGACTTGGTCCAGAATGATTGTGATAGCCTTACGGCAAATAATTACCGATTCGAGGATAAGATCCTCAGTTCTGATTGTGATAATAACTACAGCGTCATCCGTACCTGGTACGTTTTTGATAACTGCGGAAATATCGACTCTGCCGATCAACGCATTGACGTCATCGACACCATTCCACCGCTTTTTACGCAAGTGGCCCAAGACCTGGTCCTCAATTGTAATGGCGACGCAGATATCCAGCAAGCTTTCCAGGATTGGCTGAATGATAATGCCGGGGCTACTGCCGAAAATAACTGCAGTCCCGATGAGCAAATCAGCTGGTTACGCTTTATCAGTGGCAGCAGCAACCCACCGGTACTCCCCAGCCCTTCCTGCAACGATGGCGACCAGGAAGTCTTCCGACAAATGGTCGATTTCGTGGCCGTTGATCCCTGCGGCAATCGCGATACGACCTCTGCCACCTTCCGGGTCATTGACGATCAAAGCCCACAGATCGATAACTGCCCCGCCGATGCTACCTTATCTACCCGCGCGGATAACTGCGTGGCCGATTACCGCATCTACCGGCCGGCCATCAGTGAAGGCTGTGATCTGGTACGACCCGAATTTGCTTTTCGCGTCAACGGCGGCGCCTTTAGAGTAGTGAATGGAGACTCACTGGATATTCAGTTGCTGCTGGGGGTAAATCAAATCACCTATCGGGTGACGGACTGCGGCGGCAATCAGGATACTTGTGGTTTCACCCTTACGGTCATTGATAATGTGGCCCCGGTTCTGAGCTGCCCGAATGATCTGACCATTGCCACGGCAGCGGATGGCTGCCAGGCGAGTTTTCAAATCCCCCTGCCTCCGGCCACGGACAACTGCGGGTTGGATCCAAATTTCAGCAACGGCCGCTCCATTTATTACACCACCGGAGCGACGACGATTTCCGCGACCAAGATCACTACAACCAGTGGCCCCAGCCTGGATTTTAATCTCGGACGCACGAAGCTATTCTACATTACGCAGGATATTGCCGGCAATCGGGACACCTGTAGTTTTGAAATCAATGTCGTCGATAACACCCCTCCCGTAGCCAATTGTCAACCGACCACCTTATTCATCAACCCCTCCGGGCTAGACAACCAGGTAGTTGCGGTGGGAGACGTCAACAATGGGAGCACCGATAATTGCCGTATTGACACAATGTACCTGAGTCCGGCAGTATTCAGCTGCGAAAGCCAAACGGGCAGCAACCAGGATATCGTACTCACGGTAGAGGATGGATCTGGTAATGTATCCCGCTGTACCACCTTTGTTCGGATCGAAAACCTGGAACCTACGCCCAGTGCCAGCTCGGGGCTTTGTGGAAACGATACTTTATTGCTCTTTGCCAATCCACCACCCGCCGACGGCGGCACGGTATACACCTACCGCTGGACCGGCCCCAACGGATTCACTTCCAGCCGGGCTAATCCTTCCATACCCAATATTAGTAGCATTAATGCCGGCTCCTACACCGTAGAAGTTACCGGATTGACGGGGTGTCGATCCAGTGGCTCCGTGGAGGTCAGCATAGAAGATCTCCCGCCGCGCCCCAGCCTAATCGCCGAGGACAACTACTGCGTCAACGATTTGATTACCCTGCAATCATCCGTCGCTCCCGACGGTGCCCAGGTCATTTATCGTTGGTATCAGGGGCAACCGCCCAGTGGCATTCTACTGGCAGAGACTATTTCACCCAGCTTTGCCTTCCAGGCGGCTTCCAGCCAGTCTTCGGACGATTACTACGTGATCATCGAAGCCGACGGCTGTGTATCACAAGCCTCCGATCCCAAACGTATTACCGTGAATGATTTCCCCGTTGCCATTCCGGAAGACAGCACCATTACGGTCTGTTCCGGGGAAGCTATTCGCCTGGGTACCCAGGTCATCGGCAGTGGCATCACCTATCGGTGGACCGGCCCCAATGGCTACGACGAAACGGGGCAATTCCCCCGCGTCATCGAGAACTCAACCGTACTCAATGACGGGATTTACGCACTGGTCGTTTCTCGTAACGGCTGCCAATCAGATCCGGCTTTTGTCAGGGTGAACGTAATACAAAGCCCGGCCCGGCCACTGTTATCGAATAACGGTCCGGTTTGCGAACGGGAATCCATCAGCCTCAGCACGAATGCACAGGCCAGTATCTATACCTGGATCGCCCCCGATCTCACGGAATTTTCAACCACTACAAATAGCTTTACCCTGGATAATGCCAGCCGAAATACCAGTGGCGATTGGCGATTGGTCGTGACGGATTTCAATTGCACCTCTGAGCCTTCGCTGCCCAGCAACGTGGTGGTGAATCCACTTCCCAATACCGTCGCTGCCTTTAGTCCGGACATCGTTTGCGAAGGCGGAGAATTACAACTCAATGCCTCCCCTAATATTACCGATGCCACCTACTCCTGGTCCGGACCGGATAATTTTGCCGGGGTAGGGCGCAATATTAGTATCCCTAATGTACGGCCCGCAAAGTCGGGTACTTACCGCGTAACGCTGACTACCTCAGCGGGCTGCAGCAACACAGCCAGCGCACTGGTAGCCGTCAAAGAATCGGTCCGCATTATTGCGGCCACTAACGACGGGGCCGCCTGTCTAAGCGGCCCCACCGACATACGGCTCAATGCCGCCGTTTTTCCGGGCGACGATGGTACTTATCGATACCAGTGGACCGGCCCCAACAACTACGTCTCCAATAGTAGAGAAGCCATGATTCCTAATGCCACCGCCGCTAACAATGGAAACTATCAGCTGGTCGTCACCACCGATGAAGGATGTATCTCCGCTCCGGAAATTACTACCGTCGACGTTAGTGATCCGCCACCACGGCCAGCCAAACCCGAGGTCAGTGATATTACTCCGCTTCCCTTTTGCGAAGGAGCCCCCGTTCGACTGACCGTTCAGGATTATACCGGTACCCAGGTGCGCTACAACTGGCAAACCCCTAACGACGGAATCTTAGTCACGCAGCAGCCTTTTCTGGAGATCTCCGAGGCGACAGCGGAAGACAGTGGTGATTATAGTGTATTTGTTACCGTCGACGGTTGTAATTCCAACCCATCGGAGATGATACGGGTGAATGTGCGTGCCCGCCCCGCCATCAGCCTCAGTAGCAATAGTCCCATTTGTGAAAATGCCCCCATCGAATTTAAAGCAAATTTTGTAGCGAACGCCACCTATAATTGGGTAGGCCCAAATTTCAGCAGTTCTCTGCAAAACCCAACGATCAGTCAGGCGGACTCCAGCCTGCACGCCGGAACTTATAGCCTGACGATTGAAAAAGATGGCTGTGCCTCAGCAGTAGCGAATACCTTTGTGGCGATTAATCCCACTCCCGAACAGCCGGGCTTGGTCGGCAATACACCAATTTGCGGAAGCGAAACGGACGCCTTATTAAGACTCCGACTGAATGATAATAGTGTCACGCCCAATGCCCGCTACATCTGGAGTGGGCCGAATGGCATTATCGATACGACCTCCACAAGCAGCCTGGACATTCGCGATTTTTCTAACTATCCGGATGGTAGTAACCGCTTCAGTGTAAGGGCCGCACTGGGCATTTGCATCTCCGAAACTTCCCAGGCTTTTAATGCCCTCATCAATAAGATCCCAGACTCCGAGGCCTTTGCCGGACAGGACTTCTCGATCTGCGAAACGGAGGATATTAGCTTGCGTGGAGAAGCACCAGCCCTGGGCACCGGTCGTTGGACACTGGTCAGTACGGATACCGCGGGCACCGTATCCATTGCCAACCCAGGCCAGGCCATTACCGCGGTTAATGGTTTGCAAGGAGACCAAAGCTATACTTTTCAATGGACACTCTCCAATGGTGCCTGTGAAAATTACTCGGCCGATGAAGTGACTTTGATGATCAATAAAGATGAAGATGCACTGGCGGGGGATGATCAGATCGCCTGTAGTAGCAATGGGGTACAATTAGATGCGGAACCCGTAACGGGTAACGGTTTTTGGACACAACCGGAGGCACAAAGTCTTTTTGGCGTAAGCATTCAGGATCCTACTGACCCAAAAACACAAATCAACGGCTTACAGCCGGGTAACCTGTATTCTTTCACCTGGAACGTTCAGGGAAGCTGTGGTGATGAACGCGACGATGTACTGGTACTCATCTCCGACCCCAACCCCTTTGCCGGAGCAGATATTATTGCCTGTAACGAAGAAGGTTTTACACAACTCAATGCGGATCCCCCTACGGATGGTAGCATAGGTACCTGGTCCGCGCTGGACAACACCGTAGAAATCTCTAATAATCAATCGCCGAATGCCTTTATCGATAATTTACGCCCGGGCGTTTATCAATTGGTTTGGGAAATGGATAATGGTACCTGCGGAGAGGGCTCACGAGATACAGTGCAGGTCTTTTTCAAGAACAATCCGGTAGCCCGACCAGAGACCTTTATTATCAGCTATGGAGAAGCGACCGAAATTGATCTGCTCGCCAATGACGACTTACCAGAAGGCAGCTTCGTCAATATCATACAGGGTCCACAGAGAGGATCAATAAGCCCACTTTCCGAAGGGCGCTACCGCTTCCAGCCCACCTTCGACTTCGTTGGTCAGGATCGTATTTTATACGAAATATGTAGTGAAGGTTGCGAATGCATGATGGCCGAAGCCACTTTAAATATTGGTCAGGATGCCCAGTGCGATATTCCTTCGGTCATTACCCCCAATAACGATGGCGTCAATGATAGTTTTATTGTTCCCTGCCTATTTGATCAGGTCCGTTATCCGAACAGTCGGGTGACGATTATCAATCGCTGGGGAGATGAAGTATACCGGTCTCCACGTCCTTACAACAACAACTGGCGCGGTACTTTCAACGGCGAGGACCTACCCGTAGGTACCTATTTTTATGTAGTGGATTTTGGCACCGGTGCCGAGCCACGGGCCAGTTATTTTATGATACAACGCTAATTATTCCCAATTACCGATCAAACAGAAAGCCATGAAGCAATATATACTCATCTGCAGCCTACTTTTACTTTTTTTGCCGAAAGGCTACGCCCAGCAGGAAGAACACTTCACCCAGTTCATGCACTACAAGCAAGGCCTAAACCCGGCCTATGCGGGCAGCAGGGAAAATATGAGTATCACGGCCATGAGTCGCCACCAGTGGCTGGGTTTGGAAGGGGCGCCCCAAACGCAGGTCATTTCCCTGGTCGCACCTATCCTGAATCAACGAATCGGGGTAGGTGCCAATATCGTGCGCCAATCGATCGGCGTTTCTGACTTTTACACCATGGATGGTATGTATGCCTACCGGATTAAGGTACCCCGGGGGTTCCTCGGCATTGGCATCCAGGCTTCGGTAAGGCTACTCCAGGCTGATTTTTCTCAACTCAGGGGAACTCAGCCCGTCACTCAGGACGAAGCCATCCCCCAGGGAATACAGAGCAAGTTTGTGCCCAATTTCGGAGCGGGCTTATATTACGACAGCCCCAATTTCTACCTGGGCTTTTCGATCCCCCGGCTTTTGAGTACGAATATTGATCTGTCAAACGACGGAGGCGTCATTGCAAAAGAGGTAAGTCATGCTTATTTTATGACCGGTGGCACCATCGAATTGAGCGAAAACCTGGGCCTACAGCCGCAAGTTTTGTTAAAGTACGTGACGGGGGCACCCCTGGATGCCGATTTTAATATTAGCCTATTGATCGGCAATAGCTTTTCGACGGGTGTTTCTTACCGGCTCGGCGGATCGCAGGGCAGTGGCTTTGGTGAGGCGCTATCTTTACTGACTGGTATTCAGCTGAGCCCTAATTTCTTTTTGGGATTATCCTACGACGCTACCCTATCCGAACTTAAGCGGTACAATAGTGGCACCCTGGAAGGTTTGGTGCGCTACACCTTTGGTCAGAAATCGGGAGAAGAAGAAGTAGATAATCCGCGGTATTTTTAAGATATTAAGCATCTATATGTTTACACAGTACCGAATTTGTATTTTTTGTCTCAGTTCCTTATTCGCTTTTTCGGCTTTCGCCCAAAACAGTGATAATCCCCGCATGGAAACACTGGGCGATCGGGTACTGGTACAAAATCTTCGTTCCATAAACACCTCCTATATAGAGTTCTCCCCTACCTTTTATCGGGAAGGCATTGTTTTCGTTACCTCCCGTCAACGCGGAGGGCTATACGATCCCAAGTTGAATACGACTTACTTTGAGCTATTCTATGCCAAACTCAATAAAGATGGAACGCCCTACAAACCCAAACCTTTTTCGCTGGAGATCAACACTAAATACCACGAAGGCCCCGTCACTTTCTCGGCCGATGCTACACAGATGATCTATTCCCGGAATAATGTCATCACCAGCAAAAAAAAGCGCAAAGAAGCGCAGGTCGTCAAAAACCAACTCTACTCCGCCCGGCGCGGGGAATACGATTGGGAAAACATTCAACCCCTACCCTTCAACGAAGTCGAATATAACTTTATGCATCCCAGCCTCAGCGCCGATGGAGAAAAACTCTATTTTGTCTCGGACCGGCCGGGGGGCTTTGGCGGCTACGATATTTACGTGACCGATAAAATAGATGGCAAATGGATGGATCCCATCAATCTGGGACCGGAAATCAATACCCCGGGCAACGAGGTATTCCCGTTTATCCATCCTACCGGGGTGCTTTTTTTTAGCTCCAGTGGTCATGCTGGTTTTGGCGGGCTGGATCTGTTCCTCATCGATATTAGTCAGCGCGTCTGGGGAGAGCTGGTCAACCTCGGACAGCCCTTTAACTCTGCTCAAGATGATTTCGGGCTGAGTATGAATTCGACGGGCACCCAGGGCTTCTTTAGTTCCAATCGGGACGGAGGAGAGGGCAAAGACGACCTCTATGTCTTTAACGCGCCCGAAGGCTTAGAGGGGGTGAAAGTAGCCAAGCAAATCATGGCCCGTATATCCGTAAAAGATGCAGCAACCGAGGCGATGCTGAGCGGTACCAAGATTCGGGTCTTTGAGAAAGCGCCGGATGGCAGCCCACGGAATGGCGATCTTTACGAAGTAGAACTACAACCCTCCTCCGGAGCCTCGGGCAGTGGTTTCTCTATTGTAGAACGACGGCGGTCCACGGCCGTACTGGGCGCCCCAGAAGCAGTCGTCGGAAAAGATGGTTATGCTATCCTAAGCCTGGATCCCAAAGAGCAGTATTTGCTTTTCCTGGAAAGGGAAGGCTACCACCCGCAGGAAATAGACCTCAACATCAATCCTTCGGAGAGTTATTATCCCCTGGAAGTCCTGATGGAGAAGAACGATTGTATCACCTTAATGGGCAGACTGCGTAGCGAGGGCTATAATAAAGCCATTCCCAATGCGACGGTACGCATCATCAGTAATTGCGGGAAAGAAGTTGAGGTGGTGCGCTCCAATGTGGACGGAGACTACGAATACTGCCTGGACCCCAATTGTCAGTACCTGATCACCGCCTCTAAAACGGGCTTCGAAGCTCAGACACAAGAGCTGTCTACGGAACGACTCGGCAGCAGTCGCTCTTTTGCCGTTGACTTTTCGCTGCCCCCGGCTAAAATAAACCCTACGACAGAAAAACGAAATGTCCTAGAAGCTGGCATGACCATTTTCCTGGAAGGTATTGCCTACGATTTTAATAAGTCCGCCATCCGCAAAGGGGCAGCGCGCGATCTGGAAGCACTGGCCGCTTTGCTGCAGCGTTATCCGAGTATCCAAATAGAAGTCGGTGCCCATACCGACAGTCGGGGGACCAGCGAATACAACCTGGCCCTTTCCCAAACCCGGGCGCTGTACGCACAGGATTATTTAATCGAACAAGGGGTAACGCCACAGCGCATCAAAGCCCGGGGGTACGGAGAAACGCAACTGCGCAATGAATGCAGCGATGGCGTAGCCTGTACCGAAAAACAACACGCCTATAACCGTCGGATCGAAGTAAAAGTCTTACAAGTCCGTGAGCAGATCGACCTCGACGAATTTAACCAGGCATTAAAACAGCAGTAGACGCCCAAAACAATAAGTGAGATGAAAAGGCACGACCGCCTCAATTTTTTGCGCAAGCTTACTTTCGTAAAACTAGCCAACTGGTTCCGCCTACTGGCTAGTTTTTACTACGCTCGCCTGCGGGGGAAACCCGTGCAATGGGGACATCCCATCACCGTAAGTATAGAACCCACCACCGCCTGTAACCTACGCTGCCCGGAATGCCCCAGTGGACTAAGAAGTTTCACCCGCCCTACCGGCACCCTAAAACAGGACTTTTACCGAAAGGTGGTCGACGAAATGGGGGAGAAGATGGTCTACCTCTATTTTTACTTTCAGGGAGAACCCTATATCAATCCCGAATTTCTGGATATGGTCGCCTATGCAAACCAAAAAGGAATCTACACCGTCACTTCTACGAATGGCCATTTTCTGAACGAAGAAAACGCCCGAAAAACAATTAATTCCGGGCTGGACCGACTAATTATTTCTATCGACGGCACGACGCAGGAAGTCTATGAGCAGTACCGCAAAGCCGGAAACCTCGACAATGTACTCGAGGGCACCCGCAACCTAATCAGACTGCGCAAAGAAATGGGAGCGACTAAACCATTTATCATCTTTCAATTTCTGGTGGTCAAGCCCAATGAACACCAAATTCCTGAAGTCTACCGCCTGGCAAAATCAATTGGAGTAGATCAGGTACTACTAAAATCCGCCCAAATTTACGATTATCGGCAGGGGAGTCCATTAATCCCAAGTATTAAAAAATACGCGCGCTATATCCGACAGGCCGATGGCACTTTTCGCATTAAAAATAAGCTGAAGAACCACTGTTGGAAACTCTGGCATTCCTGTGTGGTCACCTGGGACGGAAAAGTGGTGCCCTGTTGCTTCGATAAAGATGCCCAGTACGCTATGGGAGATTTACAAACGCAGCCTTTTTCGGACATCTGGCGAAACGAAACCTACCAAAACTTCCGGGGACAGATACTAAAAGGTAGAAAACATATCGATATCTGCCAAAATTGTACGGAGGGACTGAACGTTTGGCTTAGTCGACCCGAAGAATGAAATTCTATTTGCTCGTGGATTATTAAAATATTTTTCTATCAATTTGGATAAACACATTACTTAACAAGATACACCCGTGCTTCTATAAAACGGTGCTTGAATCAGGTGATACTTTTCCACAATAATTGGATAAAAAAATTTGCCATTCGCCAAAAATAAGTGCATCTTTGTTGTCCGCCCTAATTTGCAAAAATCAAAGACAGTTCTTTTTTTGTCCGCATTTCAGGACATTCTACGTCTACGATTTTCTATGTCGGTGGACTTCATAAAGCATTACCATACTATACACTTACTGTTACTATTTTACCAATCTGGTAGAATAAATAAACAAAAAATCTAGACCTAAGCGACCTTGATCACATCGAGGGGCAAGCGACTTTGGGCAAAATTGATCAGAGAGCGAGTTCGTGAGCACGCCAGAGTTTACGATAATACGAGATGGCAACATAATTAATAGCAGGGATAAATAGATAGAAAATGGATTTTAAAGTAATTCTCTCCGGACACCTGGAGTTCGGAAGCAAGCGCAGTTTTGAAAAAGCATACGGCATATACCTTCACAAACTGGAAAAGGCTTACAAAAACGACGTGGTTATTAATGAAGAAGAAGCTTTTGACGAAGAGCAATACATCTTCAGCCTCAACCGCCTGTCGGGTAATGCCATCGATCGCACCTGGCGTAATACCATCAGTGTATTGAAAATGTTGGTCGATTACGCCATTGCCGGTAGTGTCCATGCTTGGAAACTACAAGATGGTAAAGTCATCGAGGAACATTACCTGGAACCCAAGAGTGAAAAAGCAGCGATTCAATCCTTCCTGCACGGACGGGAATTGCAGGTAGAGGGTAAAAATAATGAAGCCAAAAAAGCCCTTAGTGATGCGATTTCGAAATTTGAGCGCCACGCCCTGGCTTATGAGCGTCGCGGCTACGTCAATCAACAACTAGGCAATGCGGAAGATGCGCTTTACGATTTTAGCAAAAGCATTGATATTTGCCCGACTAGTGCTGATGCCTTTATGGGCCGGGCCAATATTTATTTGGCCAAAGGGGACTTTCAAAAAGCAGTCAAAGACCTGGATATGGTAACTAAGACTTCCATCCCCCACCAACCTGTGTACTGGACGGCCCGCCGGCTGAAAGGTGACTGTCACCGTCATTTGGGGCAATTCAAAGAAGCTGCCCGCGAATATAAATTCTTTACAATCAAAAAATTCCGCAAAAGTAATCCCAACGCACAATGGACGAAAAAGGTACTGCACGACTACGGGCAAGTACTACTGGAATTACAACAATACAACGAAGCCGTGTCTGCCTTTAGTAAATCTATGGAGTTAAAAGAAGGCAAAGCTAAACCAACCGAAGCCGATCAATTTTACTATCGCGGCTACGCTCTGAAAAAAGCGGGTAAAAAAGGGTACGAAGCTGATCTTTCCCGTGCAGCCAAGTGTGGCTCGGGCGAGGCGCAAGCCCTACTTTCTGCTTCTGCCTAAGCTATGATTTAGTTTATCCCTAAAAAACCTCTTTCCGTTTGGTACGGAAAGAGGTTTTTTTATTTCTTCGCGCCTTTTAAAATTTTTCCTATTTTGCTTTCCCGGTTATTCCTACACTTCAGAGAAACCATCTAAACGCTAATACAACAGCATGCGAAAAAACAACCTGCTCTATTGGTCCATTACCGTAGCCCTGGCGGGCTTTTTATTTGGCTTTGACACCATTGTCATCTCAGGAGCAGATCAGCCGATCCAGAAGCTATGGAATACCTCCTCACAATTTCATGGCATTTTTATTATGTCTATGGCCTTATGGGGTACCGTCGTCGGTGCTCTTTTGGGCGGCATTCCCTGTGATCGCTTTGGGCGCAAGAAAACCCTGTTTTGGATTGGTGTACTGTACGCCGTTTCCGCTATTGGCTCCGGATTGGCTACCGGGCCTTATATGTTCTCCTTTTTTCGTTTTCTCGGCGGGCTCGGCGTGGGCGCTTCTTCGGTGGCTGCACCGATTTACATCTCCGAAATTGCTCCGGCCAGGCGGCGCGGTCAGCTAGGGGCCCTCTATCAATTCAATATTGTATTCGGAATACTGGTGGCCTACTTATCCAATTATCTACTGGGTACTTTTCTGGAAGAAAACGCCTGGCGCTGGATGCTTGGCATCGAAGGTATTCCCGCCCTGATTTACACCTTGATGGTGCTGGGGGTACCCAATAGCCCCCGCTGGTTGATTCTGAAAAGAAACGACGTGGCCCAGGCCAGTGCCACCTTAAAAATACTTAATCCCGGCCGGGACGTAGAAGAACTCATTCAGGAAGTCCGCAATTCTGTCAAATCCAGCTTAAAAAAAGAACGTTTCTTTTCCAAAAAGTATAGCTTTCCCATCTTGCTGGCTTTCCTGGTGGCCTTCTTTAATCAGGTCTCCGGTATCAATTTCGTGCTTTATTATGCCCCACGTATTTTCTCCCAGGCTGGCGTGGCGGCCGAAAGTGCCCTCGGTGCTTCTATTCCGATTGGCATCATGAATCTCATCTTTACTCTATTGGGAATGTTCCTGATCGACCGGGTCGGACGCAAGCGGTTACTTCTGATTGGATCTTTTGGTTATATACTCACTTTGTCCGGAGTGGTCTGGGCCTTTGCTACCGGTGCAGAAGGGTTTATTGTTGTCGCCTTCATCAGTGCTTTTGTAGGGGCACATGCCCTGGGACAAGGAGCCGTTATTTGGGTGTATATTTCCGAAATTTTCCCCAATAAAGTTCGCGACTACGGTATGTCACTGGGCGCCAGTACCCACTGGATTTTTGCTGCGCTGATTACTATGATCACCTTGCCTGTCCTGGAGGCTTTTTCCGCCGTAGCTATTTTTTCCTTTTTCACGCTAATGATGGTCTTCCAGCTATTGTTTGTCATTTTTGTCATGCCAGAGACCAAAGGGGTACCCCTGGAAGAATTACAGGAAAAATTGATCCGGGAAGAGTAATTATTAAGGCTTTGAATCGTTATGGTTAGGAATAATACTAACAATATGAGGCAAGCTATACTCAAAAGATATTATCTGGTACCTCTGCTGTTCTTCTGTGGTATGGCCTGGCCACTGCTTTTGCCAGCCCAGTCCTATACTACCTATAAAACAGCCGAAAAAAAGCCACTTAAACTCTATAATCGGGCAAAAACAGCCGAAAAAAGTGGCGATATTGAAAAAGCGAAAGAATTCTACCTGGAGGCCAGTCAACGGGATGCCAGCTTTATCGATGCCTTCATCAAGCTGGGCGACCTCTACATTGACCAGAATAACTACCCCGCGGCGATCCAGGCCTACGAGGCAGCTTATGCGCTCGATAGCAATTATCTGGACCGTCTCCCTTACGCACTGGGGTATATGTATTATGAGCTTGATTACTATTCCAGAGCCGTTCCTTATTTGCAGCGGGCGATGGCTTTCGCCAAAACCGAAAGCAGAAAATCCGCTACCGAAGATTTATTAGCCCGGTCTCGCTTCGCCGTAGAAGCGATTAAGCATCCAGTACCTTTTAATCCCCAAAAACTTCCATCCAGTATTAATTCACCCGCCTCAGAGTACCTGCCTTCCTTTACTGCCGACGGTAAACAGTTGGTTTATACGGTCCGGCGAAGAGGACAGGAAGATCTCTTTTTCTCCGAAAAGAGAAATGGAAATTGGCAGCCGGGACAACCAATTATCGGAGTGAATTCCAATGGCAATGAAGGAGCACAAACGATGACTACGGATGGTAGAATGTTGGTGTTCACCGCCTGCGACCGTCGAGATGGCCTGGGGAGCTGTGACCTTTACGTCTCCTACAAGCAAGACGACTACTGGAGTCGCCCCATGAACATGGGCCAGCAGATTAATTCCGGAGCCTGGGATGCCCAACCTGCCTTATCGGCTAACGGACGCTATCTATTCTTTGCCAGTACCCGCAATAGCCAAAACAAGAGTGATCTTTTTGTTAGTTATAACCTGGGGAATGGTCGCTGGAGCGAACCCCAGAATCTGGGTGAAGTTGTCAATACCAAGGGAGACGAAAAAGGACCCTTTTTTCATCCCGACGGGCGCACCTTATATTTTGTCTCCAACGGCCATCTCGGGCTGGGCCGATCAGATCTTTTCAAAACCACTCTGTTAGGGGACGGAAAATGGTCGAAGCCTATGAACCTGGGCTACCCCATCAATACCAATGGAGAAGAGAGCACCCTGATTGTCAGTCTTGATGGCCAGACCGGCTATTTTGCCAGTAACCGGGAAAACCCCAAAGCTCCCTTTACCGACATCTACCGCTTTGAATTATACAAAGCTGCCCGGCCAGAACCGGTCACCTACCTAGAAGCAACCGTAGTGGACGCCAGAACACAGGAACCACTGATTGCCAGGGTAGAGCTATACAACCCAGATAACGAGGCCGTTTTCTACACCGAAAAAACGGATCGGGAAGGACAAATCCTCACTAGCCTCGCCGCTGGCAATCGTTATGGCCTCAGTGTAGAAAAGGAAAACTACCTCTTCTACTCAGAGAATTTTGATCTGATGCAAGCGGCTTCGCTCGATAAGCCCTTCCAGCTTCATATAGCGTTACAACCCATCCAGCCCGTAGCCCTAAATGAAGAAGGGGACGAACCCAAACCAGTAGTTCTGCGCAATATATTTTTCGCCACCGGATCGGCCGAGCTCCTCCCCTCTTCCACCAAAGAACTCAATAAGCTTTATCAGCTTCTCGCCGAAAACCCCAACATGAAAATTCGAATCGACGGCCATACCGACAACATCGGGCAAGAGGAAGACAACCAGATCCTTTCGCAAAACCGGGCCAAAGCGGTTTATACATTCCTGGTAGATCAGGGGATCGCTGCCGATCGCTTGTCCTATAAAGGCTTTGGAGAATCCCAACCCATCGATACCAATGATACGGCTCAGGGCCGCCAAAATAACCGTCGGACGGAGTTTTTGGTGGTGGAGTGAGGTCATCTACCAGGAGATCAAGCCTCTAATTATACTTCTGCTTATACGCTTCCAAAAAGGCTTTCATTTCAGCCTCGGTCGCCTGCGCATCCAAATTATAATTCGGGCTACTCTTGCCATTACCGGGAAACTCCTCGATGTGTATCGTAGAAGTCGGATACGCAAAACGCACCCCTATTTTTGCCGCCAGGCGAAGGATATTTAGCAACATATCATGCTTGGCCTTGAGCTCTGAGCTCCAGTCCTTTACGGAAAAGAAAATATAAAACAGGATATCCAGTGAGCTGGCACTCATTTCGTTGAGGTGTACCTCGTAATAGTCTTTGCGCGTATCGGGATGATGCACCACCAGTTCCTTCAGCCCTTCGATAAACTGTTCAATCAGGTGTGGAGGGGTATCGTAAGCAATCGCCAATTTGGTACTGTAGCGACGATACACGCGCAAACCATAGTTATTGATCACCATATCGGCCAGCTTTCCGTTGGGTACGTAGACTACGGAATTGGCAAAAGTACGCAGGCGGGTAGAACGAAAGCCTACTTCTTCAACGGTGCCATCTACCCCATTGAAATTCACCCAGTCGCCAATTTGGAAGGGTTTGTCAAAAAAGATCGTGACGGACCCAAACAGGTTTTTAATCGTATCCTGAGCCGCCAAAGCAATGGCCAGGCCACCGATTGAAATACCTGCGATCCAGGCGGTTATATTTACATTAAATAGGCGCATTGCAGATAAGATCGCGATTACAAAGATCACCGCTTGCAGCGTCCTGGTCAGTAATGGCACCAGTTGCTCGTCCATCTTACTCTCCGTTTTATGGGTCGCTTTTTCCACATACGCCATTATAACATCTAAGATTCGCAAAGCAATCCCCACAAAAATGACAATAGTCAACAACTTTAGCACGGTAATTACCACCGTATTAACTTCGATGGGCATCTGCAAAATTGGAATAAAAACCCGAAGTAATTTGATGATAATCCAGAAGCTAATCAAGCGAGCCAGACGCCGGATTAACTTTTTTGAAATTAAAGACGGATAAAGTCGTGAACGAGAGAGGCGTTTAACCAGGGGATTAAGTACCCAGGCAAATAAAAAATACAATAATAAACCCAGCCCCAATGCCAGGAATAGCCCTAACCACTGCCATAACATTAGGCCCAGGGCTTTTTGCTGAGCACCCTGGGGAATCATATTCAATATTTTGTCGGTACCAAAAGGATAAACCTGCTTATGAAGGCGGGGAATGGCTTCCATCGAAGCTTCGGCGTAAAACCATTGATCCTCTATTTTCTCTAAATAGATATCTGGCAGCTGCCGGGGAAAGGGTGTATAAATATTACTCATCGTCAGGCTGTCGATATAATTACTATCCTGAGGAATGGTGTTCATACGAACGAATAGGCCCTCTCCATCGTAAATTTGCTTCAGTTTGATGGCGAGACGAATACCGCGCAGACTATCCCTGACACTTTCAAAGACTCGGCCCGATTGGGCCGGCTGGTAAGAATCGCTCTGCAGATAATGCAGGTGCACCAGCATCGTATTGTAAGGGGTAGCCAGGGTAACTTCTACTTCTTCCTCCTGCGCTTTCAAACCCGTAGAAAAAACAAAAATTATAAGTAAGATTAAAAAATGATGCCTTTGTCGCTTCATTGCCACTAGTATTTTTGGTAGTCACTTGGAAAAGTAGAATCTTTACGATGCCTATATTATATTGCGTAAGCTGTTCGTTCTCAAACCACGCACAGCAAAAATATCAGACCGCCGATGCAGATCAAAATATTCGTCTTATCGATTTTCGTCTTTTTTGGCCTAAGCCAGACCCTATCTGCTCAGGCGCTCGACCACGTACAGGGAGAAATTCTGATTCGCTTCAAAAAAAAGGTAGCTCCCCAAAGCTGGACGTTCACCAGTAGCACTCTGCGTAGCGCGGCGGCACCCAGGGTAGACCACTGCATTGCCGACCATTTCCGCGTCTGGTCCTTAAGCTTCGACTGGACCAAAATTAATGAAAATACATTACTTCGGGAGCTTCGGCGCCATCCCGACGTAGAAGCAGCCCAATTTAATCACTTTGTATCTTTACGCTCCCGCCAACCCAACGACCCCTTGTATGGAGACCAATGGTACCTGAATAATACCGGCCAGCGAGCGGGTTTCACGCCGGGAGTAGACCTGGGTATGGAAGAAGCCTGGGAGCTGAGTACCGGAGGTGTCACCCCCGAAGGCGATACCATCGTGATTTGCGTAATTGATAATGGCCTAGATACCCAGCACGAAGATTTTGAAGGTAACGTATGGTACAACCACCAGGAAATTCCCGACAATGGGAAAGATGATGATAATAATGGTTACGTCGACGATTACCGCGGCTGGCACGTCGCCAGGCAGAATGATAACATCGATGATCAAAACTGGCACGGTACGATTACCGCGGGGATCATTGGCGCAAAAGGTAATAATGGTGTGGGCGTCACCGGCATCAATTGGAACACTAAACTCATGATTGTTGTAGGGGGCTTTGGTCAGGCGGTGGAATCAAAAATAATTGAAGCCTACGAATACGCCCTCACCCAGCGTCGGCTTTACAATGAGACCAATGGGGATCGGGGTGCTTTTGTGGTGGCCACTAACTCCAGCTGGGGAGTTTCCGAGAGTTTTCCAGAAGAATATCCTCTTTGGTGTGCGGTCTACGATAGTCTGGGTATGCAAGGTATCATCAATATCGCAGCCACCGATAATAAGAATGTAGACGTCGATGCCATTGGAGACATGCCTACCGCCTGTGGCAGTGATTTCTTGATCTCGGTGACAAATGTGGCCGGCAATGGTGAAAAAGTAGTGGATGCCGGCTTCGGTGCTACCAGTATTGACCTGGGAGCATTTGGCGATCAGATTTTCATGACCGGCGATGGGAATACTTATACCGAAGACGGAGGTACCAGCTTTGCAGCCCCGATGGTTTCGGGAGCCGTCGGCTTACTTTATGCCTCTTCCTGCCCTACCCTGTCCGCGATTTATAAAAACTCTCCTGCAGACGCCGCATTACTGGTAAAAGACCTACTGCTGCGCAGTGTAGTTCCGGAACCTACCCTCGCCAATATTACCCTTACCGGCGGGCGTTTAAATATTCACCAGGCGCTGCAACTCTTAGAAGACGAGTGTGGCGACTGCCCACCGCTCTTACAGGTAGGCGCCAAAAACCTGACGGATACTTATGCCGATATCAGCTGGATCACTAACGATTTGATCAACCGGGTTGATTTCCGCTTCCGCCAGCTCGGCGAGACCAACTGGCAGGAAGTGACCAGTGCCATTAGCCCCATCAGTTATGATGATTTGCTGGCCTGTACCAGTTACGAATATCAGTTCCGGGTCTATTGTAGCGAAGATACACTGGCTTACGAAGACCAGATATACAGTTTTACGACCGATGGCTGCTGCGATGCCCCGGAAGGATTACAAACTAATTTTATTGGGAACATTAGTATGTTGCTAGATTGGGAACCTGTACTCGCCGCAGATGATTATACCCTGCGCTACCGGGAGGAAGGAGCACAGGCCTGGATAAACCGCTTTTCGCCCAGAGATGACCGGAGTATACAGAACCTGGAAAGCTGTACGACTTACGAATTTCAGGTTCGATCCAATTGTCTCAATGAAAACTCGCCTTATAGCTCATCCGTATTGCTCACTACGCTGGGCTGTGGCGCCTGTATTGATCTGGACTACTGTACACCCAATGAGGTAGATGCCAGCCGTTCCGATTCGGAATGGATTGCCAATATCTTATTAAACGATTTCACCAACACCTCCGAAGGAAACGGCTATAACGATTACTCTGACCTGGCCTCTACTACCCTCCGGATAGGTGACACCATACGGTTGGTACTGACACCAGGGTATTCCGGTTTTGCCTTTGAAGAATATTTCAAAGTCTGGATCGACTACGATCAGGACGGATTCTTCTCTTCCCGGGATGTTGTTTTTGACGCCCCTGAATTAACCACGGAGAGTATTGATACCAACATAATTATTCCGGCCGATGCTCTGGAGGGTAAAACGCGGATGCGGGTCATCATGAAATTTAACGGAGAGCCGGCCTCCTGTGTAGGAGACGCCGTTAACTTTTTTGGTGAAGTAGAAGACTACTGTGTGACCATTGCAGCTCCGGGGCATACCTCGACGGCCAATCGGCTGAAGCAAAACACTCGCTTACATCTGTTCCCTAATCCTGCTTCCAATCAGGTACAGCTTCAAGTATACACCAGAGAAAATATCGATCGCCATCAGCTGGAAGTACTGGATATCCAGGGGAAAGTAATTTGGCAGGAGCAGCGTCCCTTTTTACCGAAAGGGATAAATCGCCTGCAAATTGTCACCAGCAACTGGTCACCGGGTATGTACTTTGTACGACTGCAAAGTAAAGAAGGAGCCATCGTCCGAAAATTAATAATTCAGTAAGCTCAAACCAAAGCCATCTACCACTTATGAAGAATCTATACCTCCTTATCTGTTGTCTAATACCTCTGGCTATACAGGCTCAGGTACGTATTACGGCTGAAAACAGTCCCCAAATTGGGAATAGGCTGGTTTACAAGATTAACACCGCGGCCTCGGGCTTAAGTCCGGGTGCTCCTGGCCAAGGTCAAGTCTGGGATTTTACCAACTTTGTGCAGCTAGGTCAGGAAACCATCAACATAGTACCACCAGATAATATTCCCGGCAGGGACTCCTTTCCCGATGCCAACCTGGTCTTTTCGCCTGGGAATGGGGTGAATTTCTCTTTTGCGCTGAATACAGATAGTGCTTTTTTCTCTCTCGGCTCTTATATTAATACTGGCGATAGTGCTACTGCTTTATTTAATATACTGGAGCCCCCCCGAAAAGAGATTAGTTATCCTACTGAATTCGGATCGGCCTTTGAGATTCTGGTCCGCACCCAACGTAACCTGGGGGAGATTGCACCGGGCACTTTCCTGATTAGCGTGGAAGAAGAACGAATCCAAAGCAAAGCAGATGCCGAAGGCTTGATGCAACTTCCCCAGGGAGAATTCTCCGTATTACGTATCAAACAGAATCGTAGTCGCGTAGATTCCACCTTCTTTTCAACTGCGGCCGGGCGGCAATTCATCAGTGCCAATTCGACACAGACCGTTACTTATGAATGGTATACGGAGGCGGCGCGCGGCCCATTGGTCACACTAGATGAGTCAAGCTTTAACACCAATAGTTCCGTGGTTTCGGTACTGGATCTGGAGAATAGCCAGCTGGATGACTCTACAGGTATCATGATTGACCCTCCCGTTGCCGCTTTTGACACCCTCCCGATCAATCAATCGACTTATTTCTTTTTGAACCAATCCAGTAATCAGCCAGACAGCTGGTTCTGGGACTTTGGCGACGGTACTACAGCTACTGCGCCCAGCCTTCAGCATCAATTTAGTGTAGGCGGCAGCTACGAGGTCTGCCTGGAAGTGCGCAACAGCGCCGGCGCTGATACCACCTGTAAGACCATTGTCATTGAACGGCTACGCCCACTGGCAGGTTTTAGCTTTAGCAAAGGAGCAGCTGGCAAGGTTAGTTTTACCAATTTAACGCAGGGGGAAAGTAGCAATTTCATTTGGGATTTCGGCGATGGTAGTAGCTCGCTGGAGACAGCGCCCGAGCACCAATATACCGAAGAAGGTACCTTTACGGTCTGTCTCACGGCCAACAATGCCTTTGGAAGTGACAGTACCTGCCAACAGCTCCTGATTGACAATATCCTTCCCACCGCGCAGTTTAACATCCAAAAGGACGGAGCAGGACTTTATACCTTTACCAATCAAAGCTCAAGTAATACGGATAGCCTCCACTGGGACTTTGGTGATGGAAATAGCTCCCTGGAGGACAGTCCGACCCACCAGTACACCGCAGAAGGTAATTATACGGTATGTCTCATTGTATTCAACACCCTGGGTAGCGATACCCTCTGTCAAATTCTAAGTGTCAGTGATTTACTTCCCGTGGCTGCCTTTGGTTTTGAGGAACCGGATTTTGGTCTTTTTGCCTTTACCGACGAAAGCCAAAACACACCACAAAGCTGGCAGTGGCAATTTGGAGATGGCAGCAGTAGTAATGCGCAAAACCCGACTCATCAATACTCCGCGGATGGCAACTATACCGTTCAATTGATCGTCGAAAACAGCTTTGGGGCCGATACAACCCAACAGATGCTGATGGTAAGTGGATTACAAACATCCGCTGGTTTTGATATTGACTCCATTGGACAGGGAGAATTCCGCTTTTTCAATCTATCCTCTGCCAACAGCACCCGGTTCACCTGGGACTTTGGCGATGGTGGTACGGCTATGGAAGAGAGCCCGATCCATCAATACACCCAAGAAGGCTTCTATACGGTATGCCTGGTGGCGGCCAATAGCTTTACCAGTGATACCTTATGTACTACCCTTGAAGTAGAGCACCTTATTCCAGAAGCCGGCTTTGTCATAAGCGCCGTCGAAGGAGATAGTATCCAGCTAATGGATACCAGTAATCATTTACCCACGGAATGGCTATGGACCTTTGGGGACGGTGATAGTAGTCGCATACAAAACCCGGGGCACCGCTATGAACTGGCGGGCACCTATGAGGTCTGCCTTTTGGCAAAAAATCGCTTTGGTCAGGATAGCACCTGCCAGATGGTAGAAATGATTTTTGTGGGCACCCAGTCGGAGTGGATGCGGGCTTTCATTGAATTGGCTCCCAACCCCTTCCAGGATCAATTACGGCTAAATTGGACCCCACCCGGTATAAACCGGCAATGGCAATATCGCATCCTGGAAGCGACCGGGAGCACGATACAAAAAGGCGGACTAGAGCCCAGCCAGACCTGGGACACCAGCCGCTGGTCAGCGGGTACCTACTGGCTACAAATCCTGGATCAGGAAAGGGCGAGTCAGCTGACTATTCCCATCATTAAGCAGTAGTATTACTAATCATGCTAGACTGGACACCAATCACACTTACCTTTCAACTAGCGCTGTTAACCGCAGTGCTGTTGTTGGTAGTGAGTATTCCCCTGGGATATTGGTTGGCCTTTTCCCGCTCGCGGCTTAAACCCCTTATTGAAACCTTGGTCAGTATGCCCCTGGTGCTGCCGCCCACCGTTTTAGGCTTCTATTTATTGGTGGTTTTTAGTCCAAATGGCAGCTTTGGCGCCTGGCTGGAGCGTTGGCTGAATGTGCGCTTTATCTTCTCTTTTGAAGGTCTGGTATTGGCCTCCATGATCTATTCCCTGCCCTTCATGGTTCAGCCCATCCAGGCCGGCCTTAGCAGTCTGTCTCCTTCATTAAAGGAAGCGGCTTATTTATTAGGCAAATCCCGCTGGACCACCCTGCTTCGGGTATTACTCCCCAACATTCGAGCTTCCCTGCTGACGGGTATTGTCCTGGCTTTTGCCCACACGATTGGAGAGTTTGGCGTGGTGCTAATGATCGGCGGCAGTATTCCCGGTCGTACCAAGGTTGCCTCAATTGCCGTCTACGAAGCGGTGGAATCCCTGGATTATAGTACGGCGAATTTGTACGCTGCGCTTTTGTTTGCCATTACATTTTTGATACTTTTAGCAGTCTACCTCATTAATGGAGGATACTTAAGCAGCCTACGCCGATGATCAAGTTACAATTACAGAAGCAATTAGATGCGGCTAGTGGCACCATGCGACTGGAGATTGATTTGTCCTTCGAAGCAGGACAACTCGTAGCCCTTTATGGTAAATCGGGAGCGGGCAAAACATCTATTCTGCGAATGCTGGCCGGACTCATGAAACCAGATCGGGGTAAAATATCATTTGGGCACGATACCTGGTTCGATACCAATCAGGGGCTTAATCTAAAACCCCAAAAACGAAAAGTAGGTTTTGTTTTTCAGGACTACGCCCTCTTCCCTAACATGACCGTAGAACAGAATCTGCGTTTTGCGCTGCAGCGCCACCAAAGCGGAAATGTTATCGACGAGCTCGTCGAATTAGTTGAACTGGAAGGCTTACGCCACAAAAAGCCAACCAAACTCAGTGGCGGTCAACAACAACGGGTAGCCCTGGCCCGGGCGCTCGTACAAAGACCCGCCTTACTCTTACTGGATGAACCGCTGTCCGCCATAGATGCCGAACTTCGCCTTAAGCTGCAGCAATACATCCGCCGACTTCACGAAGCCTTTGGCCTGACCACCATCCTGGTTAGTCATAATGTAAACGAAGTACGCAATATGGCTGATCAGGTCTTTTGTATCGAGGAGGGGAAAATCACCCACAGTGGCGCTCCCGAGCGGGTATTTCTATCTACCAGAATTAGTCAGCTGAAAGCATTAATCACCCGCCTGGAAAGTCGTCCGGAAGGGAAAGTTGCCCATTTAGATCTGGACGGCCAGTCTTTACAGGTACCCGTTCCCGCTTCTGCAAAATGGGCCGTTGGGGATTGGGTGTCTTTGGAGATCGAAAAATAAAAAGGTCCGTTCCCCATAAAGAGCAACGGACCTTTTCCTGATTTTATTCGAATGGAGGCCGCGATTAGGCAGCGGCAACCTTGAGGCCAGATAATAAAAGCGATACCTCGTTATTCAGCACTTCAATAAAGCCGCCATTGACCCGATAGATCAATTTCTTGCCAGCGGTTTCTTCTTCTTTGATACTACCACTTTCCTCGTCGAAATAACGGTGCACACCAGTAGAGGTCACGATGGTTACTTTCCCTTCATCCAGTGCCGATACAATCGGAGCGTGGTTATTCAGGACCTGAAATTCTCCATCAACCCCGGGCAGCTTAACACTTTCGATTCTACCCCGGAAAATTTCCCGATTGGGCGTCAGTACTGTAATATGCATGGATCGTATATTTTAGTATCGCCTTTCTCCGTAAGTCATTACCGAGAAAGGCGAAATCTTCAATTAATAATTAAGCGGCTTCGGCAGCTTCGGCCAACATTTTCTCGCCGGCTTCAATTACCTCGTCAATAGTACCTTTCAAGTGGAAGGCAGATTCTGGATACTGATCCATTTCACCGCCCAGAATCATCTTAAAGCCTTTGATGGTATCTTCGATTTCTACGAAAGCACCTTTCAGACCAGTAAACTGCTCGGCTACGTGGAATGGCTGAGACAAGAATAATTGCACACGACGGGCGCGTGATACGACCAGCTTGTCTTCGTCTGACAATTCTTCCATACCCAGAATAGCAATGATATCCTGCAGCTCTTTGTAGCGCTGAAGAATGTTAATGACCTCCTGTGCGGTATCGTAGTGCTCATCTCCAATCACCTGTGGATCCAAGATACGAGAAGAAGAATCGAGTGGATCGATTGCCGGGTAAATCGCCTGAGAAGCCAATTTACGAGACAATACCGTAGTCGCATCCAAGTGAGAGAAGGTCGTTGCCGGAGCAGGGTCCGTCAAGTCATCAGCAGGTACATAAACCGCCTGTACGGAGGTAATTGAACCGCGCTTGGTAGAAGTAATCCGCTCTTGCATCAGTCCCATTTCGGTCGCCAGTGTAGGCTGGTAACCTACCGCCGAAGGCATACGTCCCAGCAGGGCAGATACCTCAGAACCGGCCTGTGTAAAACGGAAAATATTATCGATAAAGAACAGGATATCCCGTCCCCCATTGGGATCGCTTAAATCACCATCGCGGTAGTATTCTGCGATCGTCAGTCCGGACAAAGCTACACGTGCCCGTGCTCCGGGTGGTTCGTTCATCTGGCCAAATACCAGTGTAGCCTGAGAAGTTTCCAGAGCTTTTGCGTCCACTTTGGACAAGTCCCAGCCACCTTCTTCCATACTTTTATTAAAGGCCTCTCCGTATTTGATTACGTTAGATTCCAGCATCTCGCGCAGCAAATCGTTCCCCTCGCGAGTACGCTCACCTACTCCAGCGAATACCGAAATACCTTCGTAACCTTTGGCAATATTGTTAATCAACTCCTGAATCAATACGGTTTTACCAACACCGGCACCACCGAACAATCCAATTTTACCTCCTTTCATATAAGGCTCCACCAGGTCAATTACCTTGATCCCCGTAATCAGTACATCTTTTGAGGTAGACAGGTCTTCGTATTTAGGTGGTTGACGGTGAATAGGATAAGCACCTTCTTTAGATACGGCACCAATACCATCGATCGGTTCTCCTACTACGTTAAACAGGCGGCCTTTGATGGCTTCTCCCACCGGCATTGCGATGGGCTTTCCCGTATCGAGTACTGCGGCACCTCTGGTTAGACCATCGGTCGCATCCATGGCTACCGTACGTACGGAATCTTCTCCCAGGTGCTGCTGAACTTCCAGCACCAAAATCTCCCCATTAGGTCTTTTAATTTCTAACGCGTTGTAAATTTCAGGGAGGGCTGCCTCGTCCTGAAAAGAAACGTCCACAACTGGACCAATGACTTGTTTTACTCGACCCGTGTTCGCCATAACAAATTCATCTATTTGAATGAAAGAAAAGTAATTTTTGATCTTAAATCCGGGAGCACTTTATCCTTTTCAAAGTTCGCCCAGGTTTAAATCGCTGCAAATTTAGGCTTTTTTACGGTTATAGAAAAGAATTTCTGGGTTTGTTATGCACAGTTTAAGGTGTAAAAGTGCCTGAAAATGATTTGATTGCGCTATTTATTGCTTTCGCAAAAAAATAAAGGGAATAAAATTCTTACAAGACAGGCGTATCGGAAAGAATATTTCTATTTATCGGGCTTTGTCAGGATGTAAATTTTTTTGTTTTTCTAAAGTAATTTTTTTCTATCCCCCCCTATTCGCCGGTCTTTGGGGCTGAATCGCACATATTCCGGGCTGTTTTGTTAACAAGGTAGTAGGTAAGCATTAAAACCCAGTTAGGCAGTTCGATTAGCATCCGCTGCGCAAAGCTTTTACCGCTCAGAAAATCAACTATTATGAAAATATTTAAAACACTACTAAGCAGCCTAATTTTACTCTTCACCTGTACCCTGCTATCTGCCCAATTTACGAAAAGTGGAAACTTCATTATGGGTAGTACGATTGGGTTTTCGACCGCTCAGTCCAATTTTGAAATCGACGATAATAACCAGCAAATTGAAGGTAGGGGTACCCGCTCCAGCCAGTTTAACATTGCGCCGGCAATTGGTTATTTCCTAACTGATAATTTTGCTATGGGAGTTGGTTTGGATTACACCTCTAATATTACCCGTGAACCCGAATCCATATTAGATCCTGAGTCAGAAGTCGATCGTCAGGAAGATAGTGATCTTTTATTTGGTCCTTTCGCCCGCTATTATCTTCCGATTGGCGAAGACAAAGCCTTCTTTTTAGAAACCACCTTTGGCATAGGTAGCTCATCCAACACCATCCGGATCGATGGCGTCAATCAAAATACCTCTACTGATGTATTAGCTCTGGGTATAGGTCCTGGGTTTACCATATTCTCAAGAGATGGTATTGGTATCGAAGCCCTGGTGAAATACAACTGGGCCCGTAGTAATACCGAGACCGACTTCGGTGATGTGCTGACTATCTCCAAGTCTTATACCAATGCCATTGACTTGTCCATTGGTATGCAAATCTATTTTGGTCGGATTGTTCCCGCCACTAGTGATGACAGCAATAACAGTACCAACGACCGCGATTATTGGAACTAAGAATAAATCAAAAAAGAGTTCTTAAAATCCTTTCGGCCAGGGGCAATCTCCCGGCGAAAGGATTTTTTTAATTTACCTGCAACCCTTACCAATAAGTCTTGTCTCTAAGAATGAATTAAGTTTACAAGGAAAAACCGAAGGCTTTGAAAACATCGATCCGGCATTTAGTGCCGAAAAAACGAGGCTCCGCAAAGCAGTTGAAAACCACAGACCAGACACTCAAAACAAGGACATTGAATTACGCCGACACACACAAAGAGATCGTAGAAAAGTGCAAAGCGGGCGATCGCCAGGCACAATTCGAACTCTATCGTCTGTACTCAAAAGCGATGTACAACGTTTGCCTGCGTATGGTAAAAGACGAACTCGATGCAGAAGATCTTTTACAAAACTCCTTCGTAGATATTTTCACCAAGCTGGACAGCTTCCGCTACCAGTCTTCGGTAGGAGCCTGGATCAAACGAATTGTGATCAACAACTGCATCAACTACCTGAAAAAGAAGAAAATTTACTTTCAGGAGTTGGAAGATCGCCATGCAGCGGTACCCGAAGAAGGCATCACACACGCAGACGACACCAAAGGGCTAAGCGTAAAAGCAGTAAAACAAGCCTTATTCGATCTACCCGATGGCTACCGGGTCGTCTTTTCGCTATATATGCTGGAAGGCTATGATCATAAAGAAATTGGAGATATTCTCGGTATTGCCGAGACCACTTCAAAATCACAATACAGTCGGGCTAAAGCCAAGCTGAGAGATATTTTAAGAGCACAAAAATTAGTTTCTAATTTATAGAAAAAATCCAGACTTCCTACGTTTTGGAAACCTCGGAAACCTCTGGTCTCAAACAAAACAGTAAAAATGGATGGTTTAGAAAAATTTATTAACGACAACCGAAGCGCCTTCGATAACGAAGTGCCTAGCCTAAAGGTCTGGGCGGCCATTGACCGGGCAGCCAACCAAAAAGAAGCCCGTCGGCTTCGCCTTTGGAAAAACCTGCGCGTGGCGGCAGCCGTGGCCGTGCTGCTCATTGCGGGCGGCGTAGCTGGTAGCTACCTCACCCAGGCCAATCAGGGTAACAGCGCAACGGCCATTTTGCAGGAAACTGCCCCCGAATACTTCGAAATGGAGGCGTATTTCCAAAACCAGATCAACAACCGCGTCAACCAATTAGTCCGTTATGACCCCGACGCTCAGGTGCTACAAGACCTGGACCAAATTGATCAGGCTATGCTAGAACTGAAGGAAGAAATCCGTACTGCCCCCGAAGGACAAGAACAAGAAATCGTGGAGAATCTGATCCAAAATTACCAAATGAAGATCGCCATTCTAGAGCGCGTTCTGGAAAAGATGGAATCCACCGTACCCACTAAAACAAATAAAAAAGATCAAGATGAAATCAGTATTTAAATTAACCATGCTACTCCTCTTCGCCTCTCTGGTGAATTGTACCGCTGGCACGGATGAAATCAGCCGGCGTGAGTATACTAAAACCATTAAGAAAGAGTTCGACATTGCCGCTAATGGCACGACCTACCTCAGTAATAAATACGGTGAAGTAACCGTAAAAACCTGGGATCGTAATCGGGTCAAAATCAGTGTCAATATCGTCGTAGATGCGAACTCAGAGGACAAAGCCAATGATGTATTTGACCGCATTACTGTTAACTTTTCTAATGCCCGAGACTACGTCAGAGCAATAACCGAGATCGAGAGCAGTCGCTCTTCCTGGTGGAGCTGGGGCTCCAGTAGCTCGAAGGGAGACTACAAGATCAATTACGAAGTGTACCTGCCCACCAGTAACAATTTGGATCTGGAGCTCAAGTACGGCGATGCCTACGTGGCGAATATGGAAGGAAAGGTAAAGCTCAACCTTAAATACGCTAACTTTAAGGTGGAAGGGGTCGGCGATGACTCTACGATTGATTTTGCCTACGGCAACGGCGCTATCCAAAAAGCCCGAGACCTGACCACCAGTCTTTCTTACGGAAAACTGGACATCGAGCAGGTAAATGATATATCACTGACCACCAAGTATTCCAAAATTAATATTGAACGGGCCGGTGATGTGCGCTGCGAAACGAAATACGATACCTACCGACTGATGGAAGTGGCCGATTTTAAGAACTACGGCAAATACGATAACTTCTCTATACAGAAAGTCCGCAATGTCAGCCTGGAGGGTAAATACAGCTCCATAGAGGCCGAAGAAGTCAGTCAGCGGGTAGACCTCGACATGGAATACGGCTCTGCCAGTTTTGGCCTAAGCCGACAGTTCCAGGAAGCGAGTATGAATGGAAAATATACCGATTTCAAGGTTAACGTTGCTTCCGGAGCGGCCTACCGGATGGATGCCATGGCTACCTACGCCGGTATCAGCTACCCTTCTAACTTTGAAGTGGTAAAGGAAATCTCCAAATCATCTAGCCAGGAAGTAGAGGGTTACAGTCTGAAAAGTAACGCCCAGGCCACCATTACGGCCCGCCTGAATTACGGCGGCCTACGGGTCAGAACGAATTAAGCAAAGTAAAAGGATTTTAGGAATGAAAGTCACTGGTCTAGGCCAGTGGCTTTTTTATTTCAGATCTGCCAGGATAGCTTCTAATTCCACGATTAGCTCTGCACCGAATGCTACCAGTTCTTCATAGCCTTGTATTTTATTGGTGATAAAACTCTGATAAATCACCAACTTATTGAGTAAGAGTTGGTCCCCCACCAGACTTTTAGGGTCCATATCCCCTAGATTGGTATTTTGCGTCAACCAGGGTAATAAATCATCCAGGAAAAAATCAGTTTGAATCTCTCCTCTTTTTTGTACTTCAGCAGCCTGAACATCAAAATAAGCACTAAGCATTTTTTTAGTCTCTAGATCTTCGATTAAAGCTAGCTTACCGGTTGTGGTACTAGACAGGTAGGTCGTACTATTGGGCGAATAATTATCCAGCGTTAACAGTTCCGACATGTAAGCATTTATGCGGTCTAGCTCTTCGTTCAAGATCGCCTCCAACAGTTCTGCGATATCCCCAGCGTGCTTTCTATTGACGGGCAATTGATAGTCCAGGTAGGTCGACTGGTCACTTTTTAAATCCTCGATCAAGGATTCAACAATGATCTTTAGCTCTTGTTTTTCTTTTCGCTTTTCGGCGCGATCACTTACGTAAAAGGCCAGGAAAACTCCCAGGATAACGGCAGTAAAATTGAAGAGGTGGTTAAGCCAGTCAATCTTTTTCATTGCGCCGTATTACTATTCCTTGATGATCTCCAGAGCGGAAGAAGTACCGATGCGAGCGACGCCTGCCTCAATAAAAGCCAGCGCGTCTTCGCGGGAGCGAATACCACCAGAGGCTTTAATTGCAATTTTATCCCCCAACAATTTTTTTAGGAATAACACCTTACCCAATTCTGCCCCGGTACCATTAAATCCGGTAGAAGTTTTGACAAAATCTGGCCCGCTGTTGAGTACAAATTCGGAGAGTTTCTCTAGTTCGACTTCATTAAGCAAGCCCGTCTCCAGAATGACTTTGATCTTTTTACCCTTTAGACGGGCAGCCGTCGTCATACTGTCGATATCGTTGGCTACGTAACTCCAGGTTTTGCCTTTAACCGCGCAGATATTAATGACGGCATCTACCTCATCGGCTCCGTCATCAATGGCGCGCTTAATTTCTTCGATCTTTGCGGGTGTGGAAGAATAGCCCATTGGGAAACCAATCACCGTGGCTACTTTAATTTTTGGCAGGTGTTTTTCCAGGCGCTGAGCCGCCAATTGCACAAAAAACGGGGGCACACAAACCGCTGCAAACTGATGAGCAATGGCTTCATCACATAACTGGCGAATCTCGTCTGCGGTACAATCTACCCTTAGAATAGTATGGTCAATATAACCAGCGATGTCCATGTTTATCTTTTTGCGTCCGTTCTTTGCTTATTTTCTAGCTGCCCGCCTGATGACGGGGTTTTGAGGCATCGGAAATTTATAAAATAAAATTTGTAAAACACAACATTAAGTCGCAAGATATATTTTTTCCGAATAAGGAAGTAAGAAAAACTGCAAATAAACATAAAAAACCTCCGCTCAACTGATTAAGTAGGTTACCCAATTAAATCAAGCAATAATCTGCGTCTTTTTGGGCGATTTCTTCGTTGCAAAAAGCCTTGGATAGCTAGGCTATCCGCGATTTTTGCGCCGCGAACTAGCCCAAAAAAGCCAGCACCTTATTACAGACTCAATATGGGCAACCTACTTAAGCCAAACGGAGGTTAATATTCCACTTTAGAAGGGTATCATCTTAAGCCCCTTTCCCGTGACATTTCTTATATTTCTTGCCGCTTCCGCAAGGACAAGGATCGTTTCTTCCTACTTTCTTTTCAGTTCGGCGTACCGTCTCTGGTTTGCTGCGACGACCACCTCCGGCGGAGGCAGCGGCCCGACGGCGCGCCTGGTTTTCGGCTTCCTCATCTTTGTTGGTTCGGGTACGCCCCAGATCCGACTGCCGCTCCCGCGCTTGCTCCAGGGTTGTACCATCGGCAAAAATTAAAGTACCTTTTGACAGGTAACTCGTTACTTCCTCGTTGATGTCGTGTACCAATTGTTCGAAAAGATTGTAGGCCTCCATCTTATAAATGACTAGCGGATCTTTTTGCTCGAAAGAGGCCGCCTGAGAAGACTCTTTCAATTCATCCATACTACGCAGATGCTCTTTCCACTTGACATCGATAATCGCCAGCGTAACGGCTTTCTCAATATCATGCATGATCGAGCGGCCATCAGAGGCGACCGCATCTTCCAGTTCAGCGGTCACATTATAAGGTGTCGATCGACCATCCGTAAATGGAATCAACAAGCGCTTGTACTGGTGTCCTTGCGTCTCGTGGATATGTTTGATCTGCGGTAACAGCAACTGTGATATCTGTTCTGCTTTTCGGTTATAAAACTCTTCAAACTCCTGGTAGAAGAGCTCAATCAGCTCTTCGGCCCCCGTATTATCAAAGCTTGCTTTTTCGAGCTTTGGATCAATACCCAGGGTACTCAGACTGTCCTGCTTAAAGGTCTCGTAAGACCCGCGTTCCTTATGATCCTTCACCAGCACCGTGATCATACCACGGAACATATTGTTCAGGTCAACGGAGAGGCGATCTCCCGACAGGGTATTGTCCCTTCTCTTGTAGATGGCTTCTCGCTGGATGTTCATCACATCATCGTACTCCAGCAGTCGCTTCCGGATACCAAAGTTGTTTTCTTCCACTTTCTTCTGCGCGCGCTCAATCGATTTGGAGACCATCGAGTGCTGGATCACATCTCCTTCCTGGTGGCCGATACGGTCCATGGCCTTAGCAATGCGCTCCGAATTAAACAGGCGCATCAGGTTATCTTCCAGTGACACGTAAAACTGCGAGCTACCGGGGTCTCCCTGACGTCCGGCACGCCCTCGCAACTGACGGTCTACCCGTCGCGAATCGTGACGCTCGGTACCAATGATCGCCAGACCACCGGCTTCTTTTACTTCGGGCGACAGTTTAATATCCGTACCCCGACCGGCCATGTTAGTCGCGATGGTCACCTTTCCGGCTTTACCCGCTTCGGCGACAATATCGGCCTCGCGCTGATGCTGCTTGGCGTTGAGTACGTTGTGATCAATGCCCCGCAAACGAAGCGAGCGACTCAGACGCTCGGATATTTCCACGGAAGTGGTACCCACCAGAATCGGTCGTCCCGCCTGGCTTAAACGAGTAATCTCTTCGGCAGCGGCGTTGAATTTTTCTCTTTCGGTTTTATACACCAAATCTTCGCGGTCATCGCGAACGATGGGCCGGTTAGTGGGAATCACCACCACATCCAGTTTGTAGATTTCCCAGAACTCACTGGCCTCAGTCTCAGCTGTACCGGTCATCCCCGACAGCTTGTGGTACATCCGGAAGTAGTTCTGTAGGGTCACCGTCGCGTAAGTCTGCGTGATGTTACCAATCTTTACATTTTCCTTTGCCTCCAGAGCCTGGTGCAGACCATCCGAATAGCGACGGCCTTCCATCATACGACCGGTCGATTCATCGACGATCTTCACTTCGTTATCCATCACGATGTACTCCGAATCCCGCTCAAATAAGGTATAGGCTTTAAGCAATTGATTCATCGCGTGTAGTCGACGCGCCTTGACGGCAAAATCCTGCGACAGCTTGGTCTTGGCTTCGGTCTTCCCCTCTTCATCCAGGGATTCGTCGGTATCGATCTCGACCATACGCGAAGCAATATCGGGCATGATAAAGAATTGATCATCATCGGTATATTTGGAGAGGTACTCTGCACCGGTATCGGTCAGCTCTACCTGACGATTCTTTTCATCAATGGTGAAGTACAGGGGTTTGTCCACAATATGCATATTCTTGGACTGCTCCTGCATGTAGAAGTTCTCTGCCTTCTGTAGCATCACCTTTGTTCCTTCCTCACTGAGGAATTTAATCAGCGGACGGTACTTAGGCAGGGCCCGGTAAGCTCTCAAGAGTTCCATACCGGCTTCTCCTTCCTGGTTACCAATAACCCCTTCGGCATACAGCTTCTTAGCTTCACTCAAAGCATCCGTAGCTAATTTCTTTTGTACATTCATGAGCTTCTCCACGTAGGGACGTAGCTCAATATACTCCTGCTCTTCTGTGCCCTGGGGTACCGGTCCGGAAATGATCAGCGGTGTACGCGCATCGTCAATCAAGACGGAGTCAACCTCATCAATCATCGCGAAGTGGTGCTTACCCTGTACTTTTTCGGCTTCGGTGCGCACCATATTATCACGCAGGTAATCGAAACCAAACTCATTATTGGTACCGTAGGTGATATCGCAATGATAGGCATTGATGCGCTTCTCAGAATGCGGCTTGTAGTTATCGATACAATCGATGGTCAGGAGCAGGAACTCAAAGACAGGTCCGACCCATTCGGCATCCCGTCGAGCCAGGTAATCGTTGACCGTAATCACGTGTACGCCCTGTCCGGTCAAACCATTCAGGTAGGCGGGCAGCGTAGCGACCAGCGTTTTACCCTCCCCCGTAGCCATCTCGGCAATTTTACCGTCGTGGAGGACCATACCACCAATCAACTGTACATCGTAGTGGATCATAGCCCAATCGATATCCCCTCCGGCCGCTTGCCAGGAGGTCTGGTAGATCGCCTGATCGCCTTTGATTTTCACGTAACCCGTTTTCTTAGGGTTGGCTGCCAAATCACGATCGTGATCGGTGGCCGTCACGACGATCTCCTCTTCTTCGGTGAAGCGGCGCGCCGTTTCTTTTACGACGGCGAAGGCTTCGGGCAGGATTTCCTTCAGTACGATTTCCTGTTCTTTGTCTCTTTCTCCGACCAGCTCATCTATCTCTTTGAACAGCTCCTCTTTTTGTAATAGGTCTTTGGTTTCTTCTGCTTCCTGCTTTAAACGATCGATATCGGCGTCGATCTCCGTCAGGAATTCCGCGATACGCTCGCGGAAAGCCAGGGTTTTGTTACGCAGTTCATCGTTGGAGAGTTCGCTTAGAGTGTCGTAGATCTCATTGATCTCTTCCACAATGGGGGAATACTGCTTAACGTCCCGGTCGTATTTGGTACCGAAGATATTCTTGATTGTCTTTCCTAATCCACCTAACATATATTGTCGATTGTTGAATTGTTGATTTTCTATACCATCTCTTCTTACTAAACGGGATCAAACCGTTTTGGGTTGGCTAAGATACGGTGTGTACAATGGCCTTGCCCATATTTTACGTCAGTTTTTATACCAATGTCGATAAAACCTCCCTTTTACTGCCAAATTGGCGCGACCATTTAAAACAAACGGAAATAATTTCCGGTTTATTCGAATATGAAAAGTTTTTATTTTTATTTCATCGGAATGACGGTGCTCGGCCTGCAAGCCTGTCAGTTGGGCGATGGTTATCAGGACATCCGAAACTATTACTTTCCACTCAAAACACTGGAATCGGGGCTGGTCTACGAGTATGAGCCTTTGGGCATTAGCCCGAACGGCACGGCCTATTGGTACTACCGCTCGCTAATTGACGGTGATGAGGTGAATCTTACGGGGACTTATTACGAGCAGGAGCTGATTCCGCAACAATTATCCAATGAGCGCATGACCGGGGCCGGCATGATATTACAGGATTTGTTTCTCTACGAAAACGATAGCAGTAATGCCGAGGTACAAATTCAGATACCGGTACAAGTGATTGAGGACGACGTATTTCCCTTTCGGGTAAAAGAGAACGGCGGTGTTTATTTGTACCACATCCGATGGCAGCCTCCTCAGGACAGTGGTGCTACCATTGATGTCATCAAAAATCGGCGTTACCTGGGCGATACGACCATTACTTTCCAGGATCAGCAATACGCTGCCCTGATATTTGAGCTGAAAGAACTAATTGCCTACGATAAGGAGGGCGTACTGGAGCAGGAATACAACGGCCGCGAGATTTACGCTAAGGGATTGGGCTTATATTATTACAGTAAGCGCATCAGCGAGGATTTGCATCTACGCTACCAGCTTAAGGACCGCTACCCGATGGAACGATTGGAGGAAAAGTTTCGTTTGCAATATCAGGAGTGAGGTTTAGTGGTTTAGTGGTTTAGTGGTTTAGTGGTTTAGTGGTTTAGTGGTTTAGTGGTTTAGTGGTTTAGTGGTTTAGTGGTTTAGTGGTTTAGTGAAAATTCATATTTTTCTGATTGAGTCTTGCTTTATACCTAAAAAAGTGTTTATATTTGCGACTCCATAAAACGATGGTCGGTTGGCCGAGCGGTTAGGCAGAGGTCTGCAAAACCTCCTACAGCGGTTCAAATCCGCTACCGACCTCCAGGAGAAAGTCCAAATGACAGGAATGTTGTTTGGGCTTTTTTGTT